>Ga0207695_10004958_pt1 | contig 17923 bp, 10 predicted proteins | sample KBSC54metaG_FD_184354 | JGI IMG/M metagenome (GOLD analysis project Ga0207695, IMG submission 184354) | Corn rhizosphere microbial communities from Kellogg Biological Station, Michigan, USA - KBS C5-4 metaG (SPAdes) (version 2) | ecosystem: Host-associated > Plants > Roots > Rhizosphere > Soil... | reverse complement strand
GGAATTCGGGGACAGGTTAAGTGATCCCCGTTTGAGCTTCAAAAGAGACGTGGTTGATCGGCTGTCGGCGCCGCGGGCTTCCGGCCGCGTCCTCGCCGGGCGATGGGGCGGCCCAGGCGGCGCTCGAGATCCTGAACGAATTCGCGGGCGCCGAGCGGGCGGCCGGTGCGCTCCGCGGACCTGATCGCCCGAAGCGCGCCGTCATAGGCTTGCGCCGCGGCCGGCGTCTCGTCGATCAAGTCGGCGAACCAGCCTATCGTGTCCAGTGTGGGGCGTTTCTTATCTTATTGGTCTATTTATGCTTATTTCGTACCTACGTATTTTCCATAAGTTCTTATCTAACGCAATATATCAGCATTTTCCAAGATAGAATTTCTTATAAGAATTTAGGCGCGCGGAAAAAATGTTCCTTCTCACATCGTGAGCAATCTTGAGATTCCCGTTTTGCTCTTCCGTGACAGCAATTGACAGATGCATACCCGTATCGTCGTAGGTTTCCGGAGGCATATACTTATCACCTAGACGATCGATTCCTTGCTTTAGTAATTCATTCGATTCCTGAAGTCGGCCAGCGACAGCCGCGGCATCTGCCTTTTCGAGAAAAGGCACGGCCGCCGTATATCGTTCATCCATCGAGCAATGACGGCGTCCCGTCCCCTCTCCCGCAACCAAATGTGAACCGCTGCACGCAACCATCACCATGGACAATAGCGCCGGGACTAATTGCTGGCTACGGATAGACACGCTTTAGCACCCCATGGTAGCCGGCGTAGAACGCCATGTGGTAGGTGGCTGCCATCTCCAGCACAGTTTGAGTGGCCGCCTTTGAATAGCTGTAGTTGTAAGGCTTCGCCTGGAATTTGCGATTTTCCGCGTTGGCCCAGTTGTTTACCGCATCCATATCGAGGCCTCCAAGTGGCGTCTCCTGGGTGCGCAGAAGTAGGAACTGCTGGTCACCACTTTGTACCATGGAGAAATTCAAGCGCTGGTCAACTTGAATAGCCACGTCTCTTCCACTGAAAGGAACGTCGACGTAGTTATGCCCGTCGGTCACCAGCGTATAGGGATGGGTGTGGAAGTCGCCCAGTAGGTAAATCTCGTTATCCGACGAGGGCCGATGATCGGGAGTGAAGGCGCTACCGGACACGTCCCTGCTCCGTCCGCCGAGGTTGTCGATGACGATATTCTGCTGAGCAGTTCCGAAGAACGTCGCCCCATCCTCCAACGCCGCCCCATTCGGAAGATAGCTTTGTGCATTCAACGATTGGAAGGTTTTGTCCATCGCGGAGAGGTCGATAACGTCTGGCGCGTCCTTGGGCGAAGCGACGAGGTGGAAGGCCCAAGTGTGGCCATTGTTTAGCAGGTACCTACGAACATCTTCGAGGTCAGATGCCGATCCGAAGGACGATAGTCCGCCCGGGCCCAGGGACCCTGGTTTGGCTAGGGACGTCGCCGTTCCTCCGCCAAAGGCTCTTTCAACGCTGCTCGCCACAGCCCCAGCGGCGTCCCCGATCCCGCTCGCGACGTTCTCTATGCCGCTAAGGATCGCGTGGCCCGCATCGCTGGCCACCTGTCCAAGTATGTGGGCGTCGTGGGCGAAGTCCTCGGCCAACGATCCCCCTTGGAAAGAACTTGCCAGGACACTCCCGATGGTGTTGCCGATCGCGCTCGGCAGGTCGGCCAGGATGTTGTCGCCGAAGTCGGTGCCGGTCAGGAGCGACCGGGTCGCCGCGCCCGCGACCAGATTGGCGGCGCCCGTCACTATGTCGGTGCCACGCGTACTCAGACCCAAGCTGGCGACCTTGGCGCCAACGCCGCCCTGAACCGCCGAGACGGCCACGCCGGTCCAGTCGAACTTCGACTGCAGGCCCGTGGCAAGGCCGACGCCTTGGGTGATCACATTGCCGACCGCCCCCCGCTCGACGCCTGCGACGAAAGTGGTCCCGGGGATGAATTTGTTGAGACCGGCGCCAAGCCCGCCGGCCAAGGCCGACATGGCCACGCCGCTCCAGCTGAACTTGTCCTGCGCGCCGATGGCCAGGCCGACACCCTGGCTGACGATGCTGCCGACAGCGCCCGCAACGGCGCCACCCGCGATGGCGCCCGCCAAGGCCGCACCCGACAGGCTCGCGATGCCGCCACCGCCCGCCGCAAAGGCGGCGGTCACAGATGCGGCCGCGGAAGCGCCGCCGAAGACGTTCGCCAACGCCGGAGCCGCCCAGGGCGCGACGACCGCCGCCACCGCCACCGCCACGATCGCCACGATGATCTGGGCGACGCCGCAGCTGTGCTTCTTGTGGGAAGCCTGGGGCTGCGGGTTGGGGATCGGGGTGTTGGGTTCGACGTCGCCGATCGCCTTGTTCGGGTCGTAGACCCGGAAGGTCGAGCTCGAGTTATGGAGATTGGTGACCTTGTTGGGGATCGCCAGCGTCATGCCCGCCGGCATGGCCGAGGAGCCCGAGCTCAGGCCGTTGGCGTCGGCGATCAGGTACCAGAGGCTGGAATCCCCCCACAGTCCCTGGGCGATCGACTGCAGGGTGTCGCCGTCCTGCGCCGTGTAGCTGGAGCCCGCCCCGGCGTCGTTGGCCGAGTTGATCGGGGCGTAGTTCTGGTCGAAGTCGGCGAAGCTGGTGGCCGCCCCGTACGCGAAGGCCCCGGTCTGCGGCGCGGCCTGGCGCGCGTTGATCGCCGCGGCGTAGTCCATGTCGCTGACGCGCTGGCCGTTGTTGCCCACGTCGCCGCGCTGTGCGCCCGCGAAGTTGAAGTAGTATTCCCGCGGCCCGACCACGCCGGCCGCCGAGGTTTCGGTCCGCGTGATGATCTGGCCCAGCGCATTGTCGACGTAGGTGATCGTCCGCTCGCGGCCGTCCATGATGTGCGCCGTCTGCAGGCGCCCGTCGCCGTTGTAGGTGAAGCGCGTCTCGACGCCGGAGACCTGGCCCGTGGTCTCCGAGTGGATCAGCATCTGCTCCGGCCGATCCCAGAAGACGTAGTCGGTGTGCGCCTGGGTGACGCTGACGGTGGTCGGATTGAGGCTGCCGGCCGCCCAGGCGCCCTGCACCGCGTTGAGATCGCCCGCTCCCTGCTGGGCGGTCAGGGTCCCGAACTTCGTCTGGGTGTGGGTCACCACGCCGCCGACATAGGCCCCGGTCCAGGTGTTGGCGACCGCGTTCCCCGCCCGATAGTCGAAGTCCAGCGTCGCCACCGCCACCGTGCCATTGGCGTTCAGGGTGGCGGTGTCCTCGTGCGTCTCGTTGGAGTTGGCGTCGAAGGCCGCCGTCTTCACATAGACCGCCGCACCGTTCACGGGGTTGGTGAAGACGGGGTGGGCGGGGTCGGTGTAGCCATCGTCTTCCATGTGGCCCGTGGCATCGTGATGGACCGTGTGGTAGGTGGCGTCGTGGTGGGCGCCGGGGATGGGCGGCGGATAGACCCAGGAATTCGGATCGCACGGGTCCGCCAGATAGGGGGGTGGCTGGTAGGCCGGGTCGTCGTAGGCGGCCGTGTCCTGAATGGTCTCGTCCCAGGCGGCCGTGTCCTGGACGTACACCCAGTTGAAGTAGTGCTGGGCAGGCACGATCGTCGTGTAGCCCTGCGTTCCGGCCGCGTATTCGACGTGCTTGATCACCCGGCCCATGGCGTCGCGGGTGTCCGCCGCCCGCAGCGTCGCCATCTGGATGGTCGGCGAGGTCGTGATGTGGGTCGCCGGGTCGAAGGTGGCGTCGGCCATCTTCACCGTCGCGAGATAGCCGTCCTCGGTGTAGGTGTAGAATTCCGTGTGCTGATAATCGACCCACACCGAGCCCGACGGCGTCGAGACGAAGACGGCGTGGGACGTGGTCGAGGTCATCCGGTTGCCGGCCGCGTCGTAGGTCATCTGGACGCCGCTGCCGTCGCCGGGGGGCGCGATCGAGCTCGTGGTCACCCCGTTGACCGTGTTGGTGAACAGGCGGCCCTTGGACGTGACGACCCGGTTCATCAGGTCGTAGCGGTACCAGTCGTCGTGGGTGGTGGTCGCACCGGTGACCAGGTCGGTGTAACTCGTGCCGATGTGGCGGATGTTGCCGTTGGCGTCGTAGGCGTAGACGATGTCGGCCCTCGGCCCGCCGGCGCGGCCGCTGTCGCTGAGCGAGGTCATGCGGTTCGCCGCGTCATAGGTCGCGGTGCTGCTCTGCAGGATCGTCGTGGGACCTGGGCCGCAGCCGTGGGTCGGATCGTAGTAGACGGAGTTGCCGGTCACCTGCTCGACGGTCTGGTTGCCGTCGGCGTCATAGGCGTAGGTGGTGACCTCGGCCGAGGCCGCGTCGGTGAGCGACGCCACCTTGCCGGTGTTGTAATAGGTGTAGGTGAGGCTCTCCCCGCCCCAGGTCGCCGTTGCGGCGCCCGCCTTGAGGACCATCCGGCCGCCGCCGTCGAAGGTCATGCCGACGACCCGGCCATCCAGGTCCCTGTGCGAGATCGTTCGCCCGAAATAGTCGATCCGGTCGCTGGTGGACTTGGTGCCGTCCTCGGTGAGGGTGGTCTTGGTCCAGCCGCCGAAAGTCCCGAGCCCGGCGGTCGTGAAGCTTGAGTCCCAGGCGTAGGCGTAGGTCGTGGCGTGGCCGAGGTAGTCGACCTCGCTGCTCACCCGGCCCATGACGTCATAGTCGGTCTTCTGGACGACGCTGGCGCCCAGCTGGCTGTTCCAGTGGCCGATCTGGCGGCCCTGTTCGTCGTAGTTGTAGTGGTCGACCAGCTGGCCGCCGCCGTTGGCCGCGCTGCGCTGGGCGTGGGCCACCGTGATCAGCCGGTTCATCTTGTCGTAGGTATAGGTTTCCTTCTGGCCGATCTGGTTGGTGACCACCCGGACATTGCCGAACACGTCAATGTCGCGGGCGATGACGCCGTCGGGGAAGAACTCGTCCTTGGCGACCGCGTCCTTGCCGTCGTAGCCCGTGTTCCACATCAGCCGGCGGTTGGTGATGTAGGGGTTGCTGATGTCGGCGAGGTTGCCGAACTCGAAGACGCCTTCCGCGCTGAGCACGGTGTGCAGCCGCCCCGAGACGTCGTAGCCATACCTGACGACGGTCCGCATGGTGCGGGTGACGCCGCTCGCATCGGTGACGTCGACGGCCGGGCCGGTCTGCTGGATGATCTTGCCCGCGGTGTTGTAGGTGTAGTTGGTGACGGCGGGGTGGACGCCATCGCGCGCGTCGGTGTCCTGGGTGATCTCGCCGAATGCGTTGTAGACCTTGGTGTCGGTCAAATCCTGGCTGCTCGTGCTGGAGAGCTGCCGGTTCTTCTGGATGGTCTGGGTGGCCTGACCGCGCGCGTCGAACACCTGGTAGGTGGTCGCCACCTCCGTGATGCTCTGGACGACCATGATGTTGGCTTCGGAGATCCCGGCAAGCGTGCCGGTCGTGGCGTCGACCTCGAGCGTCCTGTTGCCGTTGGCGTCATAGATGAAGAGCTGCGTCGCGCCGCCGTTGGCGTTGGTGCGGTAGAGCCGCCCGGCGCTGTCGTAGTCGAAGGTCTGCTGGGTGAGGCTGTTCATCCCCTTGCCCACCACCTCGCCATAGGCGTCGTAGGTCACGGTGGTGTAGTCGCCACTGACCCCGGTCTCCTGGGTCTGCTGGGAGATCACGCGGCCCAGCAGGTCGTAGCCGGTCCCGACGTCGGTGTAGACCTGGCCAGTGTTGGTCGTGCGCAGGTAGAGCGTGTCGTTCAGGTAGCCGGCCGCGCCGTAGACGTAGGTGTACAGGACGTTGTTGGCGTCGTGCATGTTGTCCAGGCGACCGTTCACGTAGGCGTAGTGGGTGTAGTGGTCGTTGGTGGGGTCCTGGACGGCGCCGCCCTGGCGGGTGAGCACGACGTTGTTCAGGCCGTCGTAGAAGGTCTGGGTCGTCGGGCTGACGGTGGCGCCGGTGTAGTCGACGAAGCTGGTCAAGGTGACGGCGGTCTGACGGCCCTCGACATCGTAGGTGTAGGCGGTGAAGTCGAGGGTCGCCTCGGTCTTGCGGGTGACCTCGCCCAGGCCGTTGTAGGTATAGACGATGGTGCCGTCCGGGCCGGGGTTGACGCCGGGACCGATGCCGTTGACGCCCTTGCGGGTCTCTGTCAGGCGCCGGCCGTTCTTGTCGTAGGTAAAGAGCGTGATCCGGTCGTCCGTGGGGGCCGCATTGACCACGCTGGCGCGCAGGGCCGCCGGGTCGCTGGCGATCGTGACCGCCCCGGCGAGCGGGGTGGCGAACCGCTCCTCCTTCAGCACATTGCCGTCGGCGTCGAGGGTGTAGGAGGTCAGGTAGTTGTTCTGATCGACCTGGGCCACCTTGTGGCCGAGCTTGTCGTAGAAGGCGTAGGCGCTGTTCCCGCGGGCGTCGATCTGCTGGATGACGTTGCCGGACTTGTCATAGACGGTCTGGACGATGACGTCCGCCGTGGTCGTCTGGTACTGGCCGGCGACCACTTGGCCGGAGAGGACGTTCGGGGTCCGCGTCGAGATCAGCCGGTTGCCGCGGTCGTAGGTGTAGAAGGTCTGGCGCTGGTTAGAGCCGGCCGGGGCCGGCGGCGCGCCGCCCGGCGTGGTCGGCAGGGCCACACGGTCGCCGTACATCGTCATGGTGACGACGTTGCCGGTCGCGTCGTAGTCCCACCGGGACATGTCGCCAAGCGCGTCGACCGAGGCGATCTTCCGGCCCAGGTGGTCATAGTAATAGAGAGTACGCGCGCGGCCGGCGCCGCCGGTCTGGGCGAGGTCGGCGCGGGTGTCGGTCTCGATGATGTCGCCGCGGGCGTCGTACTGGGTGGTCTCGTTGGTCCCGTCCGTGACGACCTTCTGGATCAGGCGGTCGTTGTTGTCATAGGTGTAGGTCGTGGTGCGGGTGTCCGCCAGGCCCGCGGCCTCGACCATCTGGATCTTATTGCCGCGCGCGTCGTAGCCGAAGGTGTTGACGACGACCCCCTCGAACCCACCGGCCGTGGTGTTGGAGGCGACCGCCAGGGTCTCGCTCGTCAGGAGACCACGGCGGTCGAAGGTGTTGACGGTCACTCCGTTCAGCTTGTTGGTGACCGATGTGCGGTTGCCGAACGCGTCCAGCGCGTAGGATTCGGTGTAGCCCATGGCGTCGGTGGTCGAGGTCACCCGGTCCAGCTTGTCGCGGCCGATGAGGGTGGTCTCGTCGCGCGTGGAGTCGGGGGCGATCGTCGGCTGAACGCCGGCGGAGATCGACGCGAGATTGGTCGCCCGGTTCGCATAGTGGGTGACCGAGATCGCCTGGTCGCCGCGCGAATAGGCGGTCTGGGTGACATAGCCCTCCGGATCGACCTGCAGGGTCAGCCGGTTGAGGTTGTCGTAGTAGAAGTAGCCGGTGTTGCCGCGCGGGTCGGTGACCGCCACGCGGTTGCCGAAGCTGTCGTACTGGTAGCTGGTGACGGCGGCGACCGTGTCGGTCAGCGGCACGCTTTGGCTCAAGAGCTGGCCGATGGCGTCGTAGCTGTAGGTGGTGATCGAATTGCGGCCGTCGGTGCTGGTGAGCAGGCGCCCGGCGCCGTTGTAGGTGAAGCTCGTGAGGATCGCCTCGGCCGTGCCCGCGGCGCTGGTCTGGCTCATCACCCGGCCGGCGGCGTCGTAGACGTAGTGGGTGGTCGACGCATCGCCCGTGCCGTAGGCCACGGTGGAGTCGGTGACCTGGCCCAGGGCGTCGAGCGCGCTGTGGGTCACGAAGCCCATGGGGTCGGTGACGTCGGTCAGCCGGCCCGCGGCGTCGTAGGTGAAGCTGGTCACCGCGGCGCTGGACGGCAGGGTCCCGATGGCGGTCGCAAGGTTTGCCGTGGTCGTGGTGTCGGTGACCGCAAAGGCGCTGGCGTAGCGGATCTGTTTGGTGACCCGGCTGGCCAGATCGTACTGGGACTCGGTGACGTAGCCTTCGGCGTCGACCGCATAGACCGCGCGGCCGTCGGCGTCATAGAGCGTGCGGATGACGTGGTTGCCCGACGAGCCGGCGTTGGTCGTCGCGAAGCTCTGCATCGTGGCCAGGCTGGGGTCGCCGGCGGTGGTGTAGAGCGCGGCGAAGCCGGTCTGCTTCACCACGTGGCTCAAGGTGTCGTAGCCGAAGGACACGACCCCGCCTTGGGCGTCGATGCTGAAGGCCAGCCGGTTGGCCGCGTCGTAGACGTTGCGCGTGGTGCGGTCGGCGGCGGCGTTGACGCTCAGGTGGCTCTGGACATAGGCCAGGGAATAGCTCGACGCCGTGGTGATGGCGGCGGCGTATTCGGTCTTGTGGAGCAGGTTGCCCGCGGCGTCGTAGACGTATTCGCAGGCGCGGCCATTGGCGTCGATCGTGAAGCGCAGCTGGCCTTCGGCGTCATAGACATAGGACGTGGTCTCGTCGTGCGACGAGGTCGCGGCCGAGGCGATCAGCTGGGCCAGCGTGCCCGCGGCCCAGAGGCTGGAGGCCACCGCATTGGCCGAGCGGATGGTCTGGAGCTTCTCGCCGGCGGCGTCGTAGACGATCTGGCTGAGGTGGCCGTCGGCGTCCAGGACCGCGATCAGGCGGCCGTCGCTGTCGTAGAAGTCGCGGGTGACGTTGTCGTGCGTCGCGTCCGCGGTGGGCAGGGTCAGCGCCGTGGGGAGCGTGGTCTTGAAGCCCGCCACCACGGTCGGCGTCAGGAAATTGGCGTAGGTGGTCGTCGAGGTCAGGCGCGAAGCGGTGTCGTAGGCCAGCACGCTGACCGAACCGGTCGCGTCGATGGTCTCGACCAGCCGGAAGGCGGCGTCGTAGACGTTCCAGGTCCAGCGGTCGCCAGCGTCGGCGGCCGGCAGGAGGCTGGCCAGGGTCACGGCGGCCGGATTGCCGCTCGCATCCACCAGCGAGGCGAGCTGGGCGGAGGTCAGCACGCCCTTGTACTGGATGGTGGCGACCAGGAGGTTGTTGGTGTTGTAGCGGTACTCGACGATCGAGCCGTTGGCCCGGATGTCGGCGACCTTGCGGCCGGCGTTGTCGTAGAGGAAGTAGGTCTTCACCCCGGTAGGATCGGTGGTCATCCGCAGCCGGCCGTCGGCGTCGTAGGCCTCGGAGCTGGTGATGGTGGTCGCGCCGCTGGCCGAGACGGCGGTGCTCAGCAGCTCGCCGGCCAGGTCGTAGGTCGAGGTCTGCGTCGCGCCGTTGGCGAGGGTGACGACGGTCTTGTTGTGCAGGTCGTCGAACGCCACGCTGGTGGAGGCGCCGCTGAGGTCGGTGGCCAGCGTCTGGCGGAAGAGGCCGTCGTAGACGAAGGTTTCGGAGGCCGAGGACCCGGCCATCTGGCGGCTCAGCAGCTTGCCGGCCTGGTCGTAGACATAGTTGGTGGTGGAGACCGTGGCGGTGGTGTCGCCGAGGCCGGTGGACAGCACCCTGGCGTAGCTGGTGACGGACGCCACGTTGCCGCGGAAATCGTAGGTGGTGTCGGTCCGCTGGGTGGTGCTCTTGTCGGCGATGCCGGCCGCCCAGGTGTTGAGGGTCGCCTCGGTGATCGTCCCGGCGGTGGTGTAGGTGTTGGCCGTGTAGCGGATCGCGGCGACCTGCTGGCCGCTGGTGTTGTAGCGGTACTCCGTGACGTCGCCCTGGGCGCTGACGACATAGCGCAGGTGGTTCAGCGCGTCGTAGGCGTAGCGGGTGGTCAGCGAGACGCCCGCGGCCGGGGACACCGTCTCGGTCAGCAGCTGGTTGGCCGCGCCATAGGTGCGCGTGACCGTGTCGCCCGCCGGATCGACGGCGGTGAGCTGGTTGCCGTTGGCGTCGTAGGTGTAGGTGGTGGTGGCGCCCGACGGGGCGACCGTGGTCAGCACGTCGCCCAGGGCGTCGTAGGTGAACTGATAGAGCTGCGGCGTCGCGCCGGTGGTGGCCGGCGGCGCGCTGATCTTGGTCAGCTGGCCGTTCGTGTCGTAGGTCAGCACGGTCTGGAGGCCGAGCGGGTCGGTGACGGTCGTCGTCGGGGTCGTCGTGCTGTAGGTGAAGGTCGTCACCCGCGCCGCGAGGGTTCCGCCGACCGACTGGGTCAGGGACGAGACCTTGTAGACGGTGGACTGGACGCCGGTGATCGCGACATAGCCGATCTGCAGGCTCGACCCGTCGCTCTGGGTGATCGAGGCCACTCGGCTGCTGGTCCCGTCGTAGCCGTAGGTCGTGACGTAGGTCTTGCCGTCGGTGATCGCATTGTCGCCGGGGCTGAGGTCCACGGTGACCGTGGTCAGGCGGTTGGAGGCGTCGTAGCCGTAGCGCACCCGGGTCAGGGTCGCGCCGCCGCTGAGCGTGGTGGTGACCTGGGTGAGGTTGGTCCCGGTGTAGCTGAGGGTGGTGAACTCGCCGTCCTGCGTCGTCACCTTGGTGAGCAGCGCGCCCGTATAGGTGTAGGTCAGGGTATTGCCGTCGAGGTCGGCGCGGGTGGCGATGCGCCCGCCATTGGCGGAATCGTAGGTTTCGGTAGCCCGGGTCGCCCCGTCCCGCCAGGTCCAGGTCGTGCCCGCGAAGCTCAGGGTGTCGACCGGTCCGTCGCCCTCCTTGGCGGCGTAGGCGCCGAGCGTCGTATTGTAGGTGTAGGTGACGACCGATCCGTCCCAGGCCGTGTGCTGGATGGTGCTGCCGGCGGTGTTGACCGTGCCGGTCAGGCCGGAGACCTGGCGCTGGGTGCTTTCCTGCCAGCCGTTGGCGGTGAAGGTCCCCTGGCTGTTGTAGGTCCGCGACAGGACGTCGTTGCCGGCCAGCCCCAGCCCGATGAGCATCTCGTCGGTGTTCTGGATGACCAGATTGCCGCTGGCGGCGTTGACCGCGACGTTGTCGCCCGCCTGGCCGGTCGCAGACGACCCAAGTCGCCCCGCCGAGCCCAGCACCATCGCCGAACTGCGCTCCAGGCCAAGGCCAGGACCCGCGACAACAGCTACCATCGAAACCCCCGAATGGCTCAACGGGGGAGGACGAATACCTGCCCCTAAGAGTTAGTCGGGAGCAGCCGGATTTCGTTTAGGATTTTTTCGCCATAGCGGCCAAGTACCTTGTAACCGATTGATGCACGGTGATATTTTGCCGACACAAATTGCAACATTGGCGATGGGCGAAAGGACGGCGGGCAATGTCGGGGGGCCGACACAGCAAGTCCGGCGGCCCTCACCGCCCGCGGCCGACCGGCCCGGGATGTGGGCCGGCGCCATACGGGTGGCGCAACCTTTGCTATAAGTGACGAAGAGTGTTCAACCGGGGGACTAATGAACACGACACCTTGCGCGGCCAGGCCGCGCGCGCCCGTAGAAGCCTCCGCGTCCACCGTCGTCGCGCGCGTGCGCGGGCGCGCGGCCACCTCATGGCAGGAACGATGACGCCATGACCAGCCGGGGGAACGCCGCGCGCCGCGCCACGGACCGAGCCGCCGGACCGCCGGACAGCCCGAAGGTGCGCCGGACCCAGCTGACGCCCAAGGAACAGGCCTGCCTGCGGCTCGTCGCCAAGCACCTGTCCTCAAAGGAGATCGCCGCCGAGCTCGGGATCGCCAAGACCTCGGTCGACACCTATTGCAACCGCGCGCGGGCCAAGCTGGGCGTCAGCGACCGCTACGAGGCGGCGCGCCGGCTGGTCTCCGACCAGGACCCCGCGGATCGCCACTTCCGGCCGGCCGCCCCGGCCGCCGTCCCGGTGGCGATCACCACCTCCCAGGATTTCTCCGCGAACCGAACGCGCCGGAGCCCGTGGCTCGGGCCCGCCGCGCTCATGGCGCTGGCCGCCGTGCTCGCGCTCGCGACGCTCCTGGCCGGCCTTCGCGCGCTCGACGTGATGCGACCGCCCCCGCCTCCCACAGTCCAACGGTAGCGCATGGAAGGCGACAACTCTCCCGTCAGCCGCCTGCACCTGCTGACGCCAAAGGAGCGGGATTGCCTGCGGCTGGTGATGGAGCGCCGATCCTCCAAGCAGATCGCGCGCCAGCTGGGGATATCGCGGACCTCGGTCGACACCTATGTGCGGCGGGCGCGCGAGAAACTCGGCCTCAAGGACCGCTACGCCGCGGCGCGGCTGCTGGAGGCCTGGCAGCGGGGCGAGGTCCTGACCGCGGAGCCGGAAGGCGCGCCCCCGTCGGCGGCCGGGGCGAACGGGTTCACGCTGCGCATCCCGCCGCTCGCAACGCTCAACACCCTGCAACGGCTGGGCCTCATCGTCGGGGGCGCGATCGCCGCGGCGCTGATCTTCGGGGTCGTGCTCACCGCCATGGCCGCGCTCTAAGGTCCTCGGCGGGCGTCAGGCCTTCGCGGCGGCGCGACGCATGGGCGCCAGGCGAGCCCATCCAACGCCCGCCACGATCGCCACGCACAGCAGCGCCGACCACACCCGCTCGGCGGACAGATAGGCCCAGACGCCGACGCCGGGGACGAAGTGCATCAGGCTGGTCACCGTCTCGAGCAGGGCGAACGAACTGGCCGCGACGGTCCAGTAGCGACTGCTGCGCAGGGCGCAGGCCACGCAGGTTCCCAGGATGACGAAATCCCAGGCGATATCGAACCACGGCGGCGGATGGAGGTGCAGCAGGACGTCGTTCTCGGTCGTCCACTCCACTAGCACGGCGGCGGCGACCGCGCGCTCCGCCCAACCGCCCTTCCATAGGGCCAGGGCCGCCACGGCGATGGCCATGGCGACGAACACCCAGGTGGGGATGGTGAACAGGTGCAAGGCGGGCTTCTCGCACTGTGGGTGGCGCGTCAGTGCGGTATTGATTGGCCAGATCGCCCGGCGGAACAAGCCGCGCGGCAGCGTCAGGCGTCCGTAGCCGCCGAGGGCGCCTGCGGGCGGGCGGGCGGCCAGACGCCCGCCAGGAGCGAGGAGAGGAGCAGGATGCCCCAGACCCGCTCGGCGGACAGGTAGGCCCAAAGCCCCACGCCGGGTACGAACTGCAGGAAATAGGTCACGAGCCGCAGCACGGCGAAGGAGCTGGCCGCGATCGTCCAGTACCGGTTGCTGCGGAGCGCGCAGGCCACGCAGACCGCCAGGATCAAGGCGCCCCAGGACATGTCGAGCCAGTCCGGTGGGTGCAAATCGAGCAGCGACTCGGTGACGAAATCCACCAGCAGAGGGGCGGCGACCGCCCGCTCCCGCCATCCGCCGCGCCACAACGCCAACAGCGGCACGGCGACGCCATAGGAGGTGTAGGCCCAATTGGGGATGACGAAGAGATGCAATCCAGAGCCTCGAACCCAGCCTGACCGCTCAGCCGCCGACTGGTTGACCAGTTCCGCGGAAGGGGCAAGCCCCGCCGATCCGCCAGCCCGTCGTCCCGGCGGGTGCGGGCCGCGGTGTCAGGCGCCGACGACCCGGGGCGGCCGTTGGGCGCGGTCCGCCCGCCAGGTCCCCGCCAGGAGCGAGGCGACGAGCAGGATGGTCCAGACCCGGTCGGCGGAGAGATAGGCCCAGAGGCTGACGCCGGGCACGAAACCCATCAGGTCCGTCACGACCTCCAGGAGGGCGAACGAACTGGCCGCGATGGTCCAATATCGATCGCTGCGCAGGGCGCAGACCACGCAGGCCGCCAGGACGACGGTATCCCATGTCAGGCTGTACCCGTCCGGGATGGTCCAGTAGACGGGCGCGCCGCACTCGGTGGCGATCCCCACCACCACGGCGGCCGCGACCGCGCGTTGGGGGGGACCGCCTCGCCGCAGCGCATACAGCGACCCGCCGACGCCATAGGCGACCATGGCCCACTGGGGAATGGTGAAGAGGTGCATCCTAGCCACCCACGTCAGGCGTTCACGGACGCCGGCCGGGGCGGCCGATAGCCCGCCGCCCCGGCGCCCACGGCAAGGGTGGCGACGAGCAGGATGGTCCAGACGCGTTCGGCGGACATATAGGCCCACGTCCCGACGCCCGGGACGAAACGCAGCAGGGTCGTGACCACCTCGAGCAGGGCGAACGAACTGGCCGCAATGGTCCAGTAGCGACGGCCGCGCAGGGCGCAGGCCACGCAGGTGGCCAGGATCACAACGTCCCAACCGGGGATGAACCAGCTGGGCAGGCGCCAGGAGAGGAAGACGAGGCGGGGTTCGAGGATGAACTCCACCAGCAAGGCGGCGGCGACCGCGCGTTCCGACCATCCGCCGCGCCACAGTGCGAACAGACCCACCACGACGCCGTAGGCCACCAAGGCCCACAGGGGAATGTTGAAGAGGTGCAAAGCGAACCTCGCGGATGGCCGGCGCTCAATCCTGAATTGATCGGCCAGATCGTCAGGCCGGACAACCCCGCCGATCCTTTCAGGCGCCGGAAGCCGGCTCCGCGGCGCGCGCGGCCGACAAGGCGCCGACCAGCAGGGCGGCCACGATCATTATGCTCCAGACCAGCTCCGCGGACAGGAAGGCCCACAGGCCGCCGCCGAGCACATGGTGCAGGACCTGGGTCACGAGGGCCAGCAGGGCGAAGGCGCTGGCTGCGATGGTCCAGTACCGATCGCTGCGCAGGGCGCAGGTCACGCAGACGATCAGCACGACGACGTCCCCCGCGGGGCCGAGCCAGGACGGAAAGGTCGCCAGCAGGGGCTGCGGATATTCCGACAGGAACACCACCATGACGGTCGTCCCGACCGCGCGCTCCGGCCAGCGCCCGGCCCAGATGGCGAAGGCGGCCACGGTCACGACGTACACGAAGACGGCGACCGGAGGGATGTTGGACAGGTGCAATCTGGACCCTCGCGCCGTCGCTGGCGGCTCCGCCCCGACCTGATCGGCCAGATCGCCGGGCGGGACGATCTTGCCCGCATGACGCGAAATATCTTGTCCTCATTGGCATACGACACGCTCGATCAGGACAGACACATCGGGCGGTCCGGAGTCTCCTTCAGGTTGTGGGGGGCGGATCCCGGCGTCGCTGGGCGGCCACCTCTCGACTTGGGTGAAGCGACGGGCCCCGAGCTCTGTGGTTGGCGCCGAGGCTCGTGGCCGAAGGGGTGGCTATACCTTCCGGCGGCCCACACGGCGCTTCACCCAAGTCACTAAGGATTGGGGGAAGCGATGAGCAGCCAGGTCATCTACTTGCCGAACAGCGGGGCGCCGCCCCGCTCGGTGGTCCGTCAGCGCCTGGCGGACGTGATCGCCATATTCGAACGGATCGATGCCCAGGAGCTGCTTGCGGCCCTGCCCGAGTGCGCGATCGCCCGGCAGAACCACCTGACCGCGCTGAATCTGTTCCTCGACGCCGAAACCGAGCTGCGCGATCTGTGGGCGGAGCTGGGTGACTGATGCGCCCAGAGTTACCCTAGGTAACGCCATGCAGGCTCGTCCGCCGCCGGAGCAGCCCGCCGGTTGTGGCCGCGTCCTGCAAGGATAACGGGCGCCGGAACACGCGGCGGCGACGTCGCGTTGCAAGTGTTGTTTCAACTTTGCACAACCTGGAAGCATAAGCCGGTGTCCAGGGTGGGTTTACAACACTTTGGATTGACGTTGGCCGCACTCCGGAGTACCGCGGGGCTGCAAAACCAGACAGCTTCCCGGGCCCAGAGGACTAATGACGACGCGACTCAATGCGGAGGTTGCAGTCCAGGCGACCGCGGAAATCATCGTGGCCTTCCTGCAGAACGCCTCCATTTCGCCAGATGAACTGCCAGGACTCGTGCGCAGGATCCGCGCGGCCGTCGAGGCCGACCTGTCCGGCGAGGAGGAGACCGCTCCGGCGGCCGAGCCCGCGTCCTCCGGCGACGGCGCCGCCAAGACCGGCGCTCCGTCCGCGCCCCAGAAGGCTCCGCAGAAGACGCCACACGCCAACGACACCCGCGCGCCCGCGGTGCCCGTGGCCCAATCGATCCACCGCGACTATCTCATCAGCCTCGAGGACGGGGCGCACTACCGCTCGCTCCGGCGGCACCTGATGAGCAAGTACGGCATGACGCCGGATGACTACCGCGCCAAGTGGAACCTGCCGGCGGACTACCCGATGGTCGCGCCGAGCTATGCCGAGGCGCGCTCCGAAGTCGCCAAGCGCACCGGACTGGGCCGCTCGCCGGCGAAGAAGCGCACCCGTCGCTGACGCCGCCGGCCGCAGACAGGGGCCAGCGCCTATCGCTCGCCCCTGGTCGCCTGCATTTCAATTGCAAATCCTTCCCCCTGGGCTGAGAGATTAGTTTCGGGCTAGATTTCAGTCGCGGCATGACGTGAACTCTTGCGTCGGGAGGAGCCAGGCTGTGACAGTCCAATCTGACGTTGCAAGTCTTGGCGAGCTGCTGGCCGCACGCGCCCGGCTCGAGCCGGACCGCATCGCCTTCCGCGAACTGCGGAACGACCTGAGCGAACGCGACTGCGTCACCTACGCCCAGCTGCACGGGCGCGCCCTGCGGATCGGCGAGCGGCTGGCCGGATGCGCCCGCCCCGGCGATCGCGCCCTGCTGATCACGCCGCACGCGATCGACTATCTCGCCGGCCTGTTCGGCTGTTTCTACGCCGGCGTGGTCGCCGTGTCGGGCGTGCCTGCCTATGCGCCCAGCACGCGGTCGCTGCGCCACACCGCGCGGCTGCGGCGGCTGCATGCGGTGATCGAGGACTCCGCCGCCGGGGCCCTGATCGGCCCGCGCGAGCTCCTGGCGCGCATCGACGACGGCCTGGCCGCCGCCGGCGCCGACCGCCCCGCCTGCATCGCCCTCGACGACCTGGCGGAAGCCCGCGCGCCGGGATCGTGGCGACCGCGGCCCACCGGCCGGGAGGCGATGGCCGTCCTGCAATACACCTCCGGGTCGACCTCCTCTCCCGGCGGCGTGGTGCTGCGGCACCGCAACCTGATGGACAACCTGGCCGCCCAGGAGGCGCGGTTCGCGGTGACGCCGGACGACGTGGCCGTGAGCTGGCTGCCGCTGCACCACGACCTGGGGCTGATCGGCGGGTGCCTGCTGCCGGTCTATGTGGGGTTCCCCAGCGTGCTGCTGCCGCCGGCGGGATTCCTGGAGCAGCCGCGGCGGTGGCTGCAGTGCCTGTCGGCGTTCGGCGGGACGATCAGCTGGGCGCCGAATTTCGCCTACAGGCTCTGCTTGCGGGCGATCCCGCCGGAGGAACGCGCCGCGCTCGACCTGCGGCGCTGGCGCGTGGCGATGAACGCCGCCGAGCCCGTGCGGGCCGAGACAATCCGGGCGTTCACCGAAGGCTTCCGCTCGGCGGGCCTGGATCCCCGGGCGGCCTATCCGTCCTACGGCCTGGCCGAGGCGACGCTGGCGGTCTCGGCGCCCGTACCCGGGTCGCCGGTGCGCGTGGTGCGCGTCGACAAGGCCGCGCTGGCCCGCCATGAGGTGGTCCTGCGCCCGCCCGGCGATGGCGAGGGAACCGTCGAGCTGGTGGCGTGCGGCCAGGCCGTACCCGGCGTCGGGGTCGTCATCGCCGACCCGCAGGCGCTCAGGCCCTGCCCGCCGCGCCGGGTGGGGGAGATCTGGGTGTCCGGCCCGGGCAAGTCGGAGGGCTATTTCGCCGGCCCGGGCGGCCCGCGCGAGAGCTTCGACGGCCGCCTGCCCGGCGACCCGGCGGTCTATCTGCGCACCGGCGACCTGGGGTTCCTGCTGGAGGGCGACCTGTTCATCACCGGGCGGCTGAAGGACGTGATCATCCTGCGCGGCGCCAACATCTATCCGCAGGACCTGGAGACGACCGCCGCGGCCAGCCATCCGGCGCTGCGAGAAGACTGCGCCTGCGCCTTCGCGACCACGGTGAACGGCGAGGAGGCGCTGGTCATCGCCTGCGAGATCGACCGGCGGCGGACCGGCGAGGCCGCCGAGGCGGTGGCCGCCATGCGCCGGGCGGTCTTCGAGGACCATGGGCTGGAGACCTACGCCGTGGCCGCGATCCCGTTCAGCGCCAGGACCGCATCGAAAGCCTGGATCGCTTCGTGGCGCGTCAGGGGCGTCTGGGTTTTCAGCGTAATGGTTGGTGCGGGAAGAGCGGTGGGTCTCAGCACCGTGCGCC
>Ga0207695_10004956_pt1 | contig 17927 bp, 16 predicted proteins | sample KBSC54metaG_FD_184354 | JGI IMG/M metagenome (GOLD analysis project Ga0207695, IMG submission 184354) | Corn rhizosphere microbial communities from Kellogg Biological Station, Michigan, USA - KBS C5-4 metaG (SPAdes) (version 2) | ecosystem: Host-associated > Plants > Roots > Rhizosphere > Soil... | reverse complement strand
CCTCGTCGTGGTCGGCATGCGGAACAAGCCGCAACAGCGACCAAGTCGGTCGTCGACGGACACGGCGCATCTCGCGTCGGCTCGGTCGCCGGATCCTCGGCGCAGCTTCGAGGTGCGGCAGACGGTGGCTTGGCAGACGCAGCACGGGACGGTCGAGGTCGGGCCCTGGACGGCCCATCCAACCTGATCGCGCGCTGGCCCCCTCCCCCAAACGGGCTGGGTCGAGCCCGCTCCGGCCGGGTGCCTTCTGACCCATCGCGCAGACGAGGCCGTCCCGGCCCGTCGGGCGCTCGGAAGCGCATGCCCACCGGCGCGGTTGCACGGGCACTCGACCATGGGTTTCATGCGACGCCCCAAGTTCTGGGGCGTCGCGATTTTGTTCAATCGAATCAAGCACTTGCAGCACGCGCGATCGCTGGCATCGGCCTTGCGTTCCATGGCGGGCATTTCTCGGTCGAGGGCACATGCATGGGAACGCGGACGACTCGGTGGACGCGATCGTGACGACCGTCACGCGCTACCTCCAGAGCCATCCGCTCGCCGCCGACTCGGTGCAGGGCGTGGCGCGCTGGTGGTTGGGGTCGTCGCATGACGGCGCCAGCCTGGGCCAGGTGCAGCGCGCCCTGGACCGGCTCGTCACGATGGGCGTCATGCGGCGACTGCCGTTGCTCGATGGAACGCAGCTGTATTCGCAGGTGCCACCGACGCGGCAATGAGCCGCACCGGCGCCGATCGAGACGAGATCCGAGACCGACCACCAGGAGCCAGCAATGCCTGTCGCCGTTTCATACCCCGGGGTGTACATCGAGGAGGCGCCCAGCGGCGTGCATACCATCACCGGCGTGGCCACGTCGATCACCGCGTTCGTCGGCCGCGCGCTGCGCGGGCCGATCGACAAGCCGGTGCGCATCTACAGCTTCGCCGACTACGAGCGCAGCTTCGGCGGATTGTGGGCGGACAGCACGATGTCGTTCGCGGTCAACCAGTATTTCCAGAACGGCGGCGCCGACGCCTACGTCGCGCGCATCCACAAGGACGCCTTGACGGCCACGGCGACCGTGCCGCTCAATGGCGGCGCCACCGCAGCTTTCAGCGCCGCATCGCCGGGCGCCTGGGGCGCGAAGCTGCGCATCCGGGTCGATCTCGACCTCGACCCGTCCGTCGTCGCCGCGAACACGGCGGCCACGATGTTCAACCTGCGAGTCAAGGATCTCGGGACCGGAACCGTCGAGGTCTTCCGCAACGTGTCCATCACGACGTCGCACCCGCGCTTCATCACCCACGTGCTGGAGCAAGGCAGCGACCTGCTGCGCGGCCCCGCCACCGTCACCGCGCAGCCCACCGCCAACGGAGATCCCGCCGCGACCGCCAGCGATCCCTTCGACGACCCGAGCGCCACCGCGGCCAAGGTCGACCTGACGAAGGCCGACGGCATCGCCGTCACGGCGACGGAGCTGTATTCCGGGACGGACCTGCAGAAGAACAAGCAGGGCCTCTACCTGCTCGAGCTGGTCGACCTGTTCAACCTGCTCGTGATCCCGCCCTACACCGCCGACGTCGACCTGGCCAAGAACGACTGGGACACCGCCGTGCGCTATGCCAAGGGCCGTCGCGCGATGGTGCTGGTCGACGCGCCCTCCGCGTGGGGCAAGGCGAGCGACGTCGGCGCCGCGGCGATCACCGGCGTGGCCACGCGCGACGAGAACGCGGCCATGTTCTTCCCCCGCATCAAGCTGAGCAACCCGCTCAAGGACAACCGGATCGAGCCGTTCGCGCCCGCGGGCGCCGTGGCGGGCGTCATGGCGCGCACCGACGCGAACCGCGGCGTCTGGAAATCGCCGGCGGGACTCGAGGCGACGCTGTCGGGCGTCGTCTCGCTCGATCCGAACCTGAACGACCCGGAAAACGGCGCGATCAACCAGCAGGGCGTCAACTGCCTGCGCAACTTCCCGAACACCGGGCCGATCGTCTGGGGCGCCCGCACGCTGGTGGGCTCCGACAGCCTCGCCAGCCAGTGGAAGTACCTGAGCGTGCGCCGCATGGCCCTGTTCCTCGAGGAAAGCCTGTACCGCGGCATGCAATGGGTCGTGTTCGAGCCGAACGACGAGCCGCTGTGGGCGCAGATCCGGCTCAACGTGGGCGCGTTCATGCAGACGCTGTTCCGCCAAGGCGCGTTCCAGGGCGCGTCGCCCAAGGACGCCTACTTCGTGCGCTGCGACAGCAGCACCACCACGCAGAACGACATCGACCTGGGCATCGTCAACGTCGTCGTCGGCTTCGCGCCGCTCAAGCCGGCGGAATTCGTCGTGATCAAGCTGCAGCAGATCGCCGGCGACATCCCGACCTGACCGGCCGGAACGGACACGTCCAAGGAGAGCATGAATGGCACAGTTTTCTGTCAACGCGCAGCGTTTCGACCCCTACAAGAACTTCAAGTTTCGCGTGAAGTGGGACGGGCGCTACGTGGCCGGCGTGAGCAAGGTGAGCGCGCTCAAGCGCACCACCGAGGTCGTCAAGCATCGCGACGGCGGCGACCCGAGCAGCAGCCGCAAGTCGCCGGGGCGCACCGAGTTCGAGGCGATCACGCTGGAACGCGGCGTCACCCACGACAAGGAATTCGAGCAGTGGGCCAACAAGGTCTGGAACTTCGGTTCCGGCCTCGGCGCCGAGAGTTCGCTCAAGGACTTCCGCAAGGAACTGCTGATCGAGGTCTACAACGAGACCGGCCAGCTCGCGCTCTCGTACAAGGTCTATCGCGCCTGGGTCTCCGAGTTCCAGGCCCTGCCCGACCTCGACGCCAACGCCAACGCGGTGGCCATCCAGCACATCAAGCTCGAGAACGAGGGCTGGGAGCGCGACACCGAGACGTCCGAGCCGACCGAGATCTCGTTCACGTCGCCGTCCTGAGAATCCTTCCTCCCGACGACCATGTTCGCCGTCACCGCCCAGGGCCTGCTGCGCGTTTGGGAAGCGCAGCAGCGCGCGCACCCCGTGCAACGCGCCGTGCAATTGCTGTCCGAGGTCGCCCCCCCGCTCGGCCTCGACGGCTGGCTGCACGCGCCCATCGGCGTGCGCGACGGCGCGCTGATGCATCTTTGCGAGACGCTGTTCGGCGGCGAACTGCACACCGCGACCACTTGCCCGCATTGCGGCGAGCGGCTCGAGTCCCGCTTCGACGTGCGGGACCTGTGCGATGCAGCCGCTGCCGCTGCCGACGACGACGGCCGGCAGGTCGAGGCCACGTTCGAGCTCGCGCACGACCGCTGGGCGATCGCCTGCCACCTGCCGACCAGCGACGACCTGCTGCAGGTGGCCGCGCAACGCCGTGACGACGACACTGCCGCGCGCCTGCTGATGCAGCGATGCATCCTCCGGGCGCGGCACGGCGGCGAGGACGTCGCCGCGGCCGTTCTGCCGGACGACGTCGTCGAACGCCTCGCCGGCGAGATGGCGCGGCGCGACCCGGCGGCCGACCTGCGGATCGAGCTGGCGTGCCCGGCCTGTGGCGGCGCGTCGTCCACGCACTTCGACGTCGTTTCCTACCTCTGGAGCGAGCTCGACGACTGGGCACAGCGCACGCTGTCTGACATCCACACCCTCGCCTGCGCCTATGGCTGGAGCGAGGACGAGATCCTCGCGCTGACCCCGGCGCGGCGGCAGCTCTATGTCGACATGGTGCAGGCATGAGCGACTTCCTGCGATCGCTGGTGGCACGCGCCGAAGGCCGCTTGCCGGTGCTCGAACGGCGCCCCCGTGCGCTGTTCGAGCCCGCGCCCGGCCAGACGGTGCACGCACCCGGCATGCCGGAGGTCGAGGCGATGGCGGTCGTTCGGCCCGCCGCGCCTTCCGCTCTCGGGGATGCGCCGCTGCTCGCTCCCGGGCGCGCGGCCGCGGCACGGCCCTCCGGCCCGGCAGCGGCGATGCCCGCGTCGGCGGAGCATCGCGCCGCGCCGATCCGCGAACCGGCGCCGGTGCAGGGCCTGCTGTCACGCTCGACGCCCCTGCCGCCCCCGCCGGCGGCGGCCTCCAACCGTCCGGCTGCGCTGCTCGCGACTCCCGCGTCCACGCCGCATGCCGCGGCTGGATCGACCGCCACCGACGCCCCGCAGCGGTCGCCGCTGCGGCCCGCGCTGCGGCAGCCGGGCGCCGACCCGGTCGAGGCGCGCGCGGCGCCGCGCCCGCGTCCGGTCGAGACCGCCTCGCCCGCCGGAGTCCTGCGGCCGCAAGCGGCGCAGGCGGCGCCGTCCGTGATGCTGCTGGCGCGCGCGCAGGCCCGTTCGCCGGCGCAGGCGCCGGGGTTCGCGAGGGCCGCGGCGGCGCCCGTGCCCGTGCAGATCAGCATCGGCCGCCTCGAAGTGCGCGCCGCGCCACCCGCGGCCGCGGATCGCCCGCGCCCGGCGGGCCCGGCCGCCCCGAGGCTGTCGCTCGACAACTATCTGCGCAGTCGCAACGGAGCGGCACGATGAGCGGCGCACTGGCCATCGCGGCCGTCACCGCCTCGCTGAAGGACCTGCTCAACGACGGCCTGATCGACCACGACCTGTCGACGATCGGCAGCTTCGCCGTCACGGCGCAGCCGCCCGATCGCGTCACGACGGGCGCGACCGAGAACAACCAGCTCAACCTGTTTCTCTACCAGGTCACGCCCAACAGCGGCTGGCGCAACGTCGACCTGCCCTCGCGCGACCGCACGGGCCGCCCGTTGACCAACCCACCGCTCGCGCTCGACCTGCACTACCTGCTGACGGCCTATGGCGCGCAGGACCTGAATGCGGAGATCCTCCTCGGCTACGCGATGCAGGTGCTGCACGAGACCCCGGTGCTCTCGCGCCAGCAGTTGCGCACCGCGCTCGGGGCCCCGGCGCCGCTGGACGGCACGCTCCTGCCCGGCCCGTTCGGCGCGTTGTCCGCGACCGACCTCGCCGACCAGGTCGAATCGATCAAGATCACGCCCGTCTACCTCGGCACGGAGGATCTTTCCAAGCTCTGGACGGCGATGCAGGCGCGCTACCGGCCGTCGATGGCCTACGTCCTGTCCGTCGTGCTGATCCAGGGCACCGGCGCGTCGGCCACTGCGCTGCCGGTGCTCAAGCGCGGCCCGGACGACCGCGGCGCGGTGGCCCAGGCGTCGCCGGCGCCGCTGGTGACGGCCGTGCGCGCCGCGGCGAGCCCGCTCCAGCCCGCGCTGCGACTGGGCGAGGACGCGCTCGTCGCCGGCAACGGACTGTTGCAGGACAGCGTGGGCGTCCGGCTGGAACTCGCTCGCTTCGACATCGTGCACGACCTCGCCCCGACCGCGGCCAGCGGCGCGCAGCTGGGCCTGCACCTGCCCGGAGCGCTCGATGACGCGACCGCCATGGACGGCTGGGCGATCGGCGTCTACAGCGTGTCGCTGCGCGTCGCCGCGCCGGGCCGGCCGGCCTGGGGAACGAACAGCGTGCCGATGGCCCTCGCACCGCTGATCCAGGTGTCCCCGCTGGCGCACGCGGCCGGCACCGTCGGCTTGAACATCACCTGCACGCCGCGCCTGCGCGACGAGCAGCACGCACGCACCCGGCTGCTGTTCGGATCGACCGAGGTGGCGCCCGACGCCATCGACACGCCCGCCGATCCCACGCAGCCGACCACGCTCGCCTTCAGCGTGCCGGACGTCGTGGCCGGCCGCTATCCGGTGCGCCTGCGCGTCGACGGCGTCGACAGCTTGCCGGTGACTTACGGCGGATCGCCGCCGCGATTCGATTTCGATGCCCAACAAACGGTGAGCGTGGCATGAGCGCGGAGAGCTGGATCGCCGACAACAACCGCTACCTTGCGGCCTCGCTGCAATGGCTGCGGCTGCGGCTGCAGGAGCTCGCGACACCACCGTCCTCGCCCGCCGCGGCACAGGCCAGCCCCGCCCCGATCGCCACCACCGCGGTCGTCGTGGCCGGGCCCGCGGCCGCGCCGGTGCGCACCTGGTTCGGCCAGAAGCAGGCCGCACCCGCGCCCTCGCCGGCCGCCGCACCGACGGCCGGCAGCGCCGACGTCCTGCTCCCGCCCGAGGCGGCGGCCGACCGCGATGCGCAGCTGCTTGACGCCGCCGCGAACGAGCGCGAGGCCGCGGCCCGATGCGATCCGCCGCCGGCACTGCTGCTGCTGGCCGCTCGATTGCGCCTCAGCAGCTTCGAGCGCGACACGCTGCTGATGTGCGCCGCCGCTGAACTCGATCCCGCGATCGGGCCGCTGTTCGCCGCGGCCGCAGGCCATCCCGCACGCAGCTACCCGACCTTCGCGCTCGCCATGCATGCGTTCGACGAGCCGACATGGGACTCGCTGGCGCCGCAGCATCCGCTGCGCGGCCTGCGGCTCGTCGAGGTCGTCCAGGCCGAGGCCACGCCAATGACGGCCAGCCCGCTTCGCGCCGACGAGCGCATCGTCAACTACATCAAGGGCCTGAACGCGCTGGACGAGCGCCTCGCGGCGCTGGCCAGCGCGGTGCCGGCCGCGCGCGCGGCCGGCCTGTCGGCCTCGCAGCGGACCGCGGTCGACGACGCGCTGGCGCGGCTGCGCAGCGATTCGCCGGAGGCGAGGGCTCCAACTCTCGTGCTTGCCGGCCCCGATCCGGCGAGCAAGCTGGCGGTGGCGACGGCGGTCTGCCAGGCCATCGATCGGCAGCTCTACCGGCTGGGCCTGGAGGCCCTGCCGGTCCAACGCGCCGAGGCCGAGAATCTGGCCCGACTGTGGCGGCGCGAGAGCGCCCTGCTGGCCGTGGCGCTGTACGTCGACGCCGAGGGCCTCGATGGCGCGTCCGCCGAGGCGGGCGCCGCGCTCGCCGCATTCGTCGCCGCCGGCCCCGCCCTGGTGTTCGTCGGGGTGCGTGACGGCGTCGCGTCGCTGCCGGGAGCCTCGCCGGCGATCGACGTCGGCAGGCCGACGGCCGACGAGCAGCGCGCGAGCTGGAACGAGCTGTTCGCCGGCGCCCTGCCCGCCGATCAGGCCGCGGCCGGCGCGCGGCGCCTCGCGGGCCAGTTCGACTTCAACCTCGACGACATCGCGCTGGCCGCGTCGCTCGCGCAGCAGGCCGCCGGCGACGCCACGTTGGCCGACCGCGCGTGGGACAGCTGCCGCAGCCTCGCGCGGCCGCGCCTCGACGCGCTCGCGCAGCGCATCGTGCCCAAGGCGACCTGGGACGACCTCGTGCTGTCCGACGAGTCGCTGCGCCTGCTCAACCAGATCGTCGCGCACGTGCGCGGCCGCTTCCAGGTCTTCGAGGACTGGGGCTATGCCCGCAAGATGGCGCGCGGCTTCGGCCTCGGTGCGTTGTTCGCGGGCGAGAGCGGCACGGGCAAGACGATGGCCGCCGAGGTCCTCGCCAACGAGCTGCGGCTCCACCTGTACCGGATCGACCTGTCCGCCGTCGTCAGCAAGTACATCGGCGAAACCGAGAAGAACCTGCGCAGGCTGTTCGATGCCGCCGAGCAAGGTGGGGCGATCCTCTTCTTCGACGAGGCCGACGCGCTGTTCGGCAAACGCAGCGAGGTCAAGGACAGCCACGACCGCTACGCCAACATCGAGATCAACTACCTGCTGCAGCGCATGGAGGCGTTCGGCGGCCTGGCCGTCCTCGCCACCAACATGAAGACGGCGCTCGACCCCGCCTTCATGCGGCGCCTGCGCTTCGTCGTCAACTTCCCGTTCCCCGGGCCGGCGCAGCGCCAGCAGATGTGGCGCAAGGTCTTCCCGCGCGAGCTGCCGCAGCGCGACCTCGACTATGCGCAGCTGGCGCGCTTCAACCTGTCCGGCGGGAACATCCACAGCATCGCGCTCAACGCGGCCTTCGCCGCCGCCGACCGCGACGGCGTCATCACGCAGCCGCTGCTGCTGTCGGCCGTGCGCACCGAGCTGCGCAAGCTCGACAAGCCGGTCAACGAGGCGGAGTTCCGATGAGCGCGCCACTGACCCTGCACATCGACCGCCTGGTGATCGACGGCCTCGCGCTGACGCACGCGGACGGTCTTCGCCTGCAGCGCGCGATGGAGCAGGAACTGGCGCGGCTCTGGCAGGCGCGCGACGCGGGCGCCACGCCGGCCGGCCACGCCGCGCCGGCGCTGCGCGCGCCGTCGGCAGGCGGCGCGTCGGCGTCGCCGGCGCAGCTCGGGCGCCAGGTCGCCCACAGCGTCTTCGACAGCCTGGGGCTCGCATGAGATCGACCACGCGCGAGCTCGTCCACGGCGCCAACCGCCGCGGCGGCAACTGGCAGGCGCCGGCGACGGCGGAGGCGGGCGCGCGCAAGCAGGCGCGTCGGCTTGTCCAGGGTACTGCCGAGGCGCGCCAGCCCGCCGCGTCGACGCCGCTTCCTCGCACCCACGACGCCGCCGCGCTGCACGGCGCTGGACGCCCGTTGACCGGCACGGAACGGGCCCCGATGGAGGCCGCGCTGCGCGCCGACTTCAGTGCCGTGCGCCTGCACACCGAGGGCGCCGCCGCGCAGGCCGCGCAAGACCTTGGCGCACGCGCCCTCACCCTCGGCAGCGACGTGGCGTTCGCCCCCGGCGAATACACGGCGCGGCACCCGGCCTCGCGCGAGCTGCTGGCCCACGAGCTCGTCCACGTGCGGCAGCAGGCCGGCGCGCAGGCGGCCGCGCTGCAGTTCGAGCCCAGGCAGGCCAAGCCCGGCATCGGCTCGGCCCCGCCGGACGAGCGCTTCATCAGCGATCCCGGCGACTGGGGCAGCGAGGACGACCACCTGCTGTTCGACGCGGACCGCGCCGATCTCGCCGACGACGCCGCGCTGCGCAGCGTCGCCTCCGGCGTGAAGGTGCCCAGCGAGGTGTTCGTGCATGGCTACGCGAGCGCGGAAGGGCCGGCCGACTACAACCTCAACCTGAGCGCGCACCGCGCCGTGGCCGTCAAGCAGCGGCTCGAGAAGCTGCTGCCGCCAGGATCCAAGGTCACGGTGTTCGCGCACGGCGACACCCGGCACTTCGGCGCCTCCGAGGCCAATCGACGGGTCGGCGTGTCGGTCGTCGGGCCGGTCGCCGCGCCGGGCTTCCGCCTCGAGGGGGGCCTGGGCGCGGGGCTGCACCGCGCGGCGCCCTGGATCGTGCCCGGCCCCGCGCCGGCCCGGCCCCCCGTGCTGCGGCTCGACGCACTGCCGCCGCCCTCGGTGGTCGATACCCGCGACCGTCCCGTGCTGCCCGGCCTGCCGCCTGTGGCGGGCACGCCGCGCTCGCTGATGGACAACGCCGCGCTGCTGGCCCCCGGCGCCTCGCACCCGCTCGACGTCGGCAACCCGGTCGACCACTGGGATGCGGCCTATGGCAAGTACCACCGCCTCGGCGTCCCCGACGAGCTCAAGCTCGGTCCGATCGCGCTCGGCGCCGCGGCGCTGGCCAACAAGGAAACGGCCAACGCGATCGACGCCTACCACCAGCGCAACGATCCGACGGTCGTCGAGAGCTCGAACGCGGCCGTCGACGCGCACGTGCTGATGTCGCCGAACCTGCTCGACCTGGGTTCGCGCAGGAAGAAGGGCAAGGACGCGCCATGAGCAGCTTCCCCGGTGCTCCCCGGTTGTTGCGCGGCGGCCTGGTCCTGGTCGACCCGGGCGCGGGCTCGGTGCTGCGCATCATCGCGCTGCAATACAACCCCGACACGCTCTCGCGCTCGTTCCAGATCCGCGGCGTCGGCGCCGACAGCGGCGACCACCTCGAGGCACTGCGCCTGAAGGGGCCGCCGGTGGAGACGATCAAGGTCGAGGCGGAGATCGACGCCACCGACAACCTGGAGGGCAACGACCCGGCGACCCGGGATCTGGGCCTGCATCCACAGCTGGCCGCGCTGGAGGTGATCGTCCATCCCAGCAGCCGCCAGCTCGCCGCCAATCACGCCGAGGCTCGATCGGGATCGCTCGAGATCGCACCGGAAATGGCGCCGTTGCCGCTGTTCGTGTTCGGGCCGAAGCGCATCGTGCCGGTGCGCATCACCGAGCTGTCGATCACGGAGGAGGCATTCGACCCGGCGCTCAATCCGATCCGCGCCAAGGTGTCGCTGAGCCTGCGCGTCCTCACCGTCGACGACCTGGGCTTCGACGCCAAGGGCGGCGGCCTGTTCATGACCTACCTGCAGAACAAGGAGCAGCTCGCGCAGCGCTTTCGCGGCGGCAGCTTCTCGACCCTCGGCATCAACGGCATTCCCTGACGCCGGCCCGGAGACCCACGATGGCCAACCTCGACTTCCCTCCCACCAGCCGCTACTACAGCGTCGGCACCACCACGCTCGTCGGCCCCGACGGCGCGACCGTGCTCTACCTGTGCCGGCGCTTCCTGCCGCCGTCGAGCCGCTTCACGGTGCTGCGCGAGCACGTCGTGATGGGCGGCGAGCGCATCGACCGCATCGCCGCCCAGGAGCTGGAGAACGCGGAGCTGTTCTGGCGCCTGTGCGACGCCAATGACGCGATGCTGCCCGACGACCTGGCGGCCACGCCCGGCCGGCGGCTGCGCGTGACCTTGCCCGAAGGCATTCCCGGCCTGACGGTCGCCTGAGAACGAACGACCCGCGCCATGCTGCAAGGCATCCACCTCACGCTGCTGATCGGTCCGGCGGCACCCGTGCCCGCGCCGGAGGCGGTCATGGACGCGGTGGTGAGCGTGCAGGTCACGAGCTCGAAGGACACGAGCGGCTTCCAGATCGTGCTGGCGGTCAGCAAGAACTCGCTGCTGATGACCACGCTGCTGCCCGCGGGCTATTTCGATCCGATCTCGACGCGCGTGATCATCATCGCGACCGTGGGCGGCCTGCCGCAGGTCCTGATGGACGGCGTGGTCACGCGCCAGGAGCTCACGCCCAGCAGCGAACCGGCGCAGTCGACGCTGACGATCACGGGCGAGGACCTGAGCGCCCTCATGGACCTGATCGACCTCACCGGCGTCCCCTACCCCGCCATGCCGGAGGTGGCGCGCGTCGACCTGATGCTCGCGAAGTACGCCGCCTTCGGGATCGTGCCGGTGGTGCTGCCGCCGATCCCGCCGGACATCCCGATCCCCACCAACGACATCCCCACGCAGCGCGGCACCGACCGCGCCTACATCCGCACGCTGGCCGGCGAGGCCGGCTACGTCTTCTACGTCGAGCCGGGGCCGCTGCCCGGACAGAGCATCGCGTACTTCGGGCCCGACGTGCGCCTGCCGGTGCCGCAGCCGGCGCTCAACGTCAACATGGACGCCGAGACCAACGTGGACTCGCTCAGCTTCAGCTTCGACGGCCTGCAGAAGAAGATCGTGCTGTACAGCATCATGGATCCGGTCACGCACAAGATCGTGGTCCCGATCCCGGTGCCCGACATCTCCATCCTGCGTCCACCGCTCGGCGCGAAGCTGCCCGTGCCGTGGCGCCTCGAGCAGCACGAGGGCGCGGCAAAGAACAACCCGACCAAGGCGGTGCAGGAGATCCTGGGCATCCTGTTCAACGCCTCCGACGCCATCAGCGCCACCGGCAGCCTGGACGTGCTGCGCTACGGGCGCGTGCTGCGCTCGCGCATGCTGGTGGGCGTGCGCGGCGCCGGCGTGTCTTACGACGGGCTGTACTACGTCAACAGCGTCACGCACGACATCAAGCGCGGCCAGTACAAGCAGAACTTCCAGCTGAGCCGCGACGGCCAGGTGTCGCTCACGCCCAAGGTGCCCGTATGACCGAACCCGCCGTCCCGAGGAAGTTCTACGGCAAGTACCGCGGCACGGTGGTGCAGAACGTCGATCCCGAGTTCCGCGCCCGCCTCATGTGCCTGGTGCCCGACGTCCTGGGCGTGCTGCCCTCGAACTGGTGCGAGGCCTGCCCGCCGCTGGCCGGCCCCACCGGGCCGCCCATGGGCGTCTACATGGTGCCGCCGATCGGGGCCGGCGTGTGGGTGGAGTTCGAGCAGGGCGACCCGGGCAAGCCGATCTGGAGCGGCTGCCGCTTCGGCGTGGGCGACACGCCGCCGCTGGCGCTCGCGGGCAATCCGGCGGACCCCAACATCTGCATCCAGTCCCTGCTGCAGCACTCGCTGATGATCAGCGACCTGCCGCCGACGCCGGTGACGGGCGGCATCGTCCTCAAGAGCACCACGGGCGCGATGATCGTCGTCAACGATTCAGGCATCTACATCTCGAACGGCAAGGGCGCGATGATCACGATGGTCGGGCCGACCATCGACTTCAACGTCGGCGCGCTGACGATCACGTGAGGACGCGACGATGCCCGGGCTGCTCCTCCACGTCAACGCCGCCTGCCAGTGCACGCACGCGGGACCGGCCACCATCGTGCCCGCCCAGCCGCGCGTGCTCGTCAGCGGGCAGCCGGTCGCCACGATGGCGAGCCAGATCCTCGTCGCGGGGTGCGTGTTCACCGTCCCCGGCCCCAAGCCGCAGCCCTGCGTGATGGTCAAGTGGCTGCTGCCGTCGGTGCGCGTGCTGGTGACGGGGCAGCCCGCGATGCTGATCCCCGCGCCGGGTACCGGGCCAGGCCTGTGCCTGAGCGCCGAACAGATCCCGCAAGGCCCTCCGATCGTGAGCGCGGTGCAGCCGCGCGTGATCGCCACTTGAACGAGGCCCCGTCATGGACATCGCATTCCCCTATCAGTTCGACAGCCGCGGCCGCACCGCGCTCGCCGCGCGCGACGACCACGTGCGCGACATGATCGAGCAGCTGATCTTCACCGCCCCGGGCGAACGCGTGAACCGGCCCGAGTTCGGCAGCGGCCTGCTGCAGCTGGTGTTCGCGCCGAACAGCCCCGAGCTCGCGGCCACCGTGCAGTTCACGCTGCAGGCCGCGCTCCAGCGCTGGCTGGGCGACGTGATCTCCGTCAGCCAGCTCGACGTCGGCGCGGTCGATTCCACGCTGCGCGTGGACATCACCTACATCGTGCGCGACAGCGGCCTGGAGCAGTCCGCCACGTTCACCCGCAACCTCTGAGCGCGAGGCAGGACACGCCATGGACACCTCCCGCGATCCCCTGGCCTGCAGCGACGACCCGCGCCGCGACGCCGTCCGCCGGGCCGGCCGCAACGGCATCGACTACGTCGAGGCGGGCGACGACCACGCCCCCGAGCTGCGCGTCTACTTCCTCGGCAAGCTGCCGCCGCAGCTCGCCGCCGGCGGGCCCGCCATCGGGCGCCACCTGCGCCTCGAAGGCGGCGACCGCATCACCGGCCTGCGCATCCTGGCCGCCGACCCGCAACCGCAGGCCGACCCGGCACGCGACGACTTCCTCGTCCTGACGCTCGATCGCATCGGCGACTTCTCGACCTATCGCCTGCGGCTGGTGGGCGTCCAGGGCATCGATCCGCGCTACGACAGCGCGAGCGTCCGGTTCCGCGTCTGCTGCCCGAGCGACCTCGATTGCAGGCCGGACTGCGACTGCGCGCCCGCGACGCCGGAAGAACCTCCGATCAACTACCTCGCGCGCGACTACGCGAGCTTCCGTCAGCTCATGCTCGACCGCCTCGCCGTGCTGATGCCCTCCTGGTCCGAACGGCACGTGCCCGACCTGGGCATCACGCTGGTCGAACTGCTGGCCTACACGGCCGACCAGCTGAGCTACTACCAGGACGCCGTCGGCACCGAGGCCTATCTCGGGACGGCGCGCCAGCGCATCTCCGTGCGGCGCCATGCGCGGCTCGTCGATGGCGTGCTGCACGAAGGCTGCAACGCGCGCACCTGGATCCACTTCCACGTGAGCGGGCGCCTCGAGCTCCCCAGCGACGCGATCGCCTTCGCCACCGGCTACAACCAGCCGGCCACCGCGACGCGGACCGTGATCTCCGCCGAGGACCTCGACAAGCTGCCGCCCAGCAGCTACGAGTTCTACGAGCCGCTGCTGGCGGCACCGCGGACGCTGCTGCTGCTGGAGGCGCACAACGCCATCCCCGTCTACACCTGGGGCCGCCGCGAATGCTGCCTGCCGGCCGGGGCGACGCGGGCCACCTTGCTCGATCGCTGGGTCGAGCCTGCCGGTCCAGGCGGCGAGGCGACGCGAGCCCTGCAGATCGCCGTCGGCGACGTGCTGGTGTTCGAGGAGGTGATCGGCCCGAAGACCGGCGTGGCCGCCGATTCCGACCCGCTCAAGCGCTGGGCGGTGCGCGTGACCCGCGTCGTGCCGGCCGAGGACTCGCTGTACACGGTGGCGGCCGGCGAGCAGGCGCCGGGCCGGCCCACGCCGCTGCTGGAGATCGAATGGGCGCAGGCCGATGCGCTCCCGTTCGCGCTGTGCCTGGGCGCCCTCGGCCCCGCGCCGGACTGCGCCTGGATCGGCGACATCACCGTGGTGCGCGCGAACGTGATTCTGGTCGACCACGGCCGCACCCTCGTCGGCGAGGAGCTGCCGCGCGTGCCGGTCGTCGTGGATGCCGCCTGCTGCGAATGCGAAGGCCAGCCCGGCGACGTGCAGGTCAGGCCCGGCCGCTACCGCCCGCAGCTGGCGCGGTCGCCGCTGGTGCATCGCCAGGCCCTGCCGGCGCGGGCGCTGCCCGCGTCGCGGACGCTGGCGCAGGACGAGCGCGCCGCCGTGCCGTCCGTCGTCCTGCATGATGCCGACGGCGCGGTTTGGACGGCGCGCGCCGACCTGCTGGCGAGCGGCCCGGACGATCGCGCCTTCGTCGCCGAGATCGACAACGACGGCGTCGCCAACCTGCGCTTCGGCGACGGCGAGCTCGGCCGCCAGCCCGCCGCAGGCACCACCTTCAGTGCGGACTATCGCGTGGGCGGCGGCAGCGCGGGCAACGTCGGCGCCGAGGCCATCTGCCTGCTCGTGCTGCGCGGCTTCAAGGAGGACCCCGTCGACGTCCACGTGCGCAATCCGCTGGCGGCCAGCGGCGGCGTCGATCCGCAGGCCATCGACGACGCACGCATGCTCCTGCCGGGGCAGTTCCGCCGCCAGATCGAGCGCGCGATCACGGCCGCCGACTACGCCGAGCTCGCGGCGCGCAACACCGCGCTGCAGGCCGCCACCGCGAAGCTGGCCTGGACGGGCAGCTGGTACGAGGCCGACGTCGCGGTCGATCCGCTCGGCACCGAGGCGGCGTCCGGGACGCTGCTGGCCGCCCTGTGCGGCGACCTGCATCGCTATCGCCGCATGGGGCACGACCTGCGCGTGCAGGCCGCGCGCTACGTGCCGCTGATGCTGCGGCTGGCGGTCTGCGCACTGCCTGGCCACGACCGCGGCCACGTGAAGGCCGCGCTGCTCGCCCGGATCGGCTCGCGCGCCAGCGGCCGGATGCGCGGCCTGTTCCATCCGGACGAGCTGGCGCCTGGGCGATCCATCGCACTGAGCCGCATCATCGCCGCCGCGCAGTCGGTGGCGGGCGTCGAGTGCGTCGACGTGGTCGCCTTCCATCGCCTGTTCGAGCCGCCGAGCCACGAGATCGCCAATGGCGTGCTGCCGCTGGCGGCCAACGAGATCGCCCAGCTCGACAACGATCCCGACCACCCCGAGCGCGGTCAACTGCTGATCGACGTCCGCGGCGGGCGCCAGGAGGCGCGCATGCCCTTCCCGTCCATTCCCGGAGGCCGTCCATGAGCTGCGCCACCTGCGGCTGCGCCGCCCTGCCCTGCGGCTGCTGCGACGGCGTGCAGGCCCTGACGCCGCGATCCTTGTTCAACCGGCCCGGGCTCGCCGCGCTCGACTACCGCGTGGGCACCCACCGCGGCTTCCTCGAGACGATGAAGGCCCGGCTGTCGACGATGGAGGTCGACGGCATCGGCAGCGACGGCCAGCCCCTGGCGCAGCTGCGCCCGCTGCAGTGCCTGACCACGCGCGACCCGGGCGACCCTTCGATCGCGCTGCTCGACGCGTGGGCGACGGCCGGCGACGTGCTGACGTTCTACCAGGAGCGCATCGCCAACGAGGCCTACCTGCGCACCGCCGTCGACCGGCGCAGCGTGCTCGAGCTCTCGCGGCTCGTGGGCTACATGCCGCGGCCGGGCGTCGCGGCCAGCGCCTACATGGCCTACACGCTCGACGCCAACCAGGTCGAGCCCGTCACCATCCCCGCCGGCACGAAGACGCAGAGCGTGCCCGACCCTGGCGAGACCGCGCTGACCTTCGAGACCAGCGACGACCTGGTCGCGCGCCGCGAGTGGAACGACCTGCAGGTGCGGCTCCACCAGCCGCAGGCCATCACGCTGGACAACGTGCTGACGATCGCCGCCGTCCAGGTGGCCGGCACCAGCACCAACCTGCGGCCCGGCGACCGACTGCTGTTCGTGTTCTCGGACGACGGCGCCACCAGCGCGGCGCGCGTCGTCGAGGGCGTCGACACCGGCTTTCCCGACCAGCATTGCGCCGTGCGGCTGCGCCCGCTGACGCCGGAGTTGCTCGCGCACACCGGCCTGCTGCTGGACTTCATCGCCAAGGCCCAGGCCCTGGTGGCTGGCGGCGCGGACGGCGCGACGAGCCGCGCCATCGACGCGGCCGAGAAGATCCTGGGCCAGATCTATCTCGGCACGCCGCCGGACGCCGCCACCTGGGCGCAGAGCGTACGCGAGGCGAGCGACTCCAGCGCCGGACCGCTGCGCGACGCGATCGCGGCCCTCGGCACCGCACTGGGCGCCAGCCTGCCCGCCGGCGGCGACATCGCCTTCACGACGCCGGCCGCCTTCGCGACCGCGCTGCTCAAGGCGCGCGTGCCGCAGCAGCGCAACTCGCTGCAGCTGCCGCGCAGCCTGAGCCAGCTGTTCCTGCCGGCGGGAAGCGTGGTGGCCAAGGCCGCGGCCGCGCGCGCGCTGGACACCGGGACGAAGGCGCCCACCTACACGGACGTCGCCACACAGCTGCTCGTGAACCTCGCGCCGGTGCTCAAGCGCAGCTACTACCAGGCCTGGGCGGGGGCCGTGCTCGACCCGACGCCGGCGGCGCTGCTGGGCGTGCACGCCATGCGTTCGCGCGCAGCGCCCTTCGGCGCCACCGCGTCGAAGATGCCCACCTACAGCACCGGCGAGGTCATCGAGGTGGCGTCCTCGCTGCCGGCCGGCACGCTGCTTCCGCCCAACCAATGGGGCGACTGGAGCTACGGCGACGCGGGCGACGAGACCCCCACCAACGCCTTCCTCGACCAGCCCAACGAGAACGTCAGGCCCGGCAGCTACGTGATCGCCGAGCTGGACGGCGTGAGCGACGTGCTCCGCGTCGCTGGCGCGTCGACGATGCCGCGCACCGCCTACGGCCTGAGCGCGCAGACGACGCAACTGCAGCTGCACAAGGCCGGTGCCGCCGGCTGGCGCAGCTTCGCGGCCACGGATCCGATCACCGCGCTGCGCCGCACCAAGCTCTACGTGCAGAGCGAGCCGCTGACGCTCGTCGACGAGCCGGTCACCGGCGCTGTCGCCGATCCCCACATCACGCTCGACGGCCTGTACGACGGCCTGACCTCGGGGCGCTGGGTGCTGCTCGAAGGCGAGCGCGCCGACATCGCCCACGTCAGCGGCGTGCGCTTCGCGGAGCTGCAGATGATCGCCGGCGTGTCGCACAGCTTCGACCCGGCGTTGCCCGGCGACACCGTGCACACCACGCTGACGCTGGCCACCGCGCTGGCCTATGCCTACAAACGCGACACGCTCACGATCTACGGCAACGTGGTCAAGGCCACGCACGGCGAGACGCGCGTCGAGGTGCTGGGCGACGGCGACGGCGCACAGGCGCTGCAGTCGTTCACGCTCAAGCAGGCGCCGCTGACCTGGGTGCCCGCACCCACCGCCGCCGGCGCGCAGAGCACGCTGGTGGTGCGGGTCAACGACGTTGCCTGGCACGAGACGGACTCGCTCGCGAACCTGACCGCGACGGAGCACGGCTTCGTGACGCTGACCGACAACGCCGCCGCGACCACCGTCACCTTCGGCGACGGCGCGCATGGCGCGCGCCTGCCCTCGGGCGTGCAGAACGTGACGGCGACGTACCGCAACGGCATCGGCCGGCG
>Ga0207695_10004951_pt1 | contig 17940 bp, 17 predicted proteins | sample KBSC54metaG_FD_184354 | JGI IMG/M metagenome (GOLD analysis project Ga0207695, IMG submission 184354) | Corn rhizosphere microbial communities from Kellogg Biological Station, Michigan, USA - KBS C5-4 metaG (SPAdes) (version 2) | ecosystem: Host-associated > Plants > Roots > Rhizosphere > Soil... | reverse complement strand
GAAGAACATCTTGCTTACGGCCGGAGCCTGCATGCTCGGCTATTGTGCGTTTGTACTCGCTGACACCTGGATTTACCAGAGGCAAGCGGCCCAGTTGTTTGACCGTGCCCACTTGCAGGTTGCCGCAATTCCAAGCCCCGAGACTGGCGCGACCGACGGATTGCTGGGACGCTTGGAGATACCGCGTCTGGGCGTTTCCGTAATCGTCGCCGAAGGCACGGACGAACGCACACTGCGGCGCGCGGGCGGCCATATCGCGGGAACGTCGCTTCCTGGCCAGCGCGGCAATGTTGGCATTGCCGGTCACCGCGATACGCTGTTCCGTCCCCTGCGAAACATCCGGCAAAATGACGTGATCACCTTGACCACATTGTCCGGCGAATATCGTTACCGTGTGATGTCGACTGAAATCGTGAGTCCGACGGACGTTACGGTTTTGCAGTCCGATGGCCATGAGGTACTGACGCTGGTTACGTGTTATCCGTTCTACTTCGTAGGCCCGGCGCCCGATCGATTCATCGTACGGGCCAAACGAATCATGGGAAGCACCTAGGCGCGCGGAAGTTAGTGCCCGCCTCTTGCCTTCACGCCCTTTTGAGGCTTCTGCATCAGGAACGCAGCGGGAGCCATCACCGCACAGATCAGCGAAAAGACGAAAATGGCGTCGATATAGCCCAGGAGCGCGGCCTGCCGTTGCATGGCGCCATAAAGCATCTGCTGAGCCATCGTGGTGGCGTGCGCCGCGTCCGAACCTAGGGATTGGAAGGTCTGCGTTAAGCCGGCCACGCTTTGTTGGAACGCGGAATCGTACTGGCTGGTGTGCGATGCCAGCACGTTCTGGTGATACTGCGCGCGGCGCGAGACGATCACTGAAATCGCCGATATGCCAAGGCTGCCACCCAGGTTGCGGGCGAGATTCGTCATGCCGCTCACGTTGTTATTTTTTTCCTGCGGGATGCCGATATAGCACAGGGTTTGAATCGGCACAAACAGGAAGCCCATGCCGATTGCCTGGTAGATACGGAACATCATGGCAGTCTTGAAATCGATGTCCAGCGTCCAACTGGTCATGTGATAGAGCGCGAGCGCGGTAGTGGTAAAACCGAACACGATCAGCCAGCGCCCGTCCATCTTGCCTAGCAGCCGGCCGATGAGAGGCATAGTCGCGATGATGACCAGCCCTCCCGGCGAGAGGACCATGCCCGCCTGCTGCGCGGTGTAACCCATCAAGGTTTGCAGGAGCTGCGGGATCAGCACGGTAGCGCCGTAAAGCGCCGCCCCCAGCATGAACATCATGACGCAGGCGACCGAGAAGTTGCGGCTCTTAAAGAGGCGCACATCGAGCACCGGATGGGGATGATGATATTCCCAGACAATTGCGCTCACCAACGCCACTACGGCAATGACGGAAAAGCTCACGATGAAGCTGGAGCTAAACCAATCCTCGCGTTCGCCCTTGTCGAGGGCCACTTGCAGGCAGCCTATCCCCGTGGCCAGCAGCCCCAGACCTACGTAGTCGACCGTAAACATCTGCTTGCGCAATTTCTCGAGGAATGGCGGATCCTCCAGCATGCGGGCGCTCAACACCAGCGAGAGCACGGCTACGGGCACGTTGATTAAAAATAGCCAGCGCCAACTGAAGTTGTCGGTGATGTAGCCGCCGAGTGTGGGCCCAATCACCGGCGCCACCACCACCGCCATGGCGTAAACCGAAAACGCCTGGCCGCGCTTCTCCGGAGGGAAGGTGTCGGCCAGGATCGCTTGTTCGGTAGGCGCGAGGCCGCCGCCCCCCAGTCCCTGCAGCACGCGGAAAAATACCAGTATGGGCAGATTCGGAGCCAAGCCGCACATCAGTGAACTGGCGCCGAAGAGCACCACGCAAGTCATGTAAAAACGCTTACGGCCAAACTTGGTCGACAGCCACGCGCTGATGGGCAGAATCACTGCGTTCGCCACCAGGTAAGAGGTCAGCACCCACGTGGCCTCGTCCTGGCTGATGGAAAGGTTGCCGGCGATGTGCGGCAGGGCGACGTTGGCGATGCTGGTGTCCAGCACCTCCATGAACGTCGCCAGCGTCACGGTCATGGCGATGGCCCATGGATTAAATCGCGGGCGCCATTCGGGTGCGACGGCGGAGGCGATAGGATCGACTACTGTGCTCATGCGATCGTGGATCGGTCGGCGTTAACGGACTCGTACGGAAGGCACCACGGACATGCCGGGACGCAACAGGTGATCTGAATTCTGTCCGGGATCGAAGGCGATGCGCACCGGGATGCGCTGCACTACCTTCACGTAATTGCCGGTGGCATTTTCAGGAGGCAGAAGACTGAATTTCGCGCCGCTGGCTCCGGCGATACTCTCGACAGTCCCGTTATAATCGCGGCCATAGGCGTCGACAGAGAGCTTCACCTTTTGGCCCACACGCATTTCCTTGAGCTGGGTCTCCTTGAAATTCGCAGTAACCCATAAATCGTCGAGCGGAACGATCGCCATCATCTGCTGGCCGACGGCCACATTTTGTCCCGGGTTGATATTTTTCTTGCCGACGATACCATCGATGGGCGCCGTGATCGTGGTGTATTGAAGATTCAAAAGTGCCTGATCGAGATCCGCCTGACGCTGCGCCACCTTGGCCTGCGCCACCGCAACTTCGCTCTGGGAGATGGTCACCTGCTGAGGACCGGTCATGGCGGTCTGCACCTCGGCTTCGGCGTGCCCCAGCTTGGCGCGGGCTTGTTCGACCGCCACCGCAGCCGCGCTGACGCCGTGCTGCGCCTCGACAACCGCGGCTTTCTGCGCGTCCACGGTGGCTTTCGCCGCTTCCGCGGCGGCTACTGCCTGATCGTACTGCTGCTTGGAAATCTCATCTTTGGCGACCAACGCTTTGTAGCGCTCGACATCCTGCGCAGCTTTAGTGGCATTGGCTTCGGCCACTTTGACATTGGCCTGCGCCAGGCTCAAACGGGCCTGCGCGACGCTCTGCTGCTGCTCGGCGTAGTTAATCGCTTCGGCGGCATCTTGCCGGGTGGACCGGGCGCCATTCAGGGTGCTGCTCGTAGTAGCGGTAGTGAGCGGCACGTCGTTACGCGACGTCTGCAAATTGGCGAGCTCATTATTCAGGTCGGCCTTAGCGCGCTCAATCGCGATTTCGAAATCCTTGGGATCGAGTTTTACCAGAACATCGCCCTTCTTCACCGTCTGCCCATCCTCTACCAGGACCTCACTCACGTGTCCCGCGACGCGGGCGCTGATGGCGACAACATTACCATCGATTTCCGCGTCGTCGGTGCTCTCCGTTTTCTGCATCTCCCGCCAGATGAAGTACCCGCCGATCACTACCGCCACAAATACAATTAATCCGATGATCTTCTTCATTTACTGGTCCCCATGAACTGCTTCAAGTTGGTGTCGGTCATGCCTACAGCGCGCGCCAGTGCCACTTTCGCCAGATTGTGCGCGTACATGCTGGAGATTAGCGCCTCCTGTGCGTTGGCCACGGCGTCCTGCGCCTGCACTACTTCGATATTGTCGGTAACCCCCGCCGCGAAACGGTCCCGGGCCTGGGTCAAGGTCTGATTCGCGAGGTCAAGATTGTCGCGCGCCACGGCTACTTGGTCCGCGGCGGACTTCAGATCGAGCAGCGCCGAGCGGATGTCGACGTCGATGTGCTGGTCAAGCGATCCCAGTTCGTCCTTTCGCTGGCGTATTTCAATGTCAGCCTGGGCCACATCGGCGCGGATTCTCCCCCCGTCGAAAACATTTACTTTTACCGAGCCGATGAACGCGAAAGTCGGGTGCAATTGCGCGACATTGACGCCGTTGGCTCCATAGTTCCCCTCGAGCGCCACTTTGGGATAACGCTCGGCGAGCGCCGCGTCGCGCGCGGTCTCGGCCGCCTGGATCTGCGCCTTGAGACTCAAATAATCACCGCGCGACTGATGGGCGCGATCCAGCATCTGCTCCGGCGTAAGTCCTTCGAGCGGCGCATAAGGCGCAGTGTCCGATAGCTCGAAGTCTTGCGCGGGCGGCAACCCAGTGACGCGCGCCAGCGTGAGTTTGTCCTTTGAGAATAGATTTTGCGCCGCGAGAAGCTGCTGCTGGCGGGATTTCCATTCGACCTGTGAGCGCAGTTCGTCAATGGCGGGCGAGACGCCGGCGGTATGCTGGTCGCGAGCCCGTTCGTAGAGAGCTTGCGCGGTGGCTGCTTCTGAGCGCGCCGCCTCCACACGCGCTCCTGCGGCAATGATGCTCAAGTAGGCATTCGCTACTGCTTCGACCACCAAATCGCGCGCATCCTGTCCGCTCAATTCAACCGCTTTCTGATCCTGCTCCTTGGCCCGCAGATTTTTGCGCGCCGACCAATCCAGCAGGTTCATGGATGCCGAGGCACGGAGGTCGGAATAACCGAACGGGCCAATGATCGTCGGAAAGCCCGGGAAACGGAAGCCGAAAGTCGCTAAGTTGATCTCCTGAACATATTCTCCCGCGCTGCCACTCACCGTCGGCAGTAACGCGCTTAGGGCGCGAATGCGCTCCAGCCGGGCCAAGCTGTTGCTGGTTTCGGCTTGTAATGCACCTAGATTATTCTTCAGGCCGAGTTGAATCGCCTCATCAAGAGAAAGCTTCCGTGAAGCGGGAGGCTGAGCCTGAAGCAGCCCACCCAGACAGCCAATACAAACAAGAAGATAGCGCATTACATTCTCCATAATAGGCACGCGACATGCCGCCGTAACTTATTAAAAAATAGGATAGTGCCGATCTAGCGGCGCCGATATAGGATCAATTGACGAAATATCGTCTTCTGATTCCCAATCGCCCCATCCTGGATTGCAGGGTACTGCGCTTCAATCCAAGCAAGTTAGCGGCCCCTTTTGGACCGCCGACCACCCAGTTAGATGCGTTCAGTGCTTCCAAGATGTGGCGTCGTTCGGCATCGGTCATGCGCAGAACAGCGGAGGGTTGGTTTGGCGGCTGGCTAAGAGCATCCTTGGGGATCTCCAGCCGTGTACCTGCGGAAAGGATGACGGAGCGCTCGATAACGTTGCGTAGTTCACGGATGTTGCCCGGCCAGGCATAGTCCACTAGAGCAGCCATCGTTTCGGCGGGGATGGCGTCGATCGGCTTGCGCATACGGGCGGCGAAATCCTGTACAAAAAAGCGGGCCAGAAGTGGAATGTCCTCGCGTCGCTCACGCAGAGGAGGAACTGTGATTGGAAAAATGTTGAGTCGATAGTAAAGGTCCATGCGAAACTCCTGAGCGGCCGCCAGGGCGCGCAGGTCGCGGTTGGTGGCAGCAATCAGGCGGAACTCGGAGGTCATGGTGCGCGAACTTCCCAGCCGCTCGAACTGGCCGTCTTGAAGAACGCGCAGCAGCTTGGGTTGCAGTTCCAGCGGCAGGTCGGCGACCTCGTCCAGGAACAGCGTGCCTTTGTGAGCCAACTCGACGCGGCCTAAACGCTGATTGAGAGCTCCGGTAAAAGCGCCCTTCTCGTGGCCGAACATTTCGCTTTCGAGCAGACCGGTAGGAATCGCCGAACAGTTCAGTTTGACAAAGGTGCCGTGACTGCGGCGGCTAAGTTGATGCACGGCACGTGCGACCAATTCCTTGCCGGTGCCGGTCTCGCCTTGAATCAGGACAGAGGAATCGGTGGGCGCGGCGGACTGCACTTGCTCCAGTACGTGGCGCAGGGCCGGGCTGGAGCCTATGATTTCGCCGAAGCAGTGCTCGCTGCGGATTTCCTCCTCCAGGTAAACCTTTTCGCCTTCGATACGCTCGCGCAGGTGGTTGATTTGCTCGAAGGCGAGGGCGTTTTCTACGGCGATCGCTACGTGCCGAGCCACGTGCTGCATGAATTCGCGGTCTTCGGCGGAATAAGGATCGGTGGCTCGAGCGGCGAATACCATGCTGCCCAGCCGTTGGCGGACAGTCGAGAGCGGAACCCATAGGCCGCTCGAGAGTTGGTGGCGGCGAAGGTCGTGCATGACATCCGGGCGGAAACGGGTTTCCAGAGTCAGGTCGGGGATGTAAAGCGGCTGCTGAGATTTCCAGGCGAGTTCGGAAGGCGAGCCTTCCAGTGGGAAATCGCGGCCCACCGGGCTATCGAGCGGCGGGTCTTCTCCCGCCATGGTTTCGATACGCAGGCTGCGGTTATGTTCATCGATCAGCGTCAGCAGCAGATGGTCGAAGCGGATCAGCGCGCTAAGCGACTTCCACAGGCCGCGAAACAAGGCATCGCAATCCCGCGAGCCCAAAAAGGCTTCCGAGATCTCAGTGAGGGCACGATATTTTAGGGCGCTGTCGTCGGGCATGGGGCGGGCGACAGCTCTTATTTTAGAACGCCGGCCTCACGCCCCAATAGTTGGGATGCGCCGGGCGTGGACGATGAAGCGCATTGGGGCGGGCCCTAAATAGGAGAACGGGTAACACGTCACCAGCGTCAATTCGGAACGATTGGAGCTGTCGAGCACCGCCACATCCTGCGGCGCGACAACCTCCGTGGAGCTGACTTCATACTCGTAGGATCCCGCAGGGGTTATTAGATTGATGTGGTCCCGTAAAGCAATATTGCGAAGCCGCCGGAAGACGGTATCGCGATGGGCGGCGATTCCCACGTTACCGCCCTCCGCAGGAAGACTCGTCCAGGGGACGTGACCTGCGCCAAAGCGCAACGCGCCTGGGTCGTCTCCTTCTACCACGACTGTCGACATTCGGAGCCGCGGGATCTCAAGCCGTCCGATGATTTCGTGCGGATGCAAGATCCCACGCGGCAAAGGGTACAGGGAATGCGCACGGGGTGCGGCCGCTGTGTGTGGCGAATATGCCAGCTCGCGGCCTTCATACCAATCGAAAAGAGACGCGCCGGTCCACACGACGAAACACCAGAGCAGCGCGGCAGCTCCCAGGAGCAGCAAGATGTTACTGGCACGCTTCATGGGCTCAAAGAGTTCTTTTGAAGACCCGCAGAGCTGCTCCGGAAGCTACTGAGAACGCCCCGATTAACGCGATCAAAGGCAGAGTGCTGCCGGTTTTGGGAAGCTCCTTGGCCGGCGCCGGGGCGGGCTGCGCTTGTGCGACCTCAACTGGGGGCTGCGGGGCTGGCGGGGGAGGTGCAGCATTTTGAGCAATGATTGGAGCACTGGCGGGGGCCGGCGGTGCGGCAGCGCGCGGCTGCTCGGGCGGTGTGGGCCGTGGACTCAACGTCGTTGGGGGCGGCGCGGTGCGAACTGTCTCGGATTTTGGATAGACGAATTCTTCACCCCAGTTATCGCCCGGATAAAACCACGTCTTGAGCGCTTGTGGCGCATTCGCAGCTCGTTCTTCAAAGGTAAAGACGCTATGATCTCTGACCATGTTGGGCTCATAGTCGGGAACAGCAAGCACGGTAGCGAAAACGTGATTCTCTCTTTCGTTGAGGAACTGCACAATATCCCGATCGCTAAGACTGTTCACGAGTTTAACCACATAAGTGCCGGGGCCCAGTACAACGCGCGGAATTTCAACCGGCTGGTGAAAGGTTACGACGGTGCGCCTATCCCAAGCATCGGCATGCAGCAACGGAGCTGCCACCGTGCATGCCAGGAAAAAGGGCACGATGTAAGATCTACAAAAAAGTTTCACTTAAATTTCCTCCGTGTTGCGAGACGTACGCCGATGAGCGAAGGATCATCCCGTTGAGCCAGTATTTTCAACTAAGGTTAAGCGCGCTGAAAAAAAACAGCACGCCAAAACGGGATGAAATTCGCCATGGCGCGTCTATCAAGTTGGATACAGGAGCGACTATCCACACTATGAAATTTCAAACTTTTTGGAAAGAGAGCAGGATCTTTGCATTTTGCTTAGTATCGGCGAGCGTGGGGGCTATTATCGGCTCGGGTCTCTGGGCCGAGCACTCGCCCGCATTAGCGCCGGTTGCCGCTGCTTCGACAGCAGCGGTTACACCTGGTTCGATTGAAACCAGTTTTGCGCCGGTAGTAGACAGAGCACTGCCGGCGGTGGTGAACATATCTTCATCGAAAGCCACCAAAGTGAGCGCTGAAGAGATGCCGCAGATGGACCCGTTTTTCCGGCAATTCTTCGGCGAGGAGTTTGGAGGCCGGGGATCCGGCGGACGGGGCCAAGATCACGGTTCGATGACGCCTCGCAAGCAGTATGAACACAGCTTAGGCTCGGGCGTGGTGGTGCGTTCGGATGGCTACATACTCACGAACAATCACGTTATTGACGGAGCCAACGAAATCACCGTCACCTTCGGTGACAAGCGCGAGATGAAGGCGAAACTTGTGGGAACGGACCCGAAAACCGACGTTGCGGTGTTAAAGGTTGACGCCACTAATCTGCCAACCATCGCGATGGCCGATTCTTCAAACGCGCGTGTAGGCGACATTGTGCTGGCGATGGGCAGCCCCTTCGGCCTGAAACAGACGGTGACCATGGGTATTGTCAGCGCTCGCGGACGCACGGGCTTGGGCATCGAGGATTATGAAGACTTTATCCAAACCGACGCTTCCATTAATCCCGGCAACTCCGGCGGCGCGCTGTTGAACACCCGCGGGGAGCTGATCGGCATCAACACCGCGATCCTTGCCAACAACGGCGGAAACCAAGGCGTGGGTTTCGCAATTCCGGCGAACCTGGCGCGTAGCGTAATGACGCAGGTGATGGAGCACGGCAAAGTAGTGCGCGGTTACTTGGGCCTCCTGCCGCAAGATATTACGCCAGCCATGGCGCAGGCGTTGCACTCGAAGCAGGCTGAAGGCGTGCTCATTGGCGACGTGACTGCGGGAGCTCCGGCAGCAGCAGCAGGTCTTCAACGCGGCGATGTGATTCTGGACCTCAACGGGAAGAAATTAGACGACAGCAACCAACTGCGGATGCGGGTTTCCATGACGCCTCCGGGAACCACCGTCCAACTGCGTGTGCTCCATGACGGATCTGAAAAAACCGTTGCGGTGAAGCTGGCGGAGATGCCGGCCAACCTGGGCGGCTCAGTGGAGAAGAGCGAAGAAGGCGGCGCTGCCGCTAGCGCGCTCGACGGAGTCTCGGTAGAGGCTGCAAAAGGCCGCGGTGTAACTGTGACCAGCGTGGACCAGGGCAGTCCTGCGGCAGAGGCCGGCTTGCACGAGGGCGACACCATTCTCGAAGTGAACCGCGCCAGCGTATCGAGCGTGGCCGACTTTGACAAGGCAATGCGTAACGTCAGCAGCGGCGCGACGCTCCTGCTGGTGAAGCGCGGCGACAACACGTTTTACATCGCAGTGCAGAAGTAAGGCTGCTCGTAAAACGGCGCGGTAAAGCAACCGCTACGAACATCGATAAGACGGGTCGGGCTTTGTGCCCGGCCCTTCTTTTTTGCTCTTAGCGCGAGGAATTCAGTCGCGGATCTGCATCCGGCAGAGCGAATTCGCAGGACGTGCCTAAGCCTTCTGCAACATGACTTCGGTCGACTTGATGATTACCGTCACCTTGTCTCCCTTTTTCAGCTTGAGATCTTCCGCGCTGCGCCGCGTGATCACACTCTCAATGTGGCTCTTTCCAATTTTGACGACCACATGGGCCATGATGTCTCCCAACTTCACGCTTGCGACTTTTCCTTCCAGTTGGTTTCGGGCAGATATGGGCATGCCTAAGGATGCCACTATTTCGCCGGGGCCGGTGGTGTAAAGAGGGCCCACGGCGCCGGATGCGCGGCGCCCGCTGAACGAGGTGGCGGGGACATGCGTCCGTCGCGTTTTCAAGTTCGACGATCACGGAGTTCCCGCCGCTCCCGTTACAATGAGTGCGTGGAAACCCGCCGGATGTGCCCGAACTGCCGCGCCTTCATCACCACCAGTGACAAGGTCTGCCCGTATTGCGATATGAAGCTGCAGGCGCCGGCCGCGGCTCGCCGTGCACCCGCAGATCTGCTGGGTGGTTTGATCCCCCATGCGCACTTCACCACCATCGTGATCCTGCTTATCAATGCCGGATTCTATCTGGCGGAGGCGCTGCCCGGGCTGATTTCCGGAAGCAACGCGACCGGACTGCCGTTATCATTGGCCGGCGCGAAGATCGGTCCCTACATCCATGAGGGACAGTGGTGGCGGTTGCTGACGGCTGGTTTTTTGCATGGGGGAATTCTGCACCTGCTCATGAATTCATGGGTGCTGTTCGATCTAGGAGCAGCGACCGAGGAGGCTTACGGCACTAGCCGCTACGTGGTGTTCTATGTTGTATCCACGATCACGGGATTCTACGCGAGTTATGTGTGGCATCCATTGGGCAATTCTGTAGGTTCGTCGGCCGGCATTTTTGGATTGTTGGGAGCCTTGATTGCGCTGGGTGTGCGGGATAAATCTTCCTATGGCCAGGCGCTTCGATCCCACTATTTGCAATGGGGAATATACGCGCTGATCTTGTCGGCGTTATTCCCGGCCACCGACAACGCCGCGCATATCGGGGGGGTCACCGGTGGATTCGCAATCGCGTATATCGCGGGGACGCCGCGCTTGACCGGCTACGCAGAGCGCCTCTGGCAGTTTGGCGGGGCAGCGGCAGTGGGGCTCACGGCAGTTGCGTTCGCTTTTATGTTCCGTTGGATGATGACCGCCGGGAACCTTTAGTGCGGTGGCCGGCGGGGCGCCGTGCATCGCAACCCAACAGTAATAAGAAGCCTGCGAAAGACGTCGCATGACGAACTAGCCGATCGCAATAGCGACCACAGCGGAGCTTCGTTGAGAGATTAGCGAACGACTACTTTGGCGAGGCCGGCATTGCCAGCGACATCGTAGGCACGGATCACGATCAGGTGTTCGCCGGGCGGAAAATTGTCGATGTGAATGAGAAATCGTTCGCGGGAGGAATCCGTGACGCCATCGACCGCCTCGACCGGTACCCACGGCCGCGCGTCGACCGAATACTCACAGCGCCTGAGCGCGGAGCCGCGGTCCTGCGCGTCGACATCGATTTCGATTGCCGTTCCGCTGTGACGCGCAGCGCCGGCATTAACCACGGGAGGCGTATTATCAATAAGCACCGGCGGCCCGATCAATTCAACTTGGCGGGCTTGATCGGGAGTATTTGAAGGACGATCAGACGCTACCACTCGAAAAAAATAACGGCCGTCGGCGAGCATATCGCCGTCCAGCAGGTAGGTGTTCTCGGTGATATCGGCCCGCAGCAGCTTCCACTCTTGCTCGCCCTCCCCGCGAAACCAGAGGCTGTAAGAAAGCTTGTCGCCATCCGGGTCGTCGGCTTGCCAGGAGATCAAAATCTGCTGGCCTTGGGGCCGCGATAGCGTTTGCGCCGAGGTGCCTGCGGCGGTAGTGGCGTCCCCCGTGTCAGTCACAGTGATGGAGAACGCTGAGGATGCGCTCGAATTCACGGTTTTAGCGGAACCTGTAGCAGCCGCAGCCTGCGCCGAAACGGTAATGCTGCGGAGCGAGGGCGAACTGTTCTGCGGCAGATACGCGATGGTGACGCTGTCCAGTTCCGGAGGAGCGGTAGCTGCGCCGGTAAACTCGGCGCGCCACTGGATAAACCGGGCATTGGGACTGGTGATCTGCGCCTTTGCGGGATCGGCAATGGGGTCTGACCAATCGCTCCACGTGGCGTCGGGCCGCGCAGAATTTCCCGCCCGGGTTTTGAAGACGACACCCTTGCTGCCGGCCCATGCCAGATGGCCCCAACGCGCCACCGTGCCGGAATCGTGAACCGCGGATTCAAACCAACCGGTGCTGGATGCGGATGCGTCCAGGCGCAGCATCTTTCCAACATTGCCGGCGGCTACCAGCAGCCCGCGCGGCGAAGCGGCCAGTCGGGTGACGTCCGCTTCGTTAGTTTGAGTAACCAGCAGGGCATCGCCAGTGCGATCGGGCCGCGGGTCAAGGCGATAGATGCGGCCTTGCGCATCCGTAAGGAAAGTGAGTGTCCCGCTCGCGTCGGCTACTACGTCGTAAATGTTTTCGTCTTTCGAAGTCCACAGAGTCTCGACCGTGTTATCGGGGAGAATCTTGTAAAGCGCCGAGCGCTCGACGCCCGAGACTTCCGTGGTCGTCGCGGGGGCGCTGATGGGCGACGTCCCGATAGTGGGTTTGGTGGGATCCGGCTTGGGTGCTATAGCGAGACCCGCTTGCGCGTCGGTGACGGTGATGCTGGTAGCAGGGGCGGTGACCGTAGGAGTCGAGGACGACGAACTGGACGCGGCCGAAGTGCGCTTCGCCAGACTGCCGCCGAGCGCCGCAGCGTAGATGGAACCATCTACGCCCGGAACGATGCTACGAATCTCGGGCAGGTTCGCGTCGTACAGCACAAAGCCTCGTGCGGGACTGCCGGTAATGCGATACAGAATTCCATTGGGCTCGCTACCCGCCAGCAAGCGCCCCTCGCGATCGAAGGCGAGAGCTGTTACGTGGGACTGCCCGGTCTCATAGTAGAGGTCGCCTTTGCCGGCAGCAGTAACACGATAGATCTTCCCTTGCTGGCCAGTTGCGACATACAGCGAACCGTCGGGCGCGAAGGCCAGCGCCCAGATGTAACGTTCGCCTGGAGCGAAGTATTCCGTGGCGCGGCCGTTCTCGATTCGGTACACCTTTCCATCAGGTGAGGTCCCGGCGTAGACGACGCCCGCGCGGTCGATTGCGACCGCGAAGATCTCAGGCTGATCGGAAGTCCAGGCCACTGAGCCGTTGCCGGTGGCGTCAACCTTCAGAAGTCGGCCGCGATTGCCGGTGCCAAGGTAGAGCGAGCCGTCGGGCGCCGTCGCTACACTCCAAATCTGGGCCTGATCGGAGGAGAAAACCGTTTCGAGCCTGGGGCCGAGGATCAAGTGGCCATCGCGCGTGATCGAAAGGCCGCTCATGCGGCCGCGCAGGAAATCCTGATAGCCATTAAGTTCCCAAGTGGCGGTGGTGGCGGCAAAAGAAACACTGGCCGCGAGGGTGGTGAGGAGCAGCACGCGGCTGAGGTTCATTCTTGCTCCGCTCATTCTTTCACCTCGACCTGGATGGTCTTGGTGCCAGTGACGACAAAACCCGGGGGGCCCGGCACCTCGAGTTCAGCGACTTTCGCGCCGCGCGTGTTCACCAGATTGGCGGAGCCCGCCTGTCCGCGGGTCAGAAGCATCGCGAGCGAAGGGGGCGGATCGGGAATGTCGCGGCCATCGACGGTGAAGGAGGGCTCAGCCCGCCAGACGCGGATGTACGCCTCAGTATTGGAGCGAAGACTATTGAGCAGGCTCAGCACCTGCCGCGGTGAACGTTGCGGAGTGGCCACGGCGGATTGGAATTCGATCACATTAGTGGAAGTGGCATCGGCGATGGTGAAATTCAACGTACCGGCGGGAGTCCCGATTGGAACACGATATTTCATCCGCCGTGAGGTGTCCACACCGTTCTGGCCTTCCATCACCACGGTAATGTCGAGGTCTTCGCCGGGACGCACGGTTCGCGCGGCCATCAGATCGACTACCTGCTGCTGGCTCCGGCGCTCGACGGGCGCAATGTCGAGCGAAACGTCCTTCAACTTGAGAGCATCGAAACCACTCTGCAACGCGTAAGCGATCGGCGACCCGATGCCGGCCGATGCGATCACCGCGACGCCAACATCCCCGCTGTATACATCGTCGACGCGCACGGGTCCGCCATCGAAATCGAGTTGGCCGCGCACCGAGTATGCCTGAGCACCGACGCTACGTTCGGTGGAGTCTATAGCCGAGAACAGAGCCATCTGCATCAGCAGCGGCGTCATGACGCGATCCTGCACCAATTGCATCCGATAAGTATTTTGACCCACGCGTATCTGGACCGGAATCAATTTGGCCTGGCGCCCAGTGAGCCCCGAGACGGCGGTCTCGCGATCCGAAGTAATCGAGCCCATCCATTCGCGCGCGGCAGAGATCTTGAAGGAACTGGAAACATTGGGCAGGAGCGCCAGCACCTCCGCGCTGGCAAACGGCAGATCGGTAGATCCTTCGTCCAGAAAGCGATGTCCGAAAGCATAAACGCGATCGCCGTCGATGGCGGTGATGGTGCCTTCCGCGCCTACCGTCATGTCGCCCGAGATTAACTGGACGCTGATCATGGACCCAGGCTCAAGCTTGCGAGGGTCGCCTAGATGACCCGGAATCACGCCGCCGCCGGAAACTCCTTGGCGCGGATCGAGGCCCATTTCGCGAAGCTGCGGCGCGAAATGTTCCAGCGCAGCGGGCGTAAAGCCCGTGAAAGACACCGGCGTGGCGATTTCCTCAAGGGTATTGTTGCCGGCAACGAACGGCCGGCGGGGCGGCGCGGCCTTCGCGATGGTTGGTGGCGGCTGCGGCCTCACTCGCAGCATGTCTTCAATGGGTCGGATCCCGGCGATCGCTTCTTTCGATAGCGGAAAGCTCAGAGCGACGGCGCCCACCAGTTTGCCGTCAATATACACCGGTGAGCCACTCATCCCTTGCATGACGCCGGTGGAGGCAAGTGGCCCTCCGCTCAAGCGGGCCAGAATGATGGACTGCCGAGGTCCGAGATTTTCAAGTACTCCCAGCACTTCCACTTGGAATTCTTCCACGCGAGTGCCGGAGAACACAGTACGACCGACGCCATGCTGACCCGCGCGGACGTCTTTGAGCGGAAAGATGTCCGGGGCGGCGAGCCCAATGGTGGCGAACCCCAGCCACGCGAACGACAGGGCGGCCATCCGGCGCAGGTGGGTCACAAGAACATTGTAACGACTCAAGCGAGTCTATCATCTCACTCCCGAATGGCCCGTAGTAGTATAGGTGAAGTACTCTGACGGAAGGAGGCGCTTTCCGATGTGGAATCGCCGAAAAGAAGAAGAACCAGCACCGAAACCCACTTCGGTTCCGCCGACCGTGTCCCAACCAGCTAAGGAAGGAATCCCCATGTCCACACAGCCGACCCGCCCCCTGGAGCCGCGTACCGATACTACGCGCGGAGGCGTCGCCATCTTAGGAAAGTCCGTGATTTTGAAGGGCCAGATTTATGGACGCGAAGACGTGACCATAGATGGTGAAGTGGAGGGGACAGTGGAGTTGCAGGAGCACCGGCTGACAGTCGGACCCACCGGCAAAGTTGTTGCCACCATTAAGGCGCGTGAAATCGTGGTGCTGGGCACGGTTCAGGGCAATATTGAGACGCGCGAAAAGATCGAGATCCGCAAGGATGCCAAAGTAGTCGGCGACATTCGCACGGCCCGCATCGTGATCGAAGACGGCGCCTTCTTCAAAGGCAGCATCGACATCGTTCGCGCCGAAGCTCCTAAGCCGGCGGCGGTTCCGCCGAAGCCGCAACCAGTGGCCTCGGCCGGCACTCAATCCCCGGCGGCTGCCGCCAGCGCGGGTGACGTCAAGCGGTAGTGGCTCAAACACCGATAGCCGGTTCCGAGACGCGACAGAGTCACGGTCTGGATCAGTTCTGCGCTTCACTCGAGGAACGGCCGGGGATGGCCATTCTCGACTTCGCGGGAGCGAGCCAGGCGACGGTGAGCTTCGTGACGAACTACGGGCATCGCCTGTATTCCGACGATTTTGTGCGGCAATTGGATCGGGTATTTCGGTCTTCGCCGGCGGGTGCAAGTGACGCCGAGTTCTTCGAGAACCAGACCAACCCCGCTCTGGTTTCGGACTTTTTCGAGCTGGCGCTCAACTTTGACGATGGGAGTTTTGACGGTGCTCTGGTGTGGGACTCGTTGCAATTTCTGTCGTCGCCACTGCTGCAGACCGTGGTGGCGAAGCTTCACAGAATGCTGCGGCCGGGCGCGAGCCTGCTGGCGCTGTTTCATACCGACGAACGGATAGAGAACATCCCAACCTACGCCTACCGTATCCATGACAAGCGGACCATTCAGATGGTCTCGCGCTCGCACCGCAAGCCGGCGCAGATTTTCAACAACCGGAACCTGGAAAAACTATTTCAGGATTTCCAATCGGTGAAATTTTTTCTGACGCGGGACCGGCTGCGGGAAGTGATTGTCAGGCGCTAGAATCAAGACCAGAGGTCTGAATGGCAACCGTAAAGGAAGAGTTTCGGCGCATGATCGAGAGCCTTCCCGATGACGCGACCTGGGAGGACGTGCAGTACTCCATCTATGTTCGCGAGCGGATCGAGCGGGGCAGGTCCGAAGCTGCCGGCGGAAAGATCCTCGAGGAGGATGAAGTCGAGCGGCGGATGAAACTGTGGCTTACCGAGTAGGCTGGACGGAATCGGCCTGGCAGGAACTCGACGCTGCAGCTCAATATATTGCGCAAGACTCGTCGCATTTCGCGTCTGCTCTAATCCATGAGGCGCGGCTTGCGGCGCAGTCGTTGCGCAAATCTCCGAATCGAGGCCGTGTTGTTCCGGAACTCATGGACAATTCGGTTCGCGAAATCTTCGTCAAGCAGTATCGATTGATCTATGAAGTTGGCTCAGACCGAGTCATCATTCTGTCGTTTCTTCATGGTGCGCGCCAGTTCCCGGAGACGATATGAAGGGTCTGGCGCTACTTCTACCGCTCCTGTTGGCCAGCTGTGGTAGACGCGAAGCCGCCCCAGACCTTGCACTATACACGGGACAAGGCTTTCAATTATTGAATATCGAATCCAAGAGCACTCGATCTATCCCGTGTTCCATTCCAGTTGGGTCGTTTTCAATCGCACCCGACGGCAAATTTCTCGTGTTTGCATCAAAAGAGGGCAGATCTGGGATGGGGCAAATTTACCGGCTGGATATGGAAACGTCTGAAATGCGAAAGCTGACGTCCGCGGCTTTCTACTATACAAGTAAGCGCTTTCCCCAGTCGGAGTTTCCTGAACGAGAATTATATTCGGACGCGGAAGTTTCGCCGGACAGCCGATTTGTTGCGTTCGAAGTTCACAGCGTGGCTGATAACGACAGTGACGATCTAGTTGGGCTTTCTGGCCCTCTCGCGGTGATGGATTTTTCGTCCGGCAATGTGCGGATTCTCAGCTCCACGGAAAAAGTCAACGGCGAAGGCCCGGCGTTTGCAAACCGTCCTCGCTGGTCCAACGACGGCCGGAAACTGCTTATGGCCTTCGAAGTCAGCGGAGCAATAACGTCCTTGAGCGGGGATGCGCTGCAATGGATTGACCGGCCCATGCCCAAAAAGCTGACGGAAGGGATAGTCTCACCAAAGGGCTGGTGGTCAAGCAAAGAAATCCTCTTTGTTTGGGATCCGGAACAAAGTGGTATCGGCAAGTTGTTCCGACTGGATCTTACGACTGGTCAAGTCAGTAGTGCCGCGTCCTTCCTACCCATCGCAGAAAAGCAATCAAACGATGTCGTCGGCGTTGATGTAAACAGCCGATACGTGTTGATCGAACACCAAAACAGATCCGAATTATTCAAACGCAGCGGCGAGTTACTCCAAACTTGGGGCGCGGGCGCCAGGCTGCGCTTGTTCAACTGAGACCCAGGCGGCGTTTATACTTTCCTAGAAGGAGTCTTTTTGTCCCTCGAAGACGATTTATTGGAGCAGCGCATTAACCGCATTGCTGAGATTGAAGCCCTCGGGTTCCGGGCCTACGGGCAGCGGTTTGATTTTACGCATACGGTGCCTGAGATCCTGGCGGCCGAAAGTGCCAAGACCGCCGAAGAATTGACGTCCGCGAAACCGCAGGTCAGGATTGCCGGACGCATTCAGACCATGCGGCGCATGGGGAAGGCGGGCTTCTTCCACGTGATGCAGCGCGGCGAGCGGCTCCAGGTATATGTGCGCAGCGATGCCGTCAATGAGCGTGAGTACGCGCTCTACCAGTTGCTCGACATCGGCGACATTGTGGGCGTCGAAGGTTACTTATTTCGCACCCGCACTGGGGAATTGAGCGTTCATGCGGAAAAGCTCACATTTCTTTCCAAGATTCTGCTGAATCTGCCCGAAAAATGGCACGGCCTCGAAGACGTCGAGATTCGTTACCGGCAGCGGTATCTGGATTTGATCGCGAATCCGGAATCGCA
>Ga0207695_10004950_pt1 | contig 17941 bp, 16 predicted proteins | sample KBSC54metaG_FD_184354 | JGI IMG/M metagenome (GOLD analysis project Ga0207695, IMG submission 184354) | Corn rhizosphere microbial communities from Kellogg Biological Station, Michigan, USA - KBS C5-4 metaG (SPAdes) (version 2) | ecosystem: Host-associated > Plants > Roots > Rhizosphere > Soil... | reverse complement strand
GCGCTGCCCGTGCACATATCCAGGCTGGCCCACTTCCTGGGGGCGGTCGGCACGTTCCAGAAGTGGGCCAGCCTGGATATGTGCACGGGCAGCGCGGGCGCGGCCGACTCGAACAACTGCCAGACCTACTCGCAGTGCGGGGCGGGCGTGCAGGTCACGCTGTGCACGGACAACAACGGCGGACACGAGGCGGCGAACGCGTCGATCGTCTGGCCGATGCTGAAGAAGTACACGCTGCCGTAGCGCGCCCGATTCAGAGCGGGTGCTGCTCGAGCACCGGCCACGCGATGGCGGCGTTCCCCTGGTCCTGACCTCCGCCTTGCTTCGTGCACAGGGTCACCTGGACGCCGCCATCGCAGCTGGAATACGTCGAACAGCCATTGCCGTCCGAGGCAGAGGGTTCGCCCGTGCAGCCGTCGAGCTGGGCCCACTTCTGAAAGGTCGCCTGCGCGCCCAGGAACGTCATCGGCATTCCGGGCACCACCGAGGACGCGCCGCCGCCATATGGCACCAGCGTATCGGCCGAGCCTCGGAAGGCAATGACCGTCAGGGGACGGGAGGGCAGACAGTCGCCGACGTTCTCTTGCGCCAGGTCGAACGCCGACGGGGCGATGCCGGCGAAAACATTGGCGGCGTGGCAGCCGAGCTGATACGCCATGCCGCCGCCCATCGAGAAGCCGACGGCGTAGACGCGTGTGGAGTCGATGCAAGCGATCGCTTGCACCTGCGCCACGACCGCAAGGGCGAACGCGACGTCGTCCACTCCCGAGACGCAACACGGGCCGACGTTCCAGGCGGCGCCGGCGGGCCCCGTGGCGCCGTTGGGGAACGCCATGATCACCCCCGCGCTCTCCGTCGCCGCCGGATAAGGCGACAGCATCCGCTGTTTCGCCCCGTTCACGACCAGTCCGTGAAAGTCCAGGATCAACGGCACGCGAACACCGGCCTTGTAGGTCGAGGGGACGTGAAGCAGGTAGCTACGAGACATCGAGCCGACTTGCACGGTCTCGGTCGTGTCGCCCGCGCTCAGCGGGGAGATCGAGCAAGCGGGGCTGGTCCCGTCGCCGGCGCCGCCGTCGCCGCCATCGCCGCCGCCGCCGTCGCTGGACGGTGCCGTGATGGCATCCAGTCCCACGCGCGAGCAGCCCGCCACCGCCAGGGCGAGGCTCATCGTCATCCACGCGGCCGACGTCAACCTCTTCATAACCAGGCCTCCACGGTCAGACCGAGCAACAGGTTCGGCGCGGCCGCCGTGGCGACCGTCTGTCCGACGAAGCGCACCGCGGGATAGGGCGCCGCGGCCTGCACGTGCCCGGCCGCGATCAGGTCCCATCTGTCCGCTAGCCTGAGGACGGCGCCCGCGCCTCCGTCGACCAGGAAGGACCAGCGGGTGACGTCGTGACTCAAATTGGGAGGCAACGCCTGGCCTTCGACGGCCGTGCGAAGGGCGCCCACCGACACGCTGAAGACCGGCCGCACGCGGCGCCCCGGTAGTGCCCGATATCCGATTCCCAGCAACAGTTGATCCTGACCGACGCGCGCACTTCCCGTGGGTCCGTCGACGGCGCCCCGCCCTCCCGCGCCGGCCAGGTCCGCCTGAACGAGCCAGGCGGCGGTCAGCCGCCAATCCAGGTGCAGGCAGGGCAGCACCGCCGGGCCCACGCCGTCGGTCGTGAACACGACGATGGCGCCTGCCGCGACGCCGAACCGGCTGCTCTGCGTGTCGTCCACGCCCGCGCTCACGTCGGCTCGCGGAGAGAGGGAAGACGGCGATGACGACGGCGAGGAGGGTGGTGAGGTCGACGCCGAGGATGGCGGGGGGGTCGACGCCGAGGGCGGCGAGGTCGGCGTCGAGGATGGCGGCGGGGGCGACGCCGAGGTTGGCGGCGCGGAGGGCGCGGGCGCGTTCGTCTTCGCGACTTGCGCCGGCGCGACCGCCAGCAGGTCGATCTCCAGCAAGCACGAACGCAGCAGCTCGATGGCGCGGATCGCGACGGTCTGCGGCGCGTGACCGACACCGGGATCGATCGACACGCGCCGCGCCACCGAGCGGCCCCTGCCGTCGGCGGCGTAGACCTCGACGGCGCTCGGCCCGGACACGCCCGGCAGCGCTATCACCGCGTTCACGCCGTGCTCGTCGGCCAGGGGCCGCAGATAGACGGGCGAAGGGCCCACGCTCCCGGCGGGGCCGGGATCGGGCACCTCCAGCATTCGCGGTTCAAGCCCCAGCGAGCGCAGCTCGCCCAGCAGGCGAATCAATACCTCGCCGGTGACGGCCGGCGGGTGCTGCACCTTCACGACCCCTACCGTGGTCGCCCCCGCCCCCGTCGTCCAGGCGGACAGGGCCGCGACGAGGACGAGGCTCGCCGCCCGGCGCACTAGGGCACCGCCCTCGAGATGGCGTGCCGTTCGGCCGGGGACGCCCCACGCCTGCCGCGCCGTCGCCGCACCCCACGCGTATGCGTCGTCGTCCCGCCTCGCGCCAGGCGGGACTCGTCGGCGCTGGCGTTGACGCTATGTCGACGACGCTGCACTAGTGCAGCAGGGCTCGGGCCGAGCCGGCGTAGGTTCCCTGCGGGAAGCGGCGGAGGTACTCCTCCGCGATCGGCCGCGCCCGTGTTGCCCCTTCCCTCTGTTTGATCAGCGTCATGCGACGTCCCAGCGCCTCTGAAGCGTAGGTGCCCGCGGGCGCGCGCGCGAGATATTCATCGTACCAGCGCAGGGCGCGCGCGGAATCTCCTCCGCCCGCCTCCTCGACCCGGCCCAGCAAGAAGGCGGCATCCGAGGCGCGGGTGGACGCCGAAAAACGGCGTCGCTGCGCCAGCAAGGCCTCGCGCGCCAGGTCCAGTCGGCGGCGGTAGCGCGCCGCGTCCGCGAGCGCGAACAGGTCCTCGCTGGAGGCCCCGTCCAGGATCTCTCTCACGCCCACGCGATCGGCGTCGGCCAGGATGGCGTCCCAGTCGCCGCTCGCCAGCGCCTCGCTCCAGCGGAGCGGCCGTTCGGTACGAGCGGGCCTGCCAGCAGGCGCGGCGCCCGCCCTTCCCCGCCCCGGCGACGCCGTCTCCGCCGGTCCGGCAGGCGCCAGGCGGGGCGGCTCGAACTCCGCGCGAGTCGCGGAAGGCGGCGCGTGCGCCCCCTCGCCCTTCCCCGCCAGGCCCTTGCCGCCCTTGTCCTGGTCCTCGGTGATCAACGTCTGCGCGCCGGGCAGGTCCACCGTCAGGCGCTGCCCGTCGCGCAGGACGATGTCGCCGCCCGAGACCGGCCCGCTGACCGCCACACGACCGCGACGCAGCCGCAGCTCGAAGCGTTCGCGCAGCGGATCCCACGACACGGTGAATACCGTGCCCTTGACGGTGACCAGGAAGGGTCCGACGTCCACCAGCCAGGTGCGCCCGCTGTTCGGCGTGACCTGGAAATAGGCGGTTCCCTGCTCGATGGCGATGCGGGCGCCCGACGCGCCCACCGAGCGCAGACGCCCATGGGTGCCCGGCATCAGCACGAACTCTGTCCCCTCGCTGAAGGAGAGCTTGATCCCGTCCCCGCCCGATTCTCGGAGGTATCCGCCTGCGATCAGGCTGCCCCCGTGGACCTGATAGGTGAGCGCAGGCAACGACGGCGCGGCCGTGGTCTGCAGCCGGGGACGAACCACCGCCAGCGCCACCACCGCCAGAACCGCCGCCGTCCCCAGCCCGGCGAACGACCACCGCCACCGTCCGCCCCGGCGGCGCGCGTCGCCCTCCGCCAGTCGCGCGAACAGCCCCTGCAGGCCGTACTGCAGCTCGGCCGTCGTCGGCGGCACCACCTGCTCACGAATGAGGCCCGTCACCGCCTCGAGCGCCTTCGACTGTCTCTCGCCGTCTCCCGGAGCGCGCTTCATGACCGCCCCCATCCCTTCCCATCCAGCAACCGCGCCAGCTCTGGTTCTCGCTCCAGAAACCGATCGAAGCGCTTCGTCCCGTGCGCCAGACGTCGCTTCACCGTGGACACCGAGAGCGACATCGTCTCGGCGACCTCCTCGACCGTCATGGATTCCAGGTGACGGAGCGCGAACACCAGGCGGTCTTCCGTCGACAGCCTGTCGAGCAAACCATAAAACCGGCGCAGCAGGTCCCGCCCCTCCACGTCCAGCGTCCCGGCGCCCAGCTCGATCAGCGTCTCGGGCCGGTGGAAAGACAGCCAGGCGCGCGCCTTCCGGCGGCGCAGCTCGGACTTGAGGACGCGCACGGCGAACGAGAACACGAAGCTGCGCAGGGCCGCCGGTTCGCGCAACGTATGCACCTTGGCGTACAGGCGGCAAAACACCTCCTGCGCCACGTCCTGGGCCTCGGACTTCGAGCCCAGGCTGCGTTCGGCCACCGTCAGCACCATCGGCGCGAAGCGATGCCACGCTTCGGCGACCGCCCACGCCTCGCCGGACGTCAGGCCGCGAGCGACCTCCTGATCGGAGATTCCTCGACGGTCCGAGGGGACCAACCGTGAGACGGGGGTGTCAGGATTCTGGACTGCCATGATCGCGGAACGGGCCCGGGGGACCGTTCACGAACAGGCAGTCGCAACAAAGCACGAGAATGGTTCAACCTTTTGCGTGCGTAGGGCACAGTGGGCGTACGGTGCGGTGGTCCCACCAGTCCCCCGACCGGAGGGACCACCGCCCGTGCCCATGCCGCCTTCACCGATCTTCGACTCACAGCCGATTGACGCCTTGTACGAAACCGAGGCTTCTCCCCCGAGTAGCTTTCGATCCCGACAAATTGGCGACGCGGTCGACAGGAGACCGCTCGAGCCTGTGGGCGCGACGAACGGAACCGGCGACATGCGGGGGATTGTCGCCACCCCCCCCTGTTTGTCAGAGAATCGCGATTGGACATCTGAACGCGTCCCGCGTGACAAGAAAACGGGTGTCCCGACAACATCATTCGACATCAGGAGTGCGCCCGAGCCCATTCGGTCGGCACGCGGTCCCTTTGTCCATTTCGAATTTAACTTGGGCCTGGGAAGGACGTTGTACTCATCAAGTGAAACATCGGGGGTCACGGCGCACGAGCTCGACCGAGAGGGGGCGGGTGCCTGATGCGTGATCGATTCGAGCCGCCAAAACCGTGGCGGACATTGCTGGATCTGGAACGTCCAATTCCGTCGCTGCCCGCGTTCACGCGGGCACGGGCGATGGCGCGTGCGCGTGACGCCGTCACCAACCCACCGTCGGTGCCGCTGGTGGTGCGGGTGGCCGGAATGCCGCGCTGGACGTTGCCGCTGGCGATCGCCGGCGCGTCGCTGGGAACCTTCGCCGTGGCCCACCACATCGACAGCGCCGCCCAGCCACCGGTGCGGCTGGTGGTGGCCGACGCGCCGCCGGCCTCGACGGGCGGCGCCAAGCACCGGGTCTTTGGCGCGTTCGAGCTCGAGGCGAGCGCGGCGCCCGCCGAGGCCGGCGGCGCCCCCGACGAGCTTGCCCGACGGGCCGGTCGCGCGACCGCTCCGTCTCCGGACGAGCTGCTCCTGCTGCAGGGCGCACGCGCCGCCGTCGCCGCGTCCGACTTCGCGACCGCCCGGACCGCCTTGCAAGAACACGCCAGGCGCTTCCCTTCCGGACAGCTCACCGAGGAGCGTGAGGCGCTGCGCGTGAAGACGTTGATCGGCCTGGGCCGGCCCCAGGAGGCGCGGCAGGCCGCCCGCGCCTTCGAGGCGCGCTTCCCGGGCAGCGTTCTCGGCCCGGCAGTGAGCAGCCTCACGCACGCGCGCTGACGCCCAGGCCCCAGCCCCGCGCATCAGCGCCGGCGGCCGGACGTTCGCGCGCGGGCGATGCGGCCGGAGCGGCCACCTGGGTGACCGACCTGCCCATGGGGCATCTCCGCGGTGCTGGCGCCCCGTCCCGGTGACCGGGTCGCGCGCCCGGCATTCAGCGCCGTCGTTCGCCGCGCCGGCGCGAGCGCAGCAGCAGCGCCAGGCCGAGGACGAAGGACAGCGCGGTGCTGCCGCCGCTGCCCACTCTGGCGCTGACACCACAGGAGCAACCGCTGCTCCCGCCACCGTTCGCACCGCTGGCGGGGGCGCCCCCGCTGGCCGAGGCGCCGCCACTTCCTTGGGTGCTGCCTCCGGAGCCCTGGCTGGTGACGCCGCCGCTGCCGGTGACGCCGCCCGAGGCGGCCAGCGCGCCGCCGCTCCCCCGCCCTCCGCTGCCCGACGCAGCCATGCCGCCAGAGCCGGTGACGCCGCCGCTGCCGGCGCTCGCGCCGCCCGAACCGGCGGCCCGGCCCCCGGTTCCGCCCGTCGCCGCGGCGCCGCCCGAGCCCATGGCCCCTGCCTCGCCCCCCTTGCCCGCCGCCCCATCCGAGGCGGCGTCCCGGGTGCCGCCGCCGTCGGAGGCATCCACGCCGCCATCAGGCGAGCCGGAGGCACCGCCCCCGCCCATCGCCCCGCCGGCGCCCGCGCCGCCACAGGATGCGATCTCGGGATCGACGTCGCCCGACTTATCGAGGGCCAGGAACGGAATGACGTACGTCGCGTTCAGGTTGGCGTCGGTGCCGTGCGGCCCGTTCGGCTCGGACCAGACGTCGAGGACGGTGTACCCGCAGGTGCTCGTCCAGCTCTGTCGCATCCACTGGTGCGAGCCGATCGTCACCGTGCTGGACGTCGTGGCCGTGCTGCCCAGCCCCAGCACGTTGGTCCATTCCTTGATGGCCTCCGTCTGGTTGTTGTAGTTGATCGTCGGATCGGACTCGCCATGCCACAGCTGCACGCGGGGACGGTGGCCGGTGTAGCTCTTGTCCATGGCGCGCACCTGATCTCCCCATTCCTGGGCGGTGTGCGAGACCATCCCGCCGGCGCACGGTCCACTCCATTGATTGCTGGAGCTGTAGCTGGCCGACCAGCAGCCCGCCGGGACACCGGAAAATTCAGCGCCGCCCTTGAAGACGTCGGGATAGACCGCCATCAGCGCCTCGGTCATCATCGCGCCCGACGACGTCCCCGTGGCGTACACGCGATCGGCGTTGGCGCTGTACTTCGTCAGCGTGTACTTCACCATCTGCGCGATGGCCTGCGTGTCCCCGCCCCCGTCGTGCGTGAGCGACTTCGTGGACCCGACGTCCCAGCAGTTGTTCGACGTCTGCGGGAAGATCATGATGAACCCGTACTTGTCAGCGGCCGACACGATGCCGCCGGTTTGCGCCTCGCCGTACACGCCCGAGGCGTTCCCGCTGCAGTAGTGATTCACGACGAGGACGGGCGGATTCGTGGCGACCTTGTCGGGCACGTAGATGTACATGCTGATGTACGAAGGCACGCCGCTGGCGCCCCAGTTCGACACCGCCTGCAGCGAGGCGGCGTTCGCCTCCGACGCGCCGAGGACGCCGATGCCTGCCAGCAGCAGCGCGGTGCGTCCCCATCCTCCGCGGATGGACGGACTGCCTCGCTTGCGGCCGGCCGCCCGGCCGCATCGGCGGCGACGTCCGCACGAAAACAGTTCGCGACCCCAGCTCAGCGACGAGTTAGCCACGGTGCTGATCAGTTGTTCGCGGCGCCAGGTTCTTGTCAAAGTCTTTGGAAAGGGCCTTAACCAGCGCGGTGGCAGCGGGCCGCCGGGCGCGCGCGCGCGGAAAAGGTGATCCCCATCGCCGCGCGCCGTGCCAGTATCCGCAGCGTGTCGACGGCCTCGACGATCCGCACGGACCAGCGGCGCGCCGCCGCCCGCCATGCGTCGTTCACGCGCCGCGCGGCGCGCGGCTTCACTGTCGTGAGCATCGCCGTGGCGCTGGCGCTGCCGGCGCTGTGGGACGGCCAGGCCGCCGCCGCCTCGCAGATCTTCGTGACGCTGGAGTACCAGGTGCTGCCGGCCGCCACGGGTTGCGCCGACGTGAGCGGCTTTCGCGAAGGCGTGCAGCGCCAGCTGGGCTATGACCCCTTCCGCGCGCAGTCGGACCGACGAGTCGCCGTGCGGGTGACCCGCGGTGACGCGGGGTACGAGGGGCGCATTCAATGGACCGACGCCCGCGGCCGCAACGTCGGCGAACGGCGGCTGTCGACGCGGCGCCAGGGATGCACCGAGATCCTGAACAACCTCGCCTTCGCCGTCGCGGTGCAGATCCAGCTGCTCGCCGCGGTCGCTCCACCCCCGCCGCCGCCCGCCCCGCGAGAGCCGGCGCCTGCGGAGTCGTCGAACGCGCCGGTCGCGCCGGTCGCCCCCACCCTCGGCGCCCCCTCGAGCGGTAGCGGCGAGACCACCCCTGCGGCCGAGCCTTCGCCAGCCGCGAGCGTGACGCCGCCGCCCGAACCGCCCGTCGCCCCGGAGCCGCCCGCCGCTGTCGAGGCGATCCACGTCATCGCGCCACCGCCCGTCGCCCCTGCGGACACGACCAGCAAGCTGCAGCTATCGATCGGCTTTGGACCGTCCCTGGCGCTGGCGCTGGCGCCCCGTCCCACGGCGATGGGCCGCCTGTTCGTCGACGGCCGGGTGTCGTGGCTCTCGGTCGAGCTGTCGCTCGACGGCGCTCTTCCGGTGGAGCGGCAGGAAACGAGCGGGGCCAGCTTCTCGTTCCACCGGTTCGACGCCGAGGGCGCCCTGTGCGGTCACGCGCCGGTGCTCTCGGCGTGCGTCACGGCGGGCCTGGCCTATCTGCAGGCGAGCGGGTCCGGGGTGGACGCGCCGCGCTCGCCCGCCGGGGTCGGAGGCCAGGCCGGCGCGCGGGTGGTCGCGTCGCAGGACTTCGGCGGCCGCTACTTCGCCGCATTGCGCGCGGAGGGCATCGTCGTGCTCTCGCGCTGGACCGTCGACCTCAATCAGCTCTCGGCCTGGTCTACACCTCGCCTGGCCGCCCTCATCGGGGTGGATGTAGGCGCACGTATTTTCTGATGAGTGGCGCCCAGCCGATCGATTAGACTTTCCAGTCTGCGCATGGCTGAACTTCGCCTCATTCCCTCGCCGCCGCCGCAGCCCACGCGGGACGAGGAATGCCTCGACGCCTTCCAGCGCGAGCTCGATTACATCTATCGAAGCTTGCGCCGGTTGGGTACGCCGATGTCGGAGTTGGACGACCTCGCGCAAGAGGTCTTCCTGGCCTTGCAGCAGAACTGGGGCGAGTACGATCGCACCCGCCCGTTGCGGCCCTACCTGTTCGGGATCGCATTCCGGATTTCCGCGGCCAGCCAGCGCAAGCGGCGCCGCGAGGTAGCGTTCGGGGTCGTCGAGCCCGACGACCTGGGACCGAACCCCGACGAGGCGCTGCAGACGAAGCAGATGCGGGGGCAAGTGCTGGCGGCCCTGGAACAGATCCCGCTGAAGCGACGGGCCATCCTGGTCATGCACGACCTCGACGACGTGGCCGTGCGGGACATCGCCACGGCGCTCTCGCTGCCGCTGTTCACCGTCTACTCGCGCCTGAGGAAGGCGCGCAAGGAGCTGGAGGCGGCCCTGCGCCGGCAGAAGCGAGAGGGAGGCTCCCTGTGATCGACAAGGTGCCCCCGGTCACCCCCGAGGTGCGGGCAATCCTGGAGCGAGAGCGGGTCATCCCGCCTCTGTCGCCGACGGTGCGCGCGCGCGCGCTGGCCGCTGCCCGCGCCACCCTGGCGAATCGGACCGTCCCCGCGCCGCCGCCGCGCGCCCCCGCGCCGTGGATTCGCTGGGCGGCCGCGGCCGCGTTGACCGTCGTGGCGGGCGCCGCGACCGCCGCCGTCGCCTATCACCGCCACGTGCAGCAGCTGCGCGCGAGCCAGACGGTCGCCCCGTCGCCCATGCTCGAGCCCGCGTCCACCGGCGCCAGGCCCGCGGCGCCCGTGGCGCTGCCCGCCCCCGCCCCTGAGCCGACCACCGTGCCGGCGTCGGAAGAGTCGCGGCGAACGAAGGTCGCCGTTCCGCAGGAAGAGCTTCGCCTGCTGCGTCTGGCTCGCGCCGCCGTCGCGCGTGAGGACTTCAACGCCGCCCTGCGCCCCATCGCCGAGCATGCCCGGCGCTTCCGCGACGGGCGCCTGGCCGAGGAGCGCGAGGCGCTGCGCGTGAAGGCGCTGGCGGGCCTGGGACGGACGGACGAGGCGCGGCGCGCCGCCACCGCGTTCGAGAGCCGCTTCCCCCGCAGCGTGCTGCTGCCCGCGGTCCGCCGGATATCTCCGCACGGCGAGTGATGTCTCGCCGCGCGGTCGCCCTCGTCGGGTACGTTCTGCTGACGGTGGGATGCGGGGGAACGCTGGACGCCGGTCGCGACGTCCCGCAGGGGATGCTTCCCGTCGACCACCGCAATCCCGTCATCCTGTATCAGGACGACTGGTCAGGCGACTGGCTGGGCGAGTACGCCGTGTTGCTCGCGAATCACGGCGGTCCCCCGCTGGCCGGCATCGTCATCAACACCAGCCCGTTCTGGATGGACCTGCAGGCGAACGCGACGGGCTGGAACAACTTGCTGACGGCGGCGCGCATGAGCGGGCTGAAGAACCTGCCCGAGGTGACGCCCAGCGCGGGCGGGCCGCTGACCCGGCCCGCCGACGGACAGATCGACTCGACGGTCGGCAATGATTCGGCCGGCGCCGAGCTGATGGTCCGGCTCTCCCAGAACCTGAGCACCCCCACGCGGCCCGTCGCCATCGTCGCCACGACGTCGTTCACCGATCTGGCGAACGCCTACTTTCTGGATCGGACGATCGTCGATCGCGTGGTCGTGGTCTTCGCCGCCGGGTCGTACCAGGCGCCGAACGGCGTCCTGAACCGGCCCAACGGCGACATGGATTCCTGGGCCGACTGGATCGTGACCCAGCGATATCACTTCGTGCATGTCGGCACCTGGTACGACCAGACGGCCGACGTCCCCGACGCCCGGCTGCCGGACCTGCCCAAGGACGCGTTCGGCGCCTGGGTCATGAACAAGCAACCGCAGATCATCGACATCACGACCGCGGCCGATCAGGTGGCGCTGCTGTCGTTCGCGCTGCCGGGCTTCACCAAGGGCGTGGCGCGGGCCGCGCCCGACACGTCATCGCCGTTCAGCACCACCCAGGGGCCGAACATCGTGCCGAACGCGAACGGAAACGGCTGGCTGGTCACCGAGATCGCGGCGCCGCTGGCCGGTTCCTGGCTGTGGCAGGTGTTCTCCGGCGCGCCGCCGCCGTGAGCGGGCGCCGCTTCAGAACTGGCTGAGGAAGGGCCAGACCTCGGCGGGCATCCACGAGGTCGACTTCCCCGCGTCGGTCGGAGACGGCGTGTGCGGGCCGTCGAACGAGCACCACACGACAGGAGCGCCCACCATGCAGCCCGTGTAAGAGGTGCAGATGTGTCCGCCGGTGGGCGCGGTCGGCAGCGTCGTGATCGTGCATCCGTCCCAGCGCGCGAAGGCGTCGGTCTGCGTGGCCTGTGAGTTGCCCGAGATGTCGCTCAACCCCAGCGACCCGAGATAGGGGATCGGCTGGCAGACCGTGGGCGCGGTCAGGCCGCCCCGCGAGTGCCCGACGGCGGCGCGGAACACCCCGGGACGACCGCACGCCAGCGTCGCCACCATGGCACCGCCCTGGCTGAAGCCTTCCAGCTCGACCCGAGACGTGTCGATGCAGAGATCCCCCTCGACCGCCTTCAGGATCTCGTCGACGAAGGTCGCGTCCGCCGTGGCGTCCCAGATCCCGCCCGAGGCTGACGGCGCGACGAAGATGGTGGTGTTGTTCGAAAGATCGAACAGCCCGAAGTACGACGGAGCCAGGTCGGTGTCCTTGCCGTTCGCGCCGTGAAAATCCAGGATCAGCCGGTACGGGTGGCTGTTGTCGTAGTTGGAAGGCCACCGGATCAGGAACTGTCGCGCGCTCCCCGAGACGGTCAGCGTGTTCTGGTTCGCGGTGGACGTGGGGCTGTTCTTCAAGGTCGGCGGCTTGCCACAGCCCGCGGAACTGACCGCGCCGCTCTGTCCGCCCGCGCCGCGTCCGCCCGCCCCGGCGCCGCCGGCTGCAACGCCGCCGCCGCGCCCGCCTGACGCGGCTCCGGCGGCGCCCGAGATGCCCCCCGTCGGGTGGCCGCCGCCGGTCGCGCCGGCGCCACCCGTGTGACCCGCGCCCGTCCCCCCGGCGGCCGTCATACCGCCGGTGGCCGTGACGCCGCCGCTACCGACGACGCCACCGCTTCCCGGCGTGCCGCCGCCGCCGACCGAGCCGCCGGTCGCATGCGCGCCGCCACTGCCGGCGGCCGTGCCGCCGGTCGCGCCGCCAATCTTGCCGCCGCTTCCCGTGGTCCCGCCCGTCGAGGCCGCGCCGCCCGTCGCCGCACCGCCCGTGCCGGACGGCGCGCCTCCCGTGCCATCCGCCGAGCCGGACGAGCCGCAGCCCGCGATGACGAGCAAGAGGATCGCCCCACGAACGAGGCCTGCCTGGCCGATCCTCCACGTCGTCATCGCAACGTGTCTCTCCGCCTGTCCGGGACCGCGCGGTTTCTCAGAACTGGTTGAAGAACGTCCAGACGTTCGCAGCATTCCAGCTGCTCGACTCCTGTCCGTTGTCAGGGAACGGCGTGTGGTCGCCGTTGAACGAGCAGAACTCGACCGGATAGCCGGTCATGCAACCCATCTCGTTCGTGCAGACGTGGGCGCCGCTGGTGACCGAGGTCGGCGTCGCCCAGGTGCACCCGTTGGCCTTCGCGAAGTTCTGGGCCAGCCCCACGCCGTTGCTGTAGTTCAGGACCGAGTCGTGGGTGCCGTGGGAGGCGTAGTACGCGACCGGCTTCGAGGGCGTGCACGTCCCGCTCAGCTGGGAGCCCGAGTACACGGCCACGCCGCGGATGTATCCGTTGGAGGCGCCCAGCGGCCGCTCGCACGCCGTCTTGTACGACATGCTTCCGCCGTAGCTCCAGCCGTCGGCGAAGATACGATTCGTGTCGATGCAGAAGTTCTTCTCGATCTCCTGCACCAGCGCGTCGGCGAAGTTCAGATCGGCGTTCCCCATGTTCGGCCAGCCGCAGCCGGAGTCGCCGCTGCCGGTGCCGCTGCACGGCGTCCCGCTCGATTGCGAGCCGTTCGGGGCGATGAAGATGGCCGTGTTGTTCGACTGCGGCAGCAGGTTGTAATACTTCTGGTTGTACATCTCGTTGTCGTTACCGTTCAGCTCGTGATACGTGATGATCAGCTTGTACGCGTGGTTCTTGTCGTAGTTCGTGGGCACGTTCAGGATGTAGCGGCGCTGCTGGGTGCCCGACGTGAACGTGATGTGGCTGCCGTTGTTGTACATGCTGCTGGCGATGGTCGGGGTGGTACCGCAGCCGGCCGACATCCCAGGCGTGGTGCCTGAGCCGCCACCGCCGCCGCTGGTTCCGCCCGGGGCGCTGCCCCCCGTACCGGTCGAGGTGGAGCCGGCGCTGCCGCCGCTGGCGGCGTGCCCCGCCCCTCCGCCCGAGCCGGGCCCGCCGCCCTGGCCGATCCTGCCGCCGGCCGCCCCGCCCGAAGCGGTCGTCGTCCCGCCGGTAGCGTGATCTCCGCCGGTTCCGTTGCTGTGGCCGCCCGCGCCCGGTGTGCCGCCGCTCGCCTGCGCACCACCGCTGCCCTTCCCGCCGGTCCCCGTCACGCCACCGGAGCTGGTGATGCCACCGCTGCCGGTCACGCCACCGCTGCTGGTCGTGCCGCCCGACCCCGTCTTGCCGCCCGACGCGGTCGTGCCACCGGAGGCGGATTCTCCGCCGCTTCCGGACGTGTCGGAGCCTGATGAGCTGCATCCGGCCAGCACCAGCGCCACCACGCTGGGCCACAGGACGAGACGGGAAACGGACTGGGGGCGAGTCATGGGAACCTCCAAAGATCGCAGTCGTTTGTTGGCCTTGCGGGCCGGGCGTGCGCGGGGGGTTCGCACCGCTCCGACCGTTACTGTCTTTGCGAGGCCGCTTTTGTCACATCCTTTTACGAATTCTCAGCGGCCGAATAATCGTGGTTTTTGCTTGGCAGTGGCGCCCCGGCCGGCCCGCCATGCGCCCGCGAGCAGCGGTCTCGTCGCAGCGCGACGATGAGGCGCATACGACAATGTCCTACCCCATGGACGGCGCGCTTCCGGGAACGGGCCGGCATCGCGCGCGACAGCGGCGGCGCCCCAGCCCGCGCCGGATGAACTCGAAACTCGCCCGCCCGTCACTGGCCACGCGAGACATGACACGGCCCAGGTCGTCCCTTCTCCTGTTTCTGCTCGTGCCGATCGGCATGGCGCTCTTCATCGACTGCGCGTCGGTGAAGAGATCTTCCGGCGACGGCTCCGGCGGGACCGCACCTGGCGGCGGCCAGGGGGGCGATGCCGGCGCGCTGGATCCCGGGACGGGCGGCCGGGTGGCCCCTCCGCCCCTCGAGGCGGGCGCGCCGGACCAGAAGTTCACCAGCGACACCCGCGAGGACGCCACCTGCGGCTTCGACTCGTTCGACCTCCGGCGAATGCCGGTCGATCTGTTCGTCGTCCTCGACCGCTCCGCCTCGATGAAGGACGACTCGAAGGGGAACGACGCCGATCCCGACGCCGGGCGCCCCTCCAAGTGGAGCCAGGTCATCCCCGCCCTCACCGAGGTCATCAGCACGTCGGATCCCTCCATTTCCTGGGGCCTGAAGGCGTTTCCCGAGGACATCCCCGGTTCGACGGACGAGTGCCAGGACGCCAGCGTGACGAGCGCGATCGACGTCCCCATCGCGCCGTCGAACGCAGCCCGGACGGCCGCGGCCGTGCAGAGCGTGTCGCCCGAAGGCAACGGCACGCCCACGGGCGCTGCCCTCGACGTCGCGCGCGCGTACCTGAAAGGGCTGGGCACGAGTGATCGGAAGTTCATCTTGCTGGCCACCGACGGCGAGCCGTCTTGCAGCGGCACCGCCGGCGATCTGACGAAGGACTCGTCCGGGGCCAAGTCGGACGCGGTGGCGGCGGTGAAGGCGGCCGCGAACGACGACGTGCACACGTTCGTCATCGGCGTGGCCACCAAGTCGAGCGCGACCTCGACGTTGAACCAGCTGGCGGCCGCGGGTCTCGAGCCGCGCGCCACGTCGAGCGACACGGATCCGAAGTTCTATCTGGCCAGCACGGAGAGCGAGCTGGTGGCGGCGCTGCAATCCATCGTCTCGCCGATCGCGAGCACCTGCGTCTTCGAGCTGGCCCAGGCGCCGCCCGACCCGACGAACATCGCCGTCAAGGTCGGCGACGCCAAGGCGCCCCAGGATCCCATGCACGACGACGGCTGGGACTACACCGACGACAGCCATGCCCGGATCCAGGTCTATGGATCGTGGTGCAGTCGCGTGACGAGCGGAACGAACATGGTGCAGGTGGTGTACGGCTGCCCGGGCTTCGTCATCCCCTGAGTCGTCCGTCCGGCATCGGCGCCGCTCGGGAACGCCACGGCTCAGCCCGCGCGGCGTGAACGCCGGCGCGCCATGGCCAGCGCCAGGATCATCACGATCCACGCCGCGGACGGCCGCTGGGGGGCGTCCACCTCGCACGAGCAGCCGTCGTTCGAGGAGGTCGCGCTGACGCTCCCGCCGGTTCCGCCCTGGCTGCCACCGGTGCCGGCGCTGCCGCCGGAGCTGCTGCGACCGCCGCTGCCGCTGTCGCCGCCCGAGGCGGTGGTGCCGCCGTTTCTGCCGCCGCTGCCAGAGCCACCCGTGGCGCTGCCGCCCGTGCCCACCACGCCGCCGGTCGCCACGACGCCGCCGCTGCCGCTGCTGCCCCCGCTGCCGTTCTTGCCGGCGGCCCCCGAAACGCCGCCCGTTGCCGGCGCGCCGCCGGAGCTTCCGCCCGACGACCCTCCCGTTCCGGACCGGCCCCCCGCGCCGCCGTTACCGGGGGAGCCTCCCGTCGCGGCGGAACCGCCCGCGCCCGTGGAGCCGGGCGGGGACAGCACGTACATGACGGCGGCGCCGGCGGGCACGCTGGCCGACAGGCCCGAGGTCATGCCGGTGACGTCCATCCGTTGCCACACGTCGCGCACGGCGGGCGTGCCCGTGACGCCCAGCTGCGCGAAGGTCGCGGACACGGTCGCGGCGGCCGTTCCCCGGTTGAAGAGCGCCACGGCCTTCCGCCCGCCCGTCAGCTCGCGCGTCCACACCTGCGTGTTGTTCGCCGACGACAGGCGCTTGGCGTGGGTGCCGCTCGCGTCCTGGTTGACGGCCAGCACCTCGGGGTTGGCGAGCAGCGCCGTCGTCCAGGCGTCCGTGCTCAGCTTGGTGGGGTTGCCCCCGAAGATCAGCGGCGACGGCATGATCGACCACAGGGACATCACGCTGGTCTGCGCCGCGTGATCGAGCGCGCTCATCGATCCCGTGCGATTGCCGCCACCCACGGGAGAGCGAGGGCCGATGTAACCGAGCGGCAGCATGTCGCAGTCCGGCCAGTGGCCCTGCGTCAGGGCCGACTGCGCCTGCCAGTTGCCGGCGGCGGTGAACACGTCCGCCAGGTTGCTGAGGCCGTTGGTGTCCCAGAAGTCGTTCACCGTTCGCCACATGTTCGCGTTCGCGACCAGATCGGCCACGTCGGCGGTCTGCATCGGGCCGGGCGACAGGCTGAGCACGATCGATCGCCCCGACTTGTCGATGGCGGCGCGGATCGCGTCGACCTCGGTGCGGTGATAGTTCGTCCCCGAGATCATGTCGTCGACCTTCACGAAGTCGAGCCCCCAGCTGGCGTACTGCGCGAAGATCGAGTCGTACCAGGCCTGGCCGGCGGCGGTGTCACCGCGCACGCCGTAGTTGTGCTGGTCCCACGGGCAGGTGTCCCCGCTGTTGCCGGCGTCCGTCGCCTTGAAGGTCGAGTTGGCGATGGGCGAGTTGGCCGTGACCGCCTTGCGGGGAATGCCCCGCATGATGTGGATCCCGAACAGCAATCCCATCGCGTGGACCTGATCCGCGACCGCCTTCAATCCCACGCCGCCCGTCGACGAGGGCCACTTGCTCGGGGAAGGCAACCAGCGCCCGTTGCTGTCGATGCCGTCCTCCGAGTCGAACCACAGGTAGTCGATCACGACGGTGCTCCAGCCGTAGGGCTGAAGGATCGACTTGACCGCCTTGGCCGCCGCGAGGAACTCGCTCTCGTTCACGGTGGCGCCGAACGAGTCGTAGCTGTTCCAGCCCATGGGGGGCGTCAGCGCGTAGGAGTTCGCCGACGTGAACGTGTAGGTCGCCGAGGCCGAACCCATCCCGTTGGTGGCGGTGACCATCACGGGATAGGAACCTGCGGCCGGCGTCGTGCCGCTGATGGTCCCCGTGTCCGCCGCCAGCGTCAGCCCCGACGGCAGACCGGTCGCCGCGAACGACAGCGGCGCCTGGCCGGTCGCGGGGATCGTGAACAGCAGCGGCGTGCCCGGCCGCGTCGCGTAGACGAAGGGCCCGTGCAGCTCGGGCGTCGCCGGCGCGGCCGTCATCGAGATGGTCTGCGCGCCGGCCAGGCCCGCGAGCGATGGAACGAAGAGGCTCGAGACGAGCGCGAGCGACGAGGCGACGTGGTGTCGGGTCATGGTCGTAGAGGTAACTGCGGGCAACGGGCCCACGTTGTGACGAAATTCGCCCTCCGGCGCAGATGCCCACGGGCCAACCCGAGCCGGTGCCAGGCCCCCGGCTACTGGCCGCCGCCGTCCGACGGTCCCGCCCCGAGCAGCAGCGCGCCCGCCGCCAGCTGGGCGATCTGCCCAGCGTCGAGGGCCCGGCGGTACAGCATCACGTCGGCCAGCTGGCCGGGAATCATTTCCTGACGATCACCAGCGGCAGCGAACACCTGCGCGAGCTGGGCGTGACCGCGCTATGGCACGGTGCCCAGCCGATCACGATTGCCTTACGCGCATAGACGTAAACCCGCGAATGCAGAACGCGCAAACGCGACAACGCGGAAACGCATTACTGAGGTCCAGCCTTGCTTGCGAGTGATATTTCCCGCCTGCTCGTTCGCGAACTCGACGCGTTCGAGCGCGAAATCCAGCTGTTTCCAGACGACGAGTCAGTGTGGCGGGTCGCGCCTGGCGTCACCAATGCAGCCG
>Ga0207695_10004947_pt1 | contig 17950 bp, 16 predicted proteins | sample KBSC54metaG_FD_184354 | JGI IMG/M metagenome (GOLD analysis project Ga0207695, IMG submission 184354) | Corn rhizosphere microbial communities from Kellogg Biological Station, Michigan, USA - KBS C5-4 metaG (SPAdes) (version 2) | ecosystem: Host-associated > Plants > Roots > Rhizosphere > Soil... | reverse complement strand
AGTTCGATCAGGCGGTCGATCAGCTCGGCGAAGGGGATGCCGGTGTATTCCCACATCTTCGGGTACATGCTGATCGAGGTGAAGCCGGGGATGGTGTTGATCTCGTTTATGTAGAGCTTGCCGGTTGAGTTCTCTCTCAGGAAATCCACTCTTGCCATGCCTTCGCAGCCTACCGCTGCGTAGCAGGCCACGGCTAATCGGCGCATTTCGGCTGTGTCTTCCGGCGACAGACTCGCGGGCAACTCTATGCGCGCCTGATTCAACAGATATTTGTCTTCGTAATCGTAGAATTCACGTGACGGGAAGATCTCGCAGGGTACGGAAGCCGCGGGATGCTGGTTGCCCAGGACGCCGCATTCAAATTCGCGGCCCTCGATGCCTCTCTCCACGATTATTTTTCTGTCGAACCCGGCGGCGGTCTTCAGCGCGGCGGCTAATTCTTCCGTGTTGTGCGCTTTCGAGATCCCTACGGACGAACCTAAGTTTGCGGGCTTGACGAACATCGGGAAAGCAATTTTCGCCGCTACTGCTTCCGCATTCGCTTCTTCGCGGTTTAGAACCAAATACTCGACGACCGGCAGGCCCTGGTCGCGGCAGACGCGTTTCATCACATCCTTATCCATGGAGAGCGCGGAGGCGAGGACGTTGGCTCCCACATAGGGCAAGTCGGCTAATTCGAAGAGGCCCTGCATGGTGCCATCTTCTCCGAAGGTGCCGTGCAGGACGGGGAAGACGACGTCAATATCGGGATGGGCTCCGGGGACGGGCAGGATGGGGCCGGGGCGCCATTGACCGTCTTTGTCGATGAAGTAGTGCTTGACGTCATACCCCTTCGAGGTCAGGGCGGCGACGATGGATTCGGCGGAGCGGAGCGAGATTTCGTGCTCGCCGCTGCGGCCTCCGTAAACGACTGCTACACGGGTCTTCATGTTTCAGAGAATCTTCTTTCCAAGGGCTGATAATACGAGTTCGACGGCGAGTTCGGCGGTGCGGTTGAACTGATCGAGAACGGGATTCACTTCCACGATTTCCATGGAGCGCATCAGACCGGAATCGCAGATCAGTTCCATTGCGAGATGGGCTTCGCGGTAGGTTGCGCCGCCGCGGACCGGAGTGCCGACGCCGGGAGCGTATTCGGGATCGACGAAGTCCATATCGAGCGAGAGATGGATTCCGGCGGTGTCTTTTGAAGCTATCGCGATGGCTTCGTCCATGACAGAGCGGAGGCCACGTTCATCGATGTCCCGCATCGTGAAGGCGTGGACGCCGGTGCGGCGAATGTTGGCGCGTTCCAGTTCGTCTACATCGCGGATGCCTACCAGAACTGTATTTGAGGCGCTGACCTTGGGGGTGAAGCCCAGCACGTTTACGAGTGCTTCAGGGCCGAGGCCGATGCAGCAGGCGAGGGGCATGCCATGGACGTTGCCGCTGGGGCTGGAGTCAGGGGTGTTCATGTCGGCATGAGCGTCGATCCATAACATGCCGATTTTTTGGTTTTGGACACGGTAGTGACTGGAGACCCCGGCGACGGTGCCGGCGGCTATGGAGTGGTCGCCGCCCAGCACCAGGGGAGTTTGCCCGTGTTTCAGAGCGCCTGACACCAGTTGGGCGAGGCCCTGGCAGGCGGCGGCGATCTCGTCTATGAATCTTGCGTTGCCGGGGCCTGGGTTGGGCAGGGATTCGGCTTGAGCGGCTTCTATGTTTCCCAGGTCGGATACCAGGAAGCCCAGTTGGGTCAGGCGTCTTCCCAAGCCGGCCACGCGGAGGGCGGAGGGACCCATGTCTACGCCTCTGCGACCCTGGCCGAGGTCCAGTGGGGCGCCGATGATTGCTATGCGGTTGTGGAGCATGGCATTTCCGTCAAAGCATCCATTGCAAGACGTGGGCGGGCAGTCCTGCCCGGAGTGGCTGACCACTGGCGCAGATATTTTTTGAACTTATCCATGGCTAAGTCGTGCATTCGTCCGCGCCTCTGGCAGAGCCGCTCCCGGCGACGAGGTCGGCAGCACTCGCTGCAAAGCGAGTCCGCAGGCACGGATTGCCTGCCCCACAAAATAGAGAGACTTCCTGTCGTGTACCGTGCCGCATCAGGGCCTTATGCGGTAGAGCATGCGCGGGAACGCAATGGTTTCGCGGATGTGTTCGAGGCCGCAGATCCATGCTACGGCGCGCTCAATACCCATGCCGAAGCCGCCGTGCGGGACGGTGCCGTACTTCCTGAGATCGAGATACCAGTCGAACGCTTCTTTCGGAAGCTTGTGCTCTTCAATCCGGCGCAGCAGCAGTTCGGGATCGTGGATGCGCTGGCCTCCGCCGATGATTTCGCCGTAGCCCTCGGGGGCGAGGACGTCAACGCCTAATGCGACTTCGGGGCGGTCGGGATCGGGCGCCATGTAGAAGGCCTTGATTTCCGAAGGGAAACGATCGACGAGCATAGGTCGGTCGAACTGTTGGGTGAGGATGGTTTCGTCGCCGCCGCCGAAGTCGGAACCCCATTGAATTTCAGACCCGTTGGCTTGCAGATTTTTCACGGCTTCGTCGTAGCTCATGCGGACGAAGGGCGATTGCACGGCTTCGAGCTTTGCAGTGTCGCGCTCGAGAACTTTGAGCTCTTCGCGGCGTTTATCGAGGACGCGGCCCACGACGTAGATGACGAACTCTTCGGCGACGCGCTTGATTTCTTCGAGATCGGCGAAAGCCATTTCGGGCTCGACCATCCAGAACTCGGTGAGGTGGCGGCGGGTCTTGGATTTTTCAGCGCGGAAGGTGGGTCCGAAGCAGTAGACCTTGCCGAAAGCCATGGCGTTGGCTTCGTTATAGAGCTGACCGGATTGCGTGAGATAAGCCTTCTCATCGTCGAAATAATTCACTTCGAAGAGTGTGGTGGTGCCTTCGCAGGCGGCGGGCGTGAAGATCGGAGTATCCACGAGGGTGAAGCCGTGGTTATCGAAATAGTCACGGACAGATTTGATGATTTCGTGGCGCACGCGAATGATGGCGTGCTGGCGCTGCGAGCGCAGCCAGAGGTGCCGGCGATCCTGCAGGAATTCGATGCCGTGATCTTTGGGGGTGATGGGATAGGGGTCGGTTTCGGAGACCTTTTGGAGAATTTCGACGGCTTCGACGTCCATTTCGAAGCCCCCGGGCGCGCGGCTTTCGGCACGCAGTTTTCCGCGGACGTAAAGGGACGATTCCTGGGTTAGGTGCTTCAGACTTTCGAAAACATCTTCCGGCAGATTGTTCTTGAGAGCTACGCACTGCATGAGGCCCGTGCCGTCGCGAACGATGGGGAAGACGATCTTGCCCGACTTGCGGAGATTGTAGAGCCAGCCGGCAATTTCCACCGTCTGGTCGACGTGTTGGGCGGCTTCGGCGATGGTGATTCGATTAGTCATGTGTGGGTTCAAGAGCTTCGATGGTGTCGAAGGTACGGGCGACGCGCGCGAGAGGGTTCTCATCTTCGGGAACTTCGCGCAGTTCAAGAAGCAGCGGAAACTGATTTGGTTTGGAGCGGAAGAGTTGCATGGCGGCGGTCCAGTCGATGGTGCCGCCTTCCGCCTTGGGATAGAGATGGGAATCCTCAGTGCCGTCGTTATCATGCACGTGCAGAGAGCGGATTCGCTCTTTCATGATGTCGAATTCGTTTGCGACGCCCGCGCCTATGTGGGCGTGGCCGGTATCGAAAACGAAGTTCAGATTCAGGTGCGTCATACGGTTGAAATGCATGAGGCGCTCGGCCGTCGAGAGTTCGTTCGGCGTGTTTTCGAGCAGGATCTCGACGCCAAGCTGGCGCGCGAAGACGGCGAGTTCTTCGAGCGAGCGGAAGCCCGCTTCGATTGCGTATTCGGAAAATTCCTGACCGCCGGCGCCGAGGTGCTGGATGAGGTAGCGGAACGGAACTATTTCCGCGACTTCGAGTGCGCGTTTGATTTCATCTACCCATTGGATGCGGAGACCTTTGGTTAATTCGGTGATGTTGACGTGAGTGTGCGGACCGGTTCGACCCCAAATGTTGTCGGTATACATGGGGGAATGAAGGGAGTGGAGCTTGAGCGCGGAATCGCGAAACCAATGTCCGAGTTCGGCGACCTGGGATTTATTGCGGTAATCGAAATGCTGGAGAGCGCAGAAGATTTCGACAGCTTCCACGCCCGCCTGCTCCACTTTATTGAGCCACGCGGTGGTGAGGCGGTGGTTGGCGATGAGGTGCGTGGAAAGCATTCTCTGCATGGGAAGTTTAGTAGCCTTTGGCGGTGCCTTCAGTGCGTCCATCGGGCGCGCCTTCGATCCATTTTCCGTTGATGCGGATGGCTGCAACTTCTCCGATGGAGTTGGTGACGCGCACGGTGTGGCCGCGCTGTTTCAGTAATTCGATTGTATCGGGTGAGGCGGTGTTCTCGACCGAGAGGGAGTCGGGCATCCACTGGTGATGGATGCGGGTCTGGTCGAGGGCTTGTTGCATGTTCATGCCGAAATCGATGACGTTGAGAATGACTTCGAGGACGGTGTTGATGATGGTGGGGCCGCCGGGCGAACCGAGCACCATATAGAGCTTGCCGTCTTTGGTGACGATGGTGGGGGTCATGCAGGAAAGGGGCGTTTTGCGCGGCGCGATGGCGTTCGATTCGCCCTGAATGAGGCCGAAGAGATTTGCTTTACCAGGGTCGGCGGCGAAATCGTCCATTTCGTTGTTGAGGAGGAAGCCGAGGCCGGTGGCGGTGACGCCGGAGCCGAAGCCCGCGTTGAGGGTATAGGTGACGGAGACAGCGTTACCGTCGGCGTCGGCGATTGAGTAGTGCGTGGTTTCCAGGCTTTCATAGGGGCCGAGGACGCCTGGGTGGATTTGTTCGGAGGGCGTGGCTTTGGCTGGGTCTATGGATGCGCGGCGGCTGGCGATGTATTTGGGATTCAGGAGAGCGGTGAGGGGATTTTTGACGAAATCGGGATCGCCGAGGTATTCGGAGCGGTCGGCGAAAAAGCGGCGCATGACTTCGGCTTCGTAGTGGAGGGCGAGGGCGGAACCCGCGCCGGATCTTTCGTAATTGGTGCCTTCGAGCATGCCCATCATTTGGAGGATTCCGACGCCGCCGGAACTGGGCGGAGGCGCGGTGACGATGCCGTAACCTTTGTAATTCCCTTCGAGGGCTTTGCGCTCGATGGCTTTGTAATCGCGGAGGTCTTCGAGGGTGATTTCGCCGTGGTTGGCGGCCATGTCGGCGGCGAGCAGACGGGCGGTTTCACCTTCGTAGAAATCCTTGGCGCCGCGGTCGCGGATGCGCCGGAGGGTGCGGGCCAGTTCGGGTTGTTTGAAGGTTTCGTTGAAGTCGTAGAAGGCGCCGTCTTTGAGGAAGATGCGTTTGGATTCGGGGAAGCGGGCGAGTTTGGCGGTGGTGGCGTCGCTGCGGAGATTTTGGGAGAGCCCATAGGAGAGCGGGAAGCCGTCGGTTGCGATTATTACGGCGGGAGTGACAAGGTCTTTCCACGGCTTTTTCCCGTATTTCTCGTGGGCGTATTCCATGCCGCGCACGGTGCCGGGGATGCCGGAGGCTCGGTAGCCGGAGCGGGAATCGTTGGTGGCGATATTGGTGGCGGGGTCAATGTACATGTTGCGGGAGGCGGAGGCGGGGGCGCGTTCGCGGAAGTCAATGAAGGTGGAGCGACCGTCGGCGAGGCGGATGAGCATGAAGCCGCCGCCGCCGAGGTTGCCGGCGGAAGGGTGGGTTACGGCCAGAGTGAAGGCGACGGCCACGGCTGCATCAATGGCGTTACCGCCGGATTCAAGGATGGCTTCGCCGGCGTCTGTGGCGTGCGTTTCGCGGGTCACTACCATGGCGTGTCGGGAGTGGACGGGCTGGCGGGCGGTGGCGGGGATTGGTAGGAGCGAAAGGGTGAGGATTAGGGATATGAGCGGGTTTGGGTTGGTTCGGCGGAGCATGTAAGTGATTGTAGTGGGCTGCGCGTTTCATAGCGCGCCGGGTGACGCTTTTATGAAGCAAATGGTGATTGAGGCCTATCCTGCCCTGTGGTGACAGCCGACCCCTCGCGGTCGCGCCCGGCTGGAGCGGCTGGACCGGAGGCGCAGACCAATACCACAGGTATCCGGAGTCAGTCGAAAGCAAGGCTGCGCCGGTGGTCAACACTCCTAAGCCGGCATTGGCTGCCCCGCTTCAAGAGGCTTCGCGGTTGATCATGAAGGTTGCGGTGGATTCGAAGAAGGCGCGGAGGGTGGTATCGGCTTCCGTTGGCAGGTTGGTTTCGTCCAGGGCTTTGGTCATAAGTTGCATCCAGCGGTCGCGGGCGGTTTGGCTTATTGGGAAGGGGGCGTGGCGCATTCGGAGTCTGGGGTGGCCTCGCTCGGCCAGGTAATGCTGGGGACCGCCGAAGCGGAAGATCAGGAAGTCGCGGAGACGCCGCTCGGCGCCTTCGAGGTCGTCGGCGGGGTACATGGGGCCCAGAATGTCGTCTTGCGGAACCTGCCGGTAGAAGGCGGCGATGAGCCGCTCGAAGCCTTGTTCACCAATGAGGGCGTATACATCCTGGTCGTCGATCACAGCGATAATGGTACTGAATCGTTTTGTCCCGCAGATGGATTTCAAAGAGGAACTGAAAGCACAGGTCGATATCGTCCGTGTGATCTCGGATTATGTGCCGCGCCTGCGCAGGTTTGGGAATCGCTACTCGGGGCTGTGCCCGTTCCACAACGAGAAGACGCCGTCATTTTCCATCTACTCGGAGCACCAGTTTTATAAGTGCTACGGGTGCGACGCCAAGGGCGATGTTTTCGATTTCGTAATGGCGATTGAGGGCCTGACGTTTTGGGAAGCGCTCAAGAAGCTGGCAGAGCAGCATGGGATTCCGTTGCCGAAGCGATCGCAGGCCGCGGATGACGAGACGAAGCTGCGGGCCGCGCTCTACGAGATGCACGAGATTGCGACAGAGCATTTCCGGGCCAATCTGGGATCGGCGAATGCCGCTTCCATTCGCGGGTATTTGAAAGACCGCAATGTTAGCCAGGCATCGGCGCAGCAGTTTCAGCTTGGGCTGTCGGACCGCTCGGGGCGCACGCTGCTGCGTTTGTTCGAGCAGAAGGGTTTTAAGCCGGATCAGATGGTGCAGTCCGGGCTGGTTGGGAGGGGCGACGATGGCTCGCTGTATGACAGGTTCCGGAATCGGCTGATGTTTCCGATTCATAACGAATCGGGGAAGACGATTGCGTTTGGGGGGCGCGCGCTCGACCCGGAGGAGAAGGCCAAATACATCAACTCGACGGAGACGAAGATTTATAAAAAATCGAACACGCTTTATAACCTGAACCGTGCAAAGCAGACGGCGGCGCAGCAGGACCGGATTGTGCTGGTGGAGGGTTATATGGATGTGATCGGCGCGACGCAGGCGGGGGTTACGGAGGTGGTGGCCTCGTGCGGCACGGCGCTTACGGTGGAACAGATCCGCGCGATGAAGCGGCACTCGCAGAATGTGCAGCTGAACTTCGATCCGGATGCGGCGGGGAATAAGGCGTCGGAACGGTCCATTACGCTGCTGCTGGATGAAAACATGCATGTGCGGATGGTGGAACTTGAAGAAGGGCTTGACCCCGACGAATTCTGCAAAAAGCACGGGCCGGAAGTTTATCGCGCGCGGATCACAGGCGCGAAGGATTATTTTTACTGGCTGGCGGACAGGGCACGGGCGCGGTTCAACGTTCGCGAGGCGCAGGGGCGAATCGAAGTGTTTCAGTTTTTGCTTCCGGCTATTCAGGGGCTGAATGACAAGCTGAAGCGGGCTTCTGTGGCGAGCGATCTGGCGGCTTATCTTGGCGTGGATTCGGGCGATGTTTTGGAACGGTTCCGCAAGATGGCGGCGGACCGCGTGGAACGGACGATCGAGCAGCCGAAGGCCGATCCGGCTAAGGCGACGGACAGGATCCTGCTGCCGCTGTTAATTAACGAACACGATGCGCGAGCCGAATTGGTGGATGGCCTGCGCGGAATTACGGCACTGCGGGACGGGCCGGCGGCTGCTTTGTACGAAGCGGTGATGGCGATGCACGATGCGGGTGAAAGTATCAGCTTCAACTCCGTTCATGAGCGTTTGGCCGCGCCGGATCAGAATCGGCTGGCGGCGATTGTGCTGGATGCGGCATCGTCAGCCGCGGCTTTGGAAGATGGGCTTGCCTGCATCGAGGCGATGCGCAGAGACGAGCGCGAGTCGGCCAGGAAGGACATTAAAGCTCAGATCAAAAAGGCGGAGCGGGAAGGCCGGATGAGCGATGCTCTGAGGCTGATGGGGCAGCTTGGAAATTTGGCCTGAAAAACAGTTGTAACGCCCCGGCCGTTCGGGTCACTTGCTCAATAGTTGAACTAGTCTCAAAAGGTGTAGAATTAGTTCAAAATTTTTGCAGGGAACGGGGGTTTCCGCATTGTCCGAAGATACGTTTGAAGCCGTCGACCCGCTTGCGGCTGTTAGCAAAGAGCATGGGTTTGCGCTGTTCGACGACAGCATTGACGCGATTGCGGCCGACTTGGATGAATTGGCGCTGGATGGCGCACCGGATGAGAAGAGCGGACGCCTTTCGGACGAAGATCATCGTTTTGAAGAGGAAGAATTTTTCGATGCCGAGCCCTTCGACCGCAATCACGATCCTGTGCGGCTTTACCTTCGGGAAATGGGCGCGGTGCCGTTGTTGCGCCGTGAAGGGGAGGTAGAAACTGCCCGCCGGATTGAGCGGGGCCAGAACAAGACACGCCGCATACTTTCGCGCTGCCCGATTATCATCCAGGAAATAATCGCGCTGGCAGAAAGTGTCAGAGCGGGTGAGCTCTCGGTTCGGGATGTGCTTCAGTTTAATGATCCGATTCCAAGCGACGACATTTACGAGAGGGGTTCCGCCGGGCTGCTGGAAGTTTGCGCCGAGCTCACCGGACTGCGCCGGCGATTCATGCAGCTGAAGCAGAAGCTGGTGGCGGTGCCGAGGCAATCGAAGCCCAAGCAGAATCGTCATCTTCGCTGGGAACTGGGGCGGCTTGCGGTGCGGATTTCACGGCTCGCGTGTGGTCTTTCGCTGCAGCCCTGCGTGGTGAGGGATCTGATTGGCAAGCTGCGAAACGCGGCCGACGCGGTGCGGCCGGTTGAACAGCAGATTGCCCGAAATCAGCGAGCGCTGGAGGCGGCCGCGAGCGGGCCGGCGGATATAATGCGCGAATTGCGGCGAGAGCAGAGGCATTTGGCGGAATCGATGCAGGATTTGGAGGACCGGTTCGGGTCTTCCGCCACGGAAATTCGGCGCGCGGCGGATCAGGTGTTGCGTTCCGACCGTCAGGCGGATGCGGCGCGGCAGCAACTGATCGAGGCGAATCTTCGTCTGGTGGTGAGTATTGCCAAGCGGTACAACAACCGGGGCCTGCAGTTTCTTGATCTCATTCAGGAAGGCAATATCGGGCTGATGAGGGCCGTGGAAAAGTTCGAATATCGCCGCGGATATAAGTTTTCGACGTATGCGACGTGGTGGGTACGGCAGGCGATTACGCGGGCGATTGCGGATCAGGCGCGGACGATTCGCATTCCCGTGCATATGATCGAGACGATTAACAAGCTGGTGCGGACGTCTCGGCTGATGGTGCAGGAGCTTGGGCGCGAACCGACTAATGAGGAACTGGCGGACCGGATGGAACTGCCGGTTTCAAAGATCCGGAAGGCGAGGCTGACGGCTCAGGAGCCAGTGTCGCTGGAGACGCCGGTGGGTGAAGAGGACGAATCGCATTTGGGCGACTTCCTGATAGATACGTCGCATGTTTCGGCTTCTGAGCAGATGATTAATCTGAATCTGCATGAACAGACGGCGGAGGTGCTGAAGAGTCTTTCACCGCGGGAGGAGAAGATTATCCGGCTGCGTTTTGGCATGGAAGACGGCAGCGAACACACGCTCGAAGAGGTGGGGCTGGATTTCAGTGTGACGCGGGAACGAATTCGGCAGATTGAGGCTAAGGCGTTGCGGAAGTTGCGGCACCCCAGCCGCAACTTCCGGTTGAAGACTTTTGTTCAGGAAGGTTAGATGGTACCCCCGCGGTTCGAAGTCGCGGGTACCGGTTCATTTGCCTTCGGGGCGTTGTTTTTCATGGGGGTCCATCGTCTGGCGGAACGATCCGTCCGCGTTGGGATCGATGAATTCGATTAGGACATCGTTGCCGATTCCCTGAATGTATCGGTAGCGCCATTGCTCGAAGGGATAGTTGGTAGCGTCGCCGGCGGGATGGCTGTCGATCTCGTCGGGAGGACCGTAGCTGATGTAGATACGGCCACGATCAGTTTTCCAGCCTGGAAACGATTGAACTCCGAAGCGCTGATTCGTATAGCCAATTCTCCGGTAATGCTCGATTTTGAATTCGTTGGGGGCCGTGCCAGGCGTGGGGTCCCGCCGTTCCCAGAACTGATTAACGAACATCTCGCGTTCCTCATCGGTGGTGAGGGCTTTGAAGGCGGCGCGCTCCTGGTCGGTGATGATGTAGGCCACATCTTCATTCAGCCACTTCTGCCATGCCGTCTCGAGACGTTCGTTCGTGCCTCCTCGCGCCTGAGCCAGCAGGGTGACCGGTTTGGAGCGAGATTGCGGGGAATGCATCGGCGGGGTTGTGGCGGCGGGGCTCGCTTGCTTCACGGGGTCGGGTTGCTTCGACTGGTAAGCGATGGAGATGCCGGCCGTGATGAGCACCAGCAGAGCGGAAAAAATTGGGGTCAGAGCGGCGCGGGGCCGCTCCGGTTGCATCAGCAGACGGCGGATACGTTTCATCAAATTGCCTCCTGTGGCAGCCATGGCGGGCTCGCGCGCCGCCTGGCGGTATTCCTCAAGGGTGGTCAGAGCCGCGGCGTAATCGCGCGCATTGCCGCGGGCGGCGACTTCATCGTCACAGCAGTTCTCGCGCTCGGCGCGGATGATTCCGGAGATCCACCACACTGCCGGGTGGTAGAAGAGAATGCCTTCCGCGAGCGTTTGGAGCAGGTTCACCAGATAGTCGTGCCGGCGGATGTGGGCGAGTTCGTGCAAAAGGATGTATTCGACCTGCTGGGGCGAGAGGCCGCTGAGCATTCCCAATGGGAGCAGGATGACGGGGCGGAGATAGCCGATTACGACGGGCACTTCGGCGAGGCTCGATTGCAGCAGAACGACGCTGCCGTTGAAGCCCACGCGATGAGTGAGTTCGGCGAGCTTCGATTGCCAAAATTCGCCAGCGGCGCACACGCCCCTGGTGCGCCAGCGGCGCGCGGAAAGCCAGCCGCCGATTGCACGCAGGTAGAACACCATGACGCCGGCGAACCAGACGGGGACGATCCAAACAGTCGGATCGAAGGCGGAGACGGGCGTGGGAGCGGCTCCTGGAACTGCCGGCGATAAGGCGGGGAAATGCGGCGGCGGTAAGAATGGGGCGCCAAAGCCGGGATTGCGTTCGATCAGGACCACGAAGGTTAAGATGAACGCGGCCAGCGTGAGGGTGAGCGCCGCGCAGGCGAGGCCGTAGCGGACTTTCGCTGAGCGAGCCACGCTGAGTGTGAGAGCCAGGATGAGGGCAACGGCCGCGCCCTCCCAAAGGAGATGCAGGAGAGACCAGCCGAGCGCGTTTATGGCAGGCGTCACAGGTTCTCCTTTTCATATTCATCCAGCAATTTTCTGAGTTCGGCAAGTTCCGCCGGATCCGCCCGGCGGGCCGAGAGTGCTCCCATCATGAGGCTGCGCGCGGAGCCGTCGAAGGCTCGCGCCAGAAGGTCTCCCGCGAGTTGTCGCTGAGTGGCTTCACGGGGTACGGCGGCTTCGTAGACATGCGCGCGCTGTTTCTCATTACGACGGACCAGGCCCTTTACGGCCATAATTTGAAGCGTCTTGAGCACGGTGGTGTATTGCGTGGGCTTGCGCGCGGAGATGGCATCGTGGACCTCGCGAACGGTGACCGGGCCGAGGTTCCAGAGCGTGGTAAGGATTTCCAGTTCGGCGTCGGTTGGTCTGGGTAGATGAGGTGCGGCCGCCATATACGAAGATCTTACTACGATGCTCTTCGTAATGCAACGGCGCGCGAGTTATTTTTTCTTGTCGAGCAGGGCTTTGATGGCGGGTGGAGGATCGAATTTGTTTTCAGGGAGAGCGGGGTTCCACTCGACTTTATCGAAATGCATGGACATCACCTGGCTCATGGCGTTCTGGGTCATGGCGAAGGGTGTTTTGATGCCGTCGACGGTTCGGTAATCCGAAAGGCTGACATCGACGGGGATTTCGCCGAGGGCGGTGGTTACGGTTTGGGTCATACGAACCAGCAGGCCGGATTCTTTATCGAAGTAGAAGGTTTCGGGCTTACCTTCGGTGGGAGTTAGCTCGACCTTCCAGGCGGGTTTACCGGCGACGGATTCCTCGCCGAGCGTGTGGGCGGATTTGTAGAAATCGCGCCAGGTGCTCATGAGGTTCATGCGGGAGGCGCGCGCCGCGACGGCTTTTTCTTCGCCGTCTTTGATGCGCGGGCCCTGAAGGGAGTTCGTTTCCCAGGCGGTTTTGCCGTCAAAACCTTCTTCGACTTTTCCGATACCAGGAAGTTCGATGGCGGTGTAGCTTTTATCTCCCTGCTGAAAGATTTGAACGGGGCCGGAGAGGTTATGGCCGACGAGTTCGACTTTGCCGGTCATGGCGGCGCTTTTTATTTTGGCGAAGGCGCTGGCGCCGCCGCTGCTGGCCAGGGAGCGCTCCATCAGGCTGTCGCCGGTGGGGATGTCGGCTGAGTTGGCGGGTTGGGCCAGTAACAGGCCGGTTAAGAAGATTAGGGCCGAAACGGGAGTTGTTCGGTTAAGCATGGGGCCAGTTCTTATGGTAGCTTGTTGCGCGGATAAGGTTATGGATTGGGGTTGCCGGGCAGAGACTGCCACTAGGCTGGCTGTCGGCTCAAGTCGCCCAAGCCGATCGGAGGCCGGCTAACGCGGCTAAGGCCGCGTTAGCCGATTACCTGCCAATCGGCCAGCAGGCAATCAACCGGTTACCAACCCGCCCACAAAACACCGCCGAGAAAAATGTCCGATCTCCACGTTTTGCAGGTGGGTCCTCATTGCGTCCGACGCCCGGTGATGCCTTAGCAGGGATTTTACGAGGGCTCAGCGTGAGGTCTTCCGATCGGAATTCTGTGCCTACCCGATTGCCGGCTTTCTAACATGCCGTCCACTGACAAGGCCCCGGCCCCTCTGTAGACGATTACTGCCGCCATGGATATCGCCAATATGTGGTATTCGAAGCCTTCTCCTTTTTGGGTACCGACCCAGTTCATGAAGAATCCGTTCGGAAGATGGACCAGGAAAATCGCGACCACCATATTTACCGCAATACCCAGCGCGGCTACGCGGCTGAGCAGACCCACGATCAGGCCCAGGCTGCCGAGGAACTCGGCAAGAATTGCCAGGACCGCGAAGATCGCCGGAATCCCGAGGTTCTGAGTGAAGACGTTCATGGTTCCCGACCAGCCGTTGCCGCCAAACCAGCCCAACGCCTTCTGGGCGCCGTGCGCGAAGAATACAATTCCCAGAACGATCCGGAGAAGCGCGACCGCATGATCATCTGTGGTGTGAATCAGTTTATGGAGCATATATGTAACCCGGAAAGTGGAGCGAAATTGGTGCCACGGGTCCGCCGGACCCGAACAAGATCAAACTCGCTTCACTTCTACTTCGTGGGCCTGCTGGGCCGAGATCAACTTGCCTAATGCTGTCATCTCCTCCGCCAGAAGCTGGATAAGGTCGTCCACTGAAACGATTCCGGCCAACCCTCCCGCCCGGTCCACAACCGGCATTCGGCGGACTCCATGTACGCGCATCTGCTGAATCGTTTCGAAAACACCGCGGTCCTCCGTGACTGAAACCAACTCTTGTATGACGAGGTCCCCAACGGTAAACACCCGCGCGTCCACGTCCAGAGCAATAACCGAAACTACCAGGTCGCGGTCGGTCACGATACCGACCGGCTTTCGCGATTCAGGCGGCCCTTCAACAATAACGAGGTTGCCGACGTGGTATTGGCGCATGAGTCGGGCAGCTTCGCGGATGGTCGTATTTCGCTCGCAAACCACTACTTCACGAACGCAGATCTCACCTACGGGCATACGCTTCATTTCCTGCAGTTGGGCATAAAATCGCCACTGCCGACCTCCGGTCGTCGGCTGCGGAACTGAACACGCGACAAACAACAGGTGTGAGGCCAAACCACTCTAAGCGGATGCCACTGAGCTATCCGGGTTAATAGGCGCAGCCATCGCGTGCAACCTGGTTTGTGATTTTTACATCAAATCAATCAGGGAATCTCACCAGATTGAGCCCTCCGGGCTACGGGCTGGACGAGTGACCGACCTACAAAGATTCAGATGGAAAACCAAGAATATCTCACGGATGCGACGGAATCGCTCGGAATCGTAAACGAAGTCCCCGCGGATTTTTCGGAACACGAGTTTCCTGAGCATGAGGAAGCAATCGAACCGCAATCGGCCTTCACGGACGATCCCGTACGAGTGTATCTGAGGGAAATGGGCACGGTTCGTTTGCTCAATCGGCAGGGTGAAGTCGATCTGGCCAAAAAAATGGAACGGGGTACGCAACGAATGCGTCGCGCCCTGTCGCGCTCCCCAATCGTTTGGGACAGGGCGCTTGCTATATACGAGGGCTCCGCAAACCTGAGCGATTTTGTAGAGTTGACGGGAGCAGGTGAGGGCGCGCGGGAGAAGGCTCGCCTCGAAGTGCTGCGGCGTTTCGCAAAATTTTCCGAGGCGCGCAACGGGGTGGCGGAACTGCGGCGGAAAATCGATTCAACTCCCGAACGATTTGTTAATGTGCGAGCAAAGTTGATGGGCAGACTTGCTCGCGTGAACGTGCAGTGTTCCCGTACGCTTCGGGACATTCCATTCGTGCCGGCGCGGTGGAAAGAATTCCGTGCGGCGGTAGAAAAAGTAACTGAGGAAATCGGGGCTTTGCAACGGGGAATTCAACCGGGGAGCAAGAGAGATCTCGCGCGGCGGATTCGGGAGTGCGAGAGATCCGCCGGAGCGAGCGCGGCGCAGATGCGCCACTGGCTCAGGGCTGCGAATGCGGGCGAGGCAGAAGCTGCGGCGGCCAAAGCAGCGCTGGTGGAAGCGAATCTTCGTCTTGTGGTCTCAATTGCCCGGAAATACATCAATCGCGGTCTCCACCTGTTGGATCTGATCCAGGAAGGGAATATCGGTCTGATGCGCGCGGCCGATAAATTCGACTACCGCTTGGGCTACAAATTTTCCACCTATGCGACATGGTGGATCCGGCAGGCCGTGACGCGGGCAATTGCCGACCAGTCGAGGACCATCCGAATACCCGTTCACATGAACGAGAGGCTGAACAAATATTCGCGCCTTGCACGGGACCTCGAAAAGGAACTGGGGCGCGCCCCCACGAATGAGGAAATCGCCCGCCGGCTGGAGATGCCCCCGGAAACGGTACAAAATCTCCGGACTCTGTCACGCGACCCCATCTCGCTCGACCTGCCGGTGGGGAAGGATGGAGAATCGGTGCTGGGAGATCTTATTGAGGGTCGTTCCGCGGCGTCAATAATCGACCCGCTGGTGAATGCCGATGTGCGTAAACAAACCGCCGGGGTGCTGAGCGCGCTTTCGCCGAGTGAAGAGAAAGTGATCCGTATGCGTTTCGGGATCGGCTACGATCGTGAGCACACGCTGGAAGAAATCGCCAGCGACGTAGGTTTAACCCGGGAGCGTATCCGCCAACTCGAAGACAAAGCGCTGCGGACCCTGCGCGGGTCTGGAAACACATCGCGATTACAGCCTCTGATGGCGATTCAATGAGTGGAAAGCTGAATGCAGCAACCGTGCCGGAAGGTCATTGCAATGGCACAGGATCAGGAAAAGGACAAGCGTGAAAGCGGTCTGCCCGGCGGCGGAGCGGGCCGAACGGACGAAGTGGGCAAGACCGGCGTGTACCCCATGTCAGGACCCCACCCTGCCGGGGATGCGCCGGTGATCGGGTTGGGCGGCTGGGGCCAGGGCAGACGCGGTCCGGCGGGTTATGAAGACCACGGCGAATCTGAGATCGTAATTGAACGGGTAAATCCCGAGTTGTGCCGCGACATCATGACGAAGGATCCCGTGTGCTGTCTTACAGGCGACACCACTCAACATGCCGCTCAGCTGATGAAGCAGTACAACACAGGCGTGATACCTGTGGTCGCGAGCATGGAAAACAAGCGTCTGGCAGGAATAATAACCGATCGCGATTTAGCCGTGCGGGTGGTGGCGAATGAGCGCGATCCGGCCCGGACCACGATTGAATCGGTAATGTCTCAGCCTCCTGTGGCCTGTTCTCCGGACGACCCCTGGCATAGGGCCGTCGAGATCATGGAGCAGCGGCGGCTTAGGCGCGTGCCGGTTACAGATCGCACCGGAAGAATAGTAGGTATCGTATCCCAGGCCGACGTGGCTCTGCGCGTTCCGGATAAGAAGCAGACCGCGGAGGTGGTGGAGCAAATCAGTCGGCGCGCCGCGTAACCCCGGGCTCTCTCAAACGCGGCGGCTCGGAAGTGCATTCCGAGCCGCCGCCTTCCACTGACGGTGGTTTTACGCGGCGCGGGCGGTTGCGGGCTTCGAAATTTCCTGCACGGTTTCCGCGGTCTTTTCCGATTCCCGGGCGCGAGTTGCGATATCCGCCTGAGCAATGATTCCCACCAGTTGTCCGCTGCGATCCACAACCGGAACTCTTCGCACCTGACGGCTCTGCATGGCGTCGAGAGCCTTCTGAATATCGTCCTCGGGCGAGCATGCAACGGGCGCTCGCGTCATCACATCCTGAATCAGTGTGCCGTTGGCATCCCTGCCCTCGGCGACAACATGCAGCGTTAAATCGCGGTCCGTGATAATTCCAATAAGCTTGCGGCTTTGCCGGCTCTCGCACACGGGTACGGAACCCACATCTTCGGTCTTCATAATCTTTGCCACCCTGGATGCAGTGTCCGTCGGGACGCAGCACGCAGGATCTTTCGTCATTACATCTGCGCAAATCATCTGTTTTTCCCCTTTGATTGTTGTGTCCTCATGGACGAAATTGGTGTGCAGGTCCGGGTCCAACGGACGCACACGGTAATTCGGATTCGGAATACGCACTGACACTCCGGATGCAAAATAGAAACGCAATGCACAACATGAAAACGAAGACGGTTGCCGTCAACATTCCGGCCTGCATATACGGCCCGGCCCGAGGTTGCAAAATCGCCGGTTTCAGTTGCTCAACTCTTTGAATTAAAGCAGAGCGCCGGATTCACGGTGAAGGACGAAGAGCACCTCAGAATGACCGGCGATATCAAGTCGGGAGGACGTTGAAAGGACGCACAGACAAGGGGAGCAGATGGATCAGAACGGGAAAGTCCAGTAGCACCGTGTACCACCGATGAGTCAGGCGACGCTTAGCGTGCGCGATGACGATTCGTCACTGTGCTGCCTGCGATGCTCGACCGACGCGAGATACGCCTTGTGCCGGGCGTCGCTGGTTTGCTGCTGCTGGGATCTGAGGGCGTTATATTCCGCGAGGTCGGAAACTCCCCCAATTCTTTGATGAGTGATGAAATAGCATCTTAGCGCCGTTTCAGCCCTGTCTGCCGCTACAAGGGCTTCCAAAAAAGCGCTGTTCATGCTCAGGCAGTGGTCACAATCCATGTTGAGTTTCGATTGCACTTCAGAGGCCAGACTCCCAAAGGCGACCCGTGCGCACTCCCCACCACCATTTGGTTGAGATTCGCGAGGCTGGCAGTGGATTTGAGCCCCTAATACAACCGGGAGACATCGCGCCCTTCAGATCGCCATTACCGCTCTTTCGCGAATCTGAATTTTAACTGCCAGTCCCTAATTTCTTTTTGCCATAAAATCTACTCTGCATCAAGGGGCGTCCGCCGCGTTAAGCGATA
>Ga0207695_10004946_pt1 | contig 17952 bp, 12 predicted proteins | sample KBSC54metaG_FD_184354 | JGI IMG/M metagenome (GOLD analysis project Ga0207695, IMG submission 184354) | Corn rhizosphere microbial communities from Kellogg Biological Station, Michigan, USA - KBS C5-4 metaG (SPAdes) (version 2) | ecosystem: Host-associated > Plants > Roots > Rhizosphere > Soil... | reverse complement strand
GCGCGACACTCTCCGAAAGTACGCTCACACCGCCGGACGGCGGTTTTTCTCGCAGGCGACGATGCGCGAATGCCGCACGGAGCTCGCCGTCCCACAACAGGACGAACACACCGATGCCGGATCCGATGATTCGCTCCTGCACGAGCACGGGATAGGCGTCGATAGGAATTCGCTCCAGTGAATTAGAGAGCGTCTGCAGATCGCGAGCCTGCACCGCTCCCGACTTGAAGCGCGTCGTTCCTAGGTCTGCCACTGATCGGGCGGGTTTGGCGACAACTGGAAAGTTGACCTTGCCCTCTAGAGTAGCGACTTCGCTCGGCGTACGCAGAACACATTGTCGCGGCACGGCAGTCCCGTGACGCGCGGCAGTGGCGAGCACCGTCGCCTTGTCGCAAATGTCGAGGAACTGTTTGATGTCAGCGAATGGAAGCTTGCATGGACCGAGCAATTCCCGGTGTGGAAGAAGAGCGAGAAGAGATGCTTCGGTGACCGGGATTAGAACATCTGCTGAAGATTGTCGCACGATTGCGATGACCCATTCAGCAAAGGCGTCCGGAGCCCGCAGCGGATCCGGCACGATGGTCTGATCGACGGCAAATCGGGAAGCGCCGGCCAACGACCGGCGCTTTGACGAACAAACGATCACTCGGTGGCCGGCACGGCCGAGCGATCGTGTAAGAGCGAGAGCCGACCGCTGATCGCCGTCAGTTATCACGACACGGCGAGTCACCCGAGGCCACCACGGCCTGGGTCGTTTGCCTTGGGCCGGTGTTCATTCTCGACGCTACGCACACGCGTTACGGTCGCTCCGGGCCCGTGGCCTCGATCGCGAGAGCGCAGCGCGCCAACAATTCGCCGCTTTGCGGAGTGGAGAGTCGTCAGTGCGGACGTCGGGGCAAGGCTAGCAACGAATAAGGCCGCCGCTCGCGGCGAAAACAACTCTCTATTTCTCCAGCCGTCATATAGCGCCTGCCGTGCCCCGGGACGATCCAGCGAAGAAAGCCGCTCGTACGCCAGTGTCATTCGCATTCGCGCCCGGCCACGGTGGTATGCGCGTCGCTCCGCAACGGACATGTTTGGTCTGAGGCGGGCATTGCGATCCAAGCTCGCGAGCGTGAAACGCATAAACGGTGAAAGGTCTCGCGCCGACATCACCGAAGGATGTCCCACTCGATAGTCGAGAAGTGAATCCATGACGACCACGAGGGGACCATAGGCAGACAAGCGATGGAAGAACTCAGTATCCTCAGCGCGAATGAACGCGGGGTCGAAAGGCCCTGCTCGCAAGAGCAGGGTTCGCGCGATCAACGCTGACGAAGTCAGACACACATTGCCTTCGAATAGCATGCCGAACGCGTCGCCGGCAAATGCAACGACGGGCCCCGCAGCAGCCGCAACCTCTGTCCTCGTCAGCCATCGGGAAAAATGCTCCGTCGGCGAAACATGAAGTTGCTTGAAGACGGGGAATTCACGGTCAAATCCAAGACCTTGAATTGGAACTCGCTCTCCGTCCGGCTTAATCAAGCCGAATCCGCTCACGGCCCACTGCGCGCCGGTGGTGAGAACGGCTGCGAGTTCCACCTCGAGTTTTCGAGGATGCCAAAGATCGTCTGAATCGCAGAGTGCGATCCAATCACCCTTTGCCTCCGCGATGCCCCGATTACGCGCGATGGCTGGGAGACCGCTGTTTGCCTGCCGGACATAGCGCACTGGCTGAGGCTGTGCCGCGCAGACCGATGCGGTTTCGTCGGTCGAGCCATCGTCGACGACGATTATCTCGTCCGGTGGCGTCGTCTGAGCGAGTATCGTACGTAACGTTTCGACGAGAAGCGCCGCGCGGTTGTACGTCGGCACGACGACCGTGATAGAAGCCATCCCAGGTCCTCGAAAGCGTTAGGGTGCGAAGGACGCCCGCGGCTGAACGTTCCGGTGCCTTCGAGGAGCGAGAACATTTTCATATAGCTGCTCATAGGCGCGAACCTGGGCGTCAACGGTAAATCGTCCCAAGACGCTCGCACGCGCCGCAGCGGCAAAACGACGCCGTTCGTCAGGATCGGTTCGCAGGCGTGCGAGTCCGCGCGCGATCGCTTCAGAAGACCCATTGTCGACGAGCAGTCCCGTCACCCCGTTTTCAATGATCTGCTCCGGTCCCCCGCATCGCGTGGCAACTACCGGCACCCCCGAGGCCATCGCTTCAATGGTGGAGATCGAAAACCCTTCGCTGTGCGAGGTCAGGGCATACGCATCGAATTCGGACATGAGATTGTGAACATCCGCACGGAATCCGGCGAACACAACGTCGTTCGCCAAACCGAGACCGTCGCGCAGCGCGGCCAATTCGCGTGTGTACCGTTCGTCGCCATCTCCCACAATCACGAAGCGGTAGCCGCCCGCGATTGACTTCAAAATGCTCGCGGCTTTTAGGAACGTCTCGAGACCTTTGACCGGATGGAGGCGGCCAACGTATCCGACGACAAATTCCTCGGCCGACGTTCGGAATTCAGCGTGACGCGGCGTAGCGCGAGCTGGTGCGAACAACTCTGCATCTACGCCGTTATGGATGACGCTCGTTCGATCGCGAGGGAATTTCATCGCCGCCATTGACGACTGGCGAAGGGGCTCAGAGACAAACACGAGGCGTTCTACGCCGCCACGGACCAGCGCCAGCTTCAGACCCCGATAATTCTCGCGGTGATGGAAATCGACCTGTCCGTGAATCGTTCCGACGGCCGGAATTCCGCAGGCCCGCGAAACCAACCCCGCGCGAACTGCTGATCCAAAGAGGTGACTGTGAATGATGTCCGCGTTCAGCCTTCGAGCGAGAGCGGCAACCCGAAATAAGAACTTGATGTCGAACGGACCGCTTTCTTCCAGGATGACTGTCTCGATTCCTTCCTCGAGCAGTCTGTGACGCAGCCAGCCATCACAGGGAACAACCACCGAGCATCGCCACTTGTGGCGGTCGAGCTTACGCACTAAGTCGAGGAGCACGCGCTCCGCGCCTCCAATCCCAACGGTCTCGATCAGGTGGAGGACCGTCCTGAACTCGGTCACCTTAGTGGTGGCTGGCGTAGACCGACGCGGGTGAGCGCCGATTCAAACCGACCGCGGGATCGGAACCCTCGCCCCGCGTCGCACGGTTCTCGCGATTTGCGCGTGTTGACCGCGAACGGGGCGTCCATTGACGGGCACTCCACCGGTCTCTCGCGCCCCGACTGCGGCGCTATACAGGGCCGCCGACATGGCGAGATTAATCCAGAAGAACGGATAGAAGAGCACTGTCACGAAGAAGCCGCACGCAAGAAACGCTAACATGGCGGCATCCAGCCCGTGCGCCATGTCGAACATGAATCGCTCGCCCTCCGGGAGGTGCTTCGTCAGCGCCCGGGTTCGATAATTAATTGCCAGAGTTGCGACGATTAAGATGATGAAGGCGGCCAATCCAACGTAGCCGAGCTCGGCACCGGCCTGAATGAAGATATTGTGCGGCAACAACCGTGAGCCATAGTGCGCTTCGGAATATGGCGACCAGTTGAAGTAGCCGATTCCGAACATTGGATGCTGTTCCATGATCTCACGCCCATGCGCCCACAGTGTCGTTCGCGACAACGATGTGTCGTCGCTGCCCATGTTTTGGAGGCGTTCGATTTGTTTCTGCGGTAGTAACCAATAGACCGTCGCCGCCAGCACGATGGTCCCGACAACGCCGCGAACCTTGTACCGGCTCTTGAGCAACATCCAAAAGGCGACGACCGCTAGTCCCACGAGCGCGCCGCGGGATGAAGATCCGACGATACTTACGACCCCCGCACCGGCCATGGCCCAAAAGGCGTAGCGCTTCCATTTCGGCCACGATTTGCCAAGCGATCTGGAAAAATAGAGGACGACGGGAAGGAAAATGCACATCTGAAGACCAAATTCTCCGGAATTGGAGAACCAACCCGGGGCGCCGTTAATTCCCCAATTGCGAAACGCGAATCCGTCGGAAGCCCACGACCGGACCCCATGCTGCGCCATCTTCGCACTGTACAAGATGAACGACAGCGAGAAGACCAAGAACCGCTCCTCCGTGTCCGCCGTATTCGCGATGAGTAGATACGCGATGACCCAAGAGAAATACACCGACAGGTTGTTGTATGACTCGGCCGGCGATACCGCCATCACTGATGACGCGACGACAACAACCGAGAAGATGCCGAGCAGTATTTCGGGCATTCTCATCCGGAGCGGCCGCCCTTCCATTACAAATGCAACGATTGCGAATCCGATGATGAACTTCGAGTACGGAGGACCCGCGATCGACGTCCAAATTTCTTGCGGCCGCACGTACTCCATGAACAAGTAGAAACAGACCAGCAAAAAGGACTTGGGCTGTCGGTTGATGAAACGCCACAGGTCGCCGAACCGAAGTGCGTAGAGAGGGCTGGGTACGTGAGTACTGGCCGAGGTCGCGCCAACGAGCCCCACTCTCCCGGCTGTAGTGCTCGCCAACCTGGAATGAGCGCCGCGGGAAACAGGCCTCGGCCCTGCCGAAGGCCGGCCCCGGAACATTGCTCGGTCAGACGAAGACGACATCGCTTGAGGTCAGGTTAACTGCGTGCGGAATGGCGACCGCGCATTGGTCGGTGACAAGAAATTAGTCGATTGCATTCAAAAGAAAACGCAAGTGCGGCGCTGCGATCGTTCGCAGCGCCGCACCTTTCCGGTTCAGGTAGGAAGCTAGGGCTTCGCCTTCGTGAACGACACATTGTCCCAGTAACGGTATTCGTCGTAGGGGGACGACGATTGCATCTGATATCCGACACCCCAGGCTTCCCATTTGTAGGTTGCCGGGTCTTCAGTCCAGAGTGGATCGGTCCAACGCATGTTGGTTCGGTTATACACCACCGCCCCGTCGAGCCAGATCCGCAAGATTCCGTCCTGTGCCGCAAAGCTCGAATTGACCTTGATCTGAACGTCGAGCGTATGCCACTGGCCCTTTGTGATATAAGTCGGCGTATACGTATAATCTGACGGCAGATTGCTCGGGCCGACCGCAGTATTCGTGACCTCGAGCTGGGAGCCCTGGAGCGTCAGGACCATGCCGAACTGTTCCCTGAAATGATAACCGTCGTTGATCGATCCCCAATAATTGAGCTTTCGCATCGACGTGCCCGCAACATCATTCACCGTCGCGGGCAAATAGAAATCGCCGTGGAACCAGACTGAATCGCCGAGACCGATTCCGAAACCGTTGGTCGGTACAAGAGCCTTGTTGTCGTCAGCCGAGGCGGCAGCATAATGGAACCTCGCAACTTTCCCATGGCCGCCGCCAGTCGGATCTGAAACCACGTCGATAGCTGTTCCCCACGGGTTGTAATAGGGCCCGAGTGTTCCATCTTCGAAATTGTGGGACACATATACACCTGACGTCGGAGCCGGTGCGGTGATGACTGTCGGCACGTTGACCGTGAGCGACGCCTGTCCCGCTATTCCGTCGACCGTCCCCGTAATCACTGCGGAACCAGCGCTGACTCCCGTAACGACGCCGCTCGACGACACCGTCGCAACCGCCGTATTTTTTGAGAGCCATGTAACGGTCTTGCCCGTGAGTGCGTTGCCTAGCGCATCCATCGCCACCGCCCGGCCTTGCGCGCTATGTCCGGGAGCGACTGTGGTTGAATCGATTGTCACGGTGACGATTGAAGTGCTCGACGCGGCCGCGCCGACGCTCAGGCTGGCGTCGCCGGTCTTCGTTTCAACCGTGGCGCGAATGGTCGCCGAGCCCGCCGCGATGGCGGAGACCAACCCACCAGACGATACCGTTGCAACGCCCGGACTCAGTGAGCTCCATGCAACTATTCGCCCCGTCAACAGGTTTCCGCTCGCGTCACGCGCGACCGCGGTTGCCTGTGTCGTCTGACCCGGTTGCAGACTCGACGCGCCAAGAGTCGCGGTGACTGTCGCGACCGGCACTACGGCGGTTGAGGTCACTGTCAAGCTGGCGTCGCCGGTCTTGGTTTCAACCGTGGCGCGAATGGTGGCCGGGCCGGCAGCAACCGCCGTCACGACGCCGGACGTTGATACCGTCGCAATACTCGTATTCAACGACGACCACGCAACTAGGCGACCCGTCAGAACGTTGCCGCTGGCGTCGCGCGCCACAGCTGATGCTTGTGTCGTTTGTCCAGGAGACAAGCTTGAATTGGCGAGGCTCACCGTAACTGTTGCCACCGGCGCCACGCCGACCGTCTCGGTGCCGTCGCCAGTCTGTCCCTCGGACGTCGCCCTGATGATGACGGCGCCAGTCGTGATTCCGCTGACCACTCCGGCCGGCGAGACAGACGCAATCGAAGGATCGAGCGAAGACCACGAAACCGTACGGCCAGTCAGCACATTGCCAAGCGCGTCCTTGAGCGTCGCGGTCGCCTGAGTGGTCTGTCCAGGAAGAATGTTCGTTGATGCCAGGTTCACCGTGACGTTCTGTACAGGCGCCATAGCCACGATGATCGGAACGCTCGCCGTTTTCCCTTCCGACGTGGCCGTGAGCATCGCGGTGCCCTGTCCACGTCCGGTGACGTTTGCCTTGTCGCCGGAGGTAGCAACAGCGGTCGCGACGGACGGATTGTCGACCGACCAAGTAATCGCGCGTCCGGTGACGACTTGACCGTTGATATCGACGGTGGTCGCCTCGGCATGTGTCAGTTGCCCAACGTTCAGTGTCGCGTCGTCGAGACCGATTGAAATTGATCCAACCGCGGCCGGCGGAGTCTTTGTGACATTGATTTTCGCAAAGGTCGCTTTTCCTCCACTAATCGCGATGATATTCGCTGTGCCCTCGACGTGACCAACGACACCCCCGCCGGACGATACCGTCGCGACGACGGAGTCCGCCGTTGTCCACTGAACGCGATGATCAGAAACGACCTTGCCGTTCGAATCGAGCGGCGTGCCCACGAGTTGCATCGACTTGCCAACTACGAGAACGCCGGCGCCCGGAGTGACCTCCAAGAACGCAACGGGAGATGGCACAACCGTGATCGTCGCGGTCGCGGTCTTGCCGTCGATGGTGCAGCTTGCGGTAGTGCTGCCGGCATGCTGCGCAGCTAAGGAGCCGTTGGCGCCCATCGTCGCGACAGATTGGTCGGCTACTGTCCACGTGCGCGCGGAAGAAACGGAAACTCCGCGAGAGTCCAAAGCGACGCACGTGAACGGTGTGGTCGAGCCTTCTTCGAGCGTCGCGGAGGATGGCGAAATCTGAATTGTGCTCGCGCGTCCGTCGCCGACCCCCGTCACGGCGCCATGTATGCTTGCGTCTGAGCTGGCGCCGTCGCCACAACCGAGTACTGCCACCAGCGAAAAACCGAGGAGGGTAACCACCGAGCGATGAGGCCTCTTGAGTCGAAGCATCACGTTCCCCGCAGATTGATTGTTCGGCGGCTCGACTGGCGTGGCCCTCAGCGGGGCGGTAGCCTCGTAGCTTTGCGTCCCCGGATTTCCCCGGGTTTGCCTTTATCGCATTCGCCTCTGTCAGAGAGCGTAAATGCGTACGGAAACAGCAGACTTCGCTGTCAATTCTTCGACGATTCGTTCCTAATGATCGTCACGGTATTGCCCGAACTTAAGCTCGTTGACTTTGCCAGCCGTAGGCGTCGCGCAAACGAGCGCTTTGGCGCTAAACACTTGTCCGAAGCGGTCTGCCGTTGCGGAGCCGTCTCCCTCCTGTCGATCCCCTGGGACTAGGCAATCGTCTCCTGCCTTGGCTCACCTACAGCAATGTTGATCAGCTTCTCGTTCAACATTCCAATCTCGTAACGTGACTGAACCCAAGACCTTCCTAGGCCACCAAGCGTCATGAGTTCCTCCGGTCGTAGTTGGGCCACCGCGCGGATCGCGTTTGTCAAGGCGCCGACGTCACCCGGAGGCAGAGAGAACCGACGAAGCTCATCCGGAATCGACTCCACGACCCCGCCGATGGCACTCGTAATCGTCGGCGTACGAACAAGTAATGCTTCCTGAACCACGCAAGCCTGGGTCTCGACCCATCGACCGAGGGGAATGCTTGGAAGCAACGCCACGTCAGCCGCCTCAAATTCCTTCACCGTTTGCTCCCAGGACAACACACCGCGGAAGGTCACGTGTTCGCGAAGCCCGTTTTCCTCAACGAAACGTTCGAGGTCGGGCCGGACGTACCCATCGCCGACAATTGTGTACCGAACAAATGACATCCCCGAACGGACAAGATCGCGCACTGCTTCGAGCGCAATGTGAATCCCTTTCTCTTCGCTCAAACGCCCCGCTGAGACGAGTCGCAGAAGCCCATCAGGACGATAATCTCGGCCGGTATCACCGGGGAATTTCCGCAGGTCAAAACCAACGGGAAGCACTGCGACCTTGGCGGGATCACAGCTCCGAGCGACGATCTGACTCTTCGATGCCTCGGTGTTCGTAAAAACAACGGTGCAGCCATCGAGTAGGGAGCCAACTCGAAGCGACGAGAGATCGCGCTGAAAGCGCGGAATTTCGCCGCCATGGAAGTAGAGCGTGACCGGCGTATCCGGAAAGACCCGACGCAACCAGGGGAACATCACGCCCGCGGGGAGATTCTGGATTAACCAGAAATCTTGCGGCTCATCCGGCAAACACAACATTCGAACCCAGTCGGCCGCGCGCGACCGATAGGAGCCGGTCGCGCTCAGGGCGATTGACGCAGCGCGTGCAACATAGGCCGGCCTGCGAACGAGTTGCCGAAGGATTCGCGGCGCATGCCGCGGTATATCACGTAAGCTGCGTGGATAACGGTGAGTTTTCTCGGCCAGCCTGTATTCATCGACTGCCTTGCTGGCTCTCCCGAGTTGATCCAGCGCCATGATCGTGATTTCATGTCCATCACGGATAAACTGCGCGAACTGGGCGTCGTAATAGGGCTTGTAATCCGCTGGATAGTAGTCGGTGACTACTCCGATTCTCATTTCTCTTCTCGTAGAAAGCCCTGAGCACGCGAACGCGTCCCAACCGCTTCGATCACTATCCAGGACGCCCGCCTGGTGTCCGATGGAACAAGATCGGTCAGCGATCGCGCAGCTCGCCCTACGGCTGAATTCGCGTTTTCGAAAATACCATGTTGTCCCAATAACGGTACTCGTCGTATGGTGACGGCGATTGCATCTGATACCCGATGCCCCACGCTTCCCATTTGTAGGTTGCTGGGTCTTCAGACCATAGTGGGTCTGTCCAACGCATGTTGGTCCGGTCGTATACGACCACGCCGTCGAGCCAAATTCGGAGGATACCGTCCTGCGCGACGAAGCTCGAGTTGACTTTTAGCTGAACTTGCAGCTTGTGCCAGACGCCTTTGCTTATGAAAGCGGGTGTGTACGTGTATTCGGTCGGCAAGTTGCTCGGTCCAACCGCCGTATTGGACACTTCAAGCTGCGACCCCTGAAGCGTCAGGACCATTCCGAATTGTTCTCTGAAGTGATACCCGTCATTGATCGATCCCCAGTAGTTGAGCTTCCGCATCGACTCAACCGGCTCGTCGTTGACATCGGCTGGCAAATAGAAGTCGCCCTGGAACCAAACCGAGTCTCCAAGTCCTACACCAAATCCGCTCTTTGGAGCGAGAGCCTTGTTGTCGTCGGCCGAGGCGGCCGCGTAATGGAACCTCGCAACGTTTCCATGACCGCTTCCCGTCGGATCGGGAACAACATCGATGGCGGTTCCCCAAGGATTCCAGTAGGGACCGAGCGTCCCATCCTCGAAGTCATGGGAGGCGAGCGCGCCGTTCGGTACAACGGTCGGTCCAGGAGAGGTGACGTTTACAGTCTCATTTCCAGCCACACCCTGACTCGTCGCGGAGATGGTCGCGACTCCGCTCGCAAGAGCTGACACACTACCCGACGAGTTTACCGTCGCGACATTCGGGTTTGAACTTGTCCATGAAAATGTTCGACCATTAAGGACATTGCCACCGGCGTCGCGGGCAACCGCTGCCGCCTGGACCGATTGCCCGGTACTCAGGCTCGCGACGCTCGGCGACACGTTGATGACGGCGATCGCCGCAGGTGGATCTGCGCTTTTCGAAACATTCACGACAACGCTCGCAGATTTTCCTGCGCTCGAGACGGTAATTGTCGCAGAACCGACCGCGACCGCCGTAACGAGGCCAGACGACGCAACAGTCGCGATCCCCACGTCCGAACTCGACCATGTCATAGCGTGACCCGTTACTACATTCCCAGCCGAATCCCGCAACGTTGCGCTGGCTTGGGTCGTTTGCCCGCTGAGCAGACTGGATGACGCAATACTGACCGCTATCGATGAGATTGGCGAAGGCGTCGGGCCGTTCGGAGGATTCGAGACGACGCTCAGCTTCATCGATCCTTCGACGCCTTCGACGACAGCCGTAATCGTCGAGACCCCCGGACTCACGCCTCTCACGGATCCCAAGCTCGAGACGGTCGCTACCGCTGGGTTGTCGCTCGACCATCCGACGGACAGACCGGTGAGTACCTTTCCACTCGCGTCTCGTGCAACGGCGGTCGCCTGCGTTACGTGGCTTGTATCTATCGAGGACGATGCCAGCATCACGGTCACCGAAGCAACGGGCGCCGGTAGCACAAAGATATCGACATAAGCGGACTGCCCTTCGCTGGTCGCCGTGATCCGAGCGGAACCAGTGTTGACGCCAGTGACCTTGCCGTCGGAAGAAACCGTTGTGACACCGGCATTAGAACTAGCCCACGTTACCACTCTACCAGGAAGGTCGTTCCCGTCAGCGTCTCGGGTTGTTGCCACGATCTTGTAGCTTCCCCCGACAGAAATACTGAACTGACCCGGAGCACTCAGGTTTACCGCCGAGATAGGGACTTGGACAACATTCACAATCCCCGTGTCGACAGCTCCATCAACACCGAGACTTATCTTGGTTTGGCCGACAGCAAGCGCCGAAACAACTCCGTCGGAGCTGACAGTGGCGACGGATGGCTCAGTAGAGTTCCACTTGATGTCTGAGAGAGAGAGCCCGCCACTGTCGATCGTGACATCGGACGAATCGTAGGCTAGAAACGCGAGGCGTGAGTTCCGACCCGCGGCGATGGCAACGGAATCCGATGTCAATTCGACGCGGGAAACACCGCCATGCACGGTAATCGTTGTCGTATCGGTCGCGGCTTTCGACCGCACAATCGCGTGTGCAGTTCCCGGCATTCGCCCCGCCGCCACGCCGGCCGGTGAAATAGCGACGACGTCGGGGTTGTCGCTCTGCCACGTGATCGGAATGGCCGATTGCGATATGGACAGTTGGCGCGTCTGTCCAACGATGAGCGAAACCGTTTTCGCTTCAACGGAGATCGTCTCCGCTCTGATGCCTTGCTGCACGGCGGTTGGGCCGACGCTCGAGTCACAGCCGAAGGCGAGGGCGATCGCTAAGAAAACCGCCCTCTCTGAACGCAAATTGTTCATCAACTTTCAGTGGGTTCGTTCGGCAGCCCGACTGGCTTGATGCGCGTACATGCAACGAAGCCTCGTAGCTCTGCGTCCCAGGATTTCTCCAGGTTTGCTTTTGTCGCGATCCACCGAAGTGGAACGAGGTGCCGATTCAGTTGTGGGTTTAGCTTCTACGAATGAGAGGAATTCCGCAGCGATGTCATGGCGGCCAGCAGGCAAGACACCAACTGCACACGCCGATTCCGCCAACGCGGGCACGGACAATCTGCGACACGTTGAGATCGAGACGGACACGGAATTCGCGCGTGCAAAAAAACGATTTGATTGGGAGCCCGCAGCATCATGCGTCACAAATTCGCCGAGAAACAAATCACGAGTGCGCGCAGTCGCAACCTTGCGACGACAATGACGTGATTTCATACTCACACGAAGGCGAGCGAACCGTGCACGATGGCCGAGACCCTCGACCGCAAACCCCAACCAGCTTACGCGCCGTCGTGACGTTCCCTCCGAATTCCACCATCACGAAGCCTTCGCGGTTAAGCGAACTCCTCGGTTGTCGACATCTGCCCGCACTCGACGGCCTTCGCGCGTGTGCCGTGTTCGTCGTCATGGCGTATCATTTCGGATTCTCGACCATTCCGGGAGATCTCGGCGTCACCGCGTTCTTCGTCCTCAGCGGATTTCTCATCACCTGGCTGCTGTTGAAGGAGTTCGACCGGTCGAACACGGTCTCACTACGAGATTTCTACATGCGGAGGCTACTCCGCATTTTTCCTGCGTATTACGTGTTTCTCGCCGTAAGCCTAGGCTTCGACCATTATCGTGGCGATCCGAGGGTCCATGACCTCGTGCTGCCGGGCGTCACGTACTTGATGAACTACTACAATGCGCTGCATGGACATCCGCCAACGTCGATTGCGCATGCGTGGTCGCTCGCGATCGAAGAGCAGTTTTATCTGTTGTGGCCGGCACTATTTCTTGTGCTCGTTCGCCGCCCCGCTCGGCAGGCCGTCGCTGTCTTGGTTGGATTAGTAACGCTCTTCGCCGCCTGGCGCTCGTTTTTGTTTCTCACTGGCCGCGTTACGGAGGCATACGCATACAATGCCTTCGACACTCGGGCCGATATTCTCGCACTCGGCTGCTTGTTGGCCTTCGCCGCCAGGATAGAACGAGTCGGCGTTTGGTGCGGTCGCCTCACGGCGTCGAGTGCCCTGCCATTGATCACGGCGGGGCTATTGATTCTTTCGAGAACGCGAGGAAGTCGCGATTACCACTATTCCGTGGGCTTCACGATCGATGCGCTGTTGGTTGCGATTCTGATCGTTCAGATCTTGTTGCTGCACGATCGCAGGCTGTGGCGCTGGCTCGACCATCCGGTTTTGCGGTATCTCGGAGCCATCTCTTATCCATTGTACTTGTACCACATTTGGGGATTCGGGTTGGCGCGAAAACTCGTGCCCGCGGGACCAATCCTCGCGCGCGCAGCAGCGGCCGTCGTCGCGTCAATCATCTTGGCGTCTCTCTCGTACTACGCGGTCGAGCGTCCATTCATGCGGCTCAAGGCGAGGTTTTCCACGAACGGCGCGACGCGCGGGGTTCGCTCCTGGCGAGCCGCGGTTGCACCGCCCTGATGCCTCGCGTGGGGGTAATACCCTGATGCCTGGAATGTTCGGAGTCGTAGGCATGGCGCCGGCGCATCACAAGATCTGCAGCGAAGTCTTCGCTCAGCCGTGGGGCGCGTGCGACATCGAAGTTGTCGGTTCGACGACGATTGGAGCGCACGCGCACGCGCCGGGCAACGCTCTCGCCTCGACGGCGCCGAGCGTCTGGGTCGCGGACGGCGAAGCCTCGCTGTACGCGCAGATGGTGCAATCGCCGTCGTCGCTGTGGCGCCGAGATGGATCGGGCCTCCACTTGTCATCATCGTGTCGCGGGAACATCGCCCTCTGGAACGCTGCCGCCTCGCAGCTCACCATTGGTACGGAATGGACGGGGAGCTTTCCACTCTATTACGCGGCTCGGCCTGGCGAGGGTTTCCTTTTTGCGAGTCGCATGAGTGTGATCGCTTCTGCGTTGCAGCCAACGTGCGACGCAATGGGCGTCGTCGAGTTTCTTAGAGATGCCTCGTTCCAGTCCGACCGCAGCTATTGGACGGGTATTCGTCGGCTGCAGCCAGGTCAAGCACTGATATACGATGTGGCCACCGATCGCGTGACGGTTAGCGAACGAAGCCAGTTGTGGGCATCGACGAGCAACGACGATCAGCGGGCGTGGTTGGAAGAGGTCTGGGATAAACTCGGTCGCTCCGTCGAGCGCGATCGCGCTGTGTCGATCATGATGTCCGGGGGATGGGACTCGCGTACGCTGCTTGCGCGCTCCGTCGCCTCGTCGCCGCCGGCGAAGCTCATGGCTTACTCTCATGGGGATCCTCGTAGCCGTGAAATTCGGCTCGCGCAGCAGTTGTCCGGAGCAGCCGGCATCGCGTTTCACCAGGAGCCGATCGATGGTCGTTGCTACGACCTATCGGCGCTACAAACCGGCTTCGATCGCGAGGAACACCTCGTCTTCCCTCACTGGCATCGTGCCGGAAGGCTGGCGGCAGCGATGGGGCCGCGCGTCGTCACCGCCGGTGTCTACGGGGAAGTTCTCGGCGGTCACTACGGTCGCGCGATGCTTCTCCAAGGTAGCGCAAAGATTCGCGAAGTCCTGTCCGGCCTCGTTGGGGCGCGCCACGCATCACCTCCCGCTTCGTCGAGGGATCTTGCGGCGCTCTCGGAGTTTCTTCACGTGCGAACTCTCACCCGTCCGTGGCCAGTTCACCGAGATTGGTGGGAGGCGGCGGGAATCACTGCAGACGAGCTTAACGGTGACATCGATCGCGATCTCGCCCGACTCCAGACTCGCGGCGTTCGCACCGTCGATCAGCTGATTGAAGCGTACGTCAGTGAACACCGAGGTAGTCAATACATCAATGCGCAGATTCGAAGCTGTCGTGCGCATACGGACGTGAGTTTGCCGTTTGCCGAACGGACGCTTCTCGAGTGCGCATGCGCGTTTCCTCTCGGCGTCAAAATTCATAATCGTCTAAACCAAGAAATGCTACGCCGATTCGCGCCCACTCTCCTTCGCTATCCCATGGCCGCTACATTGGCCGATGCTCGCCGCCCGCTCATCGTCCAGGAAGCGTCGCGTCTCATCCGTAAGGGCCTGGAGTTGGGCCGATGGAGACTGCATTTCGCTTCCCGCGGTCGCGTGCAGTCGCCGCGGTTGTCGTGGGTGAATTTCGAGTTCCTCCGCGACGGACATGAACTGCGTGCGATTGTCGAGGACCTTCGCGCCGACTTGTGGGACAAGTCTGCGATCCTGTCACGGGCCGAACAACTGGCCGACGGCATTTCCGGCTCCGCGCACCCGATGTCAGATCAGGTCATGAAGATCTATACTGTTGATCTGGCATTGCGTGCCGCGACTGGCGCCCACTCGAGGCCTATGCACGCCGCAGCGCACGCAACGCGATGATCACCAGCGCGTTGCTGCGCGCGAGGTAATAAAGCTGATAGAGGATGACACCCCGCGGCAGGCTGAAGGCCGCGACGGAAGATCGTCGGCGATACACGACGGTGACGGCAGGCGCGAGCCAGAGCAGCGCCAGAAAAATCAGGAGGCGTGCCCACCCGTCCAAGGGAGCCCAGACCGCGACGCCAACGGCAGCGACCAAGGCTGAAATGTGCATCACGGTCATCGCCGTCGGCTTGTCGAGCGAATTCGTGGAAACTGTTCCGAGCATACCGAGGCCACGCCAGCGTTCTTTCCGGAAGAACGTTGGTAGCGTCTTGGCGTTGTCGAGATGCGCAACCGCCAGCCGTCGATCCTCGATCAATCGACCGCCGAACGCGCGAATGCGCTGACAGATCTCGGCATCTTCGCCGGTCTCGAGCTGCTCGTCGAACCCGCCGACGCGCTCGAATACATCACGTGCGACAGCGAAGTTCGCCGAATTGATCCACTCTCGGGGACCCTCTGATCCATCATCGTGCATCCGGTTCCAGACGGCCTCTACCCAGGTGGGATGAGGCGGAAGCACCACCTTGCAGCCTGTACCTTCAGCACCCGTTTCAGTGAAGACGGTTTCAAGTTGTCTAAAGTAGTCTACGCCGACGACGCAATCGCAGTCGATGAAGCTGAGGCTCAGTGCGTTGCCCTGACGTGCGCCGAAATTCCGGACGGCAGAGATGGTTCCTGATGTCAGGCGGAGGATACGAGCTCGCCCATTGAACTGTTCGAGCAGCAACTCGTAGGAACCGTCAGTCGAACCGTTGTCCACCAGCCACAATCGTGATGCTCCATGTGCCTCCGCGGCATCGGCGATGGAACCGACCGAATCCCGAACGAACTTGATTTTGTTGTAGACCGGGACCACGATGTCGATGCGCACTTCGTGTTCCGGAGCCAGCGCTGAGCTGCTCACGTCCCAGTGAACCGGCTCGTCGCAAGCAGGTTGCGAACGACTTGCGTTTTTCCCGAGGCACTCCGTTCGATTTGGCTGCAGCCTTCCAGGGTGACATCGACCCCAGGGAGCTTCTCGGCCAGATGCCGCAGGATGATCGGCTTGATCGTTTCAGTCGTCACTGCGTCGGCAACAATGCGGATGGTCAGGTGCTCAGGACGGTCTTGAACCACCTGGAATTGGCGGACCTCATGTCCGGCCTTCCGAAGATCCTCGAACATGTACATGAAGAACTCACCGTGATATTTTCGACCGTCGACTCCCTGCACGACGTCGTAGGCGCGACCCCAGATCTTGGCCAAGACCGGGAAGCCACGTCCGCACGGGCACCCCGCTCCTGGAATTCCGTTGTCGCCAATTTGATATCGAATGAGCGGCATGGCCCTGCTGTTGAGGTCCGTCAAGACGATGTGGCCGCTCTCACCGGCTGCAACAGCGCGGCCCTCATTGTCGAGTATTTCCACAACGAGATCAGCTGTCATCAAATGTAGAGATCCCTTGTCGCACTCATACGCAATCGGTCCGACTTCGCCGCAACCGTATTCGACAAAGACGCGCGCCTTGAACACTCTCTCCAAGAGTTCTCGTTGCGGCGGCGTCAACACCTCGGAGGTCGTAATGATTGCACGAGCTCCCAGGACGCGACCGTCATATCCCCGCCGATCGACGAATCCCGCGAACGCCTCGAGCATCGACACGTATCCGTAGAGATACGCTGGTTGGAACGCCAGGCACTCCTTCCAATAGCGCTCGAGATCTATGTCGTCGAAAGCGAATGCTGAGAACCGCCGACGGTTCATTGCGAAATCCCCGGCTTTGCCTATTAGCCGGCGTCGCCCGTCGAACTGCGAACCCCAAAAGCGCGCGCAACGGTCGCCAAACATTATTCCCGCCCAGCCATAACCCAACCACATCGCCGCTCGCTCCGATGCGAGAGCCGATCTGTCCTTGAGGATCGTGACGGCTTGGCCTGTTGAGCCACCGGTAGTCTTGCGCGCCACCCGACCCGGAGGCGGCCAAGCCGAAAGTTCAGAAGCCCTAGTCTGCACGTCGGCTTTGGTCAGCAGTGAAAGTGATCGAAGTACATCGAACGCCTGACTAGCCGAAACCGGAGTTCGTCGAGCTAGCCCCGCTCGGTAGTACCGAGTGTGTGCTCCGGCGAAGTTGAGAAGATTAGCAAGCCGCGTTTGCTGGAGCTCAACTAGAGCACCAGGCGTCCACCACTGGATGGCTTCGAGCGAACGCAGGCGCCGGAAAATGCTGCCTTCCCCAATCGCACTTACAACGGCCGGATAGACTACTTGGCCATAAAGCCACCGATTCAGGCTAGCTCGCATCATCGGTATAGTGCGAGCGAAGCTTGTTGAACACCGCTATCAGGACGTCGTCGCGTGGACCTCGCTCGCCTATGGGGTTGTTCGTCGCCACAACGACACTTGAGAATCGGTTCGATGTCATGGGACGGCTTTCGCGCTCACTGCACCCGAGATGAGTCCCGGTAGGGTTCGTTCAATGGACACCCAGTCGAATCGGGACGACACTAACATTCGACCTGCCGCCGCCAGCTCGCACCGGCGTTTGTGGTCGTTCAATAGCTCGACGCAGCGGGCCGCGATGTCCGCAGGCGTGTCGGCATATTCCAGGTGGACTCCACCGCGCAATCCCAATCCCTCGGCGGCGAACGAAGTCGACACGACAGCACGCCCGCGTCCAAGCGCCTCGAGGATCTTGATTCGTGTGCCTCCGCCAATTCGTATCGGAGTCACCACCAGCGATGCCTCGTCATACAGTGGCGTCAAATCCGCCGGCGATTCATGCACGATGCATCGTGGATCCTTGAGAACGTCCGCCAGTGATCCGACCGCTCCATAGCCCGCCACACTGAAACATACGTCGGGCTTCTGCTGCCAAATCAGTGGGAGGATCTCGGTCGCGAACCACCGAATTGCGTCGATGTTTGGTCCGTACCCGAGCGTGCCCACGAAGAGAATCGTGTTTGCAATGGCCGGTTCCGG
>Ga0207695_10004945_pt1 | contig 17953 bp, 10 predicted proteins | sample KBSC54metaG_FD_184354 | JGI IMG/M metagenome (GOLD analysis project Ga0207695, IMG submission 184354) | Corn rhizosphere microbial communities from Kellogg Biological Station, Michigan, USA - KBS C5-4 metaG (SPAdes) (version 2) | ecosystem: Host-associated > Plants > Roots > Rhizosphere > Soil... | reverse complement strand
GCCCACCCCGCACCGAGGCGGCGATGTCGAGCGGCACGCTGTCCCTGTCGGTCAGCGCCGGCACCGCCCACTGGCGGTAGAGCCGCGTGGTCGCGACCTGATCGTGGATCGTCTCGTCCTTGCGCGCCGGCAGCGTCGGCACCGAGGCGAGCGTCGGCACCGGCTGCGGCCCGCGCGGGATGTCGCCGAAATACCGTTCGACCAGCGGTCTCGCCGTGGCGACGTCGATGTCGCCGGTCAGCACCAGCACCGCATTGTTGGGGCCGTAATGCCCCCGGAACCACTCGCGCACGTCGGCGAGGCTGGCATGATCGAGGTCCGCCATCGATCCGATGGTGGTGTGGTGATAGGGGTGCCCCTCCGGGAACAGCGCCTGCTGCTCGGCATATTGGACGAGGCCGTAGGGCTGGTTGTCGTCCTGCCGTTTCTCGTTCTGGACGACGCCGCGCTGGCGATCGAGCGTCTCCTGCCCCACCGCGCCGAGCAGGTGGCCCATGCGATCGCTCTCGAGGAACAAGGCCAGCGGCAGCGCGCCGGTCGGCACCGTCTCGAAGAAGTTGGTGCGATCGAAGCTGGTGGTGCCGTTGTAATCGGTCGCACCGACGCTCTCGAGCGGCTTGAAGAAGTCGCCGGGCGCATTCTCCGATCCGTTGAACATCAGATGCTCGAACAGATGCGCGAAGCCCGTCTTGCCGGCGGGTTCGTCCTTGGAGCCGGCATGATACCAGATCGCGACGCCCACCACCGGCGCCTTGCGATCGGTCGACACCACCACGCGCAGGCCGTTCGACAGCGTGAACTGTTCGTAGGGCAGCTTCACCTGATCGGCGAGGACGGAGAGCGGCGCGGGCCTGGCGGAGGGCGGTGCGGCCGACAGCGGCGACAAGGCGGAAGCGAGCAGGAGAGCGGGAATCGCGAAACGCATCAGGACTGAAACCTCGGGGGAGAAGGTGACATAACCATAATGCCGCCTGCGCTTGGCGCCAGCCGGCAAATGGCGCACCACTCGGCGCCTTGACGTTCAGGAGTCGCCCATGGCCCTTCGCCTCCACCTTACCCTGCCCGAACTCGCGCTGCGTTACCTTCACAAGGAGCCGCACCACCTCGATCCCGAGGAGCGCAAGGTCCTCGAATCCTTCAAGGAACGCGCACCGATCAGCCGCGACGCCGCGGACATCGAGGAAGCGGAGGCGAGCTTCGGCGATCGGCTGGCGGATCGCGTCGCGGCAGTCGGCGGCTCGTGGGGCTTCATCATCAGCTTCGGCGTCATTCTGTTCGGCTGGATGCTGCTCAACAGCGACATCCTCTCGCACTGGAACAGGGCCTTCGATCCCTATCCCTATATCTTCCTCAACCTGATGCTCTCGATGCTGGCGGCGATCCAGGCGCCGGTGATCATGATGAGCCAGAACCGCCAGGGCGACCGCGACCGGGTGGCGGCGAGCCACGACTACGAGGTCAACCTCCGCGCCGAACTGGAGATCATGCGGCTGCACGAGAAGGTCGACATGCTGCTCGCCCGGCTGGAGAAACAGGAAATGGGCATCTGAGCCTTGTGTGGCAAATAAGTCACACCATATCGCGCGGGACTGTATCCCCAGGGGAGTTTCATGGACCTCGAAAAATTCACCGATCGCGCAAAGGGCTTCCTGCAATCCGCGCAGACCGTCGCGATCCGCATGAATCACCAGCGCATCGCGCCCGAGCATATCCTGAAGGCGCTGCTCGAAGACGAGCAGGGCATGGCGTCCGGCCTGATCGCCAAGGCAGGCGGTTCGCCAAAGGTCGCGCTGCGCGACATCGATGCCGCGCTGGCGAAGATCCCGGCCGTCTCGGGCAACGGCGCGCAAGCGGCGCCCGGCCTCGACAATGACGCGATCCGCCTGCTCGATTCCGCCGAACAGATCGCCAAGAAGGCTGGCGACAGCTACGTCACCGTCGAACGGCTGCTGCTCGCCTGTGCGCTCGCGACCACCACGGCCGCCGGCAAGGCGCTGGCTGCGGCCGGCGTGAAGGCGGACGGGCTCAACGCCGCGATCAACGAGCTGCGCGGGGGGCGATCCGCGGATACCGCATCCGCCGAGGACCGCTACGACGCGCTCAAGAAGTTCGCGCGCGACCTCACCGAGGCGGCGAAGGCGGGCAAGCTCGATCCGGTGATCGGCCGCGACGAGGAGATCCGCCGCACCATCCAGATCCTCGCCCGCCGCACCAAGAACAATCCCGTGCTGATCGGCGATCCCGGGGTCGGCAAGACCGCGATCGCCGAAGGCCTCGCGCTGCGCATCGCCAACGGCGACGTGCCCGATACCCTCAAGGACCGGCAATTGATGGCGCTCGACATGGGTGCCCTCATCGCCGGCGCCAAATATCGCGGCGAGTTCGAGGAGCGTCTGAAGGGCGTGCTGGACGAGATGAAGGCGGCCGAGGGCCACGTCATCCTCTTCATCGACGAGATGCACACGCTGATCGGCGCCGGGAAATCGGAAGGCGCGATGGACGCCGGCAACCTGCTCAAGCCGGCGCTCGCGCGCGGCGAGCTGCACTGCATCGGCGCGACGACGCTCGACGAGTACCGCAAATATGTCGAGAAGGACCCGGCGCTGCAGCGTCGCTTCCAGCCCGTCTTCGTCGGCGAGCCGACGGTCGAGGACACGATCTCGATCTTGCGCGGGCTCAAGGAGAAATACGAGCTCCATCACGGTGTGCGGATCACCGACGGGGCGCTGGTATCGGCGGCGACGCTCGGCAACCGCTACATCACGGATCGCTTCCTGCCCGACAAGGCGATCGACCTGATGGACGAGGCCGCCTCGCGCCTGCGCATGGAGGTCGAATCCAAGCCCGAGGAGATCGAGACGCTGGATCGCCGCATCATCCAGCTCAAGATCGAGCGCGAGGCGTTGAAGAAGGAGACCGATAGGGCCTCGCAGGACCGGTTGGGGGCGCTGGAATATGATCTGGCGCGACTGGAGGAGGAATCCGCCGCGCTCACCCAACGCTGGCAGGGCGAGAAGGAGAAGATCGCCGGGCAGGCCAAGCTCAAGGAGCAGCTCGACACCGCCCGCCTCCAGCTGGAGCAGGCGCAGCGCTCGGGCGATCTCGGCCGCGCCGGCGAGCTCTCCTACGGCATCATCCCGACGCTGGAGAAGCAGCTGGCCGACGCCGAGCAGGCGTCCGCCGGCGCGATGCTGCGCGAGGAGGTGACGTCCGAGGACATCGCCTCGGTGGTCAGCCGCTGGACCGGCATTCCGGTCGACCGGATGCTGGAGGGCGAGCGCGAGAAGCTCCTCAAGATGGAGGAGATGATCGGCAAGCGCGTCATCGGCCAGTCCGAGGCGGTGGTCGCGGTCAGCCGCGCCGTCCGCCGCGCGCGGGCCGGCCTGCAGGATCCGAACCGGCCGCTGGGCAGCTTCCTGTTCCTCGGCCCGACCGGCGTCGGCAAGACCGAGCTGACGCGCGCGCTCGCCGGCTTCCTGTTCGACGACGACAGCGCGATGGTCCGCCTCGACATGAGCGAGTTCATGGAGAAGCATTCGGTCGCCCGGCTGATCGGCGCGCCTCCGGGCTATGTCGGCTATGACGAGGGCGGCGTGCTCACCGAGGCGGTGCGCAGGCGCCCCTATCAGGTCGTGCTGTTCGACGAGGTGGAGAAGGCGCATCCGGACGTGTTCAACGTCCTGCTGCAGGTGCTCGACGACGGGCGGCTGACCGACGGCCAGGGCCGCACGGTGGACTTCACCAACACGCTGATCATCCTGACCTCGAACCTCGGCTCCCAATTCCTCGCGTCACTGGGCGAGGACGAGCCGGTGAAGGATGCCGAGCCGCAGGTGATGGAGGTGGTGCGCGCGCACTTCCGCCCCGAATTCCTCAACCGCCTGGACGAGATCATCCTCTTCCACCGGCTGGGCGCGGGCCACATGGCGCCGATCGTCGACATCCAGGTGGCGCGCATCCAGAAGCTCCTGCGCGACCGCAAGATCGCGCTCAGCCTCACCGATGCGGCGCGGGCGTGGCTGGGGCGGGTCGGCTACGATCCGGTCTACGGCGCGCGGCCGCTGAAGCGCGCGGTGCAGCGCTATCTGCAGGATCCGCTCGCCGAGATGATCCTGCAGGGCGAGGTGCCCGACGGATCGCTGGTCAACGTCGACGAGGGCGACGGGGCGCTGAAGCTCGTCGTCGCCTGATCAGGCGACGACGGATGTGTCGGGGCGGTGGCCGCTTGCGTCCGCCGTCTCGAACAGCTGGACGAGCATCCGTTGCTCGTCCTCGCTGAGGTGGGGATTCCAGTGATCGAGGATCAGCACCAGGCGAGGCTCGTCGCTGTCGTTCCAGGCTTCGTGCTCGATCGTGTCATCGAACGCGAACGCCTCCCCGACGCGCCATTCACGCGTCTCGCCGCCGACCCTGAACCCGCAGCCGGGCGGCACCACCAGCGGCAGGTGGATGATCGCGCGCGTGTTGGTGACGCCGGTGTGCGCCGGTAACCGCGAGCGCGGCCGCAACAGCGAGAAGAAGACGGTCGGCATGCGATGGGGCACATGCGGCGGCGCCAATACCTCGATCTCGGCGGCGGTCTCCGGGCAGGCCGCGCACAGCGCATCATCCCGGACACCATATTTCCAGAGGTAGCATGCGCTCCAGTCGTGCGAGCCGTCCAGCGCGGTCCATTTGTTCGGAGGCATGCCGGCGGGCTGCGTGACGTAAGGCGCGAAGCCCCGACCGCCGTCGTCCAACAACGCCTGCGCTTCCGCACGGATCGCGTCGGTCTTCGCCTCCAATCCGGCGAACCAGGGGAAGAGGTCGCGATCGAAGAACTCGTCTGCGGGAAGGAAAGGATAATGAACGCCACCTTCGCAGATGTTCGCGAAGATCCGGCGGCGGCCGAGCATATGATCGACGCAGGCGTCGAAACGCCGCCTCGGCGTCCCGGCGAGACGGGCGCGATTTGCCGCCAGCCCGTCCTCGAGGGTCGCGGCAAGGCCTTGGCGCTGGCGTTCCACATAGTCCCGCGCTTCGGCGAGCAGCGCTTCCAGGTCGGCGGGCCGCTGGGGAAGGTGGACGGCGAGCCCGAGCACGGTTTCCCATCGCGCCGCCGCATCGGCATGCTCTCCGCGCCGCTGATGCAGCTGGGCGAGGCGCAGCAGCGCGACGAACTCGGTTTGATCGACCGCAAGCGCCGCAAGCAGCGCCGTGCGCTCGGCTTCGTCATCGCGAAGCGCGCGGGCGGCGTTGGCAAGGTTGACCCACAGCGTCGTGGCATGCGGATCGGCCCGCGTTGCCCGGCCGAACAGATCGAAGGCGCGCGCCGCCGCACCGGTTGCCAGCGCGTGCACGCCCAGCGCATTGAGAGCGATTGCATGATCGGGCAGCTGCGCCACGATCTCTTCGAAAAGACGCACCGCTTCGGCCTGGCGACCCTGCTGCTGCGCCGATGCAGCCGACTGCAGCAGGCGCTCTATTTTGCCCTCGCCCGGGCTGGTGACATGCTCCATGACGCCCCGGATAGGTCCCGGCCGCCCCCGCCGTCAACGGATGCGCCGCAGCGATGGAGCAAGAAGATGGAACGGTCCGATCACGTCGCGATGATCGTGCGCGATCCGCATTGGCTGCCGCACCGCTACGATCCCGGGCACGATGCGGTTCATTTTCTGAAGCTGGACCGCGACCAGATCGGGCGCGCGACCTTCCTGACCGAGCAGGAATTGCCCGACGGCCTGCCTTCGGTCATCCTCGGCCGCGAGGAGAGCATGGTGCCAGCGCCGGCGCCCGCGCCGGTTCATCTCATCCTCCACTCTGGCTATTGCTGTTCGACGTTGCTTGCCCGGGCGTTCGATCGCCCCGGCCTCGCCACGGTGTTGAAGGAGCCGACCATCCTCAACGATCTCGCCGGCTGGCGGCGGCGCGGCGATCATGCCGGGCGCGTCGCACCGGCGGCCGCGGACATTCTACGCCTGCTCGCTCGCCCCTACGGCAACGACGAGACGGTGATCGTCAAACCCTCCAACGTGCTGAATGGAATGGCCGCGTCGCTGCTCGACGCGCATCCGGGCATGAACGCGCTGCTGCTGCACGCCCCCCTGCCCATCTATCTCGGTTCGATCGCCCGAAAGGGGATGTGGGGTGCGCTCTGGGTTCGCGAGCATCTGGTCGGCGCGCTGAGTGACGGCATCATGCAGCTCGGTTTCGATCGCGACGCCTATCTCGGCCAGACCGACCTGCAGATCGCGGCGATGGGCTGGCTGGCGCAGCAAGGCGTGTTCGAGGCCCTGGCACACCGCTTCGGGCCGGATCGCGTGCGAACGATCGACAGCGAGACGCTGTTGGCGCGGCGGGAAGATGCGCTTGCCCGAATGGCCGCCCTGTTCGGGCTGCCGCTGGACGCCGGCGAGATCGGCCTGATCGCCGACGGACCGGCCTTCTCGAGCCATTCCAAGTCGGCAACGCCGTTCGACGCCAGGGACCGCGCGCGCGAGCAGACGGAGATTTCGGCGGACCGCCGCGACGAAATCGAGAAGGTCGTCATTTGGACAGAAGCGGTCGCACGCAGCGCCGGCATCCCGCTCACGCCCAGCGCCGCGCTTCTCGACTAAAAAAAAAGGGCGGCCCCGCAAGGGACCGCCCCGATAGAACGAATGTCAGCCGCGATCAGAAATCGACCTTGGCAGTCATCGTGAAGCGGCGGCCCAGCGCGTCGTAGGTCGACGGGTAGGTGTTGCCGCTGTTGTACAGCGTGTTGCCGACGTCCGAACCCACGATCGGCGGCTTCTTGTCGAGCAGGTTCTGCACGACGAAGGTAAGCGTCAGATGCTCGGTCGTGACGACCTGCGCGGTCAGGTCGAAATAGTTGGCCGACTTCATCTTGCGGAATTCCGGGTTGATCACGCAACCGTTCGGATCGGTGCCCGCCGGATCCGGGCAGCCGTTGACCGGATCGGGACCCAGCAGGGCCGCGGCATCGAGTTGATCCTGCAGAGCCCGCGGCTCGTACTTCATCTTGTCGATGTGGCGCCACAGCAGCGAGAGCGTCGCCGGGCCGAAGCCGACGGTGGTGCGCTGGCTCCACTGGAACTTCGGCTGGAGCGAGCCGATCGACTCGCCGCCGCCGATGCCGCAGCTCGGGCTGTAGTAGCCGACGCATTCGCGGTTGATACCGCCCGGGACCGAGCGGAACTTCGAATGGAAGGTGTAGTTCCCGTTGAAGGACAGGCCGACATGCGCGTTGCCGAAATCGCGGTTGTACGCGACGTTCAGGTCGAGGCCGTTGGTCATCAGCTGACCGGAGTTGCTGAACTGGCCAGGCAGACCGACATTCGGCACCGACTGATCGCCGTCGAGCTGGCCCGTACCCGGATCGCGATGGATCGCGAGGCAGGCCGCGCTGGTGGCGCTGGTCGCAGACAGATTGTCGAAGCAGGCACCGATCGTGTCGGCGGCCGCCGGCACCGAAATCGCGTCCTTGATCTTGATGTGGTAGTAATCGAGCGACGCGGTGAAGCCCGGCAGGACGTCACGCGGCGCCAGCACCGTGCCCAGCGTGAAGGTGTCGGCCTTCTCCGGCTTCAGGTTGGTATTGCCCGAAACCTGGATGTTGGCCTGCGCGGCCGACGGGTTCGTGATCGTGCCCAGAGCGGACGCGGGCGAACCCTGCGCTTCGCAGACGGCGGCCAGGTTGGCGTTGCTGGCCACGTTCGGGCCCGCGCACGGATCGGCGAACAGGCTGGTCAGGCTGGTGGCCTTCGGCAGGAACAGCTCGTTGATGTTCGGTGCGCGCACCGCGTGCGAATAGTCGGCACGGAACTTCACGCCCGACACCGGCTCCCAAACGCCGCCGCCCTTCCAGGTGGTGGTGTTGAAGGTGTTGAGCCCGCTCTGGATGTTGTAATGCGAATAACGCACGCCGCCGTCGAGCGTCAGGCTGTGGAAGAACGGCTTGTCCTGAATGATCGGCGCGTTGAGCTCGCCGAAGATTTCCTTCACGTTGTAGTGGCCCGAGAAGGGGATGACGGCCGCGCCGGCACCGCCGAGTTCGCCAGGCGCCTGCGCAACCGCATCGGCGTCCTGCGTAACGCCATAGCGACGATATTCGGCGCCGACCGCGAAGCTGATCGGATCACGCGCGGCCGGGCTCGTGACGCCGAAGTCACCGCTGATGCCGGCGTGCGCCTGCGCGAGTGTCGTCGTGACGGAAGTGGTGCTCGACACGGTCAGGAATTTTGCCTGAGCGGCATCGATGCTGCCCACGGGACCGAAGATGTCGATCGGCACGCAGCCGTTCGACGGATCGACGCAGGTGCCGTCCGGATTGAGCGTCAGGCCCTGCTGCAGCCGCAGGAGATCGGCATAGCCGCTGAACGTCTGCGTGTTCACGCTCTTGCCGTAGGAGCCGTAGACGTCGAACTTGATGTGGTCGGTGATGTCGCCACGAAGGCCAGCCTGGCCGTCATAATATTTGGTGACGAAACGGGACACGCGATTGCCCAGTTCCGACGTCCGGCGGCGAAGGTCGCTGATGTTGAGAACGCCGCCCGAGCATGCCGTCGGGCTGGCGGCGCACAGCTGGGTGGCCTGGCTGGCGGTGAGGTAGGGGTTGCTCAGCGACGCCGTGAAGGCGGTGCCGAACGAACCCGACGGCGCGACGATCGAGTCGACCGAGTTATGCGAGTACATACCCCGCGCGTAGAATTCGATGTGATCGGTCGCGGCATAATGCCCCTGACCGAACACGTTGTACCGCTCGAACGGCGTCTGCAGGATGTTGAGCGGATTGAAATTGTAGGAGCTGAACGCCTTGACCAGCTGGCCGGCCGGATTGAACTGCTCCAGACCGCCGCCGACGTTGAAGCGGGTCAACGTGTCGGTGCTCGAACCGCCGACTTCGCCGCTGCCCGACGCGATCGAATTGCGCGCGAAGCCGCGATCGCCATCGAACACCGCATCGGCCTTCTGATAGCCCGCGCTCAGCGTGATATTGCCGCGATTGTCGTCGAAGTTACGGCCCACCGTGCCATCGATGCGGCGCACATTGCCGTCGCCGCGCTGCGTGATCTGCTCGGAACCGTCGAGTTCGAGGCCCGAGAAGTTCCGGCGCGTGACGAAGTTGACGACGCCCGACACGGCGTCGGCGCCGTAGGTGGTCGAATAGCCGCCGGTCAGAACGTCGACGCGCTCGATAAGCGCGAGCGGAATGTCGTTGAGATCGACCACGCCGGTGAGCGTCGCGGGCGCGATGCGGGTGCCGTCGAGCAGCACGACGTTGCGGTTGTCGCCGAGACCACGGAGGTTGATGGTCGAAAAGCCGGCCTGGCCGTTGTTCACAGCCGAACCCTCGGCCGGCACGACGCCCGGAACGTCACGCAGCAGCGATTCCGCCGTGTTTGCCTGCTTGAGCTGAATTTCCTTGCGGTCGGTCACCATGATCGGCGCGGAGGAGGTGAGATTCGGATTGCGGATCAGCGTACCGGTAACCACGATCTCGGAAGCGGGAGCGGCGGCCGCAGTGTCCGCCTGGCCCGAGGGCTGCGCAACAGCAGGCGCCGGGGCGGTTTGGGCAAACGACGGTGTCACGATGAGCGCTGCACCGGCGATGATGGTCGTCGCCAGAAGGCGATCGCGCATGGCCTTGGTCATGATGAATTCCCCTTAAGTCCCGGACTTACTCGTCTCGCGGCTTGGTTCTATCGCTCAGGCGCATGCGCTTTTCGCCCATGGCCTGAATGGTGGGGTCCTAGGGGAGCGCGGCACCATGCGGCAATCTGGAACACGCAGCTCTGCAACAATCTTCCATGATTTGAGAGATGCTGTAGCTATTGAGCAACAGACGGCCGCGTCCGCCCCGTCAGTTCGGACGCGCTATGTCGAAAGCGATGGTCAATCGCTCACCGGGGGGCGACGGCGTCACGCCGTGCCAGGCGTGGGAGGGGAACAGGGTCAGCCGGCCGGCCTGCGGTCGCAGCATTCGGAGGGGTGCCAGCGGAATTCCGAGCTCCGCCGGGGGCGCGCCGATCGTCAATCGGCCCTGCTCGCTCGCTTCGGGCGTGTCCGGCAGCGCGACATAGAGTGCCGAGCTGATCCAGCCCGACGGATGGATGTGGCTGACATGGTGACCGCCCTCCGACAGACGAACGGACCAGGAGCCATTGAAGCGCGGCCGCGAAGTCCGCTGCGTGGCACCGGCCGGATGCCCCGGCGGCAATTCGGGCAGGTCCGCGATGTGGCGCGCGACGACGCCGCGGATCGCCTCGCGAGTGGCCCGGATGACCGGATCGATCCGTGCGAAGAGCGAACCCTCGGTTTGCGTTCCGCTACGCACCGACTGATCCAGCGGCGTGCCGCTGGCGATGTGGACGGCGCGCAACGTCTCCGCCAACCGGGCAAGCTCGGGCAATTCGGCGGCGATGTCGTAGCTGCGCACGAGCGCGCCGTCCTGATCGAGCCAGGCGAGACGGGCATCGCCCGTCATCCTCCAGACGGTGTGGCGATAGGCCCAGGCCGTCAGGCCCTGCGGTCCGTTCACCAGCCGGGATGCCAGTCCGTCGGCCTGATCCCAGCGCGCCGCGCGGATGAGATGGCGCAGCAACGCCAGCGCGAAGCCGTGATCCTCGTGGCGGCCGACCGCCATGAACAGCCTGTCCGCCTTCTCGATCGCGCCGGTCTCGCTGGTCGCTACGGCACGCTGCATGGCAAGAGCGCGATGGTCTCCGGCCGCCAGGATCGCCTCCTCGACCGCGCGAAGATATGCGTCCGGCGGAGCCGATCGGGCCACCACCGCGATCCGCGCGAGGTGCAGCCCGACGTCCTGCGGGCTCTTGCGAAGGGCGGAATCGAGTGTTTCGGTGGCGCGTTCCGCATCGCCGAGGGCGGCGCGCATGCGCGCGAAGTTGACATGCCCCTCGGTCCATTGCGGATCGCCCTGCAGACGGTCGGCGAGGCGGCGCAGCGCGACGGGGCCTTCGCCCGCCGCGAAAAGCGCCGCGAGATAGCCGAGCCACATCATCCGATCCTGCGGCGCGAGGGGCAGCGCGGCCTCATACAGATCGACCGCCGGCAGGCCGGCCTCGAACGTCGATCGGGCAAGGCCATGCGCAGCCAGGACATTTCCGGGATCGAGCGCGTGCGCCCGACCGAACGCCATCATCGCCTCGGCAGAGTCTTCCATTCCCCGATGCAGCACGCCGAGCATGTGCCAGAGACGCGGGTCGTCGCCGATCCGCTCCGTCGTGCGGGCGACCGGCAGGATCGCATGCTCCTCCCATCCATGGTCCGAGGCGATGTCCGCCGCTTCGTAGGCGGCATCTCCGTCACCGGGGGCTTGCTCCAGCCGCCGGCAGAGCAGGTCCAGCCGCGTCCGGAGAGGATCGTTCGAAGGATCCGTCATGCGCCGGCGGCCTCAACGCCCCCCGATCGGCCGGGGCGGCTGGTCGCCGCGCAGCCAGCCCGTGATCGCGAGCCGGCCGCGCTGGACGTAGGGCGCCACGATGCCGACCGAATGATCGGCGGGTACCGTGAAGATGTTGATCGCGTTGAAAACCGGCCGCAGCGCCTCCTCGATGTCGTATTTTTCATCGAAGAACTGCAGAAACCCGCCCCAATCCCTGCCCCAATCCTTCGTGAGATTGATGACATAGGCGGCGAGCCGCTGCTGCGACGGTGTCTCGTCGGTATGATATTTGAGGAACTGGCCGCTGCCGAACATCGTCGCCTGCGCATCCGCCCACACAATCCCCTCGAGCCCCGTCAGCCGTCGCGCGAAGTCGAGGAACGTCGGGCCATTCAGCCATTCGAACAATGCGAACAGCGGCGAATGGGGCGCCTTGGGATCGAAATAGCTCTGAAGCAGCGGATAGAGCGAGTAGATGAACTGGTAACCCCGCCGCGCGCCTTCGGCCACGCCCATCGCGATGCGTTGGCGATCGGCCGGGCTCAACCCCATGCTCTGCGCCCGGTCGAGCTGGATCACGCGCTCTCCGTCGTTGAACGCGATGCCCCAGGGCGTATCGCGTTCGAGCATCGCCAGAATCGCCTCGGCGGTCGCTTCCGTGAACACGTCCCGGACCTGCAGCCGGCCTTTGCGGGCATAGTCCGCCGCCAGTTGCGGCAGGTCGAGCGCGGGATTGAAGGCGAAGGGGGGAGTTGTCATGCTCGATCCTCACCCTGTCCTAGCAGCCTGAGAGCGAAACGGAAGATGACGGCATGAGCGTGCACGCAAGAGAACTCGCCGGAGATGCGCGCTGGCTGCCCCACAGGCTGATCGACGGCGGCCGGGGGCTGCGGTTCGTCCGCGCCGACCGGGACGCGCAGCGCGCCGCGACCTTCCTGGACGACGCGTCGCTCGGTGAAGGCGCCACGCGGGTCGACGCGACGATGGGCGATGTGGTCGCGGCCCCCGTGCCGGGACCGGCACCGATGCACTTCATCTTCCATTCCGCCTTCGCGCGATCGACCTTGCTGGCACGCGCGATGGATCTGCCCGGCGTCGCCATGGGCCTCAAGGAACCGATCGTGCTCAACGACGCGGCCCAGTTGCACGGGCAGCGCCGGCTCGCCCGCGAGGTGCTGGCGCTCACGCTCGGTCTGCTCGGCCGCCCGCTTGCCGAGGGTGAGGCGGTGATCGTCAAGCCGAGCAACATCGTCAACGGCCTGATGCCGACATTGATGGCGCTGCGGCCCGATGCACGCGCGCTGCTGCTCTATCGGGATCTGCCCGGCTATCTGCGATCGATCGCGCGCAAGGGGATGTTCGGGCGAGTCTGGGCCCGGCAGATGGCGCTCCACTTCCGCACCGATGCGCCGTTCGACGCCGGCTTTTCCGAAGCGGATCGCTTCGTTCATACAGACCTGCAGGCGGCCGCGCTGGGCTGGCTGATCCAGCATGCGCAGTTCGCCGCGCTGGCGCGCGCGTTGCCGGACCGGGTGCGACTGCTCGACGCGGCGGCGCTGGCCACCGCGCCGCGCGAAGCGTTCGCGGCGACGCTGCGCTGGTTCGGCCTGGCTCTCGACGAAGCCGCGGTCGACGATGTGGTGAAGGGCCCCGCCTTCTCGGAGGATTCGAAGCGGATCGGCGAGCGCTTCGGCGGCGAGGGCAGCGGGCAGGATGCCCCGGTGGACGAAGCGGAAGTCCGCATGGTGACGGAATGGATCCAGGCGATTGCGCGTCATGTCGGCGCGACCCTCGATTTCGGCCCGAAGTTGCTCGGCTGATCCCTGAAGAAAAAAGGGGCGATCCCGAAGGACCGCCCCCAAGACGTTCGACAGGCTTGCTTGCGCTTAGAAGCGCATGCGGGCGCCCGCATAGAAGCGGCGGCCGATCGCGTCATAGTCGCTCGCGTCGGTCTCGGCGCCGGTCGTGTCGCCCGGCAGGTTCGAGTAAACCGGCGGCGGCGAGGTGTTGAGCAGGTTGTTGACGCCCAGATAGAAGTTGAAGTGATCGCCGGCGTCGAAGTTAACCTGCAGATCCTGGACGTAATATGCCTTGATACGGGCACGCGGGTCATGCGGGTTGGTGACCGGCGAACCGTCCGCGTTCGAAAGCTGCAGCACGAACTGATCGTCCAGGTAGGACCGGCCGAGGAACGAACCACGATATTCGAAGGTGACCGGCCCGAGCGTCCAGTCGAGGGTCGCCAGGAACTTGTCCTTCGGCGTGCCGATCTCGCCCGCGAACGGATCCTTCGGAACACCCGGCAGCGAACGGGTCCAGCCCTTCAGCATATGGGTGTAGGAGAAGGTACCCGTCAGCGATCCGTAGGAACCAAGGCCCTGCTTGTAGCTCGCCGTGACGTCGACCGCCGACTCGAGGATGCCGCCGCTGTTGGTGGAGAACGAGTTCAGGTAGGAGATCGCGCCCTGGCTGGCGTTGCCCTGGCTGGCGGTACGACGCAGAATGAACTGGCAGAACTGCGGCAGCGAGCCGTCGTAGCAGCCATCCAACTCGGTCTGACGATCCGTTAGCACGATCGCGCCCGTAATGTGGGTGCGCGTGTAATCCACGGTCAGGTTGAAGTTACGCAGCGCCTGGATCGAGCGCGGATTGATCACCACGCCCGCGGTGAAGGTGTGACCCTTCTCTTCCTTCAGGTTGGGGTTGCCGCCGTTATAGCCGCTGATACCCTGCTGGTCCGCCTGGGTCAGCGTGAACTTGCCATTCGCGGCGATGTTCGCCGCGACATTGGTATCGGCGCGGCAGAGCGTGTCATACTGACCGGCGCTCGTCGCGGTTACGCCAAGGCAAGGATCCTGCACGCCCGTCGGGAAGGTCTGCCCGAGGCCCGAGAACAGCTCGCCGATGTTCGGCGCACGGGTTGCTAGCGCCACCGAGGCCCGGAACGTGATGTCCGGGATCGGCGAGTACACGCCACCGTAATTGTAGCTGTAGACCGTGCCCACCGACGAATAGTGGGAGATACGGCCCGCAGCGCGCGCTTCCAGGTTCTTGAAGAAGGGCTTGTCCGTGAGCAGCGGGATATGGATTTCGCCATAACCTTCCACCACGTCAAACGAACCCGACGTATCCGGCAGCGCGTTGCCGCTGGTGCCACCCTGATTGGTGAGCGAGTCGAAGACCGCCGCGCTGCGCTCCTTGCGATATTCCACACCGGCAGCGACGCGGATCGGACCGGCGCCCCAAAGGTCGAACAACTGACCCTGGATGTTAGCGCCAATATCGATCTGCTCGGCGAAGCTGTTCAGCGTCGTGCGGGCGGCAACGTACTTCGCGGCGTTCGGATCGAGCGTGTTGGCGCCGAAGATGTTCGCTGGCACGCAGCCTTCCGCCCGCGCATTTGCGCTGGCGCATTCCACGTAGGTGCCATCCGGCGCGAGGATCGCGCCCTTGTCGCCGGCAGCGCCCGGGATCACCGACAGCGCGTTCCGCAGGTGCTCGAGATTGACCGAGCCACCGCTGATCTGATCATCTTCGGTGCGGCCGTACGATCCGAACACGTCGTAATGCCACTTGTCCGAAATCGCGCCTTCAACGCCGGTGGTGATCTCGTAGGTATAGCGATCCGCGCTCGACGTGCGATCGCCGATGTCGGTCATACGACGCGTGAATTCGACATCGGGGATACCGTCGCCGTCGTCGTCGCCCGCAATCGCGCGGATATAGCCGGGAACGAACGGGTTCAGGTAGATCGAGCCATCCGCGAGCCTGGAACCCAGGCTGATTTCTCCGGTCTCGTGGTTCACGCCGTTCGGGTCGAACGAGGCGAGCGGCGTCGGCTCGATGTCCGTGTTCACATGGCTATGCGTGAACGTCGCATCGAGGAACATGTTGGCGGCCGGCGAAATCTCGTAGTTTGCGCGAGCCGCGACCGTGTACCGCTCCACCGGTGTGGCGATATAGCGGTAGCTCTGACGGTTGAACTTGTCCGACTGCGGCACCGGATACGGCTGCCCGTCGCCGCGGATGTTGCCGAAATCGCCGAAGAAGGTACCCGCCGGGATATACGACGAGCGAACCGGGCGGTCGATCTTGAAGACGTCGTCGATGAGGCCGTTCTCAGCGCCGAGGCTCGACTGGTCCGTGGCGGTGCGGGAATAATCGCTCGCACGAACGGCGCCGTCCTTCGAGTAGCCGGCATACATCATGATGTTGCCGCGGTCGTCGGCGAAGTTGGTGCCGAACAACAGGTTGGCCTGCTTGGTCTGATCCGTGCCGGCCTGCGAAACGCCGGCCTGAACGTTGCCTTCGATGCCTTCGAAGTGCTTCTTGTAGATGATGTTGACGACGCCGGCGACGGCGTCCGAACCGTAGATCGAGGACTCGCCGCCCGACACGATTTCGACGTGGTCGATGAACGCGGTCGGGATCGAGTTGAGATCGACCGCCGGGGAGTTCGGCACACCCGACACGAAGCGGTGGCCGTCGACCAGCACGAGGGTGCGGGCGTCGCCGAGGCTGCGCAGGTTGACCGTCGCGACACCGCCGCTCGAGGTCAGGAAGTTGGAATTGGTACGGCTCAGCGCCGGCGTGCCGACGACCGGGTTCTGAAGCAGCACGTCCTGCAGGATCGCGGCGCCGGTCGACTGGATCGCCTTGCTGTCGATCAGCTGCAGCGGGGCAGCGGCAGTCAGCGTCGGCGAGGCGATGCGCGAACCGGTGACGACGATCTGGTTAGCATCGTTGGTATCGGCCGCAACGGCGCTGGCGGCCGCGGCCCGCGTGGTGGCGGTGGTGGTCACGCCCGCATCGGGCGCGCACGGCGTGGTCGAGCCGGCCGGGCAATTCGCCGAACCGCTCTCGCTGCTCGATGTCGAGCCCGGAGCCTGAGCAAAAGCCGGCGTCGCGGCGAGCGCGCCAGCGATGATGGTCGTCGCCAGAAGGCGAGCGCGGGCATTCCCAAGAATCATCAAACTGTCCCCTGTGTTCTGCCCGAAGGCAGGTCCCACCCTGAGTCTTTATGGTGACGCCCATCTGGCGCGTCCCTACAACATGTCTATGAGATGAACCGGGGGATGCCAATCGGCGTCCCGCTTGATACGCACTATCGACATGTAGGTGTAGCCCTAACGCAACAGTGTTGCAGGTCTTGCCAAAAATTCGCGGCGAACTATTCTGATATTACACAAAGGGGAAACGATGATGCGTTGGTCGCTTTATTTTTTGCTTCCCATAGGTCTCGTTCCGGCGGTTGCTTCCCGCGCAGCGAAGAATGCACCCATCGCCGACCGGACCGGGAGCCAGCTGGTTGTTGACGTTACGGCGTGTCGCCATGTCGCCGATTCTGGCGCGCGGCTCGCTTGCTATGACGGCGCGGTCGCCAAGCTCGCCGACGCGACCGACCGGAAGGATGTCGTCGTCCTCGACCGTGAGGATGTCCAGAAAACCAAGCGCTCGCTGTTCGGCTTCAATCTTCCGAAGCTCGCGCTGTTCGGAGACAAGGACGGCCAGGACAAGCAGGACAAGGCCCCGCACGAGGAATTCACCGAGATTACCGCCAAGATCCAGAGCGCGCGAGTCGGCTCTGCCGGGCAGTGGACGTTGGCGCTGGACGACGGAAGCATCTGGGAAACACGCGAGGCACCGAACAACGATCCGCGATCCGGCGATACGATCCGTATCCGCAAGGCGGCGCTGAGCAGCTATTTCGGAAATATCGCCGGGCAGCGCGCGGTCCGCATCCACCGCATCGAATAGGCTCAGCCGCCCATCGGCGACGCCACCAGCTTGGGATCGATCCGCTCGCCGCGCCAGGTGAGCGCCCAGTGTAGGTGCGGGCCGGTGGCGCGGCCGGTCATGCCGCTCTCGCCGATCACCTGGCCCTGCTTCACGACGTCGCCGACCTTCACGTCGATGTGGCTGAGATGCAGGAAGGCGCTGTCCAGCCCCATGCCGTGCGCCACCATCAGCAGGTGCCCCTCCAGCGTGAAGGGATCGCCCGTCGCCGCGAGGATCACCACGCCGTCGGCGGGCGCGCGGACCGGCGTGCCTTCCGGCACCGCGACGTCCTCGCCGGTGTGGTAGCTGCCCTTCTCGCCGTTATAGACGCGCTGCGCGCCGAAAGCGCCCGAGATGCGGCCCTGGACCGGCCAGATGAAACTCTGTCGCCAACCATCGCTCTGGATCACCGCCGCCTGCTCGCGCGCCGCCTTGATCTGGGCGAGCTCGCCCTCGCGGATCTTCAGGAACTCCGCCTCGGGCTGCTGATATTTGGGAATCGGCAGCGCCTCGATGCGATAGACGCCGGGCGCGATGGTGAGTTGGGCGCGAGCAATGAGAATATCGTGAAGGTCTCCGCGCGTCGCGGTCAGGACGGCGCTGGGGCCATGATCCCTGCCAAACGCGATCAGGAAGCGCCTTTCCGAATCCATGGGGATCGGCGCACCATCAAGTGTCAGGTCAGCTGTTGCGGCCGGGGCGACACCGACAATCATCCCGCCCTGGCTCATCGTGCCGCGGTAGGTGAAACCGGCGGACGAGGATGTCGGCATGGCGGGTGCCGACACCGAT
>Ga0207695_10004943_pt1 | contig 17956 bp, 22 predicted proteins | sample KBSC54metaG_FD_184354 | JGI IMG/M metagenome (GOLD analysis project Ga0207695, IMG submission 184354) | Corn rhizosphere microbial communities from Kellogg Biological Station, Michigan, USA - KBS C5-4 metaG (SPAdes) (version 2) | ecosystem: Host-associated > Plants > Roots > Rhizosphere > Soil... | reverse complement strand
AGTGTGAGGCGAATACTCGGCTCATCATCAACAAACAGAATGGTTGCGCTGGAACGGCCTTCACTCATGTCGCCCCTGGTTCCATATGTACAAGAATTGGGCGTCGGTGGCAGTCGCAATGTGTCGCCCCGCCTTTCGCGTTGCCCGGTTCAAGGCTGATCGAACGTTTTCCTTCCCGTCGTCCAAAGCCTCCAACGGTATCTTCAGCGCCATGCCCGGCTGTACTTGATCGAGATCGGACAGGATCTTGGTGACCACTCCCTTATGTTTTCCATTTCGGCCCTGCGGAACATCTGCTTGCAAAGTTGTCTTGAAGTTCATCGGAATTTTCTTTGGCGAACCCATGGGGCCTCCCTTCGAAATCATATAGTATCGTTAAATTAACGTTACACTAATTGCGTTCAGTTCTCAAGCAAAAAATAAACTGACCATACATGACGATCTGGCTAACGGGATGATCTCTCTGGAACGTCGGAACAAATCGCGCAAATTGAGTCACTTACACGGGTTAAAGAAATTGAGCATAAATAAAAGATTCCACCCGTATGAATTCGAGACTGTTAGTGTCGAGATGGATGAAGAAAGAGCAGGGTTCAAATATGCGCAAAATGAAGACGCATTTCGAGCAGGTCCCGGTTGAAGTGGTGAAGAAGATTGCCGAGGAAGAACAGGAACCAGATGAGAAGGACAGCACAAGCCCCAACGTAGTGGTTGAAACCCCAGCCATGAAAACCGATCCCTATAGCGTGGGGGTTATGAATTGCAGAAATCGAGCTTGAATTACGAAACAGGCAAAGTGATGTCACATCCCTCTGAGGACATCCGTGTGATACGCGAAAACGAGGAACACTGGAAGCATCTCTGCGAACGCGCGGCAGTTGAACCAGACCCTGAACGGCTGATGGCGCTTATCGAGGAAATTAATCGAATGCTGGAAGCGGAAGAACAGCAGTCATAACAGCGGGTGCCTCACTTCTCGCGATCCTTGCGAGAAAGTGGGAAACATACTTGTTGGGAATGGTGGCGGCGGTTGGACTCGAACTATGTAGGCTCTAATAGAATCTGTAACTTACATATTCTTCAATCAGTTAGATCGGGCAGAACGGCACGATGTAGGGACCGGTAGCACAAATTAGCACAAAAGTATCACGGGCGAGGCCGAGACATAAAATATATCGCTCTTCCGTAGGCAGGCCCGTTCACATCCTCAGCGGCGTTATGGCTAACATCCTCAAAAGGACCTAGCTTGCTAGTCCATTTTCCAGACTCAAGCTGGCGTGCCGCGTGCGTTGGAATCGTCGTTCCATCTGCTGGATTCGTGATTCCGTAAATAGCAACCTTTTCTATTCCCGCTTCTTGGGCGCTACTGTAGCAGAGCGCATACCCTTTCGCCTCAAATGCCTTTACGAACGCATCCATGCTTACAACTCTGGGTGCATTGACAGGCCAGCGTCCGACTCCCATCGGATCGGGCCACCAGTTGCTATTGTCGTCCCCGGCGGCCCAAGCGATGCAGTTATATTGCCTAGATGGCAAGCTAGTTATTTCGCAGGTAGCATCGGTGAGATTGGGGAGTTCGTGTGGGGGCCAGCTACCCGGCATAACCTTGAGCTTCTCCCCATCCAATCCAAGCCTGAGCCATTCTCCGGAAATTACCTTGATCCTCTGGTGAGATCTGCGGACCGTTCAAATCGGCTGCTTTGCTAATACACACCAGCGCCCAAAACCACTGGTCGGGATCATTACCTTCCGCCCGGAGTTCGGCAAGGATCAGCGGTAACGCCGCCGGACCCAACCCGATAATGCTCTGGTAGGAAGGAAGCATAGACATTCCAGTGACGGATGACATAGCGCCCCGTTCATTTCGCCACTCCGTTACGAGATGGTGAAATTTACGGGATAAACGCTCCGCCTCTTCAGCTCTTTGCTGCTCAATGATGCCAGGTTCAATGACAAGTTCTGAACCCTTCTCACATGAGATACCTTCCTCCGCAACTTTTGGTTTTTCCGTTTGCGTCTGTGCCTGTGGCTGCGCCTGTACGCCGTTACTAACTATAATCGTAGTCGCCATTGCGGCCGCCAACACCCATTTAGCTCTGCTGAGATCAACAGCTTGAATATTTGTCATATTTAATTGGCCTTTGTCCCTCCAGGACCTTTCCGCAGGTGCGCTGGTACGTCCGTGATTGTCATTATCTGATTGGACATCAACGCATACATCGGATTGCCCTCATTATCGTAGTGGCCGTCAATACGCGTAACCGTCATGACATTCGGTTTAATTCTAAGAGTACTTCCGTCCCCTAGCACTATCTCAGACCATCGTTCATTCGATTCCTTAATTGGCACATCCACCCCTTCCACGAGCCCTACCGGGGGAGGCAACATAACTTTCCTTTTAGTTTCGGGCATGAAGCGTTTTCTCCTAATTCGAGTCTGACTCATTACGTTCTCTGGCCTTTGCCCAACGCACCGTGACGGCATTTCTGGCGCTTTCGCTGCGCTGCTCTGGCGTCATATTAGCTGCACGCGCTGGGCCGCCCTTGCGGCCACCTTTGCGCCCTAGCGCAACAGCATACGGGTTCTTCCGTTTCTTTGCCACGTATTAAACTATACGTGAGCGGTCACGAAAGCACAATGGGCTCACTGTACTGAAATACGTCGGATGACACGCTCGAAAACGTGACGCGGAATCCTGATGGACCGGTACTGCTTGCGCTTCGGACGCCTCCTTTTAACCTCGAAAATGAGCGTTCCAGGCTCTTTTTCAAACAATTTCGTCACGGTGCGCTCAGAGAAGCCGGTCAGCTCGGCTACCTCTGCCACGGTGTAAGCGGGTTTGTCAGTGACGGTCATATTTGTGTATGTACTACTTGGTTAACATTCCGAGAATTAAAATCTATGTACAAATATGAAACTACGGGCTGGACAGGACATCCCTCCTGGACATTTTCGACCCCGTGGGTCACTCGATTACGCTATCGTGGTCTGCCCTTTCGTATTCGCTCGATATACTCGCCGTTTGATTCGATGCCGATAGGCTCGCCAGGCTCTAGTGCGTGCGGCTTATCTAATCGCCCTTCTGTCCTCAGATACGACGCACGCAAGTTGCCTTGCCTTGCACGTGCGTATTTAGCCCGTGCTTCTTTCGCTGTCGCTCCTATCGCTATCAGTTCGTCATCGGAGTAAGCAGCCCACACCTTATCGCCGCGCCTGGTAATCTGCTCACCATAAGGCACGCTCGCTGCCGGTACATGTTTTAGTGTCGGTTTCCATTGCATATTTTGAGCCTACCTTTGATTGTGATTGGCAATCACGATCAAGCGCTAGCCGTTTTCCTCGCCCGCAACAGACTGATAACATAGAGGCTTACACAATCTCTATGATTATTTTCTTTGATGGTGGTTGCCAATCACAATCATCCAATCACTCGTGCTCAGTTCGGCTTATCCTCCCGCGCTCGCGGCACGAAATAGCAGCCGCCACTGTAGGCAATCGCGCCGTCCTTCGCTGCCTGCTTGCGCCATCGATAGAACGTGGCTTCAGGTCCTAACTCTGCCGAGTATGTGAGCATCTCGCCCGCTTTGAATTTGGCGAAGACGTTCCGCTGCATTCGTGTTAACGCGCTTTCTTCCGGCACAGCTTCCGGCTCGGTAGTCAGACACAGGCCGTTAACTTGCCATTCAAAGTACAGGCGCTCGGATCGTCCGTTGCGCGGCAGCACGGTACAGCGCCGCACGCTATTTGGATCATCGGAATTGTGCAACTCAAGCAAAACAACGGGTTCAACTTTTCGAGCCAAAGAAGAGCTGCCAAAGAGCGCATCCCGTCCGTAGTATTTATCCTTGCCCTTCTGCTTCGGTGAACCAACTGTGCCGAGGACAGCGACGTTGTGCCGAATCGCCACTCGCTGCAAGCTATCAATCAATGGTGCGACTACCTGCATTTTGTTGGTATCTGGAATCCATAGGTCCAAGCCTTCGATAAACCACGCCTGGACTCCAGGGTCGCGCTCAATTGCGGCTTGAAGTATTTCGGCGGGCGGTCGCATCTGCTGTGCTGAAGAAAGTCGAATCGTGCGTTCTACCGCATCCGACGAAAGACCTAATGCTTTAATGGTCCGCTTCGTGGCCTTTTTAGAGCGGTCATGCAAGAGGACGCGATATTCGCGCCGTTTCACAGCATGGCCGAAAATCTCATCACCTTTGCGGATCTTTTCGAGCAACGGCATTGCCCACGATGTTTTACCCGCACCGGAAGAGCCGCCAATCAAACTGACTTCGCCGAGCGGAAACCATCCTTCGTGCATCGGTTCGGGCAGAGCGTCAATTAAATATTCCGTGGCAGAATCGTCCTCGATTTCCGCGTCTGCGTCTTCAAAAATCGGCTCGCCTTTAATCGCCTTTCCAATCGTGCTCCATTTGTAGTCGAGGCGGTCCCATTTCTCACGGTACAAACCGCTCTTGCAGAACTCCTCATCAATCTTGAAGGGATTGTTGTTAAACCGACGTGCGAGAATGACGCACAGCGCGAGATCCGCCCGGCTGTGATCGGCTGCGAAGTCGCTCAGATCACCGGCAAAGAGCTTCCTAAACTTTGCTTCCTCATCAATAGGGACAGAGACGTGCAGACTGTGACCGTTGCTTTGTGTTAGCCGTTTATACAGTTTCGTAATGTGCTCTTGCCGGTCTTCTACAGTGTGCGGAGTTTTCGAGAGATGGCGTCCGGTGAATGTGAAGTAAAATCCGTCGCTTTTGACTTCGACGGCTTTGCAACCTGGAAACGGCTTTTTAATTCCGCCTCCGGGCAGCGTTGCCGTTACAAGAATGTGAGCACCGGTGCCGGACGGCGAAAATTCGCTGTAGCTGTCCAAGTCAATTACGAGAGCGCGAGATTCAGCCGTAAATTTCCCGGTAACAGCGTCGCAGCACAAGTCAATATCCACGCCGGACAGACCGTTGCCGAGCACAATGCCAAGGCCGTCAAACTGTGCGACTACGGCTTGACACTCTGCGTAGGTGCTCCAGGTCGCCGGATTATTCGGCATTGCCTTACGCCCATCAGGACGATGCGGCACTTTAGCTTTGTGCAGGACCCAGCGGCGCTGCTGCTTTAATTCGTCAATCGTCATTGGCCTGAAACGCTCTGAATACTTTTGCTGTCCACGATGGCGGACGCTAAGAGAGCCGTGGCCGCCAAGTAACTTTTCTTAATCAAGGCGCGGACATGGTCTTCGGTATGTTTGCAATCCTGAATTGCGGCATCTTCCACTAACTGCGCAAGGTCATCGCGCAGCTTGCAGACAAATAATGCGTGTGCCAGGTCTTTTGCTAATTGTGATTTGTTGTCTTTTTCCATAAAAAACTCCATTTCTTTTCGGTTGCGGGTTAGGTTATGTCCGTCACGCTCTCCAGATCCGACAGCGTTGGAACATCAGCCGGTGCCAGCGGCATATCCTTAAAGGCCACGGCATTCGCCGGTGTTTTCGGCTGCCATCCTGCCGCGATACGTGCACCGTGCGATCCGGCCTGGATGTTCGGCAACCGACGCGCAGCTAATCCCGCTTCAATCGTCTGTGCTGCGAAGCTCTCAGGCGTGGTCCGCGATTCTGAAGCGGCTTTGTGAAGCTCATCAACTAAGGCCGTGGGCAATTCGCAAGAAATATTCAGGCGCATAAGTCCTCGATTAAATTCCCGGCCTATAGTCCCTGGACTACAAGCCGGGTAATTTTGTGCGACTTTTAGCGGTCGCTTTCGCTCGGCAGCTTGCATGTCAGCGTGTGCCGAAGACGTGTCTAAGAAATTCCCCACACTACGAGCGTTTGGCGCTAGCGTGAAGACCGCTTAGCTCGGGTTGCAGATACACGCGCCAAAACCTAACTTCCGCCGACTGACAGCTTCGCTATAGCGTTCGTAGCCAAAAGTTTGCTGTCCGTCCGCCTGAACAGAATGACCGCTGCGCCGTCTCGCGCTGGCACAAGGTATCTGTAGAGGTAGGCGCGATTTAACTCCGCCTGCCTTACCACGAATCGGGAAAAATCCCCGAACGCGAGTACAGAGCTTAGGCCACCGCCGTAGGTGCCATCGCTGGCAACGTCGGCCATAGCGTTATTGATTTTCACCGGATAACCGTGAAGAGTAGCCGGTGTACCTTCGCGTTGGTTGTAGTCCGTCCAGATGGTCCGCTTGTCACCTGAAAGACCCGTTTTGATCTTGCGCAGGAATTTCGCGGTACCGTCGGACATCATGTACGTGCCATTAGGTCGAAAAAGCGGGCCGACTGCGTAAGCTAAGTCTTGCGCGCCGTCAAGGTCCAGTGTCCCTGTGCCTTCAAAGGTGCTGCAAGCGTGCAGGAAACCTTCCGCTTGATTAACGCCAGTGCCGAGAGTAAACCTCTCGTTCTCAAAACGGACGATTCGGGCAATTAGCGCGCCGAGAACCTCAGACACGATGTCTAAATCGGTATCTGTGCTCAATTCGCGCGCGATGTACACGGGTTTGCTTGAAATCTTGTACGATTTCAGCGTCGGACCAGAGAGCGAAGTCGGTGGAGTGTCCCCGCTCACGGTGCTATCTGCGCCAGTTGACGCCGCTTCGTCCAATTGCTCGGCAGATTCGGTGTCGTCCAAAACCGGGTACACAGTAGGTGCGCCAGTTTCGGTCGGAAACAAACGGCAAACGTCCACCACAGGGTGAAAGGACGTGTAAATGCGTTCAATGGTGCTTTGTATGAACAAAGGAACCAAAACGCCGTCAGCCGTAGGCGAAAGAGGCGATGACGCCTCGATGCTGCGACCGCGAAGATATCCAGCGAAAGAATGAATTTCTTCCCGCTGTTCTGAGGTTGCATCTCGGAAAATGCTTTGCAGCATCCGGCTAACGATTTTTTTCTGGCTTGGATCGTCTTCGCTTTCGTGTTGCACGTCGAAATCCAGAATTGAAGCATCCGGCGTTATTGAAACTCTCGGACCGGCACCGGCTTGGTGTTCGCGCAATTGCTCGGTGCAATATCCGATTTGAGCGTCGATGTTTGTAGCGATGGACTTTTCAGAGTCGCTTAGAGCTTCAAACGAACGGCCTCTGAGATTGTTAGCGCGTTTGTCCCGAAGATCGGCAAGGCGCTTGTGTACTTCGTGAACGTTAATAGTTGGAACTTTCATAAATAAACTCCAAAAGTTTTAAGGTGCCGCCCGAGGGCGGGTAGTGCGGTAGTTCCCGGCACAAAGGTCCGGCTTCACGCGGCGCATAAGGCCGCACTCGCGAGCGCGTATCTCGCCACAAAAGGGCAGGGTTATTTCGCGCACCCACTAAACTTTCGAGCGACAACTCCGCTCGGATAAAAATCTTTCTTATCCAGTCATGAGCCATAGCAGCCAACCCACTTGGATATCGAAGAGGCAAAAAAATTTATGCTTGCGGCAAGTCTGTTTGCAAAATACCCTTCGCTATGCACTCTTCCACGAACAATTGACGAGCAGCTTTCACTTGCTTAGGGTCTGCTCCCTCCATAGGCTCGTCTTCAATCAAGGGCTGCCCATCATCGGTAAAGCACAAAGCGATTGTGCATAGAGGTCTGAAGCCATCGGCCAATGATTTCCGCATCTCGGTCGCGAAGTCGGAAGGGTCACCAAGTGAGAAGAACCGATATTCTTTACCACTCGCCAATGCAAAAACGGCTGGTCCGCCCTGCTGAGCAGACTGACCGGCTAGAATCTGCATCCGGGTTTTCACCTTACGGTCAATCATGAGGCCGCCTGATCTTCGAGCGATTGCAATATCACAGCCAACAAATCGCGACCCGCCTTGTCCAATTTTTCAATGACAGATGTCCCCTTTTTCAATGGGCGATAAAACACTTGCAGCGACACTCTGCGTTTGTCGGCAGGACCCGAGACGATCGCCGTGATACCGATTAACCCGAGTGCGCCGCCTACTTCCTTCAGGCGTCGTGTTATTTTTTCGTAGGCTTGTCCATACCTAATGGTCCGCAAATCCGCGCCCACAATGCCTAAATAAATCCACTGCCGCATTTCGGCGAGATCCTTCAGATCCTTGAGCAACCCTTCGGGCGTTACGGGTGCATCGTGCAAAAGAGGACGCCTTGAGGCGGCGAGCATAGCAAGAAACTTTTGGTCCGCCGTGCTCTGATTCTTAGCACGGTTTTTACCGCCTTCGGATTGCTGCGAGTACTCAAGCGCGGTCATCATTTAAACGTTATACATCTAAGTGAGTTGGCTGTCAAGTGGAAACGCAGCGGAGCGAAAAGGGGCCATCCGTCCACGGATAAAGAGGGTCAAAGCGACGTTCGCCCGTTGCTTGGTCCTTTACTACTCCGGTCTATCGGGCGTGCGAATAATGTCTGCGTGATTCTGGCAAGACCTAGCGAGATACCCGAGCAGCCACTTCGCTTGGGCTTCGACAGCGGGCTGCTCCGTCTCAAGGAAAGGTGCCCAAAGCTGATATCGCGTGTGGCAGGCTGGACATCCGACATCTTCGACATACAAGTAGTCTTCGAGAGCTTCGCGGAATGAAAGCGGGTTCAGGTCGGCTTTTATCGCTTGGAAGTGCATACGCGGCACTCTACATCAGAGTTATCGCGGCGTGCGCTAGGGTGTTGGTATGTTCCGTTTTCGTAACAAAAGCGAGCCTACCCGATTGTCTTTGAACGAAGATGCTAGATTGCTTTCGTACCAACGCGAATCGAGGGAAGCCGGGTCGAACATCCGTTACAAACGCGCGCGTGTAGACCCGGCTTTTGCCAGAACATACGGTATTTCCTGTATTGACGGCACTGCTTTCTGATGTCAGTCTTTGCGCCTCTGAGGAGAGTACCTTTTATGAAACGGTCGCTGCTGGTAGTGCTCTTCGCTACTTTGTCATTGGCAGCTCGCGCTGACAGTTTTGCTTTCCCCGTTGGCTCAGGCTCGTTGACTTACCCGCCGTATGCGCCTCCGCCTAAAGTTGTAGCACCGAGCTTTTCTGCTTCGCTCGGTTCGGGATTGTCTATCCAAGGTGTACTTCCCTCGTGGCTCAACATTCCAGACACAGGTGGGAATAGCTTCTCAATCATTCAGAACGGAGTGACGGTCTTTCAAGGGATTTTCACTTCTGATACTGTAGTCAGAACTGGTGGTCCCGTTGGGATCGTTTTCCAAATAGCCGCGACAATCACGGAGGTTGGGCATCCTGCAACTACCGCTCTTCTCCTTTTTGAAAGCACTCCCATCAATCAGAACAATGTCTTTTGCAGAAATCCGGGAGCAAAAAACGGAGGTGCCTTCTGCCATACGGGTATCTCAGGCGGGTTTCTGGAACTACTTGTCCCTGTTCCTGAACCGGGTACGCTCGGATTACTTGGAACCGGAATCCTCGGTATCTTTGGCATAGTTCGGAGAAAGATTTTAGCGAGAACCACGCGGTTTTAATCGCTCTATCCGTGCTAGCCTCTCGCGCTAATCTCGCTCATGCCGCCCATAACGGCACAATCTACAGTACTTCTGTTACCCCACCGTCACCATGCGGCTTTAATCGCCTTGTCCGTTCTGCCCTGGCGCACCTTCGCCCATTCATGCGAATAGAATTTCGCCACAACGCCCACGGTATTTCCGAGCGCGGCGGCTACGTCTTCAAACGAGGCACCGTGGCGAATCATCTCGATTGCGAGCGTGTGCCGGAATTTATGACTTGTGGCGTTAGGGAATCCGGCGTCATCTAGCAGCGCCCGGACTCGCTTCTGCCAAAGCTTCACGGCGTCCCGCTTCTCCGTGTCTGTTGCGGCGTTTTCGCCTGCTCGATTCCAGAACACGTAACGCGGATTTCCGTTAAGCACTGCGACAAGATCCCGGCCCACGGCAGGCGGAACGGCGTTATCAATCATCTGCCGATGGGCTTTCTTCGATGTCTTTTGCCGCGAGGCGAGCCGGATACGGTAGTTATTTTTCTGCTGAATTATCTGTGAGCGCTCCAAGCACGCCGCGTCAATGATGGCAAGGCCGCCGAAGCGCATGAGCTGGACGAGCGCGTGCAGCTTTTGGTCGCCGGACTTTTTCGCCGTGGCGATAATCTGCTCGTACTCTCTCGGGCTGAAGCCGGACACTTGCTCGACTCTTCCGCTGACGCGCTTCCATGCGGCTGCCGGATTCTTCGCGATAATCCCGGCGTTGTGAAAGTACCGGAAAAAGGACTTTACGCGCTCTTGGCTGGTTCGGAGGGAATGCGTAGTGCCAAAATATTTGTCCCACGGCCACGTTGTTACGTGAATCTGCGTAATGCTGTCCAGTGTGAACGCGCCCGAGCCTTCGGCAAACTCGCGTATGCGGTCGCAGGTCTTCTGGAGCTTTTGAATTGTCGGCGGCTCTAGACCATCGTTGCGCTTCGCCTGCATGAAAACTTTCACGGCGTCAGCAACCAACATCGGCGCTTCTTTAGCTTTCGCGGTCGGGCGACCCGTTAGCGTGTCTTCAAGCAGTCGCTTTCGGCGCTCGGCCTCTTCCCACGTCCGGCACCCGGCTTTACGGCGGTACTGCTTGCTGTTTTGGGTCCAGCGGAAATGCTTCGGACACTGGCAGCGTTTCCATTGATCGTCACCTTTGTATTTACAGTCTTCCGAATGGCGGACGAAGATCGTAATGACCGGCGCTTCCATGGTCCCTCCAGGCTGAGAGCATGGTCGCACAAAATTAACACAATTTCTAGGCTATCTTTGGTAACGCCTCTGTTTATGAGGGGTTGGAAGTGGTGGCGGCGGTTGGACTCGAACCAACGACCTACGGATTATGAGACCGTCGCTCTAGCCACCTGAGCTACACCGCCACATCCACGATTGTAAGGGAACACAGAAAAACCGGGAAGGCCGGCTGGCGGTATCTCCCGCGATCCGCGAAGCCCTGTTTGCGAGCTCCGTGCTTCAGCCGTGCCGAAAAGGCGGCATTACTTTAGGAACGCGGCTTCAGCCGACCCGCAGAATAAAATAATCGTGTGGAACGCAAAGTCTTCTGGATCACCTTTACCGCGCTCGGCCTGTTCGCTGATGTCATGCTTCCCCTGTGGTGGGCGCTGGCCGCGACAATCCCAATTCTCTTCGCCAGCTGGTGGGTCGCATATCGGAGCGACTGGTTCTGAAGGTCCAAAAACATGAAGCTGTAGAACGGATCATTGCCCAACTGAGGGATTCACTGCAAACTCCACGCCTCGCTCCTAGCCAACATCCTCGCTCCAGCCTTCCAGCGTCTTTTTTACAAACGCCATGAACTGGTCGGCGACGGCGCCATCAATGATGCGATGGTCGTAGCCGAGGGTCAGGTGCACGACCGAGCGGATGGCAATCGAGTCAGCGCCGTCTTTGTCAGTGACGACAAGAGGCATCTTGGTGATGCCGCCGACACCCATGATTGCGGAGTTCGGTTGATTGATGATCGGCAGGCCGAATACCGCACCGAACTGGCCGGGATTGGTAACTGTAAACGTCGAGCCTTCCACCTCTTCGGGCTTCAGTTTTTTGTTGCGCGCTCGTTCGCCGAGGTCGGTGATGCCGCGCTGCAATCCCAGGAAATTCAGTTCATCGGCGTTCTTGAGCACGGGAACAATCAATCCCCAATCGAGCGCGACTGCGATGCCGACGTTCACATGCCGGTGATAGCGAATGCCATCGCCTTCGAGCGATGCATTCACAATGGGGAACTGCTGCAGCCCGATGATGGCCGCGCGCACGAAAAATGGCATGAACGTAAGGCGGGCGCCATTGCGTTGCTCAAACCCGGACTTGAGTTTGTTGCGTAGATTGACGATCCGGGTCATGTCTACTTCGAACATGCAGTGGACGTGCGCGCTGGTGCGGCGAGACTCGATCATGCGCTGCGCGATGATGCGGCGCATGTTGGTCATCGGCACCAGATCGCCGGGAATGACGGCGGGAGTGGGGCGCGGAGCAGTTGGAGCAGGCGCTGCTGCGGCAACGTCAACGTCCCCGCCCTGTCTTGCCGAAGTCGGGCGAGACAAGGATGGAGCACCCGTCGTCGCTCCAGAACCAGACTCGATAAACGCCTGAATGTCCTGCTTGGTGATGCGGCCACCGAGGCCGGTGCCCTCGACGTGCGAAAGGTTCACGTTGTGTTCGCGCGCAATCTTACGCACTAATGGAGATGATCGCGCGTGCTCGTCATCTTCGCGGACTTGTGCCGCCGGAGCTGCCGATTCAGTTTTCGCAGCGGGCCGTGCTTCGGCTTTCGGAGCAGCGGGCGCCGGCGCGGCCTTCTTTTCAGCAGCCGGCGCGGTTTTTGCGGGAGCCACCCCATCGCCATCGGATGAAATGGTGCCGACAACCGTGTTCACCTGAACTGTCGTGCCTTCGGCGACCTTAATCTCCTGCAACACACCTGAAGCGGGAGCGGGAATCTCGGCGTCCACCTTGTCAGTGGAGATCTCAAACAGCGGCTCGTCGCGCTGGATCTTGTCGCCGGGCTTCTTCAGCCATTTGGTGATAGTGCCTTCAACGATAGACTCGCCCATCTGGGGCATAACAATTTCGGTGGCCATAATTCCTCTTTCGACCCAGTGCGGTGATCCGGCCAAGTCGCAACTTGCAATTATAACCAAGCGAAAAGCATAGACCCATCTCTCAATGATTGACTAGGTGCAGCGGTGCAAACTGGTTCGTTCGCCAAGGTCAACGAGGTAGCCGCAAATGAGCAGGCCGAAGCAGGATTTGGCATCAACTACGTCAGGACAGCGCGATCAAAGTTCATCGTTTTAGGAGTTCCTCACTCCGCAGCGTAGTTTGGCGCTTCGCGAGTGATCATCACATCGTGAACGTGGCTCTCGCGCAGTCCGGCGCCGCTGATGCGCACGAAGCGGGTCTTCTGGTGCAGTTCCGCTAGCGTCGCGCAGCCGCAGTAACCCATGCCGGATTTCAGGCCGCCCACCATCTGATAAAGGATCATCGAGACCGACCCGCGGTACGGAACGCGGCCCTCGATCCCTTCAGGGACGAGTTTAGCCAGCCGATTGGGATCTCCGCCCATGTTGGGGATCGCGGCTGAAGCCTCACCTGACGCCACCTGAAAATATCTTTCGCTTGAGCCCGCCGCCATTGCGCCTAGCGATCCCATGCCACGATAGGACTTAAAAGTGCGGCCTTGATAAAGGATCAGTTCGCCCGGGCTCTCGTCGGTCCCGGCAAACATCGAACCGATCATGACCGCGCTCGCCCCGGCGGCGATTGCCTTGGTAATGTCGCCGGAGTACTTGATGCCGCCGTCGGCGATGATGGGAATGCCTGCATCTTTAGTTGCGCGGTAGGATTCGGCGATAGCGGTAATCTGCGGCACGCCAGCCCCGGTGACCACGCGGGTTGTGCAGATCGATCCCGGGCCGATGCCCACTTTGATCGCATCAGCTCCGGCGCGCGCCAATTCACAGGCACCATCGAAAGTTGCAACGTTGCCGGCGATCACCTGGACCTCGGGAAATTTGGCCTTTACTTTCTTTACCGCTTCCAACACTCGCGACGAGTGCCCGTGCGCGCTGTCGATCGCCAGCAGATCGACATTTTCTTTGACCAATTGTTCCGAGCGCTCGAGATAATCTCCGGTGGCGCCGATCGCCGCACCCACACGGAGTCGGCCTTGCGCATCCTTCGCGGCGCCCGGATATTTCAGCTTCTTTTGGATATCCTTGACCGTGATCAGGCCTTTCAGGTTGTAGCGATCATCCACCACCAGCAGCTTCTCGATGCGATGTTTGTGCAGAATTTGCTCCGCATCCTCGAGCGTGGTTCCCACCGGCACCGTAATCAGATTTTCTTTGGTCATGACCTTGCTAATGGGAATATCGAAGCGGCTCTCAAAACGCAGATCACGGTTGGTGAGGATGCCGACCAGCTTTTTGTTTTTTGTAATCGGCACGCCGGAAATCTTGTATTTGCGCATGACCTCGAGCGCGTCTGAAACTTTGTCATCAGGCGACATGGTCACTGGGTCGACGATCATCCCGCTTTCCGAGCGCTTCACTTTGTCGACTTCTTCCGCCTGCTGCTCGACTGTCAAATTGCGATGAATGATTCCCAATCCTCCCTGCTGTGCCAGCGCAATTGCCATGTGAGACTCGGTGACCGTGTCCATGGCGGCGCTCAGGACGGGAATATTCAGCCGGATTGTGCGAGTGAGCTGGGTCTGGGTATTCGCTTCGGCCGGAATCACGTCAGAGCGGGCAGGCAGCAGCAACACGTCATCAAAGGTGAGGGCTTCAGGAACTGGAAAATGAATCATAAATTGCGGGGTAAACCACCATTGTAGAGACGCGTGAACCCGGAGGCAAATGCGTCGGTGCAGTCTCGCATTTATAATTCGCCGCTGATTTGTTTCCCGGGCATTTTCAATGAGCGCCGACGATCAAGCCAAATATTACAATCCGAAGTTTTATCGTGAGCTGGCATCTGCCCAGGAGTCTGCCCGCGAGATTCTGCCCCTGGTCCTCGATGTTGTTAAGCCTGCGAGCGTAATCGACATCGGCTGCGGCACCGGCAACTGGCTGGCGATCGCGCACGAACTCGGCGTTCGCGACATTCTGGGCATCGATGGGCCTTGGGTCAAAGCGCAACTGGCAATCCCCCCGGAGAAGTTCATCGAGCACGACCTTTCCACGCCATTAAAGCTTGATCGTCGGTTCGACCTGGCGCTCTCGCTCGAAGTGGCCGAACATCTTCCGCCCTCGACGGCCCAAACTTTTGTGCAAAGCCTGTGCGACGCTGCAGACGTAGTGGTTTTTTCCGCCGCCATTCCAGGGCAGGGTGGCCGCCGTCACGTGAACGAACAATGGCCGGCGTATTGGGCAGAATTATTTGCAGACTGCGGGTATCAGGGCTACGACTTTTTGCGCCCACGCATTTGGAGCAATCCGCGCGTGACCTGGCACTACGCCCAGAATTCCCTGATCTTCGCCCGCGTAGGATCCCGGCATCCGTTCGGTGAACCGGCCACGCCGCTCCCCCTCGTTCATCCCGTGCTATGGTCGTCGCAAGTCGCGCGCATGAGGAACCCTGGAAAACTGCTGGAAAGCTTGCCCAAGGCAATCCTCACATCGATCAAGCCAAAGAAAACCCGGCCTTAGGTCCGCCGAAACGTCACGAGGGGTGGTTACCAAAGTTCGGGAATGAGTCCCGGCCACGTCGGAAAATAAAAGTCGCGATGTTAATGTAAGTCCCATGTGCTGCTACGTGCTGCGGGGACGATCCCTGCAGTCGGGAGGCATACTGTCCGCAACTTCCCGGTGGGCAATTACAAGCGCAGGCCTGCAGAAAATATTGGGGCAACTGCGTAGGTCGTTTCGCCGCGCCGCTATATGACGATTCGTAAAAGAATTTTGCTGCACTCTGCGCTCGCGCTGGGCGCCTTCCTGGCGGCCGTGTATTTTGTTTCGCGCTTTTCTTTGATGAACGGGTTTTCCCGTCTGGAAAGTAATTACGCGTACGAGAGCGTCCGTCGTCTACAGAATCATTTGGAAAGCGAACAGACCCAGCTTTCGACCATGGCGCGGGATTATGCCCAGTGGGACCGCACCTACGAATTCATGGCTGGTCGCGACAGGAATTATGTCCGGACGGAACTAACGGACGATACTTTTAACATCATTCACATTAACTTATTTCTGCTGCTCGACGGCTCCGGACGACCCACAATAAGCCGTGAGGCGGGAGGCTGGCCTATCGGAAAGAGCGACCTGGTCGCGATTGCCGCGGCTTATCGTTCCAGCTCAGCCCACAAGCTGAATGCGCCTTTGAAAGGCTTGGTTGAGATCAACGGACGTCTTTTTCTGCTCGCCTATGAACCCATTCTGACCAGCCGCGGTGACGGCGCGCCCAGAGGCACGCTGGTGATGGGCAAGGGTCTGAGTGAAAGCCTGTTGTCAAATTTGTCGCATTCAATGGGGCTACCGCTTTGGCTGGAACCACCTGACAATGCGCCTTCTACTCAAAATCGACAGACATTGTGGAGCGATGGGACCAACTCGGTCTCGCAAGAAAGCGATTCTACGATGCTCGCCTATGTTCCCTTAAAAGATTTGTATGGAACGCCGCGACGGTTGCTGGTGGCCCGTATACCTTCCAATTTGTATTCCGAGGGGCAAAAGGTTACGCGATACCTGCTCCTTCTTCTTATGCTTGCCGGAGTTGTCCATAGCGCTGTTCTACTGATCGTGCTGGAAGAAAATCTGTTATCGCGGGTGGAGTCATTAAACCGGAAGATAACTCAGGTGACGGTAAGCGGAGACTTGTCGTTGCGTCTTGATGCGCACGGAAAAGATGAACTGAGCGCCCTTGCCGGCACCGTGAATGACATGCTCACCGCCATCCAGAAGGCAAAATTTGAACTGCTGCAGGCGCAGGAGTCATTGCGTTTTCATGCTGAGCATGACTCGCTCACTGGTGTCCTGAACCGCCGCGCCATCCGCGATGTTCTGCGGCGCGAACTTGCGCGTTGCCGCCGCGAAAATCAAAGCCTCGGAGTCATGCTGGCGGACGTCGATCACTTCAAGCGTATCAACGACCGTTACGGTCATGGCGCGGGAGACGCCGCGTTACTCACCGTGGTACAGCGCATTTCATCTACATTGCGCCCTTACGATTTGATTGGGCGTTACGGCGGCGAGGAGTTCCTGGTCATCGCTCCCAATTGCGATCTTGGGCTGACCCAGCGGCTCGCAGAACGCATACGCGAGGCGGTCAATAGCGAAGGCGTGGAACTTGGGAACGACAACGTCCCGCTGACGGTAAGTGTCGGAATCACTCTTGGCACCGCCGACAGTGATCCGGAATTTCTGGTTACAGTTGCCGATTCCGCAATGTATCAGGCCAAACGCAACGGCCGCAACCGGGTGGAACTCAGCATGGACCTGCCTAATCCGGAAACTTGGGAAGCTTCTTTCATCGATCATAGTTAGCCGCTCTTGCCTATCCGCAGTTGCGCCTGTGTAATGGGTTTTGTTCCCAGTTTCTGCTGACCATAATTGACCCATGGCGCGATCCGAAAATCTGGTTTTCTGCGGAACTCCACAGTTTGCAGTGCCAACTCTTGAGAAATTGGTCGAGGCTGGATTCAATGTGCGGTTCGTCTTGACTCAGCCTGACCGACCAAAGGGGCGCGGCCTCGGATTGGTGGCTTCTCCGGTTAAACAAACTGCTCAGCGGCTTGGCCTGCCAATATACCAGCCGGAAAAAATCAAACAAAACGAAGAACTGCGGGCGAAGTTAGACGAGATTGTGCCGGCGGCGACCATCGTTGTCGGTTACGGACGAATTATTCCCAAGTGGATGCTTGAGCTTCCGAAGCACGGAAATATTAATCTGCACGCGTCGTTGTTGCCGAAGTATCGAGGTGCCGCGCCCATACAGTGGGCAATCGCGAACGGAGAAAGCGTCACTGGTGTAACTACAATGCGCATCGACGAAGGCCTCGACACCGGTGACATTCTGCTCCAGAAGGACCTGGCAATTCTGGACGAGGATACGGCCGAAACCGTGTCCCCGCGACTGGCGGCAATTGGCGCGGAATTGATGATTGAAACGTTGCGGCGGCTGGCCGAAGGGACCATCAGTTCCGAAGCGCAGAAGAATGATGAGGCAACTCTCGCCCCAATGCTGAAGAAAGAGCATGGTCGCATTGATTTCAGCCGCAGTGCGCAGGAAATTTATAACCGCCTGCGTGGATTCCAGCCTTGGCCCGGTGCGTTCACCACTTTTCGCGGCAAGATGCTGAACATCACAGCCGCGAAACCGAGTCCTGAGAAAGTTGCTCAGGCGCAGCTTCTCGCAAAGGACGAGAAGCTGTTCGCCGGCTGCGGGGACTCGATAGCGCTGGAATTACTGGAAGTCCAGCCCGAAGGCAGAAAACGCATTCCAGCGAGAGATTTCGTGCACGGATACCGGCCTGGTGCGGACGAGAGGCTTGGAGAATAGCACTCGC
>Ga0207695_10004939_pt1 | contig 17966 bp, 8 predicted proteins | sample KBSC54metaG_FD_184354 | JGI IMG/M metagenome (GOLD analysis project Ga0207695, IMG submission 184354) | Corn rhizosphere microbial communities from Kellogg Biological Station, Michigan, USA - KBS C5-4 metaG (SPAdes) (version 2) | ecosystem: Host-associated > Plants > Roots > Rhizosphere > Soil... | reverse complement strand
GAAGCCTACTGCTGGCCCTGGTTATATTGATCCCTATACGGCTGGCCGCGATTTGGCGCTTTGGCCTTTTGCACGGCTGGTGGAAGTACACCGGCGCGAGTGATGTTCTGGATGTGTTGAAGGCCGTGACTTTGGGTTCAGCAGTATCTCTGCTTACGATTCACTATCTGCTTGGGTTGCGCGGTTTTCCTCGATCGGTCTACGTTCTAGAACCCGTTCTCACGGCTGGCTTGCTGATTGGAGTACGAGTATTTTCCCGTTTAGTGGCGGAGTCGGTGCGTCAGGACTTAGTCTCTGCTAGAAAGGTCATGCTGATAGGCGCGGGAGTTGCAGCTCAGACTGTTATACACGAACTAAAGCGACCTAGGAGTGGTTATGCCATTGTTGGTTGCTTGGATGATGATCCTTCGAAGGAAGGCGTAAAGATCGGAGGAGTGCCCGTACTCGGGAATCTGGATAAGTTAACTCATATGGTTGATCGTTATGTGCCCGCCGAGGTGCTGATTGCCGTCCCTTCAGCGTCTGGCCGCCAGATGAAGAGATTCGTAGAAATATGTGAACGCGCGCAGGTGAAATTTCGCACTGTTCCCGCGCTGCGGGACGTAATTCATGGGAAAGTAGCCGTCAGTCAGTTTCGCGATGTCAGGGTAGAGGATCTCCTGGGAAGGGATCCGGTCGACATTGATCTGCAATCGGTCAAAGATGGCATTACAAATCGGGTGGTGATGGTGACCGGGGCCGCTGGCTCAATCGGATCTGAACTGTGCCGGCAGATTCTTGAGTACTCGCCCGCGGGTTTGCTGTGCGTCGATCAGAACGAAACCGGAATGTTTTATTTGGAGCGCGAGCTTTTGCTATGCCGAAACCATTGCCCACAGGTTTTTGTTGTAGCTGACGTCGGCGATAGCGAACGAATGCAAAAACTATTCATTGAGCATCGGCCAGAGGTGGTATTTCATGCGGCGGCCTATAAGCACGTTCCGATGATGGAGTCGAATGTAGGGACAGCCGTCAGAAATAATGTTTTTGCTTTGCTCGATTTGTTGCAGGTCGCCGAAGATAACGGTTGCAAAGGTTTTGTTCTGATCTCGTCGGACAAGGCCGTCAACCCCACCAGCACGATGGGTGCAACCAAACGCCTTGGTGAGCTAATAATTTCCCATCGGCATAGTAATAAAATGCGTTGTGTTGCGGTTCGATTCGGCAACGTCCTCGGCTCGTGCGGCAGCGTTATTCCGGTGCTCCAAGAGCAACTTCGCAATGGCAGGCCGCTGACCATCACCCATCCGGAGATGAAGCGCTTCTTTATGACTATCCGCGAAGCGGTTTCTCTGGTGCTTCAAGCATTTGCCATCGGAGACCAGGGTGATGTCTTGGTGTTGGATATGGGAACGCCTGTCAGCATTCTGGAACTCGCGCGAACGTTGATTCAACTTTCCGGCAAGAAGGAAGAAGAAGTTGAAATAGAATTTACGGGAGTACGGCCGGGAGAAAAATTATTTGAAGAGTTGTTCTATCCGGAAGAAATCGTCGGCGAGACACGGTGTCCAAAAATCAAGAAAGCCCGCAATGTGCTTTGCGGCTGGGGCGAATTAGAAGCTCAATTGGACGATCTGAGAGCCACTCTCTATGTAGATGGGGCGAGCCCGATTCGCGCGAAAATCAAGCAAATAATTCCCGAATACTCCTATCATCCCGCAGAAGTTTGCCTTTTCCCGGAAGAAAACCAGGAACTGAGGAAGTCAGCGATGGGCGCCTGATGATGTCCGATGCGCAGGCACTCTAGACCTCACAAGACACCGCCAACAAATTAGACGGATTTCGTCACGAGTACTGTCTCGCACTCTGCTCACCTTATTCCTAAGCAACCCAGGAAACGAATCCGTAACGCGCTGTGTACGCTGCAGAAAATCTGCACCCTCCCGTCGCTCGCGCTCAGATTCAATCTCATTTTCCAGCATTCACCCATAGCAATCATCAGGAACCGTTCTCGAGAGTGAGGTGGTCTTCACCCTTGCCCTCTTTGACCGCATTGGTTGGTGCCCGGGACCGGAATTGAACCGGTACGCTCAGGCATAATGCTCGGCAGAAGTATTTTGAGCACTGAGCGAGGTTTCCTCCGCTCTACCACCCTTAGGCTATTGACCCAGTGAAGCCCCAATCATATGGTTGGGCCACTGTTGTACGGCTTCTTCAGGCTAGGAGTCCTATGCGCAACCTTGTTATTTTGCTGCTGCTTCTGCCCCTTTCAGCCACTTTTGGGTGGGCAGATGAAATTTTGCAAGTGAGCATATGGGGTAATATCGCGGCCAATTCGTCTTGTGTTTCTAATTGCACGGAGAGCATTGCCGTTAGCTTCCAATTTAATCCAGCTAACATTGACAATCGCGATATAGGAGAGCCAAATGGTTGGATTGACCCAAGTACGTTCCAAATAATTTCATCGGGATTTCTCGGCTCGTTCTCGCCAGTGATCACCGCCAAAGGAATTGAGGATCACTGGTTTGATCAATACATCCCCTTATTTGATTCGCACCATGACGAATTAGATATTTCAACTCCGATCGGGCCCGACATTCTTCATCCGATCTTTTTTCCGATCGGAACTAACACGATAAGTTGGAATTTCTACGCCTGCGGTAGCCCGGGATGTCCGAGTGCACATTTTGTTCCTACGGATTACGGTAGTTTGGTCGCGCCAGTCCATGTGCCAGACGGAGATTCGTGGTCAATCGAGTTGGCATCGCTAATCATCGTCGGATTTGTCGGTTATCGGTACCACAGCGTCCACCCAAACTCGCAGAAGTTTCGTTGGGATACGGCTGCGGAGGGAAAAACCAACCCCGCATCCTGATCAGGGAGATTTCCCGCAAAACTCATATTTATCTTGGTTTTGGGCACTCCATTCGGAAACCTCGCAGATTATTCAAGTCATGATGGTGCCGCGCGTCTCAATGGTGGGCTTTGACGATGGCGCCGAACCGCTTCCATCCTCAACGGTAGGCATGTGGCTCGTATCAACTCCGATCTTACCGCCACGACAGACCTAAAAAACTCTGCACGGCGTCCGATCTCGAGAATGTTCATGATGTCACGACGGTGGACGCCACCGCCACTGAATGCGGTACCCAACTATTGGATAGGGATAAATTTAGGGAAACGTTATCTTGATTTTTGTAAAGAATACAAGGAGGTTCGTTTGCCTGGGTTTTCTAACGATTTGCACAATCCCTAATCAGCGAATTTCGAAAATAGTAGAAAAATACTATTTTATTCTTGACAGAAGATTACGGACGAGAGTAGCGTTCTGCAAATCAGTCGAGAAATCGTTTACTGCGAATCCTGTTTTAAGACGCAGCATTCGAGATATTTCGGGGGTTGATTATGACGAGAGCCTGCCTGGTAGTGGGTGCCGTTATTCTGACTGTCCTCTGCTTCAATAGTCCCCTCTCAGCGCAACGAGCAGACCGGGCGATTATCAGCGGTGTTGTGACTGACTCAACGGGTTCCGCCGTTGCTGGCGCAACCGTCAAAGTTAAAGATGAAAACACCGGCGTTGAGACCTCACTCACCACCAACGCGTCGGGTTCTTACACAACTCCGCCTTTGGTGTTGGGCAGTTACTCCGTTGCCGTCGACCACTCAGGATTTAAAACCGCGGCGAGCAGGGGGATTTTACTGACCGGCGCTGAAACCGTGAGGCACGACGTCGTTCTTGCGGTAGGCGCTGTCACAGAGACCGTGGAGGTAATTGCAGGCGCGGATACTTTGAACGTGACCACCCCCGATGTGACCCATGCCGTCGATGAGCGGTACTACCAGGATCTGCCAACGATCACCGCCTCAGACGTGCGTCTCGCCGAATCACTTCTTCAGATTCAGCCTGGCTATCTGCCCATGAAGCCCAATGGCGACCCCATGTTCCGCGGAAGCCAGTTTAATTCCCGGATCAATGGCGGCCAGACAATGGCCACTGAGAACTTCTTCGATGGCGCCGCATTTGGATATGCAGTCGGTCACCAGCAGAGCCATGAAAGCTCCCCTCCCGAAGAAAGCATTAAAGAGATGAAGGTCATCACGACCACATACTCAGCGCAATACGGCCACACCAGTGGCGGTTTTATTGAGTATGTTTCAAAGTCCGGCACCAACAATCTGCACGGCAGCGCGTACGAATTTTTCGCCAACGATGCACTGAATGCACGCGGATTCTTCGACGCTGATTGCGATGCGGCAGGTACCTGCACGTCCCGTCGGAAGACGCCGATCAAGAACAACTCCTTCGGTTTCACAGTAGGTGGTCCGGTCAAGATACCGCATGTTTACGACGGACATAACAAGACATTCTTCTTCACAAATTTCGATTGGACGCGTTTCCGCTCAGGCGTTCTGCCGGGGTTTGGCAACACAACTCCAATTGATGCGTTCAAGGCCGGCAATTTTAGCTCGCTGCTAACTACGACTCAAATCGCACAAGACGCGCTATGCCGACCAGTTTTTGCTGGGCAGATTTTTAATCCTAGTACGACAAACACCGTCGCGCCAGGTACAGGCTGCAATACGACTGCTAACCCGGTTCCGGTTCGCGACCCCTATCCGGGCAATATTATTCCTTCGACGGACCCAAATCTGAGCGTAGTAGCGGGACGGATAGCAGCTCTTATGGTTCATCCTGACCGCGCTGGCCTTGCGTTCAACGTTGCCGGTAACCCTGCTGGCGACCAGAACTGGCTTTTGGATGCCCGCACGATCGAGTTCCGCGTTGACCACGAGTTCAACCCAAATTTCCGGATGAGCGAAAGCTTCTATTGGGGCCATCGCCCGTCAATCCGAAATTGCGGTGAAGTGGCGGGTTGTGTCACGCAGTTCGATGGGCAAACTGAACCTCAGAAGAATACCAACTATTACGGAAATGGCTTCTACCAACGCATAACCACACATCACACACATACGCAGTTTGACTGGATCATTCGCAATAACCTGCTGAACCACACGACCGTTGCGTGGGACCGCTGGTTTATGGGCGGCAACCCCCTGTCTGCTGGCGCTGGCTGGCCACAGATACTTTGGAAAGGAACTCCGGGACAAGGCTCACTGTCGGGTGGCGGCCTCGTCGCTCCTGATGCTGGACCGCCGGAAATCGATTTTCAGGGCACGATTCCGTACAACTCAATTGGCGATTATGGTTGGCCGAAATTTGGCTTCTTGACAAACAATCGATGGCAGTTTTCCGACGACCTAAGCTGGGTTAAGAGCAAGCATACCCTTAAAGTAGGGTTCGAGTATCGCTGGCACCAGTTCCCATTCAAGGGCTGGGCGGTGGGCGCAGCCGCTGGCGAGTTTGCGTTCAACAGCTTGGAAACTGCCGGCTACGACGCGAGCGGCAACAATCTAAACGGACAGACCGGCGAGTCATTCGCGTCTTTCCTGCTTGGACAGGTGCACTCGTCTAACCAGACGATCCCCGCCTACCCCACGTTCTACGAAGGCTACATGGCCCCGTGGATCAATGATGAGTATAAGGTGACGAGCCGGCTAACGTTGACGGCTGGGTTGCGCTTTGATTACCAGAAGGCTCGGACGGAGATGCACAATCAGTACTCTACGTTCGATCCCAATACCCCGAATCCGGGAGCGGGCAATCTGCCTGGTGCTCTTGTATTCGCCGGCAAGAATGGACAGGGGCGAACATTCGAGGACCCCAAACACGATGCATGGGGCCCGCGGCTCGGGTTCGCGTATCGCGTAGGTAACAAGACCGCCATCCGCGGAGGGTATGGAATTTACTATTCGGGGATTTCGTTCGATCAATTCATAGGACAACCTACCATCGGTTTCCAGGGAAACCCGACGGCATCAAATCTGAACAACGGACAGACCGCCGCGTTCGCTTTGGATAATGGCTTCCCGACTAATCTGATCACCCAGCCGCCGTTCCTGGATCCCACGTTTGCCAACGGGACTTCGCCCATTGCAGTGGCAAAAAATGGCCTGACGCTGCCGAGGTATCAGAATTACTCGCTTACGGTTGAGCAACAGCTCACCAACAACATGCGGCTGGATGTTTCTTACATTGCGAACCGCGGTAGCCGGTTAACCAACAATTGGCAGTCCATGGGCGTTTACGCAAACATGCTGGATCCTGCTGTGTTATCAACCTACACTCCGGCTCAATTGCAAGGAGCTCCGACAACCCTGCCTTATCCCGGCTTCACCGGCGATTTGGCACAGTCTCTCCGGCTCTATCCGCAATACCAGAATATTCTCTGGCGTGACGTTCCAACCGGCAGCAGCATCTATAACGCTTTGGAGGTTGTACTGGAGCAACGCTTCTCGCATGGTCTGCAGTTCCGCGCAGCCTATACACGTTCCAGGCTGAACAACGACGGTGCGGAGAGCGCACAGGGAGGTAATGGCGTCAACCAGACTACACAAAACCCCGCATGTCCACACAGATGTGAGTGGGGTCTAAGCGACGACGATACTCCAAACGTGTTTCTGGTCGGCTACACCTGGGAACTGCCCGGCGCGAAAAGGTGGAGTGGGGCCACAGGCGCGCTCCTCGGCGGGTGGAACGTCTCGGGAGCACTTCGCTACGAGAGCGGCCGGCCATTTAACATCTTCATGAATAACAGCCTGGGTGGGCTCCTGTTCAATGGTCAGTTGCGCCCGGATCGCGTGAAGGGGCAGAATGCTATCGCTTCGCATTCAGGTTTCTTCAATCCGTTGAGCATGAGCTACTTCAATCCCAACGCCTGGACAACTCCTGCGGGAACATTCGGGACTGCGCCGCGCGCGGACGGAACCGCACGCGGCTTCCCCACTTACAACGAGGACGTGAACCTGTTCAAGGTATTTACGTTGAAGGAACAATTGCAAATGCGGTTTGAGGCTGAATTCGGTAACATCTTCAACCGCACCGACTTCTGCGATCCAAACAGGAACTGGAGCGCTGGCAGTTTTGGTCAAGTCAGCACGCAGTGTAATCAACCACGTTCGATTCAGTTTGGCTTGAAGTTTAGCTTCTAGCGAATCACAATGGAACAGGCTCCGCCCAAACGGCGGAGCCTGCGAGTTGCCGGGTGACCCTTAGCCGTACTCAGTTTCTATTCAGGCAAGTTCAACCACGTACACAATTATTTCTGCTGTGCGGGCTCGTGCTGGTATGCACGGGATTGGCGAGGTCCGATGCTCGGCTCGCGGTGGAACAGGCCGCCGATCTTGTCCAGCAAGGCCAACTAGAACAAGCAGAAGCAAAGGCCAGAGTGGCCCTATCCGATTCCGGCACCCGCGCGGCTGCCAATTCTGTCCTCGGCACCATCCGTTATCAGCAGAAGCGCTTTTCCGAGAGTGTGGCCTTCTTTCAAGAAGCGATTCGTCTGGAACCCAGGCTGATCGGAGCCCACCTGACCCTTGGCCAAATCTATTCCGTCCAGGGCAAGTCCGATCTCGCTGCCAAGATGTACCGGCAAGTTCTGGCGCTCGATTCATCCAATGTTCCGGCGCGAATTTTCCTGGCGAGCTTGGAATCCAGCACTGGCCACTATCGCGAGTCGCTGGAGGTGGCGAGCCCGGTACAAAAGCAATTGAAGGCGTCTCCCGAGGGAGTGTTGATCCTTTCCGAAGATTATCTGAAGACCGGCGATCGAAGCAGCGCGATTGAACTGGCGAAAAACTGGGGTACTTTCGCGAATGTGCCTGCCGAATTGTCTACACGGTTTGCAGTTCTATTGGCGCGCGGAGGTGTATGGCCCGAGGCGATCGACATTCTGGAGCAGGCAAAGGAGGACGGCAGTCCTTCGTATGACCTGGTATTCAATCTGGCTGGCATTTATGCATTGAATAACGACTCCGAGCATGCTCTAGAAAATTACGATCTTGCGTTAAAGATTCAGAGTGACTCAGTTCCTGCGCTTCATCAGGCGGCGATCATCGCGGAGCAGCGTGGTGAACTCGAGAGGGCCCTTTCGTACTGGCTACGAGCCAAGAAGCTTCAACCGCAGGAGCCCGAGATTCTGCTGGGTTTCGGGCGAGTATGTCTGAAGATGGACCTGCTGGAAGATGCCGAGCCAGCGCTCACTGAAGCGGCGTCCCTTCGACGCGACAATACGGCCTATCAATACGCGCTGGCTTCAGCAAAAGTCGGGAAGAAACAATTCGAAGCTGCGCAAGCGATTCTTGAGAAGGTCGTCGAGAAGGAACCGGAGAACTCGCAGTTTCAGTATGCGCTTGGCTCAGTGTTTTATCTGGAGGGAAAGCTGGCGGAAGCGGCGACACATCTTTCAAACAGCGTTCGCTTGCAGCCCCAACAACTTGCGTCCTACTATTATCAGGCCCTTATCGCCCGAGACCAGAGCCGGGATTCGGACGCCATTCAGATACTGGAGAAACTGCGTCAGCAATACCCCGATCATGCCCCTTCATGTGAGCTGCTGGGCGAATTGCTGATGTCCGCACACCGCTATGAAGAGGCAGAGACAAATCTGGAAAAAGCTGTACAGCTCAACCCAAAATCGGTAAAAGGAAATTACCAGCTGGGACTGCTGCTCTCGCGCATGGGCAAAAAACAAGAGGCCGACCGCCAACTTGCGATTGCGAAGTCGCTTCGCACCGAAGATGAAGCAGCGTCGCGGTTACAACTTCGTCTTTTGGATCCAGACCAATGAGTACAAATCTCAAACCATCCCGTTCGATCCTGATGGCAGTAATGCTGGCAATGAGCATGTTGGCGGCGGCGCAAACGGAGACGCCTCCAGCGTCTCGAATCCCGGAAATTCAAGCCGCCATCCGGCGCAATCCTTTGGACAGCGGACTTTACATTCAGCTGGGACTTGCGTATTGGGACAATAATGATGATCCGGACGCGTTTGCCGCCTTCAAACAAGCGGAAGAAATAAATCCGAAATCAGCCGAAGCGCACAATTGGCTGGGCACCGCGCTGATGAAGAAGTCTGACCTCCCGGGCGCGGTTACTGAACTGCGCAAAGCGGTGGCGCTCGATCCGAAGCTGGTTCGTGCCTATGCCAACCTTGGAGCTGCGCTCGCGCGCAGCGGAGATATTGCCGAAGCGGTAACCGTCTTTCGGAAGGCGCTTGCGCTTGATCCTAACAGTGCCGGAGCGCACCTGAATCTCGGCCTGGCATTGCGGGAAAAAGGCGACGTCGAAGCCGCGCTCGTCCATTTGCGCCGTGCGGCAAAAGCGGAGCCGAAAAATGCGATGGTGCGTTATGAACTCGGGCAAACCATGCGGCAAAGTGGAGATCTGGCGGGCGCAATTTCGTCCTTCGAAGAAGCGTTACAGATCGAACCCGAACTGCAAGAGGGATATTACGGTTTGGGATTGGCGCTGAAACAGCAAAGCGCGTCCATGCGCAAATCAGCGCCGGGTGTGACCAGCTCCGATCTATACCAGAGCGCTCAGGAGGCCGCGGCGAAGGGTGACTTGAACACTGCAAAAGATCGGCTATTGAGCTTGCTGCAAAAGGAGGAGAGTAATGCAGAGGCCGAGAACCTGCTGGGCTACATCCTGGGACAGCAGGGCGATTTGGAATTCGCGCGGAACCATCTGGAGCGAGCGGTAAAACTCCGCCCAAATTTTGCTGATGCGCATTACAACTACGGCGTGGCGCTTTGGTATAGCGGAATGAAAGCTCAAGCTATATCTGAGCTGAGCGAAAGCGTGCGGCTCGATCCCGCTGCCGGTGCCAGCTATGGATTCCTGGGGATGGCGATGCGTGAGACGGGAGACACCTCTGGTGCGCGCAAGAATCTGGAAAGGGCCATCGCGCTTTTGCCTCCCACGACCGCTACCTACATTGACCTCGGCATCGTTTTTCTGACGACAGGGAACATGGATCGTGCACTCGGCCAGTTTGAAGCCGGACTGAACGCGCCCTCGGCAGTTCCTAGTCCCGATTGGGACACTGCGATTACAAAGCTGCGAGGGGCCCTGGCGAAAAGGCCAAATGATGCCGAGGGCCACAATCTACTCGGGTTAATGTTGGGGCGAGAAGGCGCTGACAGCAGCGAAGTGATTAGCGAGTTTCGCAACGCCATTAAGCTGCGCCCCGATTATGCCCAGGCACACAACAATATTGGCCTCGTTCTGGCGCAATCCGATGACGACGGCAATGCGGTCACCGAGTTCAGAGAGGCGATTCGCATCTCACCAAAATACGCTGATGCGCACTGCAATCTTGGAGCAACGCTGATTCCCACGGACCCGGAGGAAGCGATAACTGAACTGGAAGAGGCGGTCGCGCTCGATCCTGCTTCGGTCAAAGCCCAGTTCAATCTGGCAGAGGCCTATGCTGCCAGTCCAAGCCATGGTGCGGCAAAAGAACTCGAGCAGTTGCGAAAAGTCGTGTCCTTGTCCCCGGACTTTGCTCGCGGCCACCTGTCGCTCGGAAAGGCGCTGCTGCACGAAGGAAAAATCGAGGAAGCAGTAAAGGAACTACAAGATGCCACGCGACTCGATCCGCAAAGCGGCGAGGCGCACTATCAGTTTGGCTTGGCACTGGCACGAGCGGGCCGCCAACAGGAGGCGACGGCGGAGGTACAGAAAGGACGAGAGCTCTCGGCTGCCGATGAGCGTAATCAGAGTGCAGAGCTAGACATTTCTGAGGGCCGTGCGGCAATGCAAAAAGGTGAATTAGAGGAGGCCGTCGCCAAGTTTCAGCACGCGATCAAGCTGCAACCAGATTCAGCCGTTGCGCAACATGCACTGGGCGTCGTTCTAGCGAAGCAGGGCGATGCGGAGGGCGCATTGGCGGCATTCAAAAAAGCATTAGTTCTGAATCCCGGCGACCAGGCAGCCCAGCAGGCGCTCGGGCGTATGAATTTGCCCGACGCTCCCACCGCATCGCTGAGCATAATCAATGACAACGATGATTCCGCAAAGATTACAGAATACGAAGGCTATATTCGCCAAGAACGCTTTGCGGAACTGGAGCCGCTTCTCGCCGAGTACCTGAAACAGTACCCAAAGTCCTACTGGGGATGGTACGCGTTAGGTTACAGCCAGTTCGCACAAAAGCGCCTTGGAGCGTCGATTCAGTCCCTGGCGAAATCTCTTCAACTGAATATTCGCAACCCGGAGGCACACAAAATTCTTGGCCGCGATCTGATGATGGTCGGGCGTTTTGATGCTGCGCAAACCGAATTCGAACAGGGATTGCTTTATGATCCGAAATCGGCCGAGCTCCACTACAACTTGGGGAAGTTGTTTTCCATGCAGGACAATTGGGAAAGTGCGCGCAAAGAATTTGAAGCCGCACTACAAGTTGATCCCTCCTATGTGGAAGCGATTGACGCGCTTGGGCTCACGCAGGAAGCGTTGGGCCTCGACTCAGATGCGGTGGCGAGTTACGAAAAGGCAATTGCCTTGAATGAGCAACGGCATGGCAACTTTGCTTCCGCGCATGTGAACCTGAGCGCGTACTACAACCGCACTGGAGATTCGAAGAAGGCCACCGAATATGCGCAGAAGGCGCTCGAGTTGGACCCCAAGTCGGATCCGGCATGGTTTCAAAAGGCGCGGGCGTCTGAGCACGATGGCGATTTGAATGGAGCTCTTGACTCATTGAGCCGCGCGATCTCGATCAATTCTCGATCTTCTTCCTACTACTACGTGCTGGCGAGTGTTTACCGGAAATTAGGCAAGTCTGACGAGAGTAAGAAAGCTTTGGAAATGTTCACGCGTCTTGACCACGAGAATAATGAGCTGGAAAAAATGCGCCGCAACGCTTCCAAATCCGGAGCCCAGGCAGCAACCAGCGCTGGAGGAAAGAGTGAGTAGTTACTCCGGCCGAGTACACTCGCGCCGTGAGTTTTTCAAGGTTTTGAGCGGGACAGGAGCACTGATCGCGCTCACACCCCGCGTTCCGTTTTTGCCCGCGGCCTCGGCTTCATCCCAGCCGGTCGTTTTCACCGATGTCACCGAGTCCGCCGGTTTGTCGCATGCGCGAACCGTTTCCGGCAGCCCCGACAATAAACAATTCTTGCTCGAAGAAATGGGATCTGGAGTGGCGTTGTTCGATTATGACAACGATGGCTGGCTGGATATTTTTCTAGTAAACGGAACGTCGCTTGATCCAACAGTGAGGGACCTTCACCCCACCAGCTATCTTTTCCGCAACAATCGGGATGGAACATTTACCGATGTGACTGCGAGTGCTGGGATTACACATTCGGGATGGGGACAAGGGTGCTGCGTCGGCGATTACGACAATGACGGGCTCGACGATCTCTTCGTTTCTTACTTCGGGCGCAATGTGCTGTACCACAACAATGGCGACGGCACATTCACTGACGTTTCAGAGAAGGCGGGCATCGCTGGGGCGGAAAACCGCTGGGGCGCAGGTTGCTGCTTTTTGGACTACGATCGCGACGGAGATCTCGATCTTTTTGTTGCGAATTACGTGAACTTCGATCCCGCACGCGCGCCAAAGCCCGGTGAGGCGCTGTATTGTCACTACAACGACATTGATGTTCCTTGCGGCCCGCAGGGCTTTGCCGGAGGGACGAACCTTCTCTATCACAATCGTGGAGACGGTACTTTTGCGGATGTTTCGGAACAGTCCGGCATCGCTCGGCCGCATGGGCCTTCCTCGATGGTATTCGTCGGCAATAATTGGCGCGCATCAGGCTCCTACGGCATGGGGGCTGCGGCCGCCGATTTCGACAACGACGGCTGGCCAGACATTTACGTCGCGTGTGACAGCGCGCCGAGCTTGTTGTATCGCAACAATCACGATGGGACATTCCGTGAAATCGCGGTCCCGGCGGGATGCGCCCTGGACGAAAACGGAGTCGCGCTTTCGGGGATGGGCGTCGCAGTCGCTGATTACGATGGGGACGGATGGCTTGATATCGCGCGCACCAACTTCTCCGAACAGATTACCTCGCTATATCACAACTATGGAAATGGGGCATTTGAAGATGCGGGCATCAAGGCTGGACTCGGCGTAAATCGAAAATATCTCGGCTTCGGCGTGGGTTTCCTGGATTTCGATAACGACGGTTGGAAGGACCTTTTTCTTGCCAATGGCCACGTGTATTCGCAAATCGCAAACCGAAAGCTGCATATCAGCTACAAGCAGCCGAAAGTTCTTTATCGCAATCTCGGCAACGGACGTTTCGAAGACGTCTCTACAAGATCGGGCCCCGCAATTGCCGCCGCGAACCTCGCACGCGGCTGCGCTTTCGGTGATCTCGACAACGATGGAGATATCGACATCGTCATAAACAATATGGACGGTCCGCCAACGGTTTTGCGTAACGATGGAGGAAACAGGAACAGCTGGATCCAAATCAAATGCGTCGGAACTCGGTCAAATCGCTCAGGAATTGGCGCGAGGGTAAAGGTGACTGCCGGTAAGAATAGCCAGATTGATGAAGTGATGAGTGGATCAAGCTACTATTCACATAACGATCTTCGCTTGCATTTTGGGTTGGGAAGGGCCGGGAAGGCCGATTCAGTAGAGATCGCGTGGCCTTCTGGACTGAAAGATACCTTCAAGAATCTGCCGTCGAATCGTTGCTACATCGCAAGGGAGGGTAAAGGGATCGCGGAAAGTGGAAAATCAGAGCAGAGAGGGTCATGAACTTGCTCCGATTTCTTTTCCGCGTGATCGCTGGTTGCTTTTTGCTGCTGACGCTCGCGCCTGCCGAGTCCCCAACCGGCGTCACATTCACTGACATCACAAGCCAAAGCAAACTTGACTTCACGTATCAGAACTCCGCCACGTCCAACAAGTACCTGATCGAAACCATGGGTGGTGGTGTCGCGCTCTTCGATTATGACAATGACGGCCGCCTGGATGTTTTTCTCACAAACGGCGCGAAGCTCGATGATCCCATGCCTGAAGGCAAACTCCCCGACAAATCTGACCCGAAGTACTGGAACCGGTTGTACCACCAGAATGCCGATGGCTCATTTAGCGATGCAACCGAACGAGCTGGCCTCTCGGGTATGCCACAGGGTTATTACAGTATGGGCGTGGCGGTCGGGGACTACGACAATGATGGATTCGAAGATATTTACGTGACTGGATTCGGCGGTAACATTCTTTATCACAACAATGGCGATGGGACGTTCACAGACGTGACCAGGAAGGCAGGGGTCCTTGGCGGAGGGTGGAGCGTCAGCGCTGGTTTTTTTGATTATGACAATGACGGAAAGCTCGACTTATTTGTGACCCGGTATCTGGATTGGAGCTTCAAGACAAACCGTTATTGTGGCGAAAAGAAGGCCGGTTTTCGCGCGTACTGCCACCCAGACAATTATGACGGTGTCACCAACATTCTCTATCACAATAATGGCGATGGGACATTTACGGACGTTTCTGAAAAGGCAGGCATCGCCAATCCGCAGGGGAAGGGACTGGGTGTCGCATTCGCCGATTACGACGGCGATGGCTTTACCGACATCTTTGTTGCCAACGATTCAGTGCAGTGTTTTCTGTATCACAACAACGGAAACGGCACGTTTAGCGAAGTCGGCCTGCTGGCCGGTGTGGGTTACAACGAGGATGGAAAAACTTTTGCCGGGATGGGCGTAGATTTCAGCGACTACGACAATGACGGTTTCCCCGATGTTGCCGTCACTGACTTGTCCAATGAACGTTACATGCTATTTCGCAACAACGGTGACGAGACCTTCCGGGACGTGACCAATCCGTCCGGAGTGGGCAGCGCTACATTAGCCTTTTCGGGGTGGAGTACTCATCTATTCGATTACGACAATGATGGCTGGAAGGACTTGTTCGTCGCCCAGTCGCACGTGATGGATACGATTCAAAAAACTTCGCCCAACCTGCGTTACATGGAACCACCTCTTTTGTTGCGTAATCAGGCGGGACACTTCTCTCGAGTTGTCCCGGGGCAGGTGTTTGAGCAGGAATGGGCGGGGCGAGGCGCGGCGTTCGGAGACATAGATAATGACGGCGACGTAGATATTGTTGTGAGCAATCTCGGACAGAGAGCTTACGTGCTTCGCAACGACGGTGGTAACAGCAACAACTGGATCTCCATTGAGCCGCAAGGGACCAAGTCGAACCGCGATGGAATCGGCGCACGTATAAAAGTGATTTCTGAGTCGGGTCTGGTTCAGTATTTTACCGTGAATACGGCGGTCGGTTATCTTTCGGCGAGTGACAAGCGAGTGGTCGTGGGACTGGGCAAAGATACGGCGGCGAAGCTGGTGGAAATCAGATGGCCGGCGGGTATCGTGCAGAAATTCGAAAACGTGAAGAGCCGTCAAATTCTGAAGGCGATTGAGCCGCACCCGTGATCACCCGCCGCAAAATGATTTTCACAGCAGCGGGGACGGCGGGAGCTGCGATGACCGGCGGAGTGCGGCGGCTTCTCGGGCAGGGAATCTCCTCGCGTGGGGTGAAGGCACAACCACGAGGAAAGCCCTCTGGCAAACCATTTCTCGCGCGCTTGACCGACATTGCCGCGAAAGCCGGCTTGACTCATCCAGTCGTATACGGAGGCGTGGATAGCAAGAGCTACATCATCGAAGTGGTTGGATGCGGCGTCGCATTTCTTGACTATGACAACGATGGATGGCTGGACATTTTCGTTCTGAGTGGCACACGGCTGGAAGGTGATCCGGCAGGCGTAACCAATCGTCTGTACAAAAATAATCGTGATGGCACGTTCAGCGATGTAACTGCAAAAGCCGGACTGACGCGAGCAGGATGGGCCTCCGCTGTAACCGTTGGAGACTATGATAACGACGGCTTTGAAGACATTTTCGTCACCTACTACGGACATAACGTGCTTTATCGCAACAATGGCAACGGAACGTTCTCCGACGTGACCGAGCGCGCGGGATTGGCGCAGAACGTGCGCTACGGCTCTGGCTGCAGCTGGGTTGATTACGACCGAGATGGGAGACTGGATCTCTTCGTGGCCAACTACCTCAACACAACACTTGATAAGCTCCCGAAGCCTGGCGAAAACCCTGATTGTACGTGGAAGGGAGTAGCCGTGAACTGCGGCCCGCGTGGCCTTCCTACGGGGTTTGTTCAGTTATTTCACAACAATGGCGATGGCACTTTCAGCGAAGTGAGCAAATCATCGGGAGTTGCTGCGGCTGCAGGTTCCTATCCAATGACGGTGGTGGCCGCCGACTATGACAATGATGGTTGGCCTGACATTTATGTCGCCTGCGATTCCACCCCGAGCTGGCTCTTTCAAAACCAGCACGACGGCACGTTTCGGGAAGAAGCTCTCGAGCGCGGTGTGGCGCTCAGTGAGGACGGAGTGGAACAAGCGGGCATGGGTGTAGCGGTAGGAGACTGTGACTTGGATGGGAACCTGGATATTTTCAAGACAAATTTCGCCGACGATACGAATGTTCTCTACCGGAACGATGGAAAGGGAAACTTTGACGACATAACCATCCGTTCCGGCATCGGAGTTGAGACCCGCTATGTGGGATGGGGTACTGGGATGATAGATCTTGATAATGATGGCTATCCCGATCTTTTCATCGCGACCGGAAGCGTTTATCCGGAAGTCGAGCGTAAGCTGCCTTCGTATCCGTTCCGCTCTCCGCGCCTGGTGTTCCGGAACCTGGGCGACGGACGTTTTGAAGAACTCGTCGAAGAAGCAGGTCCTGGGGTTGCAGATGCACACGCTAGTCGGGGATGCGCCTTTGGAGATTTTGACAACGATGGGGACATAGATATTCTGGTTATGAACATGAACGAACCGCCATCGTTATTGCGCAACGACGTGACAAGTGGCGGGCATTGGCTGAAAGTTTTGTTGGTAGGTTCTAAGACAAATCACAGCGCCATCGGTTCTCGCGTGACGGTGAGCTACGGAAAGTTGCGTCAGTCGCAAGAGGTGATGGCTCAGTCGAGCTTTTACTCGGTCAATGATCGTCGGCTGCACTTCGGACTCGGGCCCGAAACGACCGCTGACCTGAGCATCCGTTGGACAAACGGAACCATCGAGAGCGTGCAGAGAGTCGCAGCGAACCAACTTGTAGTGATTCGCGAAGGCGAAGGAATCATTCGGACACAGAAGTTCTGACACTCGAGTCACGGGGATCGAACGCAAACGGTAAAGGAACTTCTCGCCCAATCCGTTCGTGAAAAAACATCGGAATTAGAGACAAATTCGGGCTGCCGCCTTCCTTCGAGAAAGGCGATCAGTCCTAACCCAGCGAACTATAGGCGGAAACTGATGTGACCGAGATGAATACACATAACTGGTTACATCCTGAAGAAGTTTCGCTTCACGAAGCATAATCTTGCAGAGTACCGCTGTTTCAAACCGGTTTTTCCATCCGACGCAGATCACTCCTACTCCCCTCAGTAATTTCGCCCACTTCGAGGACCGAGACAAGATCTCGAAGTATCCAGGACACCTGCTCGCGAAGAGTTAGGCCTTTTCTTAGAACTTTCCAAATAGTAGTCTTGAAAACTTGGCTATGAGAATTAGGATCAATACCGCCTCGGCAAAACCGAGTGGAATCGCCAACAAAGTGCCCGGAGTCCAGTGAGGTATGAGTCGCGCAAAGATTACCCACATCGCGAGAACATGCAGAGCGAAAAATGTAGCCCAAAGCATCCAAAACTGCCATACGGTCCATTTCGAGCGTCCCAACAGCAACGCACCGTAGAATGCAGTCATAGTCCAAACAATTGCCGCGTGCCAATTGCGCTGCGGGGTGCCCCAGCCGAGGATTACCGCCACGACAAGACTAACGGCTGTCGCAACCCAGCCGAGCGTATCGGCGCTTAAATAGGTGTGGGTGCTTAGTTTCCTTCGCATTGCTTGTACTGTTTAATACCCTGGGCAAGGTGCAGTAAATGATTGCAACGGCTAGAGTTCGTGGTGCCCGGGACCGGAATTGAACCGGTACGTCCTGTTAAGGACCCGGGATTTTAAGTCCCGTGCGTCTGCCAGTTTCGCCACCCGGGCGGGAAATGAAGTTCTTGAAAATA
>Ga0207695_10004936_pt1 | contig 17974 bp, 14 predicted proteins | sample KBSC54metaG_FD_184354 | JGI IMG/M metagenome (GOLD analysis project Ga0207695, IMG submission 184354) | Corn rhizosphere microbial communities from Kellogg Biological Station, Michigan, USA - KBS C5-4 metaG (SPAdes) (version 2) | ecosystem: Host-associated > Plants > Roots > Rhizosphere > Soil... | reverse complement strand
TATCACAGCCCGCAACCCGCGGTGCACAGCCCGCAATCCACGGGCGTTGGTTTGCCACCGGCGACCCAAAGTCCGGAGCGCGCGGAAGCCGGCCACGTTCACCAGCCAGCCTTGCCCCACCTGCCGGCGGGTTTGCAGCCGGAAACGAATGTTCCCCTGAGTCCGAAGCCGGCCCAGGCTCCGTTGGGATTAGGGTTTGGCCCGGGCCGACCGCCGCTGGTTGAGCCGACGACCCCGACGGGAATGGCGCCGCTGGCCGGGTCCCGGGATTCGCAGACTGTCCCCAGCGCACCGGCCTTGACCCAGGCTCCCGCGGCTGGCTCCGCTCCCGTGCCGTTGCTCAATGTCCCGCTACGCCTGGTTGGCGTCATCGGCAAGCTCTATGTCGTCCTGGAATCCGATCGCGGCCTGGTGCTCCTGGACCAACACGCCGCGCATGAACGGATTCTTTTCGAGCAAATGCTCAACCGCCTCGAGCATCATCAACAAGCCCCGTCCCAAAAACTGCTCCTGCCCGAAACGGTCGAACTCTCGGCCCGGGACGCAAATTTTGCGCGGGAGCAAATCACGGTGCTCACGCGACTGGGGGTTGGTCTGAGCGAGTTTGGTGAGCGGACGTTCCTGCTGGACGCGCTACCGCCGTTCGTAAAGGTGACCGACTCGCGCCGGTTTGTGATTGAGCTTATCGATGAGCTCAAGGCGGCCGGGCAGGAGGTTAATACGCTGCGGCTGGGGGAACTCACGGTCGCCAAGACCGTCTGCCGCCATGCGGTGAAAGCCAATGACCCACTCGCTGGGGCCGAACTGGAAAAGCTGGTTACCGACCTGCGCCATTGCGCCATGCCTTATACGTGTCCGCATGGGCGCCCGACCCTGATCGAAATGAACTTTCGGGAGCTCGAAAAGAAATTCGGCCGGAGCCAATAAGCCGCCGGCCTTTTCTGTCGCCCGGGTTCAGGTTGGAACAGATCAGCTGGGATTCGGGACCTCGGTGCCGGGTGGCACCTCTTCGACCTGCGCATGCTTCTGAAGCACATCGATCACTTTTTCGTTCATGACCTGGTCGTAGATCTCGATGAGGCCGTTTCGCTTTTCGAGGTCCTTAACAAATTTTTCGGCTGGGATCTCGTAAGTTGCCGCGAGCTGGGAAATGCGCAAGGCGATCTCTTCCTGGGAGACTTTGATATCTTCCTTCTCGGCGATCTTCTGCAACAGGAAAGCCACTTTCACCCGCTCTTTAGCGCCCTGTGAGGCGGCGGTATAAATGCGGTCCTTTTGCTGCTCGATGATATCCCGCGAAACGCCGCGCTTGGCATTCTCCTGGACGATGTCGTACACGACATTGCGGGTTTCCTGCGCAACGGCGGTTTCCGGGAGCTCAAAGGTGACGCGGTTCAACAGCGAGCGAACGAGCTGATTCCGGATGCTCTTGCTCTGCTTGAAGTCCAGCTCCTTCTCGAGATCGCGGCGGACCCCTTCCTTTAGCTTTTCGAAACTTTCGGCTCCGTAGGATTTGGCAAAGGCATCGTCCAACGCCGGCAAAGTTTTTTCTTTGACCTCAACGACGGCGACTTCGAAGACGGCGTGTTTGCCGGCGAGCTCTTTGGTGACAAAATCAGCGGGTAAATCGATAGTGACGGTGCGTTTCTCCGCCGCGCGAGCCCCGACGAGTTGCTCAGCGAAACCTGGGATAAAGGTATTGGCGCCGATCTCGACCCAGAAATTTTTCTGTTCCGTAAGGCCCGTGGCCGCCGGCGCGAGGTCCGTGATGGGTTTGCCATCGATGGTGCCCGTGTAGTTGACGACCACAATTTCCCCGTTGCCGGCCGCCCGGTCCACCGTCTGATAATTGGTCTGTGGTTGCCGCAAGACATCCAGGGCGCGGTTCACATCCTCCTCGGTCACCGTCCGGGTCTCTTTCTTGACGGGAATGGCCTTGTATTCCGGCAACTCAAATTCCGGGGCGGTTTCGACAGTCGCCGCGAATTGCAGCGCCTGGCCGCGTCCGAACTGGATTTCCTCGATATCGGGATAGCCCAGGACGTCGAACTTTTGCTCGTCGACGGCCTTTTTGTAGGCTTCGGAGATCAGCTTGCGCTTGGCTTCCTGCTCGATGTCCTTCGCGTATTTGCGCACGACGATCTCGCGGGGAGCTTTACCGGGCCGGAAGCCCGGCAAGTTGGCTTCCTTTTGATATTCTTTGGTGACCGAGTCGAAGGTTTCGTCAACCTTCTGCGCCTCGACTTCCACCCGCACGAGTTTTTTGCAGGGGGCCAAATTCTCAACCGTTACATTCACGAGTAAATCTTTCCGTTAATCGCTGAAAAGTCCAGTGGGGGCAAGCGCCGGAAGCGCCAATCAGCGAGTCGGTAACTTTAAGAGACCGGGAAAGGGCCGTCAAGTATTCTGAAAGAAAAGCAATTGTGCGTGACTGGGAGGGCTGTGCTATACTCGGGCGTCCTCACAACGTTGGGCTGAGGACATTATATGTTGGCAACCGCTGAACTCATTTGCGAAACCGCACAACCGGCCCGCCTGGCCGAGGTGCTGCCCCGGTTTTTGTCGGGAACTCCCCTGTACCAGCGAACCTGGCAGGCGCTCAGGGGGCAAGTGCCGACCACAGCGGCTGATTTGGCCCGGCTGCCGCTGATCACGAAGAAAGATATCCGGCGGGACTTCCCGAATAATTTTCTCGGTCAGGACGGCGATTTGGAGGCTTTAGTGGAGAGCGAAACCATCGAGCTCGAACACACGTCCGGCACGTCGGAGCAGCGCACCGCGTTGTTGCTGCCCAGGCGATGGTGGGCAGAGCAGGAGAAGCGGGCGCTGGAACTCAATGCCGCAGCCGCTCAGTTGCTGGCAACCAACCCTGAGACGCGCCGGGTCACCATCAGTTCTCCGGTTTGCAGCAGTGAAATCTGCTACACGGGGGTGCCTTCGCGGGAGGAGCGGACGATTGGCAACACGCTGTTTGTCAGCCTCTCCCGGCTTCCTTTTCTGTGGAGCCAGGCTGAATTGAAACGGATTGCTGATGAGGCCATTGATTGGAAGCCGCGGTTTTTGGACGTCGACCCGGTGTATGGGGTTGTGTTCGCACGGTATTGTCAGGCGGCGGGTGTTCGGTTGCCGTCGCTCAAGTTCATCATCTGCAGTTACGAGTATGTGAGTGTGGTGCATCGGCGCATCCTGGAGCGGGCTTTTGGCGTGCCGGTTTATGACCTGTATGGCTCGACGGAGACTGGCCACCTGCTGATGGAGGACGTGTCCGGGCAGATGCGGCCGAGCCTGGAAACGGCGGTGCTGGAGGTGATCGAGGGGGATGACCGAGGCATCGGCGAACTGGTGGTCACGACCTTAACGAATGAAATCATGCCGCTCATCCGGTACCGGATCGGGGACCTGGTCGAACGCAGCGAAGAACCCTACGGAACTCGGTATTGCCTGCATGGCAGGGTGGCTGACGCCTTCATGCAGCGATCAGGCCGCCGGGTCACGACCCGGGAGGTGGACCAGTGTTTTGCGGGGATATCGGGGATCGCGCATTACCAGTTGAGCGAGAGCTCGAGCGGGCGATGGCTATTGCGTTTTGTTCCCGACCAGGAAGGTCCGACCGCGGGAGACCAGAAACGGCTACAATGCCGGCTAGTCGAACTTCTCTCCTGTGAGGACAATCTCGCGCTGGAAGCGACCGACCTGCTCATGCCGGAAAGTTCGGGCAAGTTCCGATTGGGCTACCCGGCACGTGCTTTGTGAACCCGGCCAGGTTGCGAACGCCTGGGGAACCGCCCAACTCTAAGCGCCTGAATACCAGGAGCGAGCTAGCTGGGGTCGACTTCGAAGCCTAGCTCGCGAAAGCGCTGGAGCTTATAAAGGAGGGCGCGGCGGCTGATACCAAGGGCTTTGGCGGTTTCGGTGCGGTTAAAGTCGTGCTTGCGCAGGGCCTGAAAAATGGCCTGCCGCTCGATTTCGCCCAGGCGTTCGGCCTCTCCAGGAGCAGGCGACCCGGCGGCATCCGCAGTCGAACGAATCCTGGCCGGTAGATGCTCCGGCAGAATCAGTTCCCCGAGCGAGAGCAGCGCCGCGCGCTCCATCGCGTTGCGCAATTCACGCACGTTACCCGGCCAGCTATAGCGCGTAAGGCACTCGGTCACCGAGGTAGAGAAGCGCGCTTTGCCTTGAGTGAACTCACCGATGAAGGCGCTTGCCAACGGCAAAATATCCTCGGGACGCTCTCGCAACGAGGGGACGTTCAGCTCGACGACGTTGAGGCGATAAAACAGGTCTTCGCGAAACGCGCCGGTTTTGACTTCTTCTTCGAGGTTATGATTGGTGGCGGCAAGGATACGCGCGTTGGTCTGCAATTCCTTATTTGAGCCTACGCGGGTGAAGAGTCCGTCCTGGGTGACACGCAACAACTTGGCCTGGAGCGGCGCGGACATATCGGCAATCTCGTCGAGAAAGATGGTTCCGTCATGAGCTTGTTCGAAGCGTCCGATACGTTGAGCGACGGCGCCAGTGAACGAGCCTTTTTCGTGCCCAAACAACTCACTTTCCAGTAGGGTCTCAGGAATCGCGGCGCAGTTCACCTTGACCAGGGGCCCTTGCGCCCGGGCGCTCCAGGCGTGGATCACGTCCGCCAATACTTCTTTGCCGACGCCACTTTCGCCGGTGATCAGCACGCGACTTTCGGAAGGCGCAATCCGTGAGGCGTCGTGAAATACTGCGCGCATCAACGGGCTGTTCGCGATGACACGGGCCGGTAATTGCCTGTCGGCATCAAACTTAAGGGGTGAGCTTTTGGCCAGGCCGGTTACCTGTCGAACGGTGGCCAGGAGCTCGTCCAAGTCAATGGGCTTGGCGAGGTAGTTGAGAGCTCCGTCGCGCATTGCCCCCACAGCCTCCCGAATGTCGGCATAAGCGGTGACGAGGAGCACAGGTAGGGTCGCATGCTCCTGCCGGGCGCGCCGCAAGGTTTCAAGGCCCGTCATTCCCGGCATTCTCACATCGGAAATCATCAGGCTGAATTTTTCCATCCGTAAAATTTCAAGGGCGCGCTCACCGGATTGAGCCAGAACCGTGTCAAAATTTTGGGTGCGGAGAAAGGAGTCCAGGAGGCTACGCTGGCCGGGATCATCATCCACAATGAGGATGCGTGGTGAGCTGGCGCTGTGCTTACGGTTCTCGGACGACATGACTCATGTTTCCGGCTGAGCCCTTTGGTAACGGTCGGGGAGCCGGATGGAACGAGCTTAGTCGCGACGAGGCGGTGGATAAAGGCTATTTGCGAGAGGGCAGAGTGGTCCGGGAAACCTGTCCGGAACACCAATCCACAATGATCTCTTCGTCCGGTTGGAACTCCCGGGGCGGTGGGGCCTCGAGGGGTGGAGAGCGATCCGTGGTGGGTGCGGGTAGGGGCTCGGCGCCAATCTCTTCCATCCCGTCGAGCATGCTCGAGCAGGAGGCGCAGACGTTGGGATTTCTCGATAAAGCGTGCCCGCTCTCGGCCATGGGTTCACCGCAACAAATGCAGATCTGAGGTTTCATGGGGTCTCAGGGATGGTAATGCGGGGGAGATGCGAGACACGTTGCCCCAAGATGCCAAAAAGCGCCTTCTGAAAACACTTCTTGAGCGTCGAGAACAGCCGCCAGCACGCGCCAGCAGCAAATTTCCTTGGTACAACATCCCCAGTCTGCAACCTCGTGTTCAATTACCTTGACCCTTGTGAGTAGGTAAGAAAGCACTATTTGGATACAAAGTCAAGCTCGAATTTTCGACCAGACAGCCAGGTGGTTTGCCACCGCTGGGTTTGCCTGCCACCGACGTATCTTGGAGTGAGCCAAACGAGCGCTGGACTTCTCAGCGGCTTTGGTCGGGAGAAAACCTGCCCGCGAACCACGCACTGAAAGGCGTGCGGCAGGCGCAAAGGCCAACTCCAGGCCGACCGGCTGATAAGTCGTGGTGACCGGAGCTTTTGAGGGTGGAAAAAGGTTGGAGCGGGTGGTGGGAATCGAACCCACGTGTGAAGCTTGGAAGGCTTCCGTTCTACCATTGAACTACACCCGCAGCCGCAAAAAGAGTAGCGGTTGAAAGCTGATTGTCAATCGTGGGCGGACGTGTATGCTCCGCGCGCATGAACGCGTTGCTGCTGATCGGCGGACGGGTCCTTGATCCCGGCACTCATTTCGATGCTGTAGCCGACGTCCTGATTTCGGAAGGAAAGATCGCGGCAGTAGGCACCGAGGCTGCGGCCAAAGCGGGTTCCGGGGCAGAACGTATGGACGTGTCCGGGTTGGTCGTGTGCCCGGGACTGATCGATTTGCACGTACACCTGCGGGAACCGGGCCAGGGAGCCAAAGAGACGCTGGCCACCGGCACCGCCGCGGCAGCGCGAGGCGGCTTCACCTCAGTGGTCTGCATGCCGAACACTTCGCCTGCCATCGACAACCCGGGAACGGTTGCCCTGATTCACGAATTAGCCGCGGGCCAGGGCAAGGTCAATGTCTTTGTCGCCGGGGCGATCAGCCGGAACATCGCGGGCGAGGAACTGGCACCGATCGGGTCGTTGAAAAAGGCCGGCGTGGTGGCCATTACGGACGATGGCCATTGCGTGCAAAACAACGAACTCATGCGGCATGCGCTCGAGTACGCCAAGATGTTCGATCTTACGGTAATGGACCATTGCCAGGACTACTCCCTGGTCACGGACGGGGTCATGCACGAAGGCTACTGGAGCACCGTCCTGGGGCTGCGCGGCTGGCCCTCGGCGGGCGAGGAAATGATCGTGGCGCGCAACATTCTCCTGGCTGAAACTACCGGCGCCCGAGTGCATTGCCAGCACCTGAGCGCGGCCGGTAGTGTCGAACTGCTGCGCCAGGCCCGTCGGCGTGGTGTGCCAATTTCCGGCGAAGCCTGCCCGCATCACTTCACGCTCACCGATGCGGCCGTGGCCGGGAGCGAAAAATTTTGGGTTGCGGACGGGAAAGGTCTCTTGAGCGCGGCATCCGAGGGCGATGGGCTGCCGAGCTGGCCGGTTTATGACACAAACTTCAAGATGAACCCGCCGCTTCGATCGGCCCGTGATCGCGAGGCCATTCTCGAGGGGCTGGTAGATGGCACGATCGATATCCTGTGCAGTGATCACGCTCCACACTGCGATTATGAGAAGGAGGTGGAGTTTGATTATGCACCGTTCGGGATTACGGGGTTGGAAACCGAGCTGGCGCTTTCGTTGATGCAACTTTATCATTCCGGCCGCCTCGGGTTGGCCGAGATCATTGCCAAATACACGATAGCCCCAGCACGTTTGCTGGGCCTGCGTAAAGGCACGCTCAGCGTCGGGGCCGACGCGGATGTAACGGTGCTGGACCCGGACCGTCGGTGGGTATTTGACAAAGGCCTGTCGGCGAGCAAGTCTTTAAACAGCCCGTTCCACGGCTGGCCGTTGAAAGGAAGAGCTGTGGCGACGATTGTCGCGGGCAAAAAGGCATGGGTTGAAGCCGCCGAACTTGCGGGCGTTTGAGCGCCTGGGATCGGCGCACCCTGACGAGCCTGGACACCAGGCGGGATTGGCGGGCGGCTGAGTTCCTCTCCCCACCAACGCACTAGTTAATGGTTATGAAGAAATTAGCACTTGGTTTAGTGGCCTGCTGGGCGGCCTGGCAGGTGAGCGCCGCAGAAGATCTTTGGCTGACGGACCTCTCGAAGGCCCAAGCCCAGGCGAAAGCGGAACACAAGATCGTCCTCATGGATTTCAACGGTTCCGATTGGTGCCCGCCCTGCAAGGAGCTGAAGAAGAAAGTGTTCTCCTCGCCGGAGTTTATCCAATACGCCCAGAAGAACCTGGTCCTGGTCGATGTCGATTTCCCGCATCACAAGGACCTCGGTAAGAGCCAAACGAAGCAAAACGAGGACCTCGCCCGGAAATTCAGCGTCGAAGGTTTTCCGACCGTGGTCATTCTGGATAGCAACGGCAAACAGTTAAAGAAGGACACCGGGTACGAAGGCCAAACCGCGAAAGAATACATCGACGAGCTTCAAAAACTGCAGAAAAGCACGTAACCTCCCGGCGCGGGACCGGTTGGTAATTGTGATTTGATAAGAAAACTTTAATGAGAGCGATTCTGGCCCTGGAAGACGGGTCTTTATTTCAGGGTAAGGGTTTTGGCGCGCAGGCATCCGCCTGCGGGGAGGTGTGTTTTAACACCTCGATGACTGGCTACCAGGAGATCCTGACCGACCCATCGTACAAGGGTCAGATCGTTACCATGACGTACCCGCTGATTGGTAACTACGGCGTGAATCGCCAGGACGTTGAATCCTGGCGCCCGCACGTCGCGGGGTTTGTCATTCGCGAACTCTCGCCGGTCGTGAGCAATTGGCGGGCAGAACATTCGCTGGCCGAGTACCTGGACCAGAACGGGATTCCGGGTATTCAAGGCATCGATACGCGAGCCCTCACGAAAAAGCTCCGGGTCCGCGGCGCCATGAAGGGCTTCATTTCCACTGAGGAAATCTCGGATGCCGAAGCGTTACGACGGGCCCGCGAGTGGCCTGGGCTGGCAGGTGTCGACTACGTCAAAGAGGTAACGCACAAGGAAGCTTTCCTGTGGGATGAAACCGACCAGCAGAGCGCCCGCTTCAGGTTGGTCCACGGCAGCGCCGAGACCCAAACAGGCAACTCGAGCGAACCGCTGCCTCCGGCGGACATTCCCATCGTGGCCTTCGATTATGGAATGAAGTACAATATTCTGCGCCGTCTGCGGCAACATGGCTTCCGGGTGCAGGTGCTGCCGGCGACAGCTTCGGCCGCCGAAGCGCTCCGGCATAAACCCGCCGGCATTTTCCTGTCGAACGGGCCGGGGGATCCCTCAGCGCTGGATTATGCGGTGCGAACGGTAGCGGAACTGGTGAGGTCCGACGTTCCGATCTTTGGGATATGCCTCGGGCACCAGATTCTCGGCCAAGCCTTTGGCGGCAAGACCTTCAAGCTGAAATTCGGCCACCGCGGTGGGAATCAGCCGGTGAAGGACCTCGAATCCGGCCGCGTGGAAATAACGTCGCAAAATCACGGTTTCGCCGTGGATCCACGGTCATTGCCGAGTGAGGTTGCGGTGGATCGCATCAACCTCAACGACCAGACCGTGGAAGGCATGCGCCACAAACAGAAGCCGATTTTTTGTGTGCAATACCACCCGGAAGCCTCGCCGGGGCCGCACGATTCGACCCCGCTCTTCGCTCGTTTTCGAGCGATGATTAATAAGCAATAAGAGCGGGTGACGGCTCACGCTGACAGGTTGGGTGTCGGGTTTGACCCGTTGGCCGTTCAGGACAATGTGCCGTTTTCAACCGACTTCCCGTCGGCGCTCCGTTTCGGTTTGACTTGTGTGAATCACCGGTGATAATCGCGGTACAAAGTATTTATGGCGAAGCTTGTTCTCCTCAGCGCCGGAATGACTGGACGCACCCAGGATCTGAAGGCGGAAAAAACCACGATTGGTCGTGTGGAGGACAACACGTTCCACATTGCTGAGCCTTCAATCTCCAGCCACCACTGCGAGGTGGTGGTGCGTGGGAACGATGTGATTGTTAAGGACCTGGGTTCCACGAATGGCACGTTCATCAACGGGGAGCGGATCAGTGAAGGTGCGTTGAAACCGGGCCAGATTCTGCGATTGGGCCAGGTGGAGATGCGTCTGGAGGCTGAGGCCTCCAGTTCCACGACCCCGAAAAAGCTGAGTCAGACCATGGTCATGCAGCGTGGTGTGAGCCTGACGGAGCTGGAGCAGACCGCGCGCGGCGTGGCATTTGATACCAAAGGGTCTGGTTTTTCAAAGAAGGACAACAAGGTAAACAAGATCGTCATCGCCAGTTGCGTGTTCCTGGGCGTAGTGATTTTGGCCTTGCTGCTCTACGTGTTTACGATGGCCAAGTAGCACCCGCTACTCCCGAAGCCACCGCGCCACGTCGATCGCCGAATAGGTGATCAGGATATCCGCCCCCGCTCGGCGCATCGCCAACAGTGATTCCAGCGTGACTGCCTTTTCGTCGATCCAACCCTTCGCCCCCGCCGCCTTAATCATCGAGTATTCCGCACTCACAGAGTAAGCGGCGGTGGGATAGCCGAACTCGTGCTTCACCCGATAGAGAATATCCAGGTAGGCCAGCGCGGGCTTCACCATGACGATATCCGCGCCTTCCTGGATATCGAGTGCAACTTCCCGCAGGGCTTCCGAGGCATTGGCCGCATCCATTTGATAACTGCGGCGATCCCCGAATTTCGGAGCGGACTCCGCCGCCTCACGGAAGGGGCCATAAAAAGCGGACGCGAATTTAGCCGCGTAGGACATGATGGGCGTTTCGGAAAAGCCCAAGGAGTCGAGCTGTTCACGAATCGCGCGCACCCGACCGTCCATCATATCGCTGGGGGCGACGATGTCGGCACCGGCTTCAGCGTGGCTGCCGGCGGTCCGCGCGAGGAGCTTAAGGGTGGGATCGTTCAGGATCGTGGCGCCGGTCTTGGTTTGTTTCACCACGCCGCAATGGCCGTGGATCATGTATTCGCACAGACAGACGTCCGTGATGACCAGCAGCTCGGGAAGTTCTTTCTTCAGCAGCCGCACCGCCTGCTGCACGATACCGTTGCGAGCGTAGGCGCCCGAGGCCTGGGCATCCTTTTTTTCGGGAATTCCGAACAGCAACACGGCGGGCACGCCGGCTCCGTGCGCGGTTCGAGCTTCGCGGAGCATTTCGTCGAGAGACAGTTGGAACACCCCGGGCATGGAGCTGATGGGATGACGTACGTGTCGACCCGGGCGGACGAACAGCGGCAGAACCAACTGCGCCGGGTTCAACCGGGTTTCCCTCACCATAGCCCGTAAGGCGCGCGACTGGCGCAAGCGCCGCGCGCGATAAACGGGAAACTGTCCGACCGAATGCAAACTCATGCCCAACAGTGTATGGCCTGCTCACGGGGCGAAAAGGCGAAAGTAAGTGGTTTCGAGCTACCGGGCGGCCCTGGGCAGATTTTGGGGTGAAACCGTCGGCTGGCCGATGCCGCGGAGAGTTGGTCCGCCGCAGGATTTCATCGGAACGCCTGCCCAGAAGACGGGTGAGACAGTGCCTCAAATCAAGCCAGGAAGCCGAGCGTGAGGGCTTTTGAGCCTTGGGAACGCGGCAGGTATAATTGGGGGACAGAAGCGCCGGCCTCCGGCGGACGCTCAACGCCCGGTCAAAAAATCAAAGTCCGGGCGAATGGGCCGCCACAGTGTCCAGGTATTTAATCGCAACGGGGGAGGGGATCTCAGGCGGGTCCTTAATGCTGATGGGCAGGGTCCATTTCTGTGGCCGCGCGAACCGCGCGCGGCGAAAATTGAACTGCAGCAGCAGGGGGCCAAGAGGCCGGGACGGTAGCCGCTTATGGGTGAGTTCGGCAAAGCCACGAACCTCCAGCAGCAGCTTCATCATGTTCATTCGGGTTGCCATGTGATCAATTCCGTTCGATATGCGTGCAATTCACGTGCCACAACTAACCTGCGAAAATGGTGACTCGCACTCGGCCGGCGCACGCCGAAATCCCGCTTGGCAGGCTGTTTCGCTTCTGGTTAGCTCAACGCGCCTAATGACACGCTGGAACGCAACCGTTTTGCTCGCACTCGCACTGCTTGCGTCTCCGGCATTCTTGTTCGGTCAGCAGCAAGAAGAGGTCGAGTGGAGCATTGAATCACTCTCAAAGAAGGCCGGCAGCGAACCGGCTTATGACTACACCAGCGGGATTGTCGTCGCGAGCAACGGGGTCTTGGTCAAGTATGGCGGCGTCGTGCTCACGGCCGACACGGTTGCGGTCCAGCTGGCGACCGGGGAGGCCATCGCGGATGGGGACGTGCGCATCCAGCAGGCGGACCAGCTCTGGGCGAGCCAGCACATCAACTACAACTTCAAGACGCACCAAATCGAGGCGAAACAGTTTCGAACGGGCACCCCGCCGATCTACGCCTCGGGAGCAGGTTTGTTTGGGGACATGACGAACCGGAGTTATACGGCGACCAATGCGCTCCTGACGACGGATGATGTGGCGAAACCGGGGATCAAGCTACGTGCCAAAAAGATCGTCATCATCCCTGGCAAGCGGATCATTGCTTATCACGCCACCTTGTACATGGGCGAAGTCCCGGTCTTCTACTTTCCGTATTACAGCCACGAATTGGGCCCGAAGTCGAACAACTTCAATTTCACCCCGGGCTATCGCAGCCTTTATGGGCCCTTCATTCTGGGGCGTTACACCTGGTACTACAACGACGAACTCGATGGGGTGCTGCACCTGGATTACCGCGAAAAGCGCGGCCCGGGTGTCGGGCCGGATGTTAACTATAACTTCGGGCGGTGGGGTGAGGGGACGTTCAAATACTACTACACACATGACGACGCGCCCAATACCGACGATCTAGGCGTTAACATTCCCGAAAACCGCCAGCGTGTCTGGTTTTCCTACCAGGCAAATCCAGCCACCAACCTGTACCTTAAATCCCTGGTCCGGTACGAAAGTGATCTCGCCGTGACGCGCGACTTCTTTGAGCGCGAGTACCTCGCAAACCCCCAGCCCAACACCTTCGTGGAAGCGAACAAGTTCTGGCAGAATTTCAGCGTGGACGCTTACGTGCAGCCCCAGGTGAACGGGTTTCTGGAAACCGTCGAGCGTCTTCCGGACGTGCGGCTGACCGGGTATCGCCAGCAGCTCGGTGATTCGCCGGTGTATTATGAGAGCGAAACCTCAGCCGGTTATTACCGGCGCAGTTTTGCGGAGAACTCCGGAATTTACGGTGCGCCGCCCGGCCTGGATTATGAGGCGGGGCGAGCGGATACCTTTCACCAATTGCTGCTGCCGCAGACGTTCTTCGGTTGGCTCAACGTTACTCCGCGCGTGGGAGGACGGCTGACCTATTACAGCGCCGCCACCGGACCGGGTGCGACAACGGACGAGGAGACCCGCGGCGTGTTTAACACTGGCGCGGAGGTCTCATTCAAAGCCTCGCGGCTGTGGTCCGGAGTGCAGAACCAGCTCTTTGAGATCGACGGTCTGCGCCATATTATCGAGCCTTCGGCGAATTACGTCTTCGTGCCCTCTCCGTCGACACCGCCCGACCAGCTACCGCGGTTTGATTACGAGTTACCGAGCCTGCGGCTGCTCCCCATAGAGTACCCGGAGTACAACGCGATTGATTCGATCGACAGCCAGAACGTCATCCGTTGGGGCCTGCGCAACAAGCTGCAAACCAAACGCGAGGACAAAGTGGTGAACGTGGTGAACTGGGATGTGTACACCGACTGGCGCCTGCACCCACAAGCGGGCCAAACTACCTTTGCGGATCTATATTCCGATCTGGCCGTCCGGCCGTGGTCCTGGCTGACGCTCGAGTCTCTCGTGCGCTATGACATCAATGACCGGTTGTTGAGAATGTCCTACACCACGCTCGCTTTTCAGCCTTCCCCGGCCTGGACTTGGCGGCTGGGCCAGTATTATTTGCGCGATGATTTCAGCAGCTCGCCCACCGCCCTGGGGGAGGGCAACAACGCGTATACCAGCACGCTCTATTATCGTTTGAACGAAGACTGGGGCCTCCGGATGGCACATTATTTCGATGCGCGGACGGGCCGGTTGCTCCAACAATCGTACACCGCGTATCGCGACCTGCGCAGTTGGACAGCCGCGCTGTCCTTCGTCGTGCGCAACAACTCGAACGGTCCTCAAGATTACGGAGTGGCCTTCACCTTCTCTCTCAAAGCCTATCCCCACTTCGGGCTCGGGACCGACAGCGCGGGCGCCTATTCGCTGCTCGGGCTGTAAGACCCCAATTTCAGGTTCTCATATTCCGCTCCGAAGAATTCGAAGACTAGAACAGAAATATTAAGAGACAGAAAAATCCCGCAGCAAATGTGGAGACCGACAAATTAGGGAGTCAACCACGCTTCTTCTTCGCCAGAAGAGCCGACCTCCGCCGAGCGTGTCCGGCCTTTGTTGTGTTTGGCCTGCTTGAATTTCTTCCCGGCGGCGGATCACACCTGCGGCGGAAAATGCATCGGCGGGAGAAGTAACCGCAGGCTCGCGGAGCACAATACCCCATGGAATCGCGGCTAGCGGGAAATAGCTTAATTCAAAAGGGAAATTTATGCGAAACTTCAAGGATGTGGTGCTGCTGAGTAGTTTAACGGGGGCGATCGCTTGTTTAGGTTTGACCGGTTGCGCGATGCAACAAGGGAAGAAGGCAAGAGAAACTGGCCGAACCGTTACCCAATACCAAACCGACAAAGCGACAAGCGACCGCGTGGCGGACGCTTTGAAGGCGGCGCCGGTGTATAAATTTCCTGATGTTCAGGTTCAGACATTCGATGGAAATGTCCAGCTCAGCGGGTTTGTCCATACCCAAGACCAGAAACAGCAGGCGGAGCAGATCGCACGGCAAGTGCCTGGGGTGAATCGCGTCATGGATGGCCTCGCCATTGTTCCAGAAAATCCCACGCCAACCGGCCGGGAGCGTGGTTATCCGCAGGTTGAGGAAGGTCATCGGGCACCGGAGCAGACGGGGTTACCTGGGCAGCCGATCCCGTCGCAACAACAGCCGCAGGCGCCCGCTCAGCAGACGGGTCCGGCCAACACGCCGCCTCCGGCCACTCCTCCGCCGAACGACGGCCCTGGATCTCAATAAGACTTCATTGCGCCAAGGGACACGCGGAGCAATCTCCGCGTGGTTCCATTTATAATGGAAACCAAAAACGAGCAACCGGCGACCGGGAGACTTTCTTTTAACGCTTTAATGCTTCCGGGCACCCCAGAAGGCTAAGCCCAGACCAGCCAGGACCGCCAAGACTCCGAGAACTAACAGCCAGGCGGACTGGAGCGCAGGATAGGCGGCCACCCACCGGGATAACTGGACCCCGGCCGGTTCGGAGGCAGCAAACGCCACAATTAACAGGGAGACTCCTAGCCCGAATACGGCCAACCCGAAGACGTTGTTCATGCTCTAAACTGCATGACCACGGCCACCTCGCTATACGGCGTTCTACCCGGTCGAGGTGGCTCGGGCGGGGTTTTCGCGCGACAGAGGGTGGAAGCGGAAGTGAGCCGGCTGGCGCGCCTCAGGGTCGAGGTCGACGGTGAGGTATCCGCCGTCATTCAACAATTCGATCCCCGCCAGCGACGGGCACAGGCGCACCTTGAACGGTCGCCAATCGCGGGCCATGCCCAAGGCGGCGCTCAAGCGCCGGGTCGTATGGCCGAGAAAGCTGATTTTGGGCATGCCCGCCAACCACCGGCTTTTCCACAAAACCAGGTTTGAATGCAGGTGGCCAATAACGGTTTGTTCCAGCTGGGGCAACCTCGCCTGGACGGCGGGTTCCATTCCCAGGAAGGGCAAAGCCGTTGGGTCATGACAAAACAGCAACACCCGTTCGTGTGTCTGCAAGTTTTGAAAAGCCCGGCGGATCTCCTCCAGATGCTCCTGGCGCAGGCGCTCCCATGCCTGGCGCTCCTCCGGCAGCGTATCGTCCTCGAACACCGGCAACGCAATGACCGAGGAGGTGATCCCAATGCACACGTACCGCCCAATGCGGATCTCCCAGAAGGGTTCCAGCCCGAGGCACTCCTGGGCCCGGCGCCAACTGGCAAGTCGCATTCCACCGCGGCCACCAAAGAAGCTGACTTTACCCAGTTCATGATCGCCGAAGATCGGGCGGACCTGACCGCCAAAGGCGGACCGGAGTTTTCCCAGGCATTCGCGCGTGCTCTCACACGCCGCGTCGTCGCTGACGCCCACAAATGCCGAATCGCAGGAATAATCGCCGTTGGCGATCACCCACTCCAACCCTTTGGCATTCTCCAGAAAGCGGTCCAACAAATATCCGTTTTTCAAGGGTTCACGTTGCCAAAAGAAGTGACGGTAAAGACGAACGAACGCGCGCAGGAAGGGATTGTGGATGCCGACTGCTTCGTAATCCGCGCCGCGGGCCTGCTCGGCCGCGCACGCGTAATGAATATCGCTCACGATACCGAGCGTGTGTTTGCTAGGCATGCGGGCGGAGGCACTGGCGCGCCCCGGTGGTTCGGGTCATGGGTTGACCCCGACCGCAGGCAAGCTGATGGTAAAAGTTGTTCCTTGCCCGAGCTGGCTCCGGACGCGAATCGTGCCGCGGTGTTGATGGACGATTTGGCGGGTAATCGCCAGGCCCAAGCCGGTGCCACTCGGTTTGGTAGTGACAAAGGGTTCAAACAAGTGCGACAAGACATGGTCAGGAACTCCCGCACCTGTGTCCTCGATACTGAGGCAGAGCTGGGGCCGACCATTTCCGGATGGCGTTTTCTCCCCTCCAATCTCCACGCGGGTGGTCACCGTTAAGGTTCCCTTTAGTCCCATAGCTTCGACCGCGTTCAGCAGCAAATTTACGAAGGCCTGCTGCAGCTCATGGTCGTCGGCGAGGACCAGATCAGGAGCTGCCTCGAGCGCACGCATCAACGTGATGGCTTTATCCTCCATCTGTGGTTCCAGCAACCGCAGCGAGTGTTCCAGGATTTCATGGACGTGGACGACGCTTTGTTTCCCTGAGCCGAGCCCGCCAAACTTCAACATGCGGCTGACCAGGGAATCGATCCGGCCCATTTCGCGACGGACGATTTCGACCAACTCACCCTCCGCGTTCTTCTCCAGGAGCAAATCGATAAATGTCTTGCAGGCGACCAGGGCATTCTTGACTTCATGCGCCATGCCGGCGGCCAACGTTCCCAGGTTGGCCAGGCGATCCAGCCGGGCCATTTGCTGCTCGGCCTGGCGGATCGGTGTCCAGTCGCTGAGCACCAGCGCGACGGATCGGCGGCCGGTTCCATCATCCACGGCCAGTGCGTTGACCCGCAACCAGGTGCACCCGCCAGAAATCTGTATAATCCGGTTGGCCGATGGGCCTCCTGGAGCCAGGGCCTCCTCGGCCAAAGCACTCAAAGCAGCAGGCAATTGATCAAGCCGCGTGGGACCGAGTTCGGGGAGCGCGGACCCAAGGATTTGCTGGATGCCGCTAGTGAGAGCAAGCACCTTTCGGGTGTGATCGATCAAGATCACCCCGGAGCTGAGGCCCTCGAACCACCCTGCAGCGAACCCCGATCCTTGCTGGTTCCGAGCTAGACTGGTTGGTCCTTGTGATTCCATGTGGCGGCGCCTCAGGACCTGGCCCGAATGCCCCTGGGGCGACAAACGCGGAAATGATCCAGCTCTTCACCGGCAGAAGCCGGTGGGGAGCCAGATTGTCGCTGCCGAGCCATGGAATGTTTCACATTAGCGGGCTTGGTAACCCGGGGCAACCCAAAACGGAACTGAAAGGAACCGAAAGGCGGCGAAATCGGAGCGCCACTCCAAGGTCGGGCTGGCAAAATCCGCCCTTGCCGTTTCCGCGGCCAGGGACTGAGCCGTGCGGACGGTCGGCCAAGTGTGGGCTAGAAGAGCACCACGCCTCTAATGGTTGGTGGAGACCACGCTGTTCTTCGGAAGCAGGGTAATGTAATCCAGCAGGATGTGCTCAGATTCCATCATATCGGCATCGACGGCCGGTGGTTTCTCCTCGTCGGGGATGCCATCCAGATTTTCGATCGGCACTGAACTCCTACTGGCCGCGATCGTCCCGTTGGTTGAAAGGACCGAGCCAGTTTCGGATCGGGTGCTGGAGATCCTGGCGATGGCGGTGTTCGTCTTCGCCACGGGAGGTGGAAGTCCTGGAAGGGCGGCTTGTTTGAGCGTCAGCTCGTAAACCTTTTCCATGGTGTCCTTCCGCGCCAATCGCTCCTTATCCCGGGCCTTTTGCCGAGCGTCGGACTCTTCCTTTTCGGTGAGTTGTTGTTTCTCGTTTAAGGAAAAGGTTTTGTCGGCCTGCCGCCTTTTGTAAAGCTCAATATCTTCGCGGATATAGCTGAACTCCTTATCGGCGGACGCGCTCCCCTGA
>Ga0207695_10004935_pt1 | contig 17977 bp, 12 predicted proteins | sample KBSC54metaG_FD_184354 | JGI IMG/M metagenome (GOLD analysis project Ga0207695, IMG submission 184354) | Corn rhizosphere microbial communities from Kellogg Biological Station, Michigan, USA - KBS C5-4 metaG (SPAdes) (version 2) | ecosystem: Host-associated > Plants > Roots > Rhizosphere > Soil... | reverse complement strand
GCGGGCGGTGGCCTTGTTCGCAGCCAACCTGCGGGCCAAAACCGCGGTCCAGTTCAGGTTTCCCTCCAGTGTGGTGCCTTGGCCATCGGTAATCGAATCCCCGAGCGCAACGATGGCAAAAGCATTTGGAGCCGCGGTTACGTCCACGGCGGAGAGCCACAAATAGGCGCGCGTCGTGGCCGGCTCGGGCATGACTTCCTGAGCCGTCGTGTCGCCCTTGGAAATGTATCCGGTATGCAAGGCCAAGTTGTGGTTCGTCGGCGGCCCGCTATCTTTCGGAACGTAGAGCGAGATCGCCAAGTCGGACAGCGGCGCGATCTCCATGTCCACGGGATCGCTCAGCATAAGTACTCCCGGCCGAATCGTGCAACCCGGTTGGCCGCTAAATGTAACTTTCCGGTCGGTTCCCGGGACAATTGCCGAGTCCTTAGCGCGGACGGCGACGTGCGCCGCACCGATCACGAGTGGAGCTGCTGCCGCGGCGTTCGAAAGCTCGATTCGAACGCGCCCCCCTCCAATGCTCGTGTGAACAACCACCATGCGAATGGTCTGATCATTTAAGGAAGATGGAACCGGCGGCTGACCACCGCGTCCTCCTTTCCCCTGAGCACCTGGGGGCGGTGAAGTGGGCTGCGTTTGCGGGATCTGCGGCGGCGGAGGACCTCCGCGGCCGACCGTGGATGTTGCGGCTAACGGTTGCGAGGTGGCCCAGGTTGCCACCCAGTGCTCCACCGGGGCGACTCGAGTCTGGGCGGAGGAAATCGACCCGACCGCTAGGACCAAAAGATGGATGATTCTAGGTTTTATCCGCACATCTGTTGAGATCACTTTCTAAGAATCGTTAGGTCGAAGGCATCGGCCATGGCTTGATTGCCGGCATCATTGGGATGGATGTGATCGCCCGGATCGAAGTCTGCTCGAATTCGAGCGGGGCGCTGCGGATCGCGGACCACGGCATCGAAGTCCACGACAGCGTCAAAAGCCTTACTCGTGCGGATCCATTGATTGACCGATGTTCGGATCCCCTCGCCCCTTTCAGAGGCGGTGGGTACGCCTTCCTCCGGCATAATGGTCGCGCCGATCACTCTGATCCCATAGGTGTGCGCGCGCTCAATGAGCTGGCGGTAACCGGCGATCAACTCCTCGCTGGTGAGCGCCTCGGGTCCTGGGTTTCGGCCCCGAATATTGATATCGTTGATCCCCTCCAGCAGTATCATCCACTTCACGCCCGGACGGCTCAGCACGTCACGGTCGAAGCGGGCCAGCGCGCTAATTCCGGCGCCGTCACGCAGGACCTGATTACCCGAGATGCCCTGGTTCAGCACGGCGATATGCGCCGTCGCTTTGTTGGCGGCCAATCGCTTCGCCAAAAGCGCCGGCCACGCGAGGTTCGCGTCCCGCGTGGTCGCATAGCCGTCGGTAATCGAATCTCCGTAAGCAACAATCGCGAAGGCTTTCGGCGCGGCCGGAACGTCCACGCTGGAGAGCCACAAGTAGGCGGTGGTTGTGCTGGGCTCTGGCATGACGGCCAGTCCCGTCGTGTCGCCTTTGGAAATATAGGCGGTGTGCAGGCCTACTGGGTGGTTTGTCGGCGGCCCGGTATCCTTCGGCAGGTAAATGGAAACAGCGAGGTCGGACATCGGCGCTACTTCCAGATCCACCGGGTCGCTGAACATCAGGACTCCGGGCTGAATCGCGCAGCCCGGGCTCAGCCCACATAGCCGCACGCGGTCGGTGGCCGGAATGATTTCCGATTCCTTAGAGCGGGCGGCTATGTGGGCTGAGCCGATCGTCAGTTCGCTTGCGCCAAATGCAACGGAAAGCTGCACACGCACTCGATGCCCGCCGAGGCTGGTGTGAACGACCATGCGCACGGTCTGGTCATTGAGCGAAGGTGGAATGATCCCTTGCGGATTGTTCCCGCGGCCGGGTCCCGGTCCATTTTGCGGCCGAGGCGCCGGAGGAGGACCTAGCTGCGGCGCAGCACCCGCGCGTCCCCCGCCCCGTCCACTGCCTGGGGCTAGTGATTGTGCCGTCGCCCACGTCGAAACCCAATGCTCCGCGGATGAGGTATTCAGGCTTTGCGCCAGCATCCCTGACTGCACCAGCGCGGTCCCGATGAGAAAGATGCGTAGTATCTGCGGTGCGGGTCGGTTTTGCTTCATTCGGATGAACCTGTATTGACAGCTTTAGACTAATATATTCTGTTCTTGCAGATACGTATGGAATATAGCGTCCGCGGATTTCGTATGTCAAGGTGATTGTCCCAGCCCTTCTTATCCGCGCGTGCCTTACTGGTTTTGAGGTTTTAGCGCAATCAAGGCTTGCGTTCGGGCAAGCGTTTTCTCCAGTACGGACCGATGTGACTCTCGCGCGGTGGCCTTCTCGAAATCGGCCCGGCCCCGCGTATCCGGACACTAGTTTTTCAAATTGGGCAAGCGACAGCGCACCTGCCGCCCAAGGCAGATGACCTCCTGAATTGTTCCTCAATATGATCAGGCATTTACAGGACAGGCCTGTTGGAGGCGTGTTTGGCGACAAATTTGCTCGCAATGGGCCGTGATGCTCCGATGCCTTGGGCGCAGGGGGTCGGGCATTCGAATCTCGCCGCCCCGACCAAAGAAACAAGCCCTTTATTTGCAATGCCGGCCTTCGGGCCGGACTAGACGCACGTGGGATTGCGAAACTGACGATTCAACGAATCAGCTCGTACCCTTTCAACCCTTGGGGTCATGCCGACCGGAAGTTGACCCAAGACTATAAATGGGGCGGAATGCTGGCGATAACAGCCCTTCTCAAGAACGTCCAAACCTCGATCGCTCTACGCCTCGCTATGCGGAGGACAGACTGTAATCGTGCCCTAGTAGTTGTGCTAGCAGCCTTGAAAATGAACTGGGAGCGGGAAATCCTAGCTGGGGAGGACCATCGGACCCAACTCTGCCAAACGACCAACCAGCCCGTCTTTCAGGTCCCAAAGACCTACACGAAGCAGATAGCCGCCTGGTTGCACCGATAATTCCTCTACCAAATTAACGGCTCTATCCGGGTACCACCGCGTTGTCCGAGGATGGACCAGCCGACGTAGGACTCTTACAGGGTGGTTCGGGCTCCATTCGGTCGTGGGCGGGAATGGAGGGAAATCAAGGTTCACGAAGCTCCCATCGGTCCTGGTTGTATCCTGCAAGTGCAGAATTATCAGATACTGCTTCGTCAACCGGTTGGTTGTCAGCATCTGCAACAAGATCGAGTGTTCACCGTTTCGACGAATGATCTCATAGCCAAGTACGGATACGGTGTCACCTATGCTGTGATTGCTCCGAGCATGGGAGATGATCGCCACTGGCGGATTCTCAACGCAAACGGAGTCTGTTTCACTGTCCTTAGGACCCTTAAGGCTGGCGCATGGGAAGGAAGAGATAACTCGCCTCGGGCCAACTGAGACCGGCTCTGGATCGTCATTGATCGCGATAAACCGCAAATCCCGCGTAAGAGTCTCCGCGGCCAGATGCCGGAGCAGTTGTTCCCGAGAAACCGACTTAAACGCCGGCATGCGCGAGGCTGTATCGAGAAGCCAGTCTTCCTGTGTCCCATCCCAATCGTATGAAAACGTCTCTGTCAAACGCAGGCCAGCCTTCGCCAGCAGAGTTTGAGCGGAGCGGGGCGTAAAGTAGTGCAGATGGCCGGGGTAGAAACACCAATCATACTTTCCAAAATAATCACGGGAAGCAGGAAGGTAACTGCCATTCGGCAACGATGCAATGAAAACACCACCTGGCCGAAGGAGCCGCTTTACGACACTAAAAAACTTTAGGGGATCCGGGTAATGCTCGAGGGAATGGTAGCAGGTCAGAATGTCGACTCCGCCAGGGAGGACATCCGGCAGGGACTCGAAATGTGAATGGAATACTCTGCTGTTGCCGCGCTTCCTGCCCTGTTCAATCGACTCAAGATCGAGATCGCTGCCAGTAGCGTCAAAGCCGAGCATGTTCAGCTTCGAAACCAAAGCCCCATAGCCACAACTAACGTCGTGCAGAACTACTGGGGACGATTCTTTGCAATATTCAACTCGTATACGCTGGATCGCGTTCAGGAAAGTCGCCTTAGGCTTGTGTATTTCGTTTTCCGAGTCTTCAATCCACGCGGCGTATGCGAAATCGATGGAACCGCTAGAGCCGTCATTCCAGGATCCATTGTAAAACTCAGTCAGGCGATGGTCGGGCGGTGCAGGGAAGAAGAATGTGTGCGTGCAGACTCTGCAAATAAATAAATAGGAGATGAGGTCTTGAAATACAAAGTTAATGGCTCGACTATCTTGAATCAGAGGGGATGCCTCGCCTCCGCAAGGACAAGTGGTAATCATCTCACGCGTCGAATACTACCAAACGGGATAACCATAACTCAATGTAGCTCGAATCGGGATTGACGCGCCCCTGTATGTCGCCGCCAGTCGGTCTTCCAATGAAATCAGAAGCGTAAAAGCGGCTGGGGAACGCGACGACGCGCGTTACTCACAGCCGCCACTTGCTGACGCAAAGGCTAGAATCTCCATGGTCAGCCGCGGGCGTGGACCTCATGTGTCATCATGTGTCATCCGGAAGGCGTGTTTGGCGACAAACTTGCTCCTCAATGGGCCGTGAGGTTCAACTGAAGGACTTCATGATGGGTTTGGGCCATGTTGGTAGTAGCCCCCTCTTTCGGAACCGTGTCGAAGCCGGTCGCCGTTTGGCTCAGATGCGCCGAGGGGAGGCGATTGGCCCGAACGCTCTTGTACTGGCGCTCCGGCGCGGTGGCATTCCGGTCGCATTTGAAATCAGCCAATCGTTGGACACAGATTTCGAACCGACACTCCCGATCAAAGATCGAACGGTGGTTCTAGTGGATGACGCCTTGGCGACTGGCGCATCCATGCTGGCGGCAGCGCACGCCGGAGCTCCTTCAGCGGCATCACATGACCGAGTAGCGTGAGGAGAATTTGTTTACGTGCTGAATTCGCCGAATCTCGACCTTCTGCGTGCGGCGGCGCACCGGATTACTGACAGCAACGGCTCCCTGGATCCCCTTATCCATTTGGCGGGCGATGCCCGCGTCGTACTTCTCGGCGAAGCATCTCATGGAACGCACGAGTTCTATTCGACCCGCGCTGAAATCACAAAACGACTGATCGCGGAAAAAGGATTCCAGGCGGTCGCGGTGGAGGCGGACTGGCCCGACGCCGAGCGCGTCAACCGCTTTGTGCGTGCTCGTAACAATGACTCAACGGCATCAGGTGCGCTTTCCGGCTTCACTCGCTTTCCCGTATGGATGTGGCGGAATCGGGACGTCGAACGCTTCGTTGGATGGTTGCGCCAGTACAACGATTCGCGGCCGAAACACGCGCCCCAAGTTGGCTTTTATGGACTCGACCTCTACAGTCTGTATCGTTCACGCGATGAGGTAGTCCACTATCTGGAAAAGCTCGATCCAGAAGCGGCGCGGCGAGCTCGCCAGCGCTATTCCTGTTTCGATCATTTTGGAGAAGACGAGCAAGCTTATGGCTACGCGGCAAGCTTCGACCTTTCCCATTCCTGTAGAGAAGAGGTGGTGGGGCAACTCAAGGATCTGCAGCAGCAGGCTTTTGAATACTTGCATCGGGACGGCCGAATCGCCGAAGACGACTTTTTCTCGGCCGAGCAGAATGCCCGGCTCGTAAGAAATGCAGAAGAATATTACCGGGGTATGTTTCACGGACGCGTCAATACGTGGAATCTGCGCGACGGCCACATGGCGGAGACCCTGCATGCACTCGCGGCACATCTAGACACTCGCTTTGGCCGAAGCAATATCGTGGTCTGGGCACACAATTCGCATTTAGGTAACGCCCGCGCGACCGATCGGAGGAAATACGGCGAATGGAACCTGGGGCAACTTGTACGCGAACGCTATGCGCAATCCGTGCTGGTTGGATTCACTACGTATACCGGTACCGTGATGGCGGCTTCGGATTGGGGAGGGCTACACGAAATCAAAAGAGTGCGCCCCGCGTTGGCCGGCAGCTACGAAGCACTCTTCCATCAAATCGAGATACCTCGATTTCTCGCGACGTTCGCCGGGGATGAGAAACTTTCGGCCGAGTTTCGCGAAGAACGTTTGGAACGCGCCATTGGCGTCATCTATCGGCCCGAGACAGAGCGGCTCAGCCACTACTTCCATACCCGGATCGCAGATCAGTTTGACGCGATCCTTCACTTTGACGAAACCACCGCAATTGATCCTCTTCCGCACGCCGAAGAGGAGCAGACATCAGAAGTTCCAGAAACCTACCCGGTTGGAGTCTAGCGATGCAAGTAGTAAAAAGTACGGTGCAAGCAGTAAAGATTGCCCCTCTCGGTTTGTCCGGTGATCTTGTCGTACCCGAACACGCCGAAGGCATTGTCTTATTCGCGCATGGCAGCGGGAGTGGTCGCCACAGTCCTCGAAATCGTTATGTAGCGGACGTTCTTCAGCGAGGTGGGCTTGGTACGCTCCTTCTGGACCTATTAACGGAGGCGGAGGAACAGGTAGATCTAGAGAGTGGTCACCTTCGCTTTGACATCGATTTATTGGCCAAGCGGCTCCTGGATGCTACAGATTGGCTTCAGCGGCAGCCGGCCGGTCGCAACATGTCGATCGGTTACTTTGGGGCCAGTACCGGTGCAGGTGCCGCTCTGGTCGCTGCTGCGGAACGTCCTTCTCTAATCGGGGCGATAGTTTCACGAGGAGGCCGGCCTGATCTGGCTGGTTCTGAGTTGCCACGGGTGAAAGCGCCAACGCTGCTCATTGTTGGAAGCGAAGATCGCGAGGTGATCGAACTCAACCGCTCGGCATTCACCACATTGCAATGCGAGAAGAAACTCTCAATCGTGCAGGGCGCGACTCATCTGTTTGAAGAGCCGGGGACCTTGGAGGAAGTCTCGATTCTGGCTCGTAATTGGTTTCGGCAAAACCTCAAACACGAGGCGCAACATGGCGGAGCATAGCCTGCAAGGCACACGGCCACCGCTCGGGTTTGCGAATGCTAACTTACTTTATCAACCGGACTGGGAAGCACCAAGCGCTTGCCATTAAGCTGAACTGGAAAAAACAAAGGATCTTCTTTCAAAGCGCATACACGAGGCCAAGGCTTTCGAGGAAAGGAAGGACTAGAATGATTCGAAAATTGAAATCCGGTGAATACCGGCTCTATTCCAGGAAGAAAAGCGCTCAAACCGGCAAACGGCGCAATCTGGGTACGTTCAAAACGCGCCAGGCCGCAGAACGACACGAGCGCGAAGTGCAGTTCTTTAAACAACATTGACCCACAACCGCTTGGCAAGGAAACGGTCCGGCGGGAAATGGCGCTTATGCATTAGCCGACGGATTGAGTAATCCCTTGATGTCGCGGCCCACTTGATCGACGAACTCGTCCAGAGTCGGAGGCTTGTGAATATACGAGCCGGGGGCTATCGGCGTATCTTCCCTTCCCGGCGCCCGAAAAGCTATTCCTTCCGCCGTATGCCGCCGCGGCGCTGACGACACTCGATCGAGTGGGCTCGCGAGTTGTGTTTTCGTTACACCGGGAAGAGCAGCCGATCGAGGAAAGGCGATGGTTAGGGAAGGCGTCGCCCGGGCATAGTTTCCGGTTAGAACAGACCTGAGAGAAATCGCTCCCGTAGACTCTTCCGGTCACGCAACAACGCTCAATCGCAACTGATCCTAAACGAACGTGGTATTTGCGGTTCGGCAGCCTCGCCGAACGCAGTTTCAATGCATTACCTTGCTGTCCTCAGCCTGACGAATCAACCGCGCGGCGTCCTCCTGCAGCAGGAATCGGCCCTGGGACAGACGATTCACAGCGGCCTTCACAACCTCCACATAAGCCGCGTGATCGCGATAACGCTCATCGAGCGATAGCCGCGGATCGCCGCTCGCGAGACGCTCGGCTTTCGTTCTGGCAAAGGGCAGGAAGCTGCCGGCATTCTGACAAGCATGGCCCTTAAGAACGCCGCTCGCAGTTACATTCCAGCCCAGGTACGTACCGAGGGGCGCCTGATGCAGGGCCGATGGAATACCTCCGACTTCATTACCGTCCGAATCCGTTTTGGGAACCAGCATGGGGAGCACTCGCTTCATCACGGGCGGTTGTATCGACTGTACGCCGGACAAGTCCGCGGCATGAAACTCCGGTCCGTAATCGTTATCGAACCACTGGACAATCAGGTGATCGGGCAGCGGCACCCCAGGTATGGCCGGGAAGCCCATCTTTCTCGAATCCGGACTGACCAGTTGTCCCTCGTCGAGACGAGGGTAAACGCTTGGCGGAGGCGCTGTATCCTTTGTTACCCAGTCTGCAAGAGCGACAAACAAGGCGCGCATCGTGTCTGTTTCGGGGTTTGGATTATCAGGCAGTTCACACGAGTTCGGCGCCTTTGGAGCGCCGGTCTCAAACCCACCCGCGCCTCCACCGTGTCGCGTGCCCGGAAAGTAATACCTGCGGACCTGTGGCGGTAAAGGAATGTCCTTGTCTGCTCCCGTCCCTACCAGGTTGGGCGACATTCGCAGGCTCCAGAATTCGCTCGCGCCGAACGTCTCGAAGATTTTCGGACAGGTCTTGGTGGCGCGGCAGCGGTCGAGCATACTGGACTTCTTCTGCTGTCCGCGAATTGTGTCGGCGTACTCGCCCCACCAGAGAGTGGACTCACTGCCCGTTTCGCGTGTGTTGCCTGGCGTAGCAAAACGTATGTTCAACGCCAATTGCCTGCCGGCAATGTGCGCGTTCGCGCCGTCCCAGACAATCCGATTCGTCTCGTCCTGATTGAAGCCAAGGTGGATGAAACTTTTCACGAAGTTGCCAGACTGAGATACGCCCTGCGCAATCACGCGCGAAACGCGACCGGCGATAGGATTGGCGTTGTCGCTCAAATCTTTCGCTTGGTTGCGGAAGAACGAAACAATGTCCCTTGTTGCGGCATAACCAATGCCCAGGACCAACGGATCTTTCGCCCGGTAGGTTAACTCGTACAGAGAGTTCGGATCGAAGCCGCCCTTTAAACACACCTTTGTGGTGTCCGGGGTGCCGGGGAAAGGGTTCTTTGTGCAATCGCCGAATGACCAGTCCCGGCTGTTGATCGGGACCATGGCGCTTCGATCGGCGGCCCCTTTGGTAAGGAGTGCTTTCGAAGTGTCCATATCCGCGGCGTCGTGCGCTGCAGGCAACGGCTGAGTAGCAGTGCCGCTCGGCGCGTCCAAGAAACGCGTGGAGAATGTGCCAGTGATGCCGGACCCATCGGGATTCCGCGCAACCGGAACCGCGATCGTCTCAAGCCCCGCGCGTGGCGCGAGGTCACCCTGCCACCCGTTATTCAGAATGATGTAGCCCCGCTTGAGCAGAAATTCCTCGCCTGTTTCACCCGCCACGCGATAGCCCCCGCCGAGGTTACGATTACCGCGATTCGGGACTCCATAAAACAGGACGCCATTCGATTTCGTTAAATCGAGCGGTTTCACGAGAATGAACGTCGCTACGTACTCTACCTTGCCCCTCGAATTCCGCGGAGCGAAGGTGAGGTCCGTAATGATGGTGTTGTGGGGGTCTTTGGGATCGAGTTCACCAAACGCGCGTCCGGTAAGAATTTCGTATTGGCCGGCGCTGCCGAACGATTTGCCGTCGTACGCGGGGGATTGTTTTTGATCGATTACGATCCGTGTGACGCCCGCTGCGACTGGGGCAGCGCAGGCGAGAATCGAGAGTACGCATGCTGCTAGGGATTTCCGAGCGACGCGAGTTGCCATCCCTTGGGCTCGCGGATTGCCCTTGCAAGGTTCCATGTCCACACAGTATAGTAAGCCAGAAGTCGGAGCTACAAAGTTGACTACAACGCGATAAATATTCTAAGGCCATAATCGGTGGGGAACGTTTGAAACGTAGCGTACTCATTCCGTAAGATCCAATCCGAGCAGAATACACGCTAATGATTTCCGCCGTGCGGCTACCATCTTGGCGAGTACAAGCCGCTCTTAACCCATTTCGGCCGGATACATAGAGTTCGGCGTGCTCCTTCTACACTCGGCTGGGAATACGGTGTGCCGAGTGACAGAGATGGGCAGCATACGGCGCGTGTCCCATGCACTGATGCCCAAGTGTTAAGATACCGGCGATACTCCGCTAGGAGACTTAACCATGACCCATCGTTTGATCCTGTTCGCTACCATCACCGCGCCACTCTGGGCTCAGGGAGGACGCGGCGGCCCGCAGAACCGCGAAGCGCCCGTGACTCCCGTCCCTTTCGAGCGGATCCTTCGCGCAAATCAGGAGCCGCAGAACTGGCTGACCTATTCGGGCAATCTCAACAGCCAGCGTCATAGCGCACTCACGCAAATCAGTCCGGCGAATGCCGGGGATCTTACTCTTAAATGGGTGTTCCAGTCCCGCTCACTCGACAAGCATGAGGTTACGCCGCTAGTGGTGGACGGAGTCATGTACACCGTTCAGAGCCCCAACGATGTGATCGCGCTGGATGCGGCCACGGGCAAGACGATCTGGCAATACTCGCACAAGCCAGCGGAAGGCACGCGAAATCCCTGCTGCGGGAATTTGACGCGCGGCGTTGCGATTCTGGGCGACAAACTGTTTTTGGCGGCTCTCGATGCCAAGATGATAGCCCTCGATGCGAAGACCGGCAAGGAACTATGGACTACCCAAGTCGCGGACTACAAGCAAGCGTACGCGATGACGGTGGCGCCCATCGTGGTCAAAGATAAAGTGATCGCCGGCGTGGCGGGCGGAGAGCACGGCGTACGCGGTTTTCTCGCCGCTTATGACGTGAATACCGGCAAAGAAGTCTGGCACTTCAACACAGTGCCTGGTCCGGGAGAGGCGGGATACGAAACCTGGCTTGGCAAAGACGGCAAGCCGAGCGATTCCTATTTACATGGCGGAGCGCCGATTTGGGTTACAGGATCTTACGATCCAGAGACGAACCTGACCATGTGGGGCACAGGGAATGCTGGTCCGGACTATAACGGCGACAACCGGTTGGGCGACAATCTGTACAGCTCGTCGGTGATCGCGCTTGACGCCGACACGGGGAAACTGAAGTGGCACTATCAGTTCTCTCCGCACGATGAGTTCGATTGGGACGCGACGCAGGTTCCGGTGTTAGCCGATATTAATTTCAAGGGCAGCCCGCGGAAAGTGATGATGTGGGCGAATCGGAACGGCGTGTTTTATGTGCTGGACCGCACCAACGGTCAGTTCCTGTCGGGAAAATCTTTCACGAAGACAAACTGGTATACCGGTTTCGACGAAAAAGGCCGGCCGATGCGCGCCCCCGGAATCGTGCCAACCCTAGAAGGGACCTTGGTGTACCCCGGCAACCAGGGTGGAACCAACTGGTACAACCCGTCCTTTAGCCCGGTTACCGGCCTGTTCTATATTCCCGCGTGGGAGAACAGCTCCAGCACATACAAGAAAAACGAGGCTCCGCCCGAATTCCAGCAAGGCCAGAGCTTCACCGGAGGAGGCCCGGGCCGCGGAGGCGCGAACGATGAAGTGTTCAGTTCGATCGTCGCGATGGATCCAAATACAGGCGACCGCAAGTGGGCATTCCGGCTGTCGGCTCCGTCCACAGAGGGTGGAGTGCTGACAACAGCGTCAAATCTATTATTCGCCGGCGGACGTGACGGACAATTCGTTGCCTTGGATGCTCGCGATGGCAAGTTGCTTTGGGAAACGAACCTCGGACCATCTGTTTCGGCTGGCCCCATGACTTACATGGTCAACGGAAAGCAGTTCGTAAGTATTCAGTGCGGGAACGCATTGTACACGTTCGGGTTGAGATAAGTGCCCGACAACTATTATTGGCCGGTTGCCCGAATTCTGGCAGCTGTGGTGCAAGCCTGGACCACGGCGAAATAACGCGCGACGCCATCCGCGCCCACGTCGAATGGGTTCAGCTCCCCTGGTTTGCGGTTTGCCGCCGCGTGAGCTTTGAAGTACCCATCATCGAATTCGGAGTGATTCGACATCAGGGCGGTCGCACCGTAGTCAGCGGCGGCCTTCGCCATCTTCTTGGAGGAAGCGATATAGCCGTCGTAGTATGCGGCAGTGCCGTTGAACGGAATCGCTGTGCCGCCTACGTAGGCGATGCGAAGGGGCTTGCCATTGTCCCTCACCTCGAACAGGTAAGAAAGAGTTCCAGGGGTGTGGCCCGGCATCGTGATGATCTGAACGGAGGCATCACCCACCGAGACCTTCATCCCGTCAGTGCCCACCATGTCATGCTTTGCCTTGCCGGTGGTGCGTTTATCGACGGCATCCCAGTCTTCCGTGCCATAGATCACGTGCACGCCCGGAATCGAGTCCTGCAGCAATACGGCGCCGCCGTCGTGATCGCCGTGGGCGTGCGAAAGAATTACATATTTCACGTTCTTCGAATCCAGCCCGACTTTCTTCAGGCCATCCAGAATTTCATCTCTCGCGGCGTAGTCGAACAGCGCCTCGATGACGATAATGCCTTGGCTGCCGACGATGGCCCACGCGCTATGGATCTTGGTGCCCAGGAAATAGAGGTTATCCGCGACCTTGGCAGGTTCGGCATACCAGGTTTCCCGGGCAGGCGTACGGCGAGTTGCTCCGCGGCCACCTACGCCCCGGCCAGCCCCTGCCTGACCGCCGGTAGCTGGGGGACCGGCTGACGGAGGAATGCAGAGGCGTAGAAACGTTCCCGCCCAATCCGTGCCGGCGTCCGTCTTGGCCGTCGCGATGTAACTGTCCACTGTCGGGTTAGGCACCTGCGCCGATGCGATCGCGACTATCGCAAAAAGAACTGCTCCGGCAATGCTGATAAGTGATTTCATCTGATGCACCCCTGCCGGATGAAGTTACTTTACCGCCGGAAGCTCAGGCTTGCCTTCGGCTGAGTGCTCATCGACCGCGATGGCAAAAAAACCGCTTACTGCGTAGGTGTTCATGGCGGCCACCATGTCCATGGCGCCGCGCTTACCCCACAATTCGACGACCTTGGCGAAGGTGGCGGAATCGACTTTCTTGTCGTTGAGCAGTTGACGGCCGAAGCGGATGACTGCGGCGTCCTTTTCATTCAAGCCAGTGAGAGGGCGATTGAGGCGAACGACGTCGATCACCTTGGCGTCGATGCCGGCCTTGAGGCCACTGGCCTCGTGTCCGTTCCACTCAAGGTTGTAATTAGTGGCGCGGCAGGCGACCAGAATAGCGAGCTCGCGCGTGTGCGCATCGAGGGTTCCGCCCGTCACCGCCGCGTCGTGGAGGTCCAGCAACGCTTGCCCTACGGCCGGGTTATAGGTGGCGAACGCGAGCGGCCCGGTCACAGTTCCGCCCTTGCCAAAGGTGTCGACGACTTTCTTTCCCTTGGCGTCCACGTCGGAACTCTTCAGATAGGGAAGACGGGCGCGCGACTGAGGATCAAGATCGGCTGGGAGTTTCGATTGCGCATACGCGATGAAGGACACCGAGGCGGCGAACAGAATCGCCGCCCACTTCTGCGAGGACGAAGAAAGGGTCATTTGTGTTTTCTTCCTCCGTTGATTCTACTCCAGCAAGACTCTAAGGTATTGCAGAAACCGTGGATTCTCTCGCGGACGCTGAGGTTTCAACCCGACGCGCTGGAAGAAGCCCCACCTGCGCAGACTAAATCGGCGACTAGCGCGGGAATATCCGGCGCTGAATTCCGCTTGATCCCGCGTCAACGGTTTTATGGGTAACCCTGCAGCCTCGGAGCTCCATGCTTCCACGTGGGAGGCAGCGCGAACCCCTCACGATTCGGCATCTTCACCTTTGGCAGGCTCTCGGCGTCCAGCACATCGTCTTCCTTGACGACGTTACTCTTGTACAAAATGTACGCCGTGAGCGCGTACACTTCGTTGGGGGTGAGCGAGCCTTCTTTCCCCAAAGGCATGCCGCGGTTGATGTAATCCCAGATAGTCGTTGCGAACGGCGAGTGAATCGCCATCGCGTTTGAGTCGTTCACGCAAGGCGCAAGGCACGTCATCGCCATGGCTGGTTGAGCGCCTTTACTGGGCACCAAGGTCGGGGCATGCCCTCCGGACCCCGATGCTCCGTGGCAGCCACCGCAGCCCTTGCTGACAAATACCGCCGCGCCTTCTTTGGCCGACCCGTGCCCTTGCGGGAGCTCTTTTCCCGTCGGGCTGATGGCGATGTCCCAGGCGCGAATCTCTTCCGGCGTCGGCGCCCGTCCCACGCCATAGGTGGGCGTTTGCGTCCAGGCGCTCTGGCAAAGCTCGAAAACGGCTGTAACAGCGACGATGGCAACCTTACGCCAGACCATTGTGCACGCTCCCATCCGCTGCTACTCTCCAAGGCTGAACACTGTTGTCCGCACCGGGCACGCGGAAATTTCCGTCCAATGGTTGATTCCAGTATTTCGCGACCTCTGCGCGTGTAGGCTGGATCGACCCCAAGGCATCGGTGCAGCGCGACATCAGGGTACACTCTTGTCCATTCCAGCTCCAATGCAGGCCGAATCGAGTGTGTGCCATGGGCAAGGCCGGTGACCGGAGTTCCGCACTCTTCCAGGTCCGGCCGCCGTCTGTCGATATCTCCACGCTCTTGATCGCAGCCGTGCCGGACCACGCCAAGCCGGAGATCTCATAGAACCCGGGGCCCGAAAGCTGCTGTCCGCCGGAAGGGAACGTGATGACCGACTTTGGGCCGATCTCATGCGTCAACGCCGTCACCTTCGGGTCCGGATTGATGTGCCCGTAATCGTCATAGGTCATGTAGTAGCGGTCCACAACCTTAATGCGCCTGAGGTACTTGATCTGATAAATGCCTTCGAACCCAGGAACCATGAGCCGCAGGGGAAAGCCCTGCTGCGGACGGAGTGGCTCGCCATTCATCGCGTAGCACACCATGCAATCATCCATCGCTTTACCGAGCGGAATACTCGATGCGCCCTTCACTTCCTCGGCGCCTTCCGCGACGATCCAGGATGCTGCGCTTTGCACTCCCGCTTCCTTGAGCAGCAGCGAAAGCGGCACCCCGGTCCATTCGGCGCAGCTCGTCAATCCGTGGGTTTCTTGAACCGTTTTGTGCGTCGGCCGGGCGCGATTTCCCAAACACTCAATGAAGTGGATGCGTGAAACGTACGGGAGCCGCTTCAATTCTTCCATCGTGAAAATCAGCGGCCGGTCCACCATCCCGTGGATCATCAGACGATGCTCCTTAGGGTCAATATCGGGAACGTAGGACCCGCGATGCGTCGCGGTGTAGAACAGCGATGAGGGCGTGATAATTCCGGACGAATCCTGGAGCGGCGTTAAAACGTGAAATGTGAGTCCAAATTCATCGGGCGAATGCCTCTCTGCCACGGGCACCCGGATCGAGGTAACGAACCGCGAGCGTTCTCCATAGGCGACCAGCTCATCGATTTTCTTTGGCGGCATCCCCTGGGTCTGGCCCTTCGCAACCTTCGCGCCTGCCAGACCGGCTAACGCCGCACTACCCTTCAGGAACCCACGCCTATTCGGTTTCTTCGAGTCCATGGCTCACTCCTCTGACAAGAAGTTTGATGTTTTAGGCCTTCCAGTGGTACAGAGTATACACCCGTTTCCGGCTGCCACAGTTATCGGTGCTGAATCGGCTCCTGCCTCAAACGGGGCGGACCGAGACGGGTTGAGTTCACCACGGAGATGTGAGCCGGGGTACCGGACTTGCCCAAGATAGGGGTACCCTTGCGCTGTTCGTCTCCGCACTATATCTTTATTATGCAAGTGAATAGGGAGGAGTAGCGATGCAATCGGCGAGAAGAGCGACTGCAAAACACGTGTGGCGCGGATGGTGGTGCCTGCCGCTGCTGCTGGGGTTCGTCTTAGTGCGACCCAACGTCCCCCTGCATGCAGCTTCCAACACAGCTGCCGTAGCGGACGCCGCCAAGGCGGATGATCTGCCTGCGGTCCGCAAACTGATCAAGGAACACACGGATGTGAATATCCCCGCCAACGACGGCTCCCCCGCGCTCTTGTGGGCGGCGTACCACTCGAACCTAGAAATGACGAAGGCGCTTCTCGCGGCGGGAGCCTTGGTTGATGCGGCCAACCATTACGGCGTCAGCCCTCTTCTGCAAGCGAGCCGCAACGGCGACGTCGAAGTTATCCGCGCATTGCTCGATGCCGGAGCCGAGGCCACGCGTTGGCACGCCGAGGGCGAGACGCCGCTGATGGCTGCGTCGCGGACCGGCCGCGTGGACGCCGTTAAATTACTGCTTTCCCATGGCTCGTTCGTCAACGCCTCAGATCCGTTTCAGGAAGAGACCGCGCTCATGTGGGCATCCGCAGAAGGTCATGTGGAAGTGGTGAAGACGCTGCTGGCCGCCGGCGCTGATCCCAACCTCAAAGCGCATGTTTCCAGGATCACGGACCGTAAAAACGCCGACCATCCCTCAGGCGGCTTCACGGCCTTGATGTTTGCCACGCGTAACGGACACGAGGATGTCGTTAGGGCGTTGATCGCCGGAGGCGCCGATCCGAAGCTGACCAACGCCGATGGCGCCACCGCGACCGTCATCGCTATCGTAAACGACCGGTTCGATCTGGCCAAAACGTTGCTCGACCTCGGCGCCGACCCCAACGACGGAGCCTTGTTCTTCGCCGTTGACATGCACGACGCCACCACCGACATGCGCGCTCACGACGGGTCACGGCTGCAGCCCAACCATCCGAACAATCTGACAGCCTTGAGTCTGGTGAAGGTGCTTCTAGACCTCAACGCGGACGTGAACAAGCCGTTCGTCGGCGCGTTACACTCGACCACGCTATGCTGCGGCGCGGCGATCAATAGCTCGCCGTTTTACCGCGCAGCAACAGCGGCCGACGTCGAAGTTCTGAAACTGATGCTGGCCCCCCGTACACCAGCTAACGCGGCGAAGATCGAGTGGACCCCGAGCGACGTCAAGCCTAAGGACGGCAAAGGTCCTGCCCGGCCGAATCCGAACGCCGGCCGGACACCCCTGATGGCGGCGATAAAAGGTGGCAACGGCGCGCCGATTGCGGGGGGGCCCGGTTTCACCCGCATTGGTCCGCCGGTCTTCCGCGAGCCAGGCAGCCGCGATCCGCTCGAGGCGATCAAACTCCTCCTGGCCGCAGGAGCTGATCCTAACGTTAAGGCGGGGGATGGCTCGACGCCGCTCCACCAGGCCGTCCAAGAGGAGCACGTAGGGATGATTCGTGCGCTGGTCGCCGCCGGGGCGAAGCTGGACGCCGTCAACAAGGACAATCTTACGCCCCTGCTTCTGGCCGAGGCTCCGAAGAAGCCGAACCCCGCCGACATGGGCGATTTGGACGTATACAAGCCGAAGCGCAATTCGAAGGAAGAGATCGTCGCGGCTCTGCGGGAGTTGATGCACCTTGGACCCAACGATCCGGCGCCCCAGCCCCCGCCGCTTCCGGCTAAAGAGGAAAAGAAGGACAGTCCCAAAGCGTCGGCAGTGACGGGCGCTCCATGAGCATGCAGGAAAACTTAGTAAGAAACGTCTTTGTCACAGCCACGTCGCTGGTCTTCGCTGTCGGCGCGTCGCTGGTGGCGCAGACTGCTTCGCGACCGAAAGCTGCGCCGTCCGCAGCCAGCGCCAGCGCGAGCGCGGATGCAGCCAAGTATCGTGCATTGGTGAATAAGTACTGCCTGGGGTGCCACAACGCCCACACCGCCAATCCGGCGGATCCGGTCAATCTCGAAGGGACGGCTTTCGACGATCTCTTGGGCCATGCCAGGACCTGGGAGCGAGTCATCCGCAAGCTGAGTGTGCGGGCGATGCCGCCTCCCGGCATGCCCCGTCCGACGGAGGCCGAGTACGCGGGCTTTACAGGCTGGCTGGCCGCTTCGCTCGACCATGCCTGGGAAGGCAAGAGTACGCCGGGCCGCTTCGTCGTCCATCGTCTGAATCGCGCCGAGTATGCGAACGCGATCCGCGATCTCCTCGCCGTCGACCTC
>Ga0207695_10004930_pt1 | contig 17986 bp, 15 predicted proteins | sample KBSC54metaG_FD_184354 | JGI IMG/M metagenome (GOLD analysis project Ga0207695, IMG submission 184354) | Corn rhizosphere microbial communities from Kellogg Biological Station, Michigan, USA - KBS C5-4 metaG (SPAdes) (version 2) | ecosystem: Host-associated > Plants > Roots > Rhizosphere > Soil... | reverse complement strand
CCCGCGCGCGCCCCAATCCAATCAGCAGCAGCGCGAGCACCGCGCCCGCGCAATAGTGTACTAGCCAACGCAGCTTGACGAACATCAACCTTTCCTCCGACTCGAACCTATTTCACTCGCCGTGCACGCGGGGAGCCAACGGACGTAGTTCGATTCGCAATACCCTCACAGAAACCAACCCCACCCACACGCATAATATCGGTACCAGCGGCCTGAATTGTCTCTCGTAGCTGCTGACCAGTGTGGTGCCGCCGAATGCAATCGAGGCGAAAGCCAGCAGAAACCACAATTCGAACGGCATGGCTTGAGGCCGGAGAACTGCTGGGATCATGCTGGTCAGGAACAGCACGACAATAAACATGTTCGGAGCCATATAGAAATATGTTGTCAGGCTCTGCGCGGCAAACGAGAACGGATACGAAAATAATAGGCGGCCGACATTCGCTGCCCAGTTGCGCGCGTATTCTTTCGGATGGTTCGCGATATTGTGGACTGCCTGCCTTCGCAAGGCATCGTCTTGCTCGACGTCGGTTAGGCCTTCCAGCTTCATGAAGAACTCTCGATGCTGCGCCAACTCGGGCCGGTCCCTCACCTGCCTGCCGGCATACCAGCTGCCATATTCTCCTGCATAGGCTGTGGACATCCAATAGAGAGACATCCCTCCCGAAGTCCCCCAGTAAAAGACCTTGCCCGTCGCCGAGTACATATAGAGCAGGTAGGGAACGCACCATAGCAGCGCCAACAGGAAGACCCCTAGCGCAGTTCGGACGGAGTGCGTTCCCTTCCGCAATCCCCACACCAGAAGCCAGGCGAGGATCGTGGCAATGACGTATCCGAAAAAGATTTTGGTCAACGCCAAGTATGCAAGATACAAAGACGCAACCAGCAGATGCAGCCGGAAGCGGCGCGTTTCTTGAAAGAGTGCGCAGAAGTGAAACATAAAGCCGCACACGAGCAAGATCGCGAGGCACTCCGAGCTCAGGGATGGTAGGGCTTGCATAAACGGCGGCCACAGTCCCACGCATAGGGTGACGAAGAGCCAAGTCGCTCCGCCGGCGTACTGCTTGACGACTGCGCCGATATAGCCGAGTGCCCCGGCGAGAAAGAAGGCGTTGAGTAGTTTTGCCGCCAGCCACGGCCAACCGAAAAGCGCGAAGGGCGCCAGCACCAGCGGATATCCCGGACCCCACCAATACCGCAGGTCCGGCGCTCCTGACCACAGCCGCAGATCCTGAGATGGCGGAACGTGCGCAATTCGCATGGCATAGGCAACATAGCCACCTTCATCTCCGCCGTTGAACGCTGGCGAGGAGCCGATCAACACAATTGCCACATAGATCATCAGCAAAGACAGGACAGGAGAGCTTTGACGTGCCAGAAAACCGGGAAGTGGCCGGCTACTTGTGGACCTCCGTGTGTAGGTTGCGGTTGAAGAGATACTTACAGGCGTGATCATCGTGTCTCTGTAGCTCACTGAAGGCGGCCACCCGTTGGCGACGGGAATGCAACCGAAGAAAATATTGCTTTCTGGCTGAGTGCCGCGCGCTCTGCCCTCGGGGCCAGGGGACACAGTTCGATTCGTAATACACGAACAAAAACGAACGCCACCCAAACGCAGAGGATCTCTACCAAAGGGCTGAATTGTCTGTCGAAGTCGCTCACCAGTGTGGATCCGCCGAACGCGATGAGGGCGAATGCAAGCAGAAACCACAGTTCGAAGGGAATGGCATGCGGACGCAGGACTGCCGGGATAAGGCTCATCACGAACAGCACGACGATAAACATGTTCGGAACCAAATAGAAATAGGTGGTGAGGCTCTGCGTGGCAAACGAGTAAGGATACGAAAATAACAGTCGGCCGACATTCGCTGCCCAGTTGCGCGCGTATTCTTTTGGATGGTTGGCGATATTCTGGATGGCCTGCTTTCGGAAAGCGTCGTCCCGTCCCACATCGCTTAGACTATCGAGGCTCGCGAAGAACTCTCGATGCGGTGCCAACTCCCGCCGGTCCCGCACCTGATTGTTGGAATACCAACTGCCGTACTCACCGGCATAGGGTGTGGAAATCCAATAGATCGTGCTTCCGACGGAGGTGCCCCAGTAGAAGACCCTGCCCGTCGCCGAGTACATATAGAACAGGTACGGTGCGCACCACAGCAGCGCAAGCAGGAAGACAGCTAGGGCGGTTCGGACCGGGCGCTTCCACTCCCACAACGCCCATACCACGAGGCATACGATGATCGGCGCAAAAACGTACCCGAAAAAGATCTTGGTCAACGCGAGGTAGGCGAGATACATCGACGCAACGAACAGATGTAACCGGAAGCTGTGGGTTTCTCGAAAGAGTGCACAGAAGTGAAACAGGAAGCCGCACACCAGCAAGGCCATGAGGCTCTCCAAGCCCAACGATGGCAACTCCCGTAACAACGGTGGATAAAATCCTAGGAACAATGTGACCGCCAACCAAGCCGCACCCGGGCTGTACCACTTGACTACTGCGCCGATATAGGCAAGCGCCGCGGCGAGAAAGAAGGCATTAAGAAGTTTTGCTGCCAGCCAGGGCCAGCCGAAAAGCGCGAAGGGCGCCAGCACCAGCGGATATCCGGGACCCCACCAATATCGCGTATCCTGTGTCCCCCACCACTGTCTGAGATCCTGCATTGGTGATGAAATGTGAGCAATTCGCATGGCATAGGCTACATAGCCACCCTCGTCCCCATCTTTGAAATTCACCGAAGAACCGATCAACACGATTGTTACGTAAACCACCAGCAACGACAGCACAGTAGCGCTTTGGGATTGCACTAAACCCAGAAGTGGCCGGCTGTTAGCCGACGCTCGTGCACAAGTTGTATTCGGAAGCATACCAATGGTCGTCGCTGAATCGCTCGCGTTTTCGTTCAGAGTACACGCGGTGCGCGCGGACGATCGTACCGCCTGTAGTGTTCGCCGTACGCCGGGTGTTCGCCCTTTTCGATTCTCCAGTCGTTGAGAATCATTCCGAGAATCGGAATATCGTCCTGTACAAACCGCAGGTAGGTGCTCTTCAACTCGTTCCGGCTGCTCCTGTTGGCCCGTACTACAATCACGACGCCGTCTGAGATCCTGCCGAGTACTCGACTCTCGGGGTATAACTCCATGGGTGGCGTGTCAATCAGGACTAAATCGAAATCCGACCGCACGCGCTGCAGAAGCTGCCTCAGATGCACCGAATAGAGTAGCTTCGGAAATCCGCCTGCCAAGGGCCCGCTGGGTAGAACCCACAGGTTCGGGACTCGGGTTTTCTGGGGAATGGTCTTCAGGAGCGGCGCTTCGATCAAGTGGGGAGTCCGCAGGAGATCTGAAAGCCCCACTTGGCTAGAGACGCCGAAATACTCGTGTAGCGTAGGCCGCCGCAGATCCGCGTCGATAAGCAGCACGCGCCGATCTGTTTCCGCTAACGCGATGCCCAGGTTGGTCAGGACCGTTGTTTTCCCCTCGCAAGGTTCCCTGCTGGTGATCACCAGAGCGCGCCCACGCGGCTGCCCACCCCGTACGTCCGGGAAACCAAAAAGAATCGAAGCCAGCGTGGTTCGAAACGACTCGCTTAGCAGCGATCCTTCTTGCTGCCACGTCACTAGTGCAAGATTGCCATTCAGGCGCCTGGCGCCGATTAGTCCCGGCCGTGAACCCACCAGACCACGATCGTGCCGGGCGGATGGAATTACTCCCAGTAGCGGAACATTCAAGAAAGACGCATCGTCGGGGGTTGATACACGGTCGGAAGGTTCGCGGTAGAGGACGACCCCTACCCCTCCCAAGCCGCCCAAAGCCAATCCCAGAGCTACGTAGATCGGGACGTTCGGCGAATAGGGACTAGCGGGGGCCCGTGCTTCATCGAGTACGCGTACATTCGTGGCGCGCAGTGCAGACGTCACGCCAGCCTCTTTCACCTTTTGCAGCATCGATTCATACAACTGTTGGGTAGATTCGACCTCGCGCTTCAGGAGATTGTAGCGGTTCTCTTTTTCGTTGACGTCTTGTGCATCCCGCAGGTCCAGCGCGTGCTTTTCGCGCAGAGCCCGCTCGAGCTGTGCCGAAACCTTGAATTCGTTGCGCAGTCTCTCGACAAGTGCTTGACGCTCGTTTGAGATGGCCGATTCGAGGCTGGCAATTTGCGCCTCGACTCGCAGGACCTTATAGTACGCCGGCGTATAAATCGTTTTTAGATCCGCCAGTTCGCGGCGCAACCCCTGGAGATCGGTCTGGTATTGGCGCAATGGTCCGGTCACCACAAGATCCGGCAGGCTTTCCGTATTGCTGTTCAAGGTCGCCTCATAGCGAGCAAACTTGTTGGCACGGTCGGTCTCGGCCTTGGTCAGCGCGTCCTGCAGTTGCCGCATACGATCCTCGTCGAGAGTGTTGTGGTTGCCTGCAAAAACCAATCCGGATGAGCGCGCGAAATCCTGCAGCGCGCGGTTGCCCGTCTCGACCTTGACTTTCAAATCCGCGGTTTGCTTGCTGAGCCATTCGGCCGTATCTTGCGCCAACTGCCACCGCGCCTCCTGGTTCAACGCAATGAACTCGGAGGCGACCGTGTTCGCGCCCAAGGCCGCACGATCCGAATCCGCAGAGTCGTACTGCACTTCAACGACCTGGGTCTGCGGCGTTGTACGGACCTTCATGGCATGCTGGACTGCGGCGATACCCTGCTGTTCCGCCGACAAGTGTTTGTGCGCAATCAGTCCCGACCGTATGCCGAACATCGAGACTGTGCCCGCTGAGGTTGCCTGGGGTACAATACCGAGTTTCTTCGCGACGCGGAGAGCCAGGACCTCGCTTTGCAGCAGCTTCACCTGGTTCCTGATGTAGCTCTCCGGGGGACCATTGGGGAACATGGGCGGGAGCTGCCGCAGATCGCGAAGAAACGTATCGTCGAACCCCTCGAGCTGCATAGACGTGCTGGCGCGATACACCGGTTTGCTCATCAGCGCGATTCCCACTCCAGCGAGGGCGCCCGCGAGGGCCGCGCCTGCAATCAGGAACTTCCGGCGTAGCAACTTCGGAATCAGTTGGTTCCGGCGATCCGATGGGTAGCCGTATTCCTGCGATTCCGGCATCGGGTAAAGCGGGATGGTCGTCGTTGGCGCACCCATCGAAGGGATGTGAGTAAGTATTCTAGTGCCGTCTTGCGGCTCCATCGCGCGACGCGGCCAGGGAACTCCCGTGGTTTTCATATCGCCTTTCCTTGTATCGCTTGCGTGTAGGCTCCAGCAGTCCAACCAAAGAGAGAGCGCCTTTGATGATGAACCATGGATGTCAAAATCGTCCGTAAATCAATATTCCGCTGGTAACTGAGATCATGGAGTCGACGGCCTTCAGGCCAACGCTCCTCGCTTTGTTGTCTGGCACAAAGAGGATATCGCCGGGCATCATGGGAACGTCCTGCTCTTTTCCTGAAAGGAGCCTCGCGAGATTCACCGGGATTTCCGTGCGCTGGGCTCCTCCATCCTGCCGAAGAATTTTCGCCTTGCTCGCTGTGGCTGTCGGCTGTAACCCTTCCGCCAGCGACAGAGCGTGAAGAACCGAGAGGGACTCCCGCTGGGCGAGCGTGAAGCCGCCGGGTTTGCGGACGTCACCCACCACATAGACGAGTTCGGCTCGCGGCACCGAAATGACATCGTACGGACGAACCACGATGTTCGCGGCAGGGACCTTCGCGTCAACGAGTTGTTTCAGGTCAATTTCTGCGACGCTGAACATGTGGGTTTCGTCCTCGCTCGCTCCCGGCAAAGGGACGGCCCCCCACTCACGGCGCCTGGTTAGTTTGACAGTGTGCCCTGCATCTTGCTCCAGACCGCCAGCCAGCGCGAGGAGTTCGAGCAGCGTCTTGGTGCCTTCCAGTTGATGTACTCCCGGCTTATTGACCGCGCCAATAACTGAAACTGGCTGGCTGCGGGGTTCGTTCAGACGGACCAGAACAAGTGGATCGATAACATAGGTGGCCAGGCGCTTCTTCAGATCCTCTTCGAGTTGCTTGATCGTCAGCCCCGCCGCTCGGACGCGCCCCATCAGGGGAAGAGAAATCTGCCCGTCGGTATCGATACGGATTGGAGCATCGCCAAATTCAGGCAGATTGATGCACTGCACGTTGATCGAATCATTTACCCCGAGCTCGTAAGACTCCGGCGTGACGTCCGCTGGGGCAGGGATGGCCTGCGGTTCCCCCGTCAACGACGGAGCCGTAGGCCGTTGCTGGGCCGCCGACGTCGCGCCAAGGGATAATAGCAGGACCAAGCCGCTGATTCGCCCGATTCTAGGGTATTTTGGCAACCTGTTGAGCCGCATTTCGAATACCTCTCCGGCGGTTTCGATAGTTCGAGGGCTTCCGGAACTCGACAATTCCCACCCGTTGACGCCTGACAAATCCTCCGACTTGCCGTCTAGCCAACGGCTCCTTGATACGCAAATATGGGCTTCTTCCCCACGCCACTGGATCCCACGCAAATAGTCGGAGGAGCTAGTGACGTGGGAATTACAATTGCCCAGCGGCGTGGGGAAGAAGATTTTCGCATGCTAGAAGCTTCTTGAAGCATGCCGGTTCTAGTCACCCTGCGGAGCAAGCCACTTAGAGTCCACCTCGACCAGGACAGATCGTTGCAGGAGGGTCGCAGATAATACAATCCGCGGTTTACCCCGGACCAGGACGATGATGCCCTCGACGCCACGTAAGGGACCTTCCCGAATTCGAACCTTGTTCCCGGCTTGAAGGAACGGCAGGGCCTCCGCCGAGACGGCCTTGTCGAGCGTTGTCCGCAGCGAAGCAATTTCTACGGGGTCAACTGGAGTAGGATAGGGCCCAACTCCCAAAATCCTGCTCACGCCGGGCGTAATGATAACAGGCAAGCGCTTGAATAAGTCAAAGCGCGAAAAAACATAGCCGGGAAAAAGCGGCAACTCGAAGTGTCTTAGGCGCGACGTGCGTTGAGACCGGTGCTTGTACAATGGCAAGAACGTCTCATAGCCCTTGGTATCGAGGACGTGCGCCACAGTCTTTTCGTGTCGAGGTTTCACTGCGATCGCGAACCAATCGAGTCTCTCGCCGCTCGCCGCGCCGAAATCGTTGTCGAGCGAGGTGCTCCGAGATCGTTCGATGGACGCAGCTTCCGGTTCGATTTTCAAAGTAGAACGCATAAGGAGACAGTGCTACCGCAATCTGGCGTACGGTCGGTAAGGCCCCGCTTTGCGCTAAAACATGCAACTGGTGAGCCACACTCAGCTTACTTCAGGCTGGAGAACTATCCCGCTGGCATTAAAGCGCTTGGTGGGCGTGGCGCGAATTTGAACGCGTGGAGCGTCTGGCATCAAAGAGTAGCTGGCGTAATGATTATAGTAGTCCGACATCCCCGGAGTGGTAACGCGCATACTCGGGCCGAAGCTGAGCGCGTCGGATAGCGCGCCGCTGTTGTGCGAACCGCGATAGGGTGATTTGACGCAGGTCTCAACGCAGGAGTTTCTTATTCGACTAAGAGATATCCAACGGTATGCCAATTGCTGTGAACATTGCATGATCGAGAGGCGGGAGGCAACGAACGACGCGCCAATCCTGTCAAAAATCTTTTCCCAGGTCAAAAAGGCTTCCCTCCAAGCGCTCCAACAATCTGAGTCCGATCCTAAGCGATTGCTGCAGCACTGGAGCGAATTGCTTCGCGATCTCGGCCTATCGGAGAGCGAGCGCGCCCGGCTCGCGATACACGACCTCGCATCGCTCTCGAAGAACCTTCAAACGATGGACTTTCGTTCATTTCGTAAAGAACTTCTGAGTCTCGGCGTGAGCTTGGCTCGCCAAAGGGTCGACATCCAAGACGGGATCGCAGTGATCGAGTCGTTATCGGAAAGTTACTTATCAGCCCTGTGGATGAACGGCCATCATGACCGCGAAACTTCGGAGGGCCAGCTTCGGCGGACAGAATTAGCTTTGGCCATCGGTCGACTCTGTTTTCTTGCGGTGCGAATCTTGGCGACCGGCTATTCCCACCAACTGGAGGAGGAACGACGGATTTGGAACTCCCGGAATCGGGAAGCCGACGCGATTCTGCATCGCACGTCCTCGATTTTGACTCATGTCAGCGAGCGTGAGCGTTCCAAAATTTCCCAACAACTCCAAGAGAAGCTTGGCCATTCTCTGGTTGGGATGAAACTTCATTTGGATATTCTAAAGCGAGCCCTCGGCGCAGGCATTCCCCGGCAGTGTTCCATGGAACTGGATGAATCGGTCGCATTGGTGGATGAGGCTATTCGATCCGTTCGCCGGATGGTTTTGGATCTGGGCCCGGTCGTCGTCCGGGAAGTTGGTCTAATTCCGGCGGTCCGAATGTATGTTCGCCAGTTTTCCAGCCGCTCCTGGATTGACGTCACCATTGAGGCGGAAGACTTGCCAACTGAGATTCCTATCGTACTTCAGGTGGCGCTTTATAGACTCTCCCAGCAAATCCTCGACTTCTGCCGGCAAGGCCACGCAAAAAACATAAAGATGTCTTTCCACGGGGAAAAAGGGTCGATCGCGCTTGTCGTGGAAGAGGATGAGGCGCCGGACCAAGTTCCGCGGAAGTCCGTGGAAGAGTCCTGGCTGGTGCTCCAAAACCGCGCACAACTCCTCGGTGCAGATATCCATCGCAAGTCCTTGGAGGTCGGAACCAGAATTGAAATTCTAATCCCCCCGCGTGGTCTGGTGCGGCCAGCCGCGGGTCAACTAGGAAAGAGCCGGGTAGCGAAGGCGTCCGTTCAATCCATGGAAGTACACTGACTCAGGCCGATTGAGCTGAGCGGCAGTATCACAACGTTTGGCATGCAGGTTGCTCCAACCTCGCTTCCGACGGATTATTTCATTGATAACAAAGCGGTAAACCTTACGGCTATGAAAGAATTTCGAGGTACCGTTCGGGAAGATTTGCCGACGCGGTCGCTCCACGATCCAGAATCACTCTTCTCGACGTCCCACCAACCTATGTCTAGTGCCGAACCCACCGGCTTCCGAACCGCGATGATGATTTCGGGGGGAGGGGTGGTGCAGGGCTAGTGAATCACACCTCAGTATTGGTCTGTGACGATCATACTATCTACCGAGAGGGCGTGAAGATCATCCTGGGAAGGGAACCTGACCTTAAAGTTGTTGGCGAAGCGAGAGATGGTAGCGAAGCTGCTCATCTCGCGGAGCTTTTGAAGCCAGATGTGATGTTGCTGGACCTCTGCCTCCCGGGACCGCGCGCCGTGGATACGACGCGCCACGTGACGAGCAAAAACCGCAACACCCGTGTCTTGGTTCTGGGCATGTACGATGACGAAGAAACTGCTCTCAACTGCCGGAACGCGGGAGCTTCGGGATATGTGCTCAAAGATATGCCAGTCTTGCATCTGCTGTCTGCGGTCCGGCACCTCAGAAATTCTGGTGAATATCTCACCCCTGCCTCGTTGAAGAGAGCAGAGCATTCAGCCAAACCCAAGTTTTCGAAGGAGGCAGACATCGCCTGGCAGGTGCTCAGTTCGCGGCAGCGGGAGATTCTGCTTTTCCTGGCCGAAGGATTCACTTATAAAGAGATCGGCGCACGCCTGCACCTCAGCGTCAAAACCGTGGACACCCACAAATACAATCTGATGCGAAAACTGAACATTCAAAGTCGTGCCGGGCTCATCCGTTTTGCGATCCGCCAACGGCTGATCGAGGCGTAGTGCTGGAGATCCGCTCGCGTTTTCCGAGCTCCAAACGTTTGAACTTTAACTAGCTTCTCGACCGTCCCAGCGATGGAGTTTGGTTAAGAGAGTCTTATAGGAGATACCCAATTCACGCGCGGCTTTTTTTCGATTCCAATGCTCCTTGTTCAAGGTCCGGAAGACAATCTCCTTCTCTGCGCGCTCGGCGGCTGCCGATCCAACAACTTTTAATGAGTGCAAATCCGACTTCGGCGAATGCACTTCCATAACGGGAGCCGGCGAAGCCTCGGCCGATTGCTCCTGCTCCGGTCCAGGGGACTGCAATAGGCTCTGTAGCACTAATTCTTCGTCTCCCAGGATCAAGAACTGTCTGATGACATTCTCCAACTGGCGGACGTTCCCTGGCCATGAATAGGAACAAAACGCCTCCCGGAGACGGGCTGGCAGTTCCGGTCGCCCGTTACCGCAATAGCGCCTCATGTATTTGTTCATGAAGTAATGGCTCAACGCGGGCACGTCTTGTAAATGCTCGCGTAGGGGTGGGACCTCAAGGCGGATGACATTCAGCCGGAAAAAGAGATCCTGGCGGAACTCACCTCGCAACACAGCAGCCTCCATGGGCTTATTCGTTGTGGCCAAGGTCCGCGAATTTACCCGGATGGAATGGGTCGCTCCCAGTCGTGAAAATTCTTGATCTTGTAATACATGCAGGAGCTTTGCTTGAAGGGATGGGGACATGTCCCCAATCTCATCCAGTAGGATGGAGCCTCCGTTTGCCAGTTCGAACTTGCCTGGCTTTTTGTCAATTGCGCCCGTGAATGCGCCACGCTCATAGCCGAACAGCTCTGACTCAAGGAGATCAGAGGGGAGAGCCGCGCAATTAACTGTGACGAACGCCCGATCCCGGCGAGACGAGGAATTGTGGATGTAGTTCGCGAGAACACCTTTCCCCACGCCCGATTCCCCCGAGATCAATACCGGCACGTCGCTTTCGGCGACACGCGCGGCGATCCCGGCGATACGCATTAACTTGGGATCCGATGAGTAATTGAAGCACGCCAGCGCGGCAGGCGAGCAAGAGTTGGATGTGCTCGTTTCACTCGGGACGCTATCAAAAAAAAGGGGGTCTGGACCCGCTATCCCACTGAGGTCCTGGAGCACTTCCTCCATGTCCTCATCCCTCACTGGCCGAATCAAGCACTCGACCGCTCGGAGCTGCGTCGCCCTTAATATTGTGCGGGCGCGTGCGGAAGTCGAGACAGCGATCAATCGAGCCTTCGGCGCTAATTCACGCAGCGCTTCGAGCGCGGAGATGTCCGGTAGCATGATGTCGGCGACCACTAAGGAGGGGGGAGCAGCCTCAAGCCGCTCAAGCGCCTCGTGGGCACGACTTACACACTCGACCAGCCAGCCCTTCTTTTCAAAGAACTGTCTGAAGTTCCTCCGGCTTGATTCCTCGCCGTCGACTACCAAGACCCTGCACGTACGCAAGTGCCGACCTCCTCCGTATAAAGGATCGGAATGCGATTCTTTACGGCCTCTCTTCCGTAGGCTCGTTTACTGTTGTCTTTATATCACACTTTGCAGCACATGAGTACTATATCTTTTGGACAGTACGTAAGTATCTCTCAGCGTTGTTCTTCCGTGCCAATTGATGCCCCGACCCCGGGCTGCATCGATTGATCTCGCAATGCCCAAAGTACCCATCTGCCGTGCAGAATCCGTGGAATGCTTGGAAGCGACGGCCGGTAACACATGGGAGAACGCTTATTTTCTTGCGTAACAATAATCAACTAGGCGCGGTAAATCAAATTTCGAATCGAGATTCAAGTTGCGCCAGAAATAATATTGGACCCGGCACCGCAACCGCTTGAGCGAAGTCCCCGCGGAGCGAACTTATTTTGCTTCTGGTGGAGTTTACGAGGTGGTTGATGCCCCGGGCGCCGAAAGTCCGTGCCAGGCATTGTACTTCTGTGCTTCGTTCTGCTAATTCGAATCACCAGGCGGCAGCCGGGGCGCTCCGCCGCGATGCGTGATAACATGATCCGCGGATAATTATGCGCCTCCCTCTGGCGGTAATGCTCATTGCCTTGGCAACTGGCGCCGCGGCCCAAACTCGTTACTCCGGACCTCGCACCGCCGACGGCGAGCCCGACCTCAACGGCATCTGGCAAACGCTGAACAGCGCCGATTGGGACCTGCTCCCACACGCTGCGGCAGCAGGACCGGTTCTCGCTCTGGGCGCGGCCGGTGCGGAGCCCCCCGGACTGGGCGTAGTCGAAGGCGACGAAATCCCCTACCTGCCGGCAGCCGCAGTGCAGAAGAAAAAGAACGGCGAGCACTGGCTCACCCTGGATCCCGAAGTGAAATGCTTTCTTCCGGGCGTGCCTCGCGCCACTTACTTGCCGTACCCATTCCAGATCGTGCAAACGCCGGGGACAGTCGTGATCACCTACCAATTCGCTAGCGCCACGCGACTGATCCCGATCAAGGCACGCACGGAGGACAGCCCGGCCGACTCCTGGATGGGCGACTCCTACGGCAAATGGGACGGCGACACCCTGGTGGTCGATGTGAAGGGTTTCACCGATGGCACGTGGCTCTCTCGCGCGGGCGACTTCCACAGTGACGAGCTGCACGTAGTGGAGCGCTATACGCCGCTCAGCCGCGAGGTCATCCAATACGAAGCCACCATCGAGGATCCGAAAACCTTCACGAGGCCATGGAAAATTTCGATGCCGCTCTACCGGCACCTGGAAAAGAACGCGCAGTTGCTCGAATTCAAGTGCGTCGAATTTGTGGAGGAACTGATGTATGGGCCACTCCGCAAACAGACATCAAAGTGAGGACCAGACCATGAGCCATACACGCATCGCCGCTCTGTTGTTCGGTAGCGCGGGCGCTCTTGTCCTGCCGCTCGGCGCGCAGACGACGCCTGTTGCGAACGCTGCCGCCTCCAAAACGTGGAAGCAGCACAAGACTCCCGACGGTCAGCCCGATCTGCAGGGCGTATGGGTCAACTTCGAGTCCACGCCGTTCGAGCGTGCGCTTAACGCTGGAACAACCGCCCCCGCTCGCGTGAATGCCGACCCGAGCCTGCGTCCCTTCGCCGATCAGGCTCCGAAAGTGCCGGCTCGCGCTTCACTGGTTGTCGATCCGCCGAGCGGTCGCGTTCCCCTCACGCCGTGGGCCGAGCAGCAACGCGATTACGACCTCGCGCACATTCAGGATTCCTGGGAGTACAACACTCCCTGGGAACGCTGCATCACGCGTGGCATTCCCGCCGCTATTTTTCCGGCTGCCTACAACAACGGTTACCAGATTCTGCAAACGCCCGGCCAGGTAGTCATTGTCTATGAGATGATCCACGAAACCCGCATCATTCCCATCGATGGCCGCCCGCACTTGCCCGCATCTCTGCGCCAATGGAATGGCGACCCGCGCGGTCACTGGGAAGGCAACACGCTAGTGGTGGATACCACCAATTTCAATGGCAAAAGCATGATCGCCACCAACGCCGCGTCGAACCGTATCCGTTCGGTGCCGCAGACGGAAAACGCGCACATCACCGAACGGTTCACGCGCGCCGACGAAAACACGATCAACTACGAAGTTACTATCGACGATCCGAAGGCCGCCAGCGCCCCGTGGAAAGTGGCCATGCCGCTGGTGCGTGACGATAGTTACAAGATCTACGAATACATGTGCCACGAAGCCAACCAGGACTACATGCAGATCACTCTCGGCGGCGGACGTTTACACGATAAGAATGCGGCGGCAGGGCGTCAGTAAAGGACCACCACTATGAAGCGTAGAATTTTGTCAATTTCGATAGTAGCCTTGGGCTTGCTCTTCGCCGCCGGCCCGCTGGCCGCGCATCACGCATTCACCGCCGAGTTCGACGCCCAACAACCGGTCACGCTCCACGGCACCGTTACAAAGGTTGAATGGACCAACCCTCACGCCTGGATAAACCTCGACGTGAAGGGAGAAGATGGGCAGGTAGTCGCCTGGAGAGTGGAAGCCGGCGCGCCCAACGCGCTCCTGCGCCGCGGATTCACCAAGAATTACTTGCCGCCGGGAAGCGAAATCGTGGTGCAAGGCTTCCGTGCCAAGGATGGCTCGAATCGCGCCAATGGCTCAAACGTCACGACGCCTGACGGCAAGAAGCTGTTCTTGGGCTCGTCGGGCACGGGTTCGCCTGACGATAAGAAAGACGGCAAGTAGTGCGCAGGGCGTCGCAGCACCACGAAGCGTTTAGCGGGCTACATAAGACTTGCTGAATCCGTTTCGGCCGTTGGTGACTGTGAATTTGCCATTGGGGGCTATGCTGACCTTGATCCAGTTGCCTTTGCAATCCGCCGTTTCTTCCAGATTGGCGATCATATTCTCCGCAGTATTGTGATGAGGATCGGGATCGAGCAATGATAGATGACTCTGCCACACGCCTTCAACTCCGGGCGTGGACGCGAGCCGCAGGTAGGTGTTTTTCTCATACGCAGCCACGGTCTTCCCGGGAGGATTATTGGACTTCGTGGCATCCGTTTGTCCCATTCCCTTGCGCGGGCCGTTGTTCATAACCACCACTTGCGGACGAATCGCGCCCAACATCGCGGGCGAGCCTGCATCGCCGAATGAACCGTGACGGCTGGTTTGATAGATGGTAACTTGACCTAGCTTGTTGATCGGACACACCAGTTCCATCTCCTTTTCCCAGTCGAGGTCGAGCAGCGCCAGAAACTTGAATTTGCCGAAAGTCAGCAGCATGCCGACCATGCGCTGGTTTTCAGGACCCGCCGCGGCCTTCTCTTCTGCAGTGGCGCACAGCGGATTGGGACCGCCGCCCTTCACAGGCTGGTCCAGAAGCTTTCCGTCCGAGGCAACTACCAGCGCTTCGAGCCCTGTAATAGGGATAGTGTCGCCCGGTTTAACAACCGTTCGCCGTCCCTTCGAGGCAGTAATAAAGCTGTCGAGCCACTGCTGATTTTCCTTCTCGATGTCGTCGCCGCGGCCGTAAAAATGGCGGATAGGGATCATCTTTGAAAGCGCGGCCAAGCCGCCCGCGTGGTCCGCGTGGTAGTGGCTGAGCACCAGGTGATCGATTTGCTTGAGACCCGCCTGTTGGGCCGCGGCATAAATTCGTTTGGCATCGCGATCGTCCACCGCCCATCCGGTATCAATAAGCAGCGATTGGCCCGACGGCGCGACGATCAGTGTGGCCGCGCCGCCTTCGACGTCGATCCAATACATTTCGAGGTTCTTGGATTGAGGCTTGGATTGTGCCAGAAGTGTGGCGGAAGGCGCCAGTAGCATAGCGAACAGCGTCAGGAACAGCATGATTTTCTCCCGATCGGAAGCCCTGCGCAGGATCTGCGCCGTGGGCTTTCAATTCCCGAATAGTATACTCCCGTTGCTTACAGCCCCTGGCGCGGAGAGCTCAGTTGGAGTAATCTAACGGGTGGCTTGCAAATGCGCTTGTCAGAGCTAGGATTATGGCGGGGTACCAGGGCCATCCTTTATCTAGGGTTGGCAATCGTCGCTCTGCTTGGACTGCGTGGGAGCCGCGTTCACGCGGCCGAAGCCACTGACCCCGCCGCCGGTCTTCCCGATCCCTATCAAGCCGCCGTCCGGAATTGGGCCGTTCTCCCGGACCATCGAACTTGGGGCTCAACGGCAGGTATCGAAATTGGCCCTCACAATGAAATCTGGGCAATTGATCGCTGCGGCGTTAATTCCTGCGAGAACTCAGATCTCCCGCCTATTCATATGTTGGATCTGGCGACTGGCAAACCGATCAAGAGCATCGGCGCAGGATTGTTCGTGTTCCCGCACGGTTTGCACGTCGATCGCGATGGCAATATCTGGGTAGTGGATGCGGCGGCGAGCAAGGACAAGACGAAGGGCGACCAGGTTATCAAGCTTTCTCCGGACGGCAAGGTTCTGTTGCACCTGGGGACAGCGGGTGTCGCAGGAGGTGGCCCCGATCATTTCAACGAACCGTCGGATGTGGTTACGGCCCCAAACGGCGATATCTTCGTGGCCGACGGCCATTCGGGCCAGAATCCGAACGTGCCGCCGGATTACATCACACGCATCGTGAAATTTTCCAAGAATGGCAAGTTCGTCAAGGAGTGGGGAAAACTCGGCACGGGCCCGGGCGAGTTTAGAAACGCCCACGCGCTGGCGATTGATTCGAGGGGCCGGCTGTTTGTCTGTGATCGCGGAAATGCCCGCCTGCAGATTTTCGATCTGAACGGCAAGTTCATCGCCCAATGGAGCCAATTCGGGCGTCCCAGCGGTCTATACATTGATAAGAACGATAAACTATATGTCATCGACGCCGATTCGACGGCTGCCAATCATCCTGGTTGGAAGAAGGGCATTCGCATCGGCAGTGCAAAGGATGGCAAAGTGACCGCGTTCGTCCCAGGTCATCAGACGGACAACCCGGACGGGGCGGCGGGTGAAGGCATTGTCGCCGATCCTTCGGGCAATTTATACGCGGCGGAAAACACGTTGCGCGGAGTGACGAAGTACGCGAAACGTTAGCGCTTCAGCGCCGGCGTTGGCTGGGCAGAAGCTAGGCTTAAGGCAGGTCGGTTTAAGGCAGGAAGGGAGATTACATGAGCACGAAAGCAAAATCACGACGGGCATTCCTGATCCAGTCGGCGGGTACCCTGAACGCCGCCTGGATTGCGGCTCACTACCATGACATTCTTGCCGCTCAACAATACGCGAGCAAGTCGGACGAAGGCGGTGCGCCTCCGAAGCTAGCCTTCTTCACCGCGGAGCAAGCCGCGGAGATTGAAGCCATTGCGGATCAGATCATTCCCACCGATGACACTCCTGGCGCACGCGAGGCCCGGTGCTTGTACTTTATTGACCGTGCATTGACGACTTTCGCAAAGAAGAGTCAGCCGGTGTATACGCAAGGGCTGCTGGATCTTCAAGCCAAGACGAAGGAACTTTATCCGAACGCGGGTAAGTTCTCGGCCCTCACTTCGGAGCAGCAGATAAAGGTGCTCACCGAAATCGAGAAGACGCCGTTCTTCAATCTGGTGCGCACGCACACAATTATCGGTTTCTTCGCGCGCCCCGAGGATGGCGGCAACCACGACAAAGTAGGCTGGCAGTTGATCGGCTACGACGGTTCCTTGAATCATAAGGCGCCGTTTGGTTACTATGACGCGGAATATCTGAAAATGTCGGCGAGCCGGGGAGGCAAAATATGAAACAGTATCGGCCATCAGCAGAGGTTGACTTCGTGATCATCGGCTCCGGCGCCGCCGGCGGCATCATGGCGAAGCAGTTGTCGACCGCCGGATTTTCGGTTGTCGTCCTGGAGCAGGGCGGTTGGGGGAAGTTCGGCCGCGAGCAAGAGTACAACAAAGACGAGTGGCTGCAGCGGAATCTTAGCGACGACGACCGCCTGATGAGTAATCCCCAGACGCAGCGCAACACTTTCCGCAAGACCGACAAAGAAAAGGCAGTCGCGGGGAACCACAGCTATGGCTGCGTAGTCGGCGGCGGCACGGTGACCTACGGCAGCAGTAGCTGGCGGCATCTCCCATATGAATTTCGCGAAGCGTCCTACGATCAGACCATCCCTTCCGGCACCGGGATGGCCGACTGGCCCATCACCTATGAGGAACTGGAACCTTACTACACCCAGGCCGAATGGGAAATGGGCATTTCCGGCGAGCGCGTAAACTCGCCCTTTGTCGCGCCGATGTCGAAAGATTATCCGGTTCCGCCCATGCCGTTGAAAAGTTCGGGCGCACTGATGAAAACCGCGGCGTCGAAGTTGGGCTTGACGGTGGTGCCTGGACCGCTGGCGATCATTTCGCAGCCGTATATGGGACGCCAGGCATGCGTCAACTGCGGAATCTGTTCCGGGTATGGCTGCCAGGTGCGCGCGCGCTCCAGTTCGGCGGTCACCGTGTTGCCGATTGCCGTAAAGACTGGCCGGTGCGAAATCCGCGTGAAGAGCTATGTCCGTGAGATATCGGTGGACAGCAGCGGCCGTGCTACCGGCGTGGTGTATTTCGACGCTCAGAAGCGCGAAGTGCATCAAAAAGCTAAGAACGTGGTTCTCTCCGCCAACGGCACCGAGTCGGCTCGCCTGCTGCTGCTCTCGAAATCGGCTCGTTTCCCGGATGGCTTGGCGAACTCCAATGGCGTGGTTGGCAAGTACGTCATGTTCGGCAATGGCGCCAGCGCCAGCGCGTTATTTGAGCATCCGTTGAACGAATATAAGGGCGTGATTTCCGGTGCCGGCATCGTCGACTACGTGCCA
>Ga0207695_10004928_pt1 | contig 17989 bp, 19 predicted proteins | sample KBSC54metaG_FD_184354 | JGI IMG/M metagenome (GOLD analysis project Ga0207695, IMG submission 184354) | Corn rhizosphere microbial communities from Kellogg Biological Station, Michigan, USA - KBS C5-4 metaG (SPAdes) (version 2) | ecosystem: Host-associated > Plants > Roots > Rhizosphere > Soil... | reverse complement strand
CTTTTCCATATCGCCCTCGGCCTGCGTAAGGTCATCGTCCGTGATCTGTCCCCATTTGCGTTTGATCTCGCCGCTCATCTGCTTGAACTTTCCCTTTAATTGATCCTTGTTCATCAGCTTGCTCCTTGATTGGTGTTGGAATCCGTCCACGACTTCGTCAACGGACCTTTTTCAATTGAGCAATTGCAAGACCAATCGTCCGAGCCGGAGGATCGGGGGTTTTCATGAGTGTGCCCACGTAATTGTTTCATCGTGAACCTGCAATTTATGCCTGTTCGCTCATTGGAGAGTCTTAAAGGACCGAGCATACTGATGTTTAAGGCTTTTCAAACAGGTTGCGGGCGGCTTGTGGGTTAGCTGGCTGCCGTTCAGGACTTTGGCTTGCTCGGCACTTTGCCTCCCTCGTGCCGCGCTTCCGATAGTCCAATCGCGATCGCCTGCTTACGGCTCTTGACTTTTTTTCCTGAGGCCCCGGATTTCAGCTTACCAAGTTTCATTTCGTGAATTGCGCGCTTGACCTTCTGCCCAGCTTTGGGCCCGTAACTCTTTTTTGTTGTCATCGTATATATCTCTCCGCTGAGTCACACTATACGGCGAAGCGGGTTGCGACTCCTCGCGATTAGAATGCGCAATCTATGGGCCGCAAGATCTGGCTGAACGAACTCCTCCTGATTGTCATTGTCGCTGTTAGAGGAGACAGGCTGACGCATTTGCGCAAATGCGCCATCACGTCGCTTCAATTAAAATTAAGCCTGCTTCCATTCAGGGATAAGAATAAGTGGTTGTTTTTTGCCGCTCAACTACACCGTCATCGCTCTTTGTTGTAGTTGTCGATGTTGTAGATGATGGGACCGATGTTGTAGACGCTGACGGTACCGGCACTTCTCTAACTTCTTTATGGCTGTAAAAACATCTGCGACCGAGCTGCAAGCGAGTGCGGTGATCAAACCGAGCGCTATGCGTTTCGTTTTCACGATGCTGACCCTCCTGAATCCGAAAACATTCATGGTCTAAATCAGCAATCGCAATGCCATCGGATCTCAGCACTTTTGGTCTTAGGAAACGCAATAAGTTTTTTCGCTATTCGCGATCTCTCCATAGTCTATGTTTCCTTAGTGTGAACTTTTGACCATATCACAATGAGCCGGAGCCGGGAGAGACACTTTCTCCGTCAACGCGACGTTGGTACAGCAAGACGAGCGAATAGATACGTTTTTCCGAGCGGATCCTCGAGCGCCGCGTTCCAGCATCGCTTGGCCAGAGCTTCTTGAACCGGCGGTTCTCATCCTCCAGCGACTTCAGCCGGCGCGCCTACGATATTTCGAGGCCGTACTTCGCCTTCCACTTAATGGGATGGACGGCTTGCTCTCAACGATCACAAAAGTAACGAGCAATGCGATCGAAATGGAGGTCACACCGCGCCAGCATCCAAGTGGCGATCGCACCGCGATGATGGGTATCGCCAAGCGCGGCAGTCAGCCCTTGAGGACGCTACTCGTGCATGGTGACTCTATGCCTATTAAGGAAGCCTGGTGCCGGGGGCGGGACTCGAACCCGCACGGAGCTTTCGCTCCAGAGGATTTTAAGTCCTCTGTGTCTGCCATTTCACCACCCCGGCCCGCGCTCATAACGGCGCTCGAGCGCCCTGCCCGCGTCCTGCACAATAACCTATCCGGGCAGTCAGATAGAGGGCCGCGACGGTCGCCGCCGAACCCATGAATCATCAGGGTACGGTGGGGCCTTGCATAACGCCGTCGCACGCGCATCAATTATAGAGCGTCGAGATATAGTGCGTCGAGAAACCGCCAGCCGGGTGACGTCGGAGCGCGATACTGCCATGAAACAACAACCACACGAGCGATACCTCACTCATCGGAATCGCGATCGCAATGTCGCAACGTTTTCCAGGCAGCGGCGCGGCGACGCGTTTGCGATGGCGATACTCGCGAGCGTCGCGCTCGTCCCGTCCGGTTGCGCAATCGCCCCCGCGCCAATCAAGGACACTCCACATATCGTCGCGACGCCGGCCAGCGGCCAATTGACGGTCAGTTCCTCGCCTGGGAAGCCGATCGGCGACGTGCTGCCGATCTACGTGTCGATCGCCAATGGCACCAACTCACCGCGCGCGGTGGTGCCCAGCCAGATCTTTGCGCTGAACGACGCCGGTAGCCGGGTCGCGCCTTTACCGCCCGCCGAGGCCGCGCGCGAGGCCGGCAGCGCGGGCGAACTCCGCGCCGGACTGCTCAGTGCCGGGACGAGCGGCCTGGTCGAGGGCGCGATCGGAGCGGGTATCGGTGCGATCGCGGGATCGCTTATACATAGCGGCGCGACCGGCGCGGCGTTGGGCGGCGCCATCGGCGGCGGTTCGGGTGCGATCCAGGGGGCAAGCACCGGACCGGCCAAGGCCGACGCTCAGGCGAATACCCAATTGACCGCGCTCGCCCTGCCTGCACAGGACGTCCGCCAGGACTTCACCGTGAGTGGCTACGTCTTCTTTCCCAAGGGCGACTACAAGCGTATCCAGATGTTGCTGGTGGACGACGAGACTGGCGACACCGAAGTGGTCAATCAGCCATTGATGTGAACTGCAGCCGATGCTGTGAGGGCTGGCGGCGCTCGGCGGTTAATCTTTTTTGCGCGTCGCGAGCTGGTCGAGCGCCTCATTGATGAAGTAGCGCTGATCGGGATCGCGATCGTCGAGTTCGGACTTGCGCCGCGCGATCCATTCCGAGAGCCCGATTAGTGCGGCCTCGTTCAGGTTGCCGAGTGCGAACGCCTCGGCGATTCGCGTCAGATCGTCGCCCATCTCTTCGGGCAAATCCAGAGTGATTCTTCTCGATGGCATCGCGGGTTGGTCGGCTCGCCTCGCAAGCTCGCTTAATGCTTATAGTCTTGGACTCCGCCGCAGGTCAAAATGAAGCCCAACGTGGAGTCGAACGTAAAATATCTGGGAATGCTGGTGGAGTTTCTCGATGAAGGCCGGTTGAAGCCGGGGCTGGTGGTGCGCGAGCACGGCGAGCAGTTGGCGGTGACGGAGGCCGGCGGCCGCGAGCGATCGATAGCGCGCGACTTGGTGATGCTGCGGCATCCGGATCGCAAGGTCACCCGCGAGACGCTGGCGACGGCGGTGTCGGCGCTCGAAGTCGAACGCGCGCGCTTGACGGCGGAACTCGACCTGAACCTGTTGTGGGAAGTCGTGCGGGAGCATGGGCGGAGTTTCAGCGCGGAGGAGTTGGCCGAACTTTTCTTCGGGGGCCGTGCGGCGTGTGCGACCTCGGTAATGCTCGAGGCGCTGTTCAACGACCGCTTGTATTTCGTGCGGCGGCATCTGGAATTCGTCGCGCGCAGCGCCGATCAGGTCGAGCGGTTGCGCGTTCAATACGACAAGGTACGCTTGCGCAGCGAAGCGAGCCGCCACACCCGCAACCTGATTCGCGGCGTGCTGGAAGACGGCCTGGTGGTGCCGCCTGAGGAGGCCGCGCCACTGATCGCCGAACTGCGCCGCTACCTCGATAACCCATTCACCCGCAGCCGCGATCTGACCGCGATGATCGAAGCGGCCGTGACCGATATCGCGCCGGCCGAAGCAGCGTACGAAATCCTGGCGCGACTGGGGGCGCCGGTCGCCGGACCGCGCTTCGTGATAATCGGGGGCGTAAGGACTGGCTTTTCCGCGGCCGCGCTGGCCGAGGCCGATCAGGTCGCAGCGCCATCGCGTGAGGCCGGTGACGATATGGGAGCCGTCACCATCGACGACGACGACACCGTCGAGGTTGACGACGCGCTATCATGCGAGCGGCTCGCGGACGGCGGTCTGCGGGTGCGGGTGCATATCGCGCTGGTGGCGGATTTCGTCACGGCGCATGGGGCGATCGATCAGGAGGCGGCGGCGCGCGCGACCACGGTCTATTTGCCCGAGGCGACGATCAGGATGCTCCCGGACCGAATCGCGTGTGACGCGGCGAGCCTGATTGCGGGCCAGGAGCGGCACGTGTTGACCACCGATGTGTGCCTGTCGGCCGACGGCGAGATCGCGGGCTATTCGATCTACCCGTCCCGCATTCGGATTGCGGCGCGCCTTAGCTACGACGCCTGCGACGCACTGCTGGCGGCGGAGTCAGATTCGGCGCACGCGGCGGCATTGCGGCTGATGAATGAGGCGGCGCTCAGGCTGCGCGAGCGGCGGCGAGCGGCCGGGGCACTACTGGTTCATCGGCGAGAGCCGAAAATCAAGGTCAGCGCCGACGGCGAGATTGAATTAACTCTGATCGACAGTATGTCGGCGAGCCGGCAATTGGTGGCGGAGCTGATGGTGTTGAGTAATTATGCGGCGGCGCGATGGGCCGCCGACCATCGCGTGCCGATCATCTATCGGGTGCAACCGACGATCGGTGGCGATTTTGCGGCACAGCGGCCGCGGCTGTCCTTACATCCGGAATTTCACGCCGGAGTCGGGCTCGATTACTACGCGCAGGTGAGTTCGCCGATTCGGCGTTATATGGATTTGGTGCTGCAGCGCCAATTGCTGGCGGCGCTGGCCGAGCCGCCGAGTGTCGCATACCAGGCCGACGAACTGCTCAAATTGCTCGCCAACGCGGAGGCCGCAGACGCGGAGGGCAAAGAACTCGAGCGTCGCGCGAAGCGCTACTGGACGCTGCGCTACCTTGAACGCCACGCGACCGGACGTCCACTGAATGCGGTTGCGCTGCGCGACGGCGCAAGCGCCGAGCTCGACGCCTACGCCGTCCGTGGAACCTTGCATGGTGCTCCCAACCTGGCGAGCCAGTCACGGATCGTGGTGCGGATTGCCCGCGTCGAACCGATCCGCGGCTGGCTCACGTTCGACTATCTCGGAGCGGTCCCGCTCACCGCCAAGGACGCTCACTAAAGCGTCCTCCCCCTCTTGCAGGGCCGGATGTGCGGCTCAGGAATTCTCGCCGGCAGCGCCGAAGCTATCCTGCTCGAGGCGCCAGCGATCGATTGACTCGACGTTGAAGCGCCAATCACTGCCAACCTTGAACGCCGGCAACTGGCCGCGCTTGAGCTGGCGATACACGGTTGAGGGATGAACCTTGAGGTAATCGGACAATTCCTTTACGGTCATTACCCGGCTGTTGTCTGTTTTCATTTGGCGAACGACCTCCCTGATTTCCTTGGGCGTCCACTGATGGACTATGGCAGTCTCTTGACGCAAAGGGCGTGCCGGGAATCAAAGAGCATCTCGTTTGTGCATATCTGCGCCGTGGCCGTCTGAATTGCCATTATTTCAGCGCCAACATCTTGACGTGCGACACAATAATGGCCTCAATGGACTCCTTGTGGCAGCGCAGAACTGGTCACCTCTCGTTTCAACTCTGCAATGATAAGGCGTCCGGAATTGCGATTTCGCTACAATTCTCGCCAGTTGCTTAATCTTCGCTTTGTATGGCCACAACACCGTTATTTACAGCCGACGGTCGGTAATTTGTAATTCTTGCTTCACGTTGAGCGCGATGACCGCGGACAGTTCTCGCCTAATCTCTCATCGTGGATGACGCCGTGTCAGTTCCTGGCCGTACCGACTATTGGGCGCAATCGCTATCAAGCGGATTGGTAGCGCCTCAAGGTGATCGATTTTCCCACGAGTCGTACGGGCGGATAGCATTTCGGCGTCGATGTGACGAACGATGACGCGCCGGTGCAACATCGGCGATGCGCGGATGCTGCACAAACGCACAAACAGGGTTTTCGATTGGCCTCGACGCGGTCTCCGGCGCGCTCATTCAGACCTTGCCGATCAGATCCCGGCCGGTCTCACCGATGAACTCAAGCAGGCCGCGCTCGTCGTTGGTGCGATGGAGCAGAATAAGGCGATGGACGCCGGCCTCGGCGAAGCGCTTCGCGCCGTCGCGATCAACCTTGCCGCGTGGCGCGACGCTGATTTCGAGGTCTTCGAAGCGGCGGCCATGCTCCTTGCACGCGGCGCGCAGTCCCTCAACGCATTTGCCGGCGCCCTCGACATCGAGGGCAAAGCCGAACCATCCCTGGGCGAGTCGCGCGGCGCGCCCATAAGCGTCCTTGGTCATGCCGCCGAAGACGATTTCGGGATGCGGCTTTTGCACCGGCCGGGGCATCGCGTTGACGCCGCCGAAGGAGACGAAACGCCCGCTATATTCCGGCTTGTCCATTGACCACAGCGCGATCATCGCAGCGAGGAACTCCTCGGTGCGCGGCCCCTTGTGATCGAACGGGGCGCCGATCGCGTCGAATTCGGGTTTGAGATACCCGATTCCAATACCGAAGGTCAGTCGCCCGTTGGAAAGGACATCAACCGAAGCCAGTTCCTTCGCCAGCACCACCGGGTTGCGCTGCGGCAATATAATGATGCCGGTGCCGAGGCGGACGGTCTTGGTATGCGCGGCGATAAAGCCCAGGGCGACAGTGGTATCGATAAACGGGGTGTCGGCGGGCACCGGCGAGGGCGGCACCTGCGGATCGGGCAGGACGACATGCTCGCCCGTCCACAGGCTCTCGAAACCGGCGGCTTCTGCGGCGCGTGCGGCCGCGGCGGCGGTCGAGGGAATCGCGCAGGGGCCCATGTTGATGCCGAAAAGTCCGAATTTCATACGGCGACAAATACCACGAAGCCGGCGGCTGCGGCCAGCGCTCCGACGGTCGCTGGATGAACCGCAGGTGAGGCATCGCCGCGGGCGGCGGCGCTGGTTGGAATTGACCGTGCGCCGGCGCTTCTACATAATCGCGACTGCTTTTCCGCGCGAACAATTCCGAATGGCGCTCACGGGAAACGGTCGGCGATGAGATGTCCCCAATGCGGATTCGAGGCGATCGCGAACGCCGCGTTCTGCTCGCGCTGCGGCGCGCGAATCATGACGCCGCGGCCGGAAACCAAACACGAATATGCGCTCACGCGAATCCTGCCGTCGTGGTGGCATTTCGCGCGCGGCCTGATGGTGGTCGCAGCGATCTTCGCGGCCGGCCTGTACGAAATCAGTGCGCCACAGGGAAATCGAAGCGTGGGAATGTTGCTGATCGCCGCGGCTGCCGCAGTCATGGGGCTGGTCCATCTCGCGCGGCGCTACACCAGTTGGAGTCTCACGTCGGACCGGCTGATCGAGCGGCGCGGCTTGCTCTCGAGCCGGCGGCGTGAGATGGAACTCGCCGACGTGCGCTCGATTGAGGTGAACCGCAGCCTGCTGCAGCGCATCATGGGACTGGGCAACGTCGGTATCGCGTCGGCGGCGAGTGCGGACTTCATGATTCGGATGCTCGATATTCCGGACCCCGAACGCGTCGCCGAGATTTTGCGGCAGGCGCGGCTGAAACGTCTCGCCTGATAGCGGGTACATCCAGCGCGCTGTTGAAGAAACTGAGCGCACTCACCTTTGGCGCTTTGCACTCGAACGTGCACCTTCGCATAATCGATTGAGCGGCGCGGCCGATCGCGATCGACAATCGATCGAGGGCGGATCGAATTGCGCGAGGGGAGAGCGGGTGTGAGCAAGCGGCCGGATTTGCGTTACGAGCGGCGGTTCTGGAAGACCGGGCTCGGGGCGATCGCGGGGGTTGACGAAGCCGGGGTCGGACCGATGGCGGGACCGGTGGTGGCGGCCGCGGTGATCTTCGAGCCGGAGAGCTTTATCAAGGGCGTCCACGATTCCAAGCAGCTCACGCCGGAGCGGCGCGACGAGCTGTTCCCGCTGATTCGCGCAAAGGCGATGGCGGTGGGAGTGGGCGTCGCGGGACCGGGCGAAGTCGATGAACTGAATATCTACTGGGCGTCGATGCTGGCGAGCGAGCGGGCGTTGGCGGCGCTCGCACGAATACCCGATCACGTACTGGTTGACGGGCGCCTGATCCCTAACCTCAAACTGCCGCAGACCAAGATCGTCGGCGGCGATCGCAAGAGCTTCTGTATCGCGGCGGCCTCGATTATCGCGAAGGTCACGCGCGACCGCATGATGGTCGAGTATGACGCCGCGTATCCTGGCTATGGCTTCGCGAATCACAAGGGCTACTGCACGGCGGACCATTTCGCGGCACTGTCGGCGCTCGGACCGACTCCCATCCATCGGCGCTCGTTCGCACCCGTGATGGAAGCGACGCAACGCAAGTTGTTCTGAATTACGGTCGCGCCACTCCCCTCCACCAAAGCCCTTCCACGGAAGATAGAAGTCGGAGAGTTGTCGAGGGACGCAAAACTTATAGTTTTCTGAAACCTCGCAAGGTTTCAGACTTCCCGTTAAGTAGTCACGGGTGAGTTCCGCGCGGGCCGCGGCTGCGATGCAGCCGAGACGCTTAAGGACTCATCTCACCATTCCCGCGCGCGACCCGGCCGCCTCGCCGTCTTCACTTATCTTCGAGAGCAGGTTGCGGTAGTCTTTTGTTGATATCGACGTGCGAGCGAGACGATCAACGGACCCTGCACACTTGAAGGAGTGAGCATTGGCCAATTCACGATACGACCTGGTGGTGATCGGATCGGGACCGGGCGGCTACGTCGCGGCGATTCGCGCCAGCCAGCTCAAAATGCGCGTGGCCGTAATCGAGCGCGATCAGCCGGGCGGCGTGTGTCTGAACTGGGGCTGTATCCCGTCCAAGGCGCTGCTGAATTCGGCCGAGACCATGGAATCGATTCGCGGCGCGGGCAAGGAACATGGGATCGAAGTCGGTGAGATCAAGCTGGATTTCAAGCGGGTGATCGCGCGCAGCCGCAAGGCGGCCGACAAGCTCTCGCAGGGCGTGCGCTTTCTGCTGCGCAAGAACAAGGTTGATTATATCGAGGCCGAGGGCGTGATCACCGGACCTCATACGGTGGCGTTGCGGCCCGTGACCGGCAAGCCGGCGCCGCCGGCCGAGGCGATCGAGGCCGAGCGGATTCTGATCGCGACCGGGTCGGGCGAGAAGCTCTTTTCGGGGATGGCTCTGGGCGACGGCGTGATGACCAGTCGCGAGGCGCTGGTGTACGACCGGGTGCCGCAATCGATCGTGATTATCGGGGCGGGCGCGATCGGCGCCGAGTTCGGCTACTTCTACCAGGCGTTTGGCGCCAAGGTGACGATCGTCGAGCTGGAGGGGCAGATGCTGCCGGGCTTCGACGCGGAAATCGCCGAGGAGTTGCGCAAATCCTTCGTCCGGCGTGGAGTCAGCGTCCTGACCGGCCACGGCTTCAAGTCGATGGCGCGAATCGGCGACGGTGCGCGGGCGAGCGACGGCAACAGCGTCAGCGACGGTGCGGGCAACGGAGCGGGTGGCGCGCGCGGCAACGCTATGGGGTGGTCGGTCACGCTGGACGCCGCCGGCACGCTCAAGACGATCGAGGCCGAGGCGGTGCTGGTCGCGGTCGGGCGCAATCCGCTCAGCCGCGAGTTGGGACTCGACGCGGTCGGAATCGCAGGCGACCGCGGCGGCTATATCAAGATTGACGATTCGTTCCGCACGAGCTGTCCGAGTATCTATGCGATCGGCGATGTCGCGCGCCCTCCCCTGCTCGCCCATAAGGCGTCGGCCGAGGGTGTGGCGGCAGTGGAAATCATGGCGGGGGTACGCGAGCCCGGCTTCGACCTGCTGTCGATCCCCGGGTGTATCTATTGCGAGCCGGAAGTCGCGATGGTCGGACTCAGTGAGGCGCAGGCGCGCGAGCGCGGGATCGAAGTGAAGGTCGGCAAGATCCCGTTTCGTGCGAACGGCAAGGCGGTCGCGATCAATCAGACCGAAGGCTTCGTAAAAATCGTCGCGAGCAAGCAATACGGCGAAGTGATCGGATGCCAGATCATCGGCCATCACGCAACCGATTTGATTTCCGAGATCGTATTGGGGCGCACGCTCGAGACCACCACCGCTGAACTCGGGCACAGCGTCCATCCGCATCCGACGATGTCGGAGGCGATCATGGAGGCGGCGCTGGCTGCCGAGGACGAGGCGATCAACTTCTGACGTGATCGATAATGCCGCATCGCGAGAGGGTTCGTTGAACGTCGCGCGGCTCGGGCTGGTCGATTATGCGGCGGCGCTCGAGCTGCAGAACGCGGCGGTGGCGGCGCGGATGCGCGATGAGATAGGCGACACCCTGCTGCTGCTGGAACATCCTCATGTGTACACGCTCGGGCGGGGTGCCGATGCGAGCTACATTATCGACGCGGTACCCGATGTCCCGATCTATCGGGTTGGGCGCGGCGGCCAGGTGACCTATCACGGACCCGGGCAGCTAATTGGCTATCCGATCGTCAAGTTGAGCGGCGTGCGGCGCGACGTTTCACGCTACCTGCGCAAACTCGAACAGGCGCTGATCGATGGGCTCGGCCAATTCGGCATCGAGGCGTGCCGCCGCGAAGGCATGACAGGAGTATGGGCGGGGCCGTGCAAGATCGGCTCGATCGGCGTCGGTATCCGGCGCTGGGTGACGCTGCACGGATTCGCGCTCAACGTCACCACCGACCTCGCCTACTTCGATGCGATCGTACCGTGCGGTATCGAAGACTGCCGGATGACGTCGATCGCAGCGCTCGGCCAACCGCAAGTCACGGTCGAGCAATTCGCCGACGCGATCGAGCGCAGCTTCGCCGCGGCGTTCGAGTATGATCGGATCATGCGGGTGACGCTTGAGGACATCAAAGAGAACGCTGTAAGCCCGCGCATCGCGAGCGTCAATCGGTAAAAAAATGGCTGAACGCAGGCATCCCGATTGGATCAAGGTGCGGGCGCCGTCGTCGCCGGAATACCTGCGCACGCGCGCGCTGCTGACGGAGCTGAAGCTGCACACGGTCTGCCAGGAGGCGGGCTGTCCGAATATCGGCGAATGTTTTTCCCATCGGACGGCGACCTTTATGTTGATGGGAGACGTGTGTACGCGAAATTGTCCGTACTGCGCGGTGATTCACGGACGGGCGCGACCGCTCGATGCTGACGAGCCGCGGCGGATAGCGGCGGCGGTCGCGCGGCTGGGCTTGCAACATGTGGTGGTGACGTCGGTCGATCGCGACGACCTGCCCGACGGCGGCGCGGCCCATTTCGCGGCCACCGCTATCGCGATCAAGGCGCTGAGTCCCGACGCGCGGGTCGAAGTGCTGGTGCCGGATTTCAAGGGGTCGCATGCGAGCGTCGAGACGGTAGTTGAGTCACCGGTCGCGATTTACAACCACAATATCGAGACGGTGCCGAGCCTCTATCGCAAATGCCGTCCGGGCGGGCGCTATGAAATTTCGCTCGACGTGCTGGCGTATGCGAAGGCGGCGGCCCGCGAGCGCGGACGCGAACTGCTGACCAAGGCCGGCGTCATGCTGGGGCTGGGCGAGGAGCGCGGCGAACTGATGCGCACGCTTGAGGATCTGCGCGGCGTACAATGCGATATCCTGACGCTGGGGCAGTATCTGCAACCGTCGCGCGACCATCTGCCGGTGGCGCGCTACGTGACGCCGGCGGAATTCGCGGAGATCAAGCGCGACGCGCTCGCGCTGGGGTATCGGCACGTGGAGTCGGGGCCGCTGGTGCGCAGCTCATATCATGCGTGGGAGCACGTAAACTGAACGGCATCACGTCAGACGCGCGTTCGCAGCCTTCCAACACCAATAAAAAGGGCCGCAGTCGATGAGACCGCGGCCCTTGTGCGTCATGCGTATGAAGAGCGGCTGCTACTCGTTGACTTCCTTGAGCCGCGCCGCCCGCCTCTGCATATAGCCGTCCTGCACGGCCCCGTAGAGGTCGATGGCGTAGCGATCGACCTCCTCGAAGAGGTTCAGGTGCAGCGACCGGTAGTTGACTACTTCGATGACCGCCTTGCCGGCGCCGGTCGGGATCGACACGTACCAGGGCACGAAATACGGCAATGGCCACATCGCGCTGTCGGCGGCATAGCCGACGGTATCGCGAACGGTCGAAGGCCCGATAAACGGCCATACGATGTAGGCACCGGAGCCGACCCCGTAATGCCCCAAGGTCAGGCCGAAATCGTCGTTGTGCTGTTTGAGGCCGAACCAGCTATCGGCGACGTCGAAGAGACCGCCCACGCCGAGCGTGCTATTGATGCCGAAGCGCGCGACTTCACCGCCGGCATTCGCCATTTGCAACTGAAACAGATTGTTGGCGAAGCGCGGGATGAAGTTAACGTTGTTGAAGAAGTTGCCGACGCTCTCGCGCGCGGGCTTGGGGAGCACAAAGGCGTAACCGCTGGCCACCGGATGGAGCACGAACTTGTCGAGTTTGAGGTTGAACCAGAACATTTTTTCGTTGAAAGGCGCCAGGGGATCACCGTAGGACTGCGCATATTCGCCAGGAGGACCCGGAGGCGGCGGTGGCGCCGCAGGATCCGCAAAGGCGGGCGCGACCATCACGGTCATCGCGAATAAAAGGAACGCAGAGATTGTCTTCAACACCTTTCCTCCCGCCAGCATCCTGCCGGATTCGATTGAGCGCCGATTGTAGCCCGTAAACACGGGTGTGTCATGTCAAAATGCGTGTCTTGGGCAAACGTGACATGACGGTTTATCTGGTTTCGCCCCTAATAGCTAGCCTGAGGCTTATCCGTTCAACAATGAGGCCAATTCCTGTTGCTTCGCCCGCAAATCGTTCATCAACTGCGGGAAGCCCTTCTCATTGATGACCCGGTTAAACTGATTGCGATAGTTGGCAATGATACTGATGGCATCAACGGTAACGTCGTAAATTTTCCAGCTATCGTCCTTCTGCAGCAGCAAATAATTGACCGAAATGGGACTTTTGTCCGGCTGAATGATGGCCGTGTTGATCTGCGTATAGCCCTGGCCGAGCGAAGTCTGACCGTCGAATTTGACCTGCTGGCCGGAGTAATCCTGGATTTTGCTGAGGTAGGCGTCCTCGATAAACGCGGTGAAGAGCTGGGTGAACTGGCTGCGCTCGTCGGGGCTCAGGTTGCGCCAATGGTAGCCGAGGGCCGAGCGCGACATCGCGCTGAAGTCGAACTGATGCTCGATCGCTTCGCGCAGCTGGCGCCGGCGCTCACGCACGGGCGTCGATTTGTTGGCCATGATCTGCAGGGCGTGATTGACCATGTTCTGCGTCACGGTCATCGGTGAACCGCCGGCGTCGGCGCGCACCGCGGGAGCTGTCAGGGCGCAGAGCGCGAGCGCGACCGCGATGAAAGTGGCGATGGCGTTCAAGTTGAAACGCCGGCAGCGCTCACGCGGGGACTCGATCGACATTGGTGGAGACTGGCGGCGGATCGCGCCGTCAAAATTAATGGTCTTCATGGTTCCTTGTTGATTGCTGCTCATTGCGAGGATTGGGGCGTGGATTGGGCGCCGCTACCGGTGGGCGTCACGGCATTGGCCGGAGCACTGGAGGCGCCGGGGCTGGGGGCACTGCCGGTACCACCGTTGCCCGCACTGCTGGATGCGCCGCTCTTGCTGCCGCTCGAACCGCCGCCGTTGATGAAGGCGCCGATCGCGTTTTCCAGCACGAAGGCCGACTGGGTCTGCCGAATCGTGCCGCCTTCCTTGAGATCGTCGCCAGCGCCGAGCGCGATCGATACGTACTTGTCGCCGATCAGCCCGCTGGTCAGGACCGAGGCGATCGCCTCGCTGTCGATTTCAACGCCCTCGTTGATACGCATGGTAACGTGAGCACGATTGTCCTTGAGTCCGATGCCGGTGATCTTGCCGACCTTGACGCCGGCGATCTCGACTTCATTGCCAGTCTTGAGGCCGGCGATATTGTCGAAGTTGGCGTAGAGCGTGTAGCCCGGCGCGGGAAAAATCTCGACGTGTCCGAGGCGTACGGAAAGAACAACCATCGCCAGGATGCCGAGCAAGGCGAAGATGCCGACGATGATTTGGGTGGTTCGACTCGCGTACATGTTGCGTTATCTCGCGGCTGCCGCCAAAGGTTCGTCGATGCCCGACGCGCGACCTTCGAGGAATTGTGTAAAGGTTTCGTGTTTCGCGGCCATCACTTCAGCGACCGTGCCGTTGAGCGCCGTGCGGCCCCGATGCATGAAGGCGACGCGGTCGGAGAACTCGAAGACCGCCGGCACGTCATGGCTGACCATCACGGCGGTGAGATCGAATTGCTGCTGGGTGTGCCGCACGAGTTCGTGAATCTGATGGGTGCGGGTCGGATCAAGACCAGTGGTCGGTTCGTCGAGCATCAGGATTTTGGGCCGCCGGATGAGTGCGCGGGCGAGCGCGGCGCGTTTTTGCATGCCGCCGCTCATTTCCGAGGGAAATTTGTTTTCCATCCCTTGCAGGCCGACCGCCTTCAGCGTTTCCTCGACGCGCGCGGCGATTTCGTCGCGGCTGAGATTAGTCAGTTCGACCAGCGGGAACGCGACGTTATCAAACACGCTCATGGAATCGAACAGCGCACCGGCCTGAAAGAGCATCCCAAACTTCTCGCGGACCTCGTTTTGCGCGCGCGATCGCAGCGCGGTCACTTCGACATTGTCGATCACGATGACGCCGGAGTCGGGCCGCAGCAACAGATTCAGGTGCTTCAACAAAACGGTCTTGCCGCAGCCGCTGGGGCCGACGATGGTCGTGATCTGGCCGCGCGGACAATTCAGGTTGACGCCGTCGAGAACCTGCTGGCGTCCGAAGCGCCGGCGCAGGTCGCGCACGCTGATTGCGGCGCCCTCGCTGTCGGAATTCTGGTTCATCGGGCGCATGGATTCTTACAGAAGAATCGAGGTCAGAAAATAGTCCGAGATGAGGATCAGAACGCTCGAAAGGACGACCGCCGAGGTCGTCGCGCGGCTGACGCCGGTGGCCATCCGCTGCGCGTGATAACCCTTGTAGCAGCAGACCCACATGACCACCAGGCCGAAGACCAGCGCCTTGTACATGCCGGTGGCGATATCGTGGCCGCTCATGTTCTGCGCGATGCCGTTGAAGAAGGCGCCGTTGGGCGCGCCCATCAGGCCGACGCCGACGGCCCATCCGCCCCATATCCCGATGACGTCGAAGAGCGTGGTGAGCAGGGGAAAGCTGATCACGCCGGCCAGCACGCGCGGCGAGACCAGGTATTGCACGGGATTTATCGCCATCACGCTGAGCGCGTCGATTTGTTCAGTCGCCTGCATCGAGCCGATCTCCGCGGCCATCGCGGAACCGGCGCGCGCCGCGACCATCAGGGCGGCCAGCACCGGCCCGAGTTCGCGCACCAGGACCAGCGCCACGACGGTGCCGAGCGCGCCCTCGGAACCGAAGCGGCTCAGGGTGTTATAGCCTTGCAGTCCGAGCACCATGCCAGTGAACAGGCCGATCAGGCCGACCAGAAAGAATGAATCGGCGCCGATACCGCGAAGCTGGCGAATCAGCAGGCGTACTTTGTAGGGCGGCCGCAGCGCGTAGATCAACGCGGCGGCGAGGAAGATCACGAAATCTCCCAGCGACGTGAGGCCGTCGATCACCCAAGCGCCGAGGCGCTCAATGCTACTTACGATTGACATCGCACCTGATTTTATTCAGCCGTGGACCATACCCAGACGGGTAAGCTGGCCGAAGGTATGAGTCATACTGGGCATCCGGGCGAACTCGATCAAGTCGCGCGGCACATCGAGATCGATCGCGGGGCGCGGCATCCGCACCACCGTGCAGGGGACGCCGCTGATGCGACAATCCTCGCGATGGCGGGCGAGGCTCAAGCGGCCGAAGCGGGTGGCGATAACGTCGGGCGGCGTGCGCGTCATCAGATTGGTGCCGGAAAAATCGAGGGAAGGTACCAGGACCACGCCGGGGCCATCCGGCGGCATCGCGGCAAAGCTCGCATCGATGTCATCGCCGGTCAACAGAGGAATATCGGAGAGCACGGTGCACACCGCCGTCGCACCGCGCCCGATGAGGAACTCGGTACCGAGGCGCACCGCGACGTTGAGGCCGCGCGGATATTCCTCGTCGATGGTGAGTGCGCCGCCGGTACGGGCGAGCGCGAGCAGCACCGGGTCGGACGTGACAACGGCCACTATCGCCGGTGCCTGCGCACTGAGTGCGGCGCCCAGCACGTCGCGATACATCGCCTCGGCCAGCGCAATCCGTTCGTCGGCGGCGGGCAAGGCCGGCGCGAGCCGCGTCTTGGCGAAGGCGAGTTGCTTGGCTGCTATGAGGACGGCGCGCACGGCGTCTCTTATAACCTACGACCGTGGGTTCGCCAACCGTGCTTCGATGGCGGGCATCCGCGATGCGCGCGCAGAGGCACCGTCTTGACAGGTTTTGTGGCGGTGTCCAAGAATTAGGGCTGCCGTGGCCTGAGCGAAGGGTGGGGGTGCGCTCCCAGGCCGCAGAGAACACTTGATCACTCCGATCCAGTCATACGCATACAACTTCATCTGCCCGAGGAGCCATCGATGAAATGGACAGCGAAGCAGCGTCCTGTGACGCCCATACTGAGCATTGCCGCCGCACTGACCGCAGCCGCTCTGGCGATCTTCATGCTGGCGGGATGTGCGCACAAGTCGGTTGACGACACCCTGGCGGCGGGCGATCTCGCAATGCAGAATACCAAGCTCGCCGACGCCGAAAGCGACTATCAGCAAGCCGCCTCGATGGCGCCCACCGATCCGCGGCCGCACATCGCGCTGGGTAATCTATATGTGTTCGAGCAGAAGCCGGCCCAGGCCGAGACCGAGTACCTGAAGGTGCTTGACCTCGATCCGCACAATGGCGCGGCGCATACGGCGCTCGGCAATGTTTACGATTCGCAGTCGGCGACCGGCCTGGCTGAGGAGCAATTTCGCGCGGCGGTGGCGATCGATTCCGTGAGCCCCGCGTACCGGATCAATCTCGCGGCGCTGCTGCAAAAGGAAGGCAAGCTCGGCGAGGCCGAGGCCCATCTGCGCACCGCGATCGGACTCGCCGGCAAGAACGCTCGCGCCCACCTGGCGCTGGCCAAAGTATTGAGCGCCGAAACCGATCGCGGGGCGGAGGCCGCGGCTGAATTCGCCCGCGTGCGAGCACTCGATCCGAGCCTGCTTCCAGGTGCGGCTCCGGCCGCCCCTGCACCGGCGGCCGCCGGGTCGCCGGGCGCATCGCCGATGACCACTCCAGCACCACCGGCCGCGGCCGGCGCACCGCCCCGGATGCGCGACATCAATCGCAAGTTCCTGTTGACGCATGACTCGCCGGTTTACGAAACTCCGCAGGACAGTGCGAACGTGGTAGCGCAGGTGCATCGCGGCAAGTACGTGAGGGTGACGGGAATTTCCGGCACCTGGCTGCGCATCCAGTTGAAGAACGGAACGGTCGGCTTTATTTCGGTGACCGCGGCCGAATAGCAGCCCACGGCGCGCGCGAGCGCCAATCCATTAGGAGGTCACTCTGCGATGGCATCGATAAGCAGTAACGAGGTGAGTTACCCGGGCACCGCCTGCACGCTGAAAGCCTATGTGGCGGAAGCCGCGGGCGTGGGGCCGCGCCCGGCGGTAATCGTCGTGCAGGAATGGTGGGGCCTCGACGATCATATCAAAGACGTCGCGCGGCGCTTTGCCGCCGAGGGCTATTTCGCGGTCGCGCCCAACCTTTATTCACGGCAGGGCTACAAGGTCACCAACGACGCCAATGTCGCCGGCGAACTGATGGGCGGATTGGCGACGGCCGATGGTATCGAAGACCTGATCAGCACCATCGGCTGGATCAAAACGCAGAAGGCAGCCGACGCTACGAAGATTGGCGTGACCGGCTTTTGCATGGGCGGCAGCTACGCGACGCTGCTGCCGTGCGTGAGCAAGGACATTAAGGCGGCGGCCCCGTTCTATGGAGAGATTCCGCCCGACGATCAATTGCGCAACCTGCATTGCCCGATGTTTTACGCATACGGCGAGAACGACGGATGGATTCAGCGCGCGGATGTCGATCGGCTCGCGGCGGCCTTGAAAAAATTCGGCAAGCAGGGCGAGGTCGAAATTTATGCGGGCTGCTCGCATGGTTTCTTCAATGATACGCGCCCCGACGTTTACAGCGCCGTCGATGCCGCGGACGCGTGGGCGCGAACGCTGAAGCTGTTCGCGGCGAATTTGCACGGCTGAGAC
>Ga0207695_10004919_pt1 | contig 18007 bp, 14 predicted proteins | sample KBSC54metaG_FD_184354 | JGI IMG/M metagenome (GOLD analysis project Ga0207695, IMG submission 184354) | Corn rhizosphere microbial communities from Kellogg Biological Station, Michigan, USA - KBS C5-4 metaG (SPAdes) (version 2) | ecosystem: Host-associated > Plants > Roots > Rhizosphere > Soil... | reverse complement strand
CGTGGTGCCCTCCTGCCACGGGTCGCGGTAGGCGGCTACGGTCGCGTCCATCTCGCGATCGAGTCGCGCTATTTCGCCATCGCAGTCTTCCACCAGGATCGCGCGCAGGCGTTCGATTCCAACGCGCTCGAGGAAGGTATAAGTGCGTTCGGCATAGCGGGCATTCTCACGGTAGTACTGCATGAAGCGGCCCATGAGTCTCAGCACCTCATCGTGAGTACTAACGGTCGCAAGCAGATCGCCGGCGCGGACGTGCGCTCCCGCAGCGCCGCCGACGTAAACCTGCCATCCGTTTTCGACCGCTACGGCGCCCAGATCCTTGACCGTCGCCTCGGCGCAATTGCGCGGGCATCCGCTGGCGCCAAGCTTCATCTTTGCGGGGCTCTCGATCCCCTGAAAACGTTTCTCGATAGCGATTCCGAGTCTCGCCGAATCGCCTACGCCATAGCGGCAGAAGTCGGTGCCGACGCAGGTTTTGCAGGTCCGGAAGGCCTTGGTGTAGGCGTGGCCGCTTGGCATTCCGAGGTCCCGCCAGATTGCCGGCAGATCGCTCTTTTTGACGCCGAGCAAATCGATCCGCTGGCCGCCCGTAATCTTGACCATCCGCGCTGCGTACTTATCGGCGGCGTCTGCGATGCGTCTAAGCTCGGCCGCTGAAGTCACACCGCCATAGATTCGTGGGATTACCGAAAAAGTACCGTCATTCTGGATGTTGGCGTGGACGCGGTCGTTGATGAATCGCGCATCGCGTTCGTCTTCATAATCCGCGCCCCAAATGGTGCGCAGCAACGACGCGAGCCCGGGTTTGCTGCCGGGGTCGTCACGACCGTCGGCCAGCGCGTCGAAGACCGCGGAGACCGACTTCAAGTTTTGCGCGCGGATGGCATTGACCAGTTCCGGCTTGGAAAGGGCGACGCCCGCAACGTAGTAGTGCGCGGCTGGGTCCTCTTCGACCTGTCCCTTGCAGGCCCATTCGACCAGCTCCTTCACCAGCGACTTGCACGAGCCGCAGCCGGTGCCTGCGCGGGTCGCGTCCATCACGCTCTTGACGCTGCGCTTGCCGTTGGCGACGCACTGGACAATCGCGCCCTTCTTGACGCCGTTGCAATTGCAGATCTGCACGTCAGCCGGCATCTCCTCGAAGGTGACCTGAGCGCTCGGCGCGCCGGTGTCGAAGAGCAGCGACAAGCGATCCTCCGGCAACCTGATGCCGCGGTCGAAGGCCTGAATCAGGTAAGCGGCCTTGCTGATTTCGCCCATCAGGATGCCGCCCGCGAGCCGTCCATCGCGGATGATTAGTTTCTTGTACACCCCGCGCTGCGGCTCCATGAACTGAACCACATCTTCGTGTTCGCCGTCGCCCGCGATCACGCCCATCGAGGCCAGTTCGACGCCCATCACCTTTAGCTTTGTGGCGAGTTTTGATCCCTCATAGGCAGCTCTGGGATTGGCCCCGGTGATATGCTCCGCGAGGACCCTGGCCTGGTCCCACAGCGGCGCGACCAGTCCATAGACACGGCCGCGATGCTGCGCGCATTCGCCAACGGCAAAGATGTCGGGATCCGACGTGCGCAGTTGATCGTCAACCACGATGCCGCGCTCTGTGGTCAGCCCCCATCGCGAACCGATTTCCGCATTCGGCGTGATCCCCGTCGCGATCACGACCATGTCGCATTCGACGGTCTGGCCGTCTTCGAAAGCAAGCCCGATCACTTCGTCGTCGCCCAGCACGCTCTTGGTCAGCTTTTTGAGATGGACCTTGATGCCCATCTTTTCGATCGTGCTTTTAAGAATCCCTCCGGCCTGCGGATCGAGCTGCTGCTCCATCAGATGGCCGGGGAGATGAATCACGTTGACTTCGACCCCGTGGTTGAGTAGCCCACGCGCGGCCTCGAGTCCAAGCAGGCCGCCGCCGATAACCGCTGCCCGGCGGCATTTGGCGGCATACCCGGCTATCTTTTCGCAGTCGTCCAGCGTGCGGAAAACGAAAACGCCCGGCCGCAGATCTCCGTTCGGCTTCTTCAGCGCCGCGATAGGTGGAATCGCCGGGCGGCTGCCGGTCGCGATGATCAGCTTGTCATACGGATACCAGTTGCCGTCGTCACAATGGATCGCCTTGTGTGGGCGCGCGATCACGTCCACGCGCAGCCCGGCGCGCAGTTCAACCCCGTTGTCCTTGTACCAGTCGAGGCCGTTGAGAAAGATTTCCGACGGATCCTGCGAACCGTTCAGCACGCTCGACAGCAGGATGCGATTGTAGTTGCCATAGGGTTCGTCACCAAAGATCGTGATTTCGAACTGCGCACCGCCGCCGCACGCCAGAATTTCCTCGACCGTGCGCGCGCCGGCCATTCCGTTACCGATTACGATCAGTTTGCTCTTGCCCGAATCAACCGCCGCCTGCTCCAAAATCCATTCCTCCTTCAATTGCCGCCGACTGGCGGTGCCGCCATACACGCCGGATTGTGATCTTCAATTTTTTGGATACGCACCGCGCAAACCTTGAATTCGGGCATTTTCGATATCGGGTCGAGCGCCGGATTGGTCAGCAGATTGACGCGCCCGATACCGCCCCAATGAAATGGCGAGAAAAGCGTATCCATTCGGATCGCTGCGCTCAGATGCGCCTTCATCACCGCGCATCCGCGTCGCGTCGTCAGCCGCACGGTATCGTTCGTGGCAATGCCGAAGCCGCGCGCTGCCGCCGGATGAATTTCGACGAACGGCTCCGGCGCCGCCTTATCCAACGCCGTGACCCTGCGGGTCTGGCTGCCCGACTGGTAATGCGCCATCACGCGCCCGGTCGTCAGATACATCGGGTACTCGGCATCCGGCACTTCCGCCGGCGGCCGATACTCAACGGGATGAAACCGCGCGCGTCCGTCGGGCGTACCAAAGCGGTCGAGAAACATCCGCGCAGTGCCGGGATGGCCAACTCCGGCGCATGGCCAGAACACCCCATCCTCGGCGGCAATCCGTTCGTAGGTGATGCCCGAGTAATCCGCGGCCCCGCCCGCGCTGGCCCGGCGCAATTCCTCAAACACCCCACGCGCCTCGTAGGGAAAGCTCTGCCGGCAGCCCAACCGCTCTGCCAGGGCGCTGAGAATCTCGAGATCGGTGCGCACTCCCAGCGGCGGCTTGACCGCCCGTCGCCGCAACAGGACCCGCCCCTCAAGGTTCGTCATCGTGCCGTCTTCCTCGGCCCATTGCGTCGTCGGCAGCACGACGTCAGCCATCTGGGCGGTTTCCGAAAGAAAGAAATCGGCGACTACTAGGAAATCGAGGGCCGCCAGCCGCCGCTCGATATGCCCCGCGTTCGGCGCTGAGACGATCACGTTGGAGCCCATCAGCAGCAGAGCGCGCACGCCGCCCTCGGTACCAAGTGTGTCGAGTAATTCGTAGGCGGAATGACCCGGCCCCGGCAGCGACTCCACGTCAACACCCCAGACGCCGGCTACGTATGCGCGATCGGCCGCGTTATCGATTCTGCGGTAACCCGGAAGTTGATCCGCCTTCTGACCGTGTTCGCGGCCGCCCTGCCCATTGCCCTGGCCGGTAAGACAGCCGTAACCGCAGTGCGGTTTGCCCGCCTTGCCCAGCGCGAGAGCCAGGTTGATGAACGCGAGTACATTGTCCACCGATCTGCTCTGCTGCTCGGGGCCGCGCGCGGTCAGAATCATCGCGGTTGATGCGCGTCCGATAAGGCGTGCGGCTTCGTACAGTTGCGCAACCGGCACTCCGCTAATGCGCTCGACCCGCTCCGGCCAGTACGATGCGACGACTCTGCGCACCGCTTCGTAGCCGGTGGTTCGCGCCGCGATAAAGCTGTGATCGAGCAGGCCCTCGGCCGTTGCGATATGGAGCAATCCGTTGGCGACGGCCGCATCCGTTCCCGGTGTCAGTTGAAGATGGAGGTTCGCGGTGCGCGCGGTCGCGGTGACGCGCGGGTCGAGCACAATCAAACGACCGCCGCGCCGCCGTTGCTCGTCGAAGTACTGCATCATCGGCGGCATGGTCTCGGCGACATTGCCACCCGCCAGCAGGATCACTTCTGCGCCGGGAATATCTTCCAGTGGAAAGGGCAGACCGCGATCGATTCCGTATGCCCGCAACCCCGCCGCGGCCGCCGAGGACATGCAAAAGCGCCCGTTGTAATCGATTTTGCTCGTGCGCAGAGCGACGCGCGCGAACTTGCCGAGCAGATAGACTTTTTCATTCGTCAGGCCTCCGCCTCCCAGTACGCCAACTGCATCGGCGCCGTAACGTTCCTGCGTCAAAGTGATTTTCGCCGCGATTCGATCGAGCGCCTCGTCCCAGGTTGCCGATCGCAGCGCGCCTGCGCGGTCATCCCTTATAAGGGGCGTGGTGAGGCGCTCGCGATTCGACAGGAGTTCCGCGGCGGTCCAACCCTTCTGGCACAAGCCGCCCTTGTTCGTCGGAAATGCGCGCGGCGCAACGGCTATAGTGCCGTTGTCGCTGACCAGATTCATTCCGCATTGCAGTGCGCAATATGGGCAATGAGTGGCCGTCACCCGCCCCGTCACTTCTCTGTCCTCACTATCGCGAACGCTAATCGCTTCCATTGGTACACCGAATTGATCTGGCAGCCCCTTTGCACTGGTCTAGTGCGCAATGTTGATGCCGTCGCCGATAGCTCGCTAATCACAACAGTCGAGATGGTGATCGGGTTAGGTTGGCGGTCGGAAAATTTCGATGGTGCCGCTTCGGGCGGCATGCGCACTTCTTTTGGTCAGCACACGAGGTCGTGTCGAGGCGATAATCAGTCGTAATCGCGATGATTTATTAACCTGATGGAACTGGATATTCGTTCACTGAGGACTTTTCGGGCGGTCGCAGATACGCGGAGTTTTACTGGCGCTGCGAAAAATTTGAAGTTGACTCAATCTTCGGTGAGTCAGCAAATCGTCGCCCTGGAAAGAGGGCTTGGAGTGCAACTGTTGAAGCGCTCCAATAAATTTGTCGGCGTAACCACCGCCGGTGAAATCTTTCTCCAGTGCGCCCGCCAAATGATCGACAACCTCGACCGGGTCCGCGGAATGCTCGCCGACCAGTCGAAGACCGCCTCGGGACACCTGTCGATAGGGGCGCCCTCGCTCTTTTGCCACTCGCTGCTTCCCGATGTCCTAGGCGCGTTTCGCAAACGCTATCCGGGAATCGCATTGTCCGTCATTGCCGCCGATCCGGATTCGATGGCGGCGCGGCTTGCTCATCGCGAACTCGATCTCGCCCTGCTTCCGTTTACGGTTAAACAGCAATCGCTTGGAATGGTGCGGTTGGGACGTGACGAGTTGGTTGCGATCGTCGCTCCCCACCATGTACTCGCGCGCCACGATCGACTGAATGCAAAAGAACTGAAAGGACAGCCGCTGATCGTCCCGAATCCGGGCAACAAGCTGTGGGCCGCGTGGGATAGTTTTCTGATCGAGGCGGGAGTATTTCCTGAGATAGTCGTCGAGACCGACGATCTCGATCTGGCCAAGCGAATGGCCCTTGAAGGTCATGGTGTCACTGTGGGACCGCGATGGTCCGTGCAAGGAGAGATCGATCGGGGCGAGTTATGTGCGATCCCGCTGGGCGCTGCCGGCGTGTATCGCCAATGGTGCCTGGCGTATCATCACGGCGCCGAATTAACCGGAATGCGCCGCAATTTCCTGAAGATTTGCCATGAAGAGATGCCGCGTCTGCTTGGCACATTCGGCATCAAGCGCCGACTGCCTCAGGGGCAGGTTCCCGAAGCACAAGGTTCAGATACTTCCGACGACAACTCTGAAACTCAGAACGCAAGCTCTAATACTCGCTAGCCAGCAGCGTCTTAAGGGTGATTACACGTCGATTCGAAGGATCGGGGTGGTCAGGGCTTTCCATCACAGACTTTTTGCCCGGACTGTTGACGATTAATAGACTGGATCGAGAGAGTCTCTTTCAGTTCCATCGCGTTGCTTCGGTCAAAGTTTAGGTTTCTCGCTGTGTATTGCGCGGCTGGCCGGGTGAAAGGCGTTAGGATCGATGGCTAGAGGCCCAAAAAGGAGTATCGACCTACACGCTCAAAGGCAGGATGCCAAAAGCGGGACGAGGGGCGGAACTGGGAATCAAACTTTCCCCGCCCAATAGATCGTCGACGCGTCGGCATCCTTGGGAAAATCGATGTTCAGCGAAGGCGAGAACAGAAGTAGCTCGGCCTGGCTCGCCTTGTTGACCATCTGCGCATCCTCCACGGTCGGGACCGGAATGTATTTAGTGTATTGCGGGTCGTTGCCGTTGTCCCAATCGACCCATTCGTAAAACTCGAAAAAGTAGAGTTGCCCGCATTCGCGGCACTTGAGCAAATACCGCCACAGATGACTCTCATGCGCGTAGGTATCGATCAACTGGAAAAGCTCTTTCATGGGGATGCTGCGCACGAGCTTGGGATCGGCCCAAATAACGCACTGTGTCGGTTTCGGAAACTGACGACTATTGGATTCCATTCGACATTTCTCCAGGCGGCTCATCCAGCCAATATGACTGCCGGGAATCGGCTACTGCTTGGCCTCGGTCAGCAGAAAACTGGAAATAACATCCTCGAGTTTCGTATTGGATCTGTTGGCCCGACTGTTGGCCGCCCGACCCGCCGGTCAGCAACAAGCTGGCGCAAACGCCGCCACTGAACTAACATTCCAACCGGAACACTCAGCGGAGGCCGGTCACGAGTTCCACCCCGCTCCTTCTTCGGAACCTTTCGCCGTGTCGCAGTATTGCGTAATCCGCATGCGTGGCCAAGGCGCCGCATGTCCCCGTTGTTGTGGCACGCCATGGTTTTTCGCGTTTCTTCCGCGATCACTTCGAGACTGCGAACGCCGGCGTAGCCGGTTTCCCTGCTGCGGCGGCGACCAAAGTCACCAGGTATTGCCGCCTGCAAAACGCCAAGGATTCTTCAGCGGATGATTTCCCCTTTTGCAGGATGCGCCTCACCGGCGTAAGTTGGTGGAGCCGATCGCAACGAAAAGGAGACGGAAAATGTTGTACGTCGCCTTCTTCAAGATTAAGCCGGGATTGACCGCTGGCAGCCCGGAGATAATCGAAAAATCTCACAAATGGTGGGACGGAGGGGGAAAGCCTGCGGGTCTCAAGACTATCGGTGTATTCGGCTGCCTGGGCACCGACACCCGCGATGTCCTGATATTCGAGGCCGGAAGCCATGACGAAATCCACGAGATGATCAATTTCTGGAGGGACACCACCGACTTCGAAGTTCATCCGGCGGTGGACCTGGCGGCGACCTTCAAGCAGCAGGGAATGAAGGTCGCCTGATCGCCGCGAAGACGATTGGCTGAGGGAGTTGCCGGGCAAATTCCCCAAGAAGTGGGCGAGCGAGTGCTGCCGCCAGCAAATCCGCCTTCCCGCAAGAGCAAGCATCCGGAGAAACTGTGGGAAGTGCCGCTGGCCGTTGTGCGGATAGTATCGCCCTAATGGCGACGCTCGCGCCCCAGTAACTTCCGGCCGTCTCGTTGATGCGCCGTACGGCGATGTCCCGGGCGACGCTCCCTACAGCCTGAATCTGAGACTCTGGAGGAATGGACCATGTACGTTTCACGGCTTCTCTTCCATACCGTTCCCGGCAAGACCCGCGAAGTCGAGCAAGAGTTGAAGAAATTGCGTGACATGGTGAGCGCGGCAGGTGCGGCTCCAGCGCGAATACTGCATACGCATTTTGCGTCGCTCGGCGCCGCCGACGCGAGCTTTGAACAGGAGGCGTCTGACTTGGCAACGCTTGAGGAACAAATTCAAAAGCTGACCGGCAGCGCAGAGTTCCAGACCTGGAGCCGACGGATGTCGGCATTGCTGACTCAGTCGCCCAAGCGGGAAATCTACATCGTGGCGGCCTAAATGTGTGGGACGACGAGATATATGCGAAAAGCCGGCGCTATGGCTTCACACCGGTCGTCTCACGAAGTTTGACATCGATTCGAGTTTTTTATCGGCGGCACTCGGCCGCTGGGTTCCGGTTGTTGACCAAACGAAGGGCTACAAGCAGGGCAGGAGCTGATCGAGCGCGCCGACAACTCGGCAAGCTGGGGGCGCATATAATTCAGCAGTTAGCGCTGGCCGTCGAAGGAGCAGCCAGTGGCGAGCGCAGACAATCTCGAAGCCAGTCTGATCTATCCCAGGGATCAAAACGAACAATCGTTGATAAACTGATCAGTGGTTACGATTTGTACGCCGGTCTGAGACAGCCGTGCGAGTGCCGACTGCCGAGCGGTAGCGCTAGCGGCACCAACCGCATCGGAGAGTATGACTACTGAGATTCCTCTGCGCAGCGCGCCGCGAGCAGTCGCGGTTACGCAGTCACCAGCGTACACGCCGCACAAAACGATGCGTCCGATATGGTGCGAGAGGAGGAAGTGTTCGAGATGGAGATTTGAAAACGCATCGCCACGCCGCTTGGGAAAATATGGTGCTCCGGCAATCCTTTTGAGATGCGGGTCGAGCAAAGCGCCAGGCGTGTCTGCGCGGGCGGCATTTCGACGGAACCAGTTGCCTGGTATATCCCAGCGCGTGTACTCATTTCCAATGTAGACGATCGCCATATGCCGCGCCGCGGCGGCCTCAATCGCCAGATTGGACGTCTTAAGAACCTGATCGATCTGATCGGCGGCGATCGGCATCCGTCCGCTGCGCTCGACGAAATCGACTTGCAAATCGAGCACGAGGAGAGCGCTCGCATCCGAGCTTGGCACGCTCTCACTGGCGCTTAGGGCTTTCGGCATCATGATGGAGAGGCAACTCGCAGCGATCACCATGCAGCAAAGGATTGCCTTCATCGCTCGCGGATCATGCACATTTTCGCGCTCGTCTGTCAGTGCAATCCTTACCGTGCGCGCGGAATTGCCCAACAGCTTGCCAAATGTTTCATACCGATCCTGGGATAGTAAGTTTCTGCGGCGGGGGCTGCCACCAGAATCAAGGTGGTAGATTGACCTGCCCGGGCATGCGTCTCGTCGATCAGGCGTTTACCGACGCCTTGGCGTTGATAGGCAACATCCACCGCTAAATCTGAAAGGTAGCAGCAATAGGCAAAATCAGTGACAGCACGAGAAATCCCGATCAGCCTTCCCTCGTCACGCGCGGTGACGACAATATCAGCATTGCGCAGCATCTGATGCAGACGTTCGAGATCATCGGCCGGTCGCCGCTCCGCCAGAGTCGAAGCAATCAGGATGTCGCGAAATTCCCGCGCCGACAGATCAGGTTCATGGGCATACAACAACATCCGGGAATTCGCCATCGCATCGATCCTTTGGAAATCCATTTACGAAACTTCTCATCCATCCCACCAACCATCAAAAAAGCTTCTGTATGCATCCCGCTGTATCCTAAAGAAAAGAAGATGATCGCGCAATTTTCGCTCAATATCTTTATTCACACCGCCACTCGGGCATCCCGCACCACCTCGGCGTTCGGAATGGAGCGCATGGCAGTGCCGGGGGGTGCATAAAATCTTCTCCCTATCTCTCAACCCTCGCTTCGTCTGATGGGGGCTCTCCGCGGGCTTTGGCGAAAGCGGTCGTGCAGGCGGCGACTTAGGTCAGAGCGGACCTGATCGAATTGAGTACAGACGGTCGGAAGGGGCTTCACGCTTCATTCTCGGGAATGTAGCGGAAGAGGTAGTGCGAACGGCACCCTGCCCGGTGCTGACGCTGAGTCCCGCGGCGCAGGAGAAAGCTGCTCACCTCAACTAGAGCGATGCGAGGCGTAACAGCAGCTGAGGCGAGGTGAATCACTGGACTCCCCGGTGCTTTCAGAGTTTTAGTAGTGACAGGGCAGGCTACGAAGCCAATTCGACAGGAGTTTGAAGTTCGCGTGGAACTGCGTCATCGGTGCGACTTCGTGGCGGTCGCCGAAGAACTGAGCTTCACTCGCGCGGCGCAAAAACTTCGTGTGGCGCACCCCTCCCTGACTGTTCAAATCAAACTTCTGGAAGAGGAACTGGGGGTACGGCTGTTAGACCGTGGCAAGGGCCGCGTTTCCCTGATCGACGAGGAGCGTCGTTTTTGGCAGATGGCAAGAGGGTGCTCGCCCTGAGCGCGGAGAGCATGGAGGCGGTCCGGCACCGGAATCCAAAGGAGACCGGGCAACTCAAAATCGGTTACGTGACCAGCCTCCATTATCACTTGCTCCCTGCGACACTGGACGCGTTTCACCGAGTGTATTCAGATGTCGCCCTGAACCTGTTCGACATGACACCTGCCGAACAGCTCGAAGCACTCGAAGGGGTCAAATCGATCTCGGTTTCATCGGTCTCCGCGAGTCGCTGAGCGAGGCAAATCTGGCAGGAGAATGTGCCCGCTATGAGAGTTTGTCGCCGTATCCGACAAAAGTCCGCTTGCGAAGAAACCCCGGATTGACCTGAAAGATATCGAGAGAGTCTTTCTTGTGGGTATGTCCGAAGAATCTGTTGTTTTGCTGGAGAAACAAAGTGACACCTCACGACGATATCGATCAGCTTGCGATAAACACTCTCCGCACCCTGTCTATCGATGGAGTTCAAAGAGCGAACTCCGGCCATCCGGGGATGCCGATGGGTGCGGCCACGATGGCGTACATCCTTTGGAGCCGCCACCTGCGCCACAATCCGAAGAATCCCGCATGGCCGGATCGCGACCGGTTCGTGTTGTCGGCCGGTCACGCCAGTATGCTGCTCTACAGCATGCTGTTCCTGACCGGGTACGACCTCAGCATCGAGGACATCAAGCAGTTCCGGCAATGGGGAAGCCGCACGCCTGGCCATCCCGAGCACGAGTCCACGCCGGGCGTAGAGGCGACTACCGGGCCGCTCGGCCAGGGGCTGGCAAACGGGGTGGGAATGGCGGTCGCGGAACGCTGGCTGGCGGCGACGTTCAATCGGCAAGCCGATGAAGTCGTGAACCATTATACCTACGTGCTCGCCAGCGACGGCGACATGATGGAGGGAGTGGCCGCCGAGGCCGCCTCGCTCGCCGGCAATTTTCGACTCGCCCGATTGATCGTGCTTTACGACGCGAATCTCATCACGCTGTCTGCGACGACGAATATCACATTTTCCGAGGACGTCGCCGCGCGTTTCGAGGCCTACGGCTGGCATGTACAGCGGATCGACGGCCAGGATTCCGGCGCCGCCGACGCGGCGCTGAGCGCGGCGCGTGCGGTCGAAGATCGACCGTCGTTGATCGTGGGGCGCACGCATATTGGGTACGGCAGTCCGCACAAACAGGACACGTGGCATGCGCACGGCGAGCCGCTCGGCGTGGAGGAGGTGCGCTTGACCAAGGAGGCACTGGGGTGGCCCGAGGTGGATAGTACCTTTTACGTGCCGGACGAGGTGTTGCGCGAGTTTCGAAAATCGATAGAGCGCGGGGCGGAACTGGAGGTATCATGGCAGCGGCGAATGGACGACTACCGAGGCGCGCATCCCGACCTGGCTCAACGGTTGTCCCGGGCATTCGCCGGAGAGCTTCCGCAAGGGTGGGAGGCACAGCTTCCAGTCTTCACGCCCGGGGATGGAGAGCTGGCGACCCGCGACGCGGGGGGCCAGGTGATCAACGCGCTAGCTGCGGTGGTACCGAACCTGGTCGGCGGATCGGGAGACCTCGATCCTTCGACGCGCACCGCAATGAGCGGATGCGGAGACTTCGAGTGTTCGTCTGTCGATGAGTCCGGCAATGGACTGCCCACGCAGGGAACGGCGGGCGGAGTCTGGAGTTACGCGGGACGGAATATTCACTTTGGCCTGCGCGAGCATGCCATGGCCGCGATCATGACCGGCATGGCGCTTCATGGCGGGCTCCTCCCGTTTGGTGCCACCTTTCTGTCGTTTTCTGACTATATGCGACCGGCCATCCGGCTGGCAGCATTGAGCAAGGCGCGGGTGATCTATGTTTGGACCCACGACAGCATCGCCCTGGGGGAAGACGGTCCAACCCATCAGCCGGTCGAGCAACTGGCCGGCCTTCGCGCAATGCCGAACATGATGATCATACGACCGAGCGACGCCACCGAAACCGTGGAGGCGTGGCGCGTCGCGCTACAACATATCGAAGGGCCAGTGGGACTCGTGCTCACGCGCCAGAAGCTGCCGGTGCTGGACCGTATGGTTCTCGCTCCCGCCTCTGGTCTGGCGCATGGAGCATACATCCTCGCTGAGGCGGGCGAATTTCCACCCGATGTGGTTTTGATTGCCACCGGCTCCGAGGTTTCACTTGCGCTCGATGCTCACCAGCGGCTAGTCAAGGAAGGGATCCGCAGCCGAGTGGTCTCGATGCCTTGCTGGGAGTTGTTTGACGTCCAGCCGCGGCAATACCGCGACGCTGTCCTTCCGCCGAACGTCCGAGCGCGAGTGAGCATCGAGGCGGCCTCCCCATTCGGATGGGAGCGCTATGTCGGCCCTGACGGCGCGATCATCGGCGTAAATCGTTTCGGTGCTTCCGCGCCTGGGCCGGTGGTGATGCGCGAGTTTGGCTTCACGCCGGAACATGTGGTGATGGTGGCGAAAGAAACCTTGGACCGTATCAAATGATTCGTGCGGGAGATCGCTGATAGCTATGCCGCAATCGGATGCATTCGTTTTTTTCGGCGCCACCGGCGATTTGGCTTTCCAACAGATATTTCCCGCTTTGCAACGACTGATCCGCGACGAGGGGCTGAACGTGCCGATCATCGGCGTGGCCAAGTCGGGCTGGAACCTCGATCAGCTCAAGGCGCGCGCCAAGGACAGCCTCGACCGCCACGGGGGCGCTGATCCGGATGCGTTGCGAAAACTGACGGACCTGCTGCGCTATGTGGACGGTGATTACAAGGATTCAAAGACCTTTGACCGGCTGCGCAAAGAACTGGGTGAGGCCAAGCGGCCGCTCCATTACCTTGCGGTGCCGCCCATCATGTTCGCCACGGTGGTCGAAGGACTCGCCAAGGCCGACTGCGCCACCAATGCACGAGTGGTAGTCGAAAAGCCCTTTGGCCACGACCTGGCCTCCGCGCGAAAGTTGAACAAGCTGCTGCATCGACATTTTCCGGAAGACGCCATTTTCCGCACCGATCACTATCTCGGCAAGGAGCCGGTACAGAACATTCTGTATACTCGCTTTGCCAATCCCATATTCGAGCCGCTCTGGAACCGCATTTATGTGCGCAGTATCCAGATCACGATGGCCGAGAAAATGGGTGTGCAGGACCGCGGCAGATTTTACGACGAGACCGGGGCCATCCGTGACGTACTTCAAAACCACATGCTGCAGGTGCTTGCCAATCTTATGATGGAGCCGCCAACGGGCGAGGAGCACGATGCGGTGCGCGACGAGAAAGTGCGGCTGCTGAAGGCCGTGCGCCCACCCGCGCCCGGGCACGTCGTGCGCGGCCAATACAACGGTTATCATGCAGTGCCGGGCGTGAATCCCGGTTCCACCGTCGAGACCTTCGTTGCAGTCAAGCTGTACATCGATACCTGGCGTTGGGCCGGCGTGCCGATCAACATCCGCGCGGGCAAGGAACTGCCGGTCACTGCGACTGAGCTGGTGGTCGAGTTCCGACGGCCACCGCGTGAGACGTTCGGGGAAATCGTGCCGTCTCTTTCGAGCCACGTGAGGATGCGGGTAAGCCCGGACATCAATATCGGCATGGGCTTGCGGGTGAAGGCGCCGGGCGAGTGCATGGTGGGTAACGACGTCGAGCTTATCCTCACCAGGCAAGCCGCCGCCAACATGCCGCCGTACCAGCGTTTGCTCGGCGATGCGATGCACGGCATCGGCGAGCTCTTTGCGCGCGAAGATTTCGTAGAAGCCGAATGGCGCGTGGTCGATCCGTTCCTGGGCAACGTGACGCCGCTATACCCCTACGAGCCGGGCAGTTGGGGACCGGAAGAGGCTGCGCAGCTCATCGGCTCCGACGGGCCATGGCTCAATCCGCGGCCACCGCAAGCAACGTCATGACGCCTGGCCGAAAAGAGCATGTGAGCCCTGACATGGGGTGTAAGTAAACGATGGAACTCCGAGAGATTGAAAGACAGCGGAAGGAGCCTCTGGAGGGTGGACTCACCCATGCGGATGACCGTGTTCGCCTGAGCGAATGGCTGCCGCCGCAGTGGGGCGAGATGCCACGCATCCGCTTTTGGAGGCGGTGGTACAATGTGCTTTGGATCATCCCGATTGGGACCGTCGGCCTGATTATCGGCATCGCCCTGGCCCAGGATCTGCGTCAGAACAATCCGGTCATACAGCAATTCATCGCGCGCTATCCAGGCATCAGCGCCGCGCCCAGATACTACAACGGCTTTCCGGCGTGGTTGCGATGGCAGCATTTCTTCAACTTGTTCCTCATCTTTCTGATGATCCGGGCGGGCATCCAGATTCTCGCCGACCACCCTCGCCTGTACTGGAACCGGCACTGCACGCCGGGCACCGAATGGTTCCGTTTTCAGCATGAAGTACCCAGGGATCGGATCTGGACGTCGAAGGATGACTCGGTAACCCTGCCGGGATGGTTCGGCATCCCGGGCATTCGTCATTCCATCGGACTGGCCCGCTGGTGGCACTTCTCCTGCGATCTTTTGTGGGTGCTTAACGGTGCGATTTTCTACGTGCTGCTATTCACGACCTATCAGTGGCAGCGGATCGTGCCGCAGACGTGGGCGGTCTTTCCCAATGCGCTCTCGACCGCGATTCAATACGCTTCGCTGACCTTTCCCGCGGACCACGGCTGGATTCGCTACAATGGGGTGCAGCTACTTTCTTACTTCATCACCGTGTTCATCGCTGCCCCTTTGGCGATTATCACCGGCCTGATGCAGGCGCCGGCGATCGCTAACCGGCTTGGATGGTTCGGCAGAATTCTGCATCGGCAGGCGGCGCGCTCGATCCATTTTCTGGTGCTGTGCTGGTTCGTATTCTTTATCTTCATCCACGTGACGATGATTTTTATAACCGGACTACGGCAGAACTTGAACGCCATGTTCGCCGGAGTGAACGGCAACGGCCCGGAAGGGTTCATAATATTTTGCATCGCGACGCTGGTGGTGATTGTGGTGTGGGCGGCGGCGTCGCCCTTCACGCTCAGGCATGCCCGCCTGGTCCAGAAAACCGGCGAGTTCATGATCGGCTGGATCAAGGGATTAGGTGAATGGTGGGATCCGAACAACCAATTCACGGAGAACGACATATCGCCCCATTTCTGGCCCAACGGCACCATGCCTAATTCTGAAGAATTCAACACGCTGGTCAGGAACGGGTTTGCCGATTACAGCTTGCGGATCGACGGGCTGGTCGAGAATCCGAGGATGTTTTCTTTCACGGAACTGAAGGCCATGCCGAAGCAGGAACAAATCACCGAGCACTTTTGCATTCAGGGCTGGTCGGGGATCGCTAAATGGGGCGGGGTACCGATGCGCCATATCCTCGAAATCGTGAAGCCCACGCCCGAGGCCCGCTACGCCGTCTTCTATTCATTCTCCGAAGGTTCCGCCGGCGGCGGCTACTATGACGTTCACAAGATCGAGAACATGCGGCACCACCTGACGATTCTGGCATACGAGATGAACGGAGTCCCAGTCAGCGTGCTCCACGGGGCGCCGCTGCGGCTGCGCTGCGAGAACGAACTGGGTTTCAAGATGGTCAAGTGGATCGAAGCCATCGAGTTTGTTCGCGACTTCGCCCACCTCGGCGCCGGCCAGGGTGGCTACAACGAAGACCACGAATTCTATGGCTATCGGATGCCCATCTGACGCTGTGCTGCGTGAACTCACTAAAAAGGACTTGGGACGAGGCCATCGCGCTATGGACTGTACGATTGGTTTTGCTCGCGGCGGTCGGACCTCCATGCCATCGCCGCGTGCCAGCTTGCAAAAGATGATCGCGCCGCGCGGCTCAAGCGCTGACCTGAGTCAGGCGGGTGTTGACCACCAGGCCGTGGCGATTGTCGATCTGCACGTGTGCCGCATAGCAGAGCCGGGCCTCTTTGCCCGCCCCTTTGTGGGTCAGACGCGCGTCCGGATCGGCGGTCGATTGGTGAGTCGGCTTCCTTCACGAGCCGGTCACCTGAATGACGTCATCGGAACGATTCGTACCGACATTTCTGCGAGCAGGGCACCGGCCTGAACACCAATCACAGCCGCCTCAGTGAGATGGGCGCCATCCTCTGCGAATGTTGCAGCAAGTCCCTTTTCGAAAGCTGGCGGCTACTGCTCAACGACGCCTGATCGCGGCGCCGCGGCTTCGAGCCCTCGCTTCTTCTGGACAACGGGCGGTGCACCGCCCATGCCTTCCACGTCCAGACTGTCGGGGGTCAGGATCCGCACGCCCCGTTGATAAGTGAAATAAGCCCAAATCCACGTCGCAAACACCTGGATTCGATTCCACAAACTCGTGAGATACAAGAGGTGAACCGTCGACCAGAGCACCCAGGCGAGCCTTCCGCTAAACTTCAGCCTACCGCCGAAGTCCGCGATGGCAAATGCGCGCCCGATCGTCGCGAGGCTGCCCTTGTCCCGATAACGAAACGGCCCAGGTTCCGACTCGGCGGATGCACGTCTCGCGATAAGCCGGCCGACGTACTGACCTTGTTGCACAGCAACTGGAGCGAGCCCCGGCGAGAATGGCTTCCCATTCTGTTCGATGACCATCAGGTCACCAATCACAAAAATCTCGGGATGATCGGGGATGGACAGATCGGGCAAAACCTTGACCCGGCCCATTCGATCCGTTTCGACGCCGAGCGATTGCCCGAGCGCTGTCCCCTTCACGCCTGCGGCCCAGATAACATTGTGGCTCCGGATGCGTTCACCGCCGTTGACGATCACGCCGTCCTCGTCGATCGCGGTTGCGGCCGAGTCAATCCGTACTTCGACGCCTTTCCGTTCAAGTTCCTCTTCGGCTTTGCGGGCAAGAGCCGCGGGGAAAGCCGGCAGGATTCGCGGCCCCGCTTCCAGCAAAACGATGCGGGTTTTGCGCGTATCGATGTGCCGGTACTCGTGCACGAGGGCGAAGCGGGCAAGCTCCGAGAGCGCCCCGCTCATCTCAACGCCAGTGGGTCCGGCCCCGATCAGCACGAAAGTGAGTAGCGCGCTAACCGTGTCGGCATTCATTTCCAATTCCGCTTGCTCGAATGCCTGAAGGATCTTGCGGCGAATTCGCACTGCGTCTGCGGTAGTCTTAAGGCTCAGAGCAAAACGCGGCCAGTCGTTGTGGCCAAAGTAATTGTAGTGCGAGCCCGTGGCTAGAATCAGATAGTCATACGACAACTGTCGCGTGCTCATCCAGAGGCGTCTTTGCCGCACGTCCACGGCGGTCACCTCGGCCATCATGACCTCGCTGTTGCGCTGTCGTCGGAGCAAAAAGCGGATAGGAACTGCGATCTCGTCGGACGACAACCCTGCGCCGGCGACCTGGTAGAGCAACGGGTGGAAGATTGAATGGTTGGTGCGGTCAATAACGGTAACGTGAACAGGCGCCTTGCGTAGCGTGTGAGCGGCGTGCGTTCCGCCAAACCCCCCACCAACGATTACCACGCGCGGCATCTGTTCGAGGACCTTCCTCATATTCTTGACCTGTCGACCCCACAAATGCGGTTAGAGCTGGCCCGGCCGAATTGCGGTCGGCGCTTTGACACCGCTTCAGACTTTGGGAGATTTTTTGGCCCTAAGTGTCTCGATGCGTTCCTAAGGCTTCGCTATGACCAATGCCTGATTGTAGTATGGGTTTCAATCCTTGATGTGCCCTACATCGTGCCGTGAGAGCTAAACGCCTTTACAGAGAAACTCACGGATACCCGCCTGCTCACCGCTGCGAGACAGAAAGCTCCGACAGCCACATTGAATTTTATCCGGAGCCGATGACGTCTTGGTCACCCGATCATCATCTGCCGGAATCGTAGTCTCGATATGGGTTCCAAAGCCATCGATTCCTCAGACGATTTAGTCACGTGGAGAACCAAATGCGTCTCATCGGAAATCTTTTATCCGGGGAGACTGTTAGATTAATGCCAA
>Ga0207695_10004918_pt1 | contig 18007 bp, 15 predicted proteins | sample KBSC54metaG_FD_184354 | JGI IMG/M metagenome (GOLD analysis project Ga0207695, IMG submission 184354) | Corn rhizosphere microbial communities from Kellogg Biological Station, Michigan, USA - KBS C5-4 metaG (SPAdes) (version 2) | ecosystem: Host-associated > Plants > Roots > Rhizosphere > Soil... | reverse complement strand
TGCGCTTGAATAGAAACCGAGCGCGGGCATCGCAGGCAAGAGTTCCGGGATTTGCCGGAGTCTGGCCAGAGACTGCGATTGCTTCTCCCCACCGCAGATTCTCTCGGTTGTGAGCTTTGAATCAGCTCCGCGAGCCCGAACCAGGGGCTCCGCCTCAATGAAGAAGCGCTGGTTGCTCTGGCTGGAAGACCCGTCAATGAGACGCGTCTCGCCGTGCAGCAGCTCATCGAACTCCGATTAGCCACGCTGAAATGTATGAACCTGTATGCCCGCGCGTCTTCGTGCGCCTGGCACACCTCTACACCGAACCCACATCGGTTCGAAGCGTACAAAGGACTATCTTGAATACCGCAATTCCCGAGCCTCAGGCTCCCAGTACACAGATTCAGAACGTGATCGCCAACCAGACATCCTCCGCCATTGCGGTCGATTCCGCCGACATCCAGATTGATCCGGCCACCCACCTCCCGTTCCTCAAGAACGTCCACTTCAACGACTTTGCCATTTCGGACAAGCTGAAGGCGCGTCTTGCAGCCGCTGGTTTCCAGACGCCCACGCCCGTCCAGGCGAAGGCAATTCCACCAGCCCTGGAGCGCGCCGACATCCTTGCCACCGCCTCTACCGGCACCGGCAAGACTCTCAGCTTCCTCATTCCCATCATTGAGCACATGGACCGCAACCCGGTGGTGGTGCCCAAGGGCAAGCGTGGCCCCATCCGCGCCCTGATCCTGCTGCCGACCCGCGAGCTCGCCATGCAGGTCCTTGAGGCCTATACCAAGCTCGTTCCGAACGGCAAGCACGATGCGGTACTTGTCTGCGGCGGCCTGTCGGAGAATGTCCAGCTTGAAAATCTTGGTCGCGGACCCCGCCTGGTAGTCGCCACACCCGGACGGCTTGAGGACTTCCTCCGCCGGCGCGCTGTCAACATCTCCACCGTGGAGATGCTGGTGCTCGATGAGGTGGACCGCATGCTGGACATGGGCTTCCTGCCCGCCATCCGGCGCATCGTTGGCGCGCTGCCCCGCGGCCGCCAGACCATGTGCTACTCGGCCACGCTTGACGCCAATGTTGGCGAGATCGTCCGCGATTACGTGCGCAACCCGGTTCGTGTCGAGATCGGCCAGACCTCCAAGCCTTCCGACCGAGTCACCTTACGCTTCTACACTGTCATGCAGGACCAGAAGCTCGGACTGCTGGACCAGATGTTGCGCGAAGAGACTGGTACGTTCCTGGTCTTCTCCCGCACTAAGCACGGTGCCGATCGTATCGCGAAGAAGCTGGAGAAGCTCGGCCACGATGCGGATGCCATCCACGGCGATCGTTCGCAGTCGCAGCGCAGCGCGGCGCTCAAAGGCTTCGCGACTGGCAAGCACCGCGTCCTGGTCGCAACCGACGTGGCTGCGCGCGGCATCGATATCCAGGACATCGCGCATGTAGTGAACTACGACATGCCGAATGCCTCGGATGATTTCGTCCATCGCATCGGTCGCACTGGGCGCGCCGGCGCAACTGGCGTTGCCACCACCTTCGTAATGCCTCAGGAGCGCTCCGACGCCCGCAAACTGGAGCGCGAGCTCAAGGTGCCGTTCCAGTGGTTCGAGGCTGATAAGAACCTCCAGAAAGAGGAGCGCAACAAGCCTCTCGATCTGAACTCCGGAGTTTCGGAACTGCTAGCGCTCGAGAGCCGTTCCTGGCGGGGTTCGCAGGGCGCAGGAGCTTCGGCTCCCGCAGGAGACCACCGCACCCACAACGCACACGGACAGCGTTCCGGCTCCCGCAGTGCGGGCGGCCGGCAGCGATTCGGGCGCAGCGGCTCTGGATCGGCGCGGCGCGCACGATAACCGGCGGTTCCGCGCTCCGTGCGCGGGACGCCACGATCAGGCTTCAGAACTCCAGCTCCGCCAGGCACGCCAACCAGCGGCCTATTACGCGAGAATGCCCCAACCAGGGCTCGCATTGCGTACGGCGGAGCCGTTCTGCGTCGGCTCTCTCCCGGGCGCGCTCTGAGTTCATGAGTGCGTTTCCAAACCAACGTTTGCATCCCGTATACTTGAAGAGGCGGATCGAGAAGCAGCCGCTCCTCTCCCCAGGACATTCGCACGGAAAGCACAACGACCAGCCAGCAATTCAACGCCTGAGTGGCCCCGACGGGCAGCTTGGGCGCGAAATACAGCGTGATGGGTGCATCCCTGACGGGTCGTGCGCTCCGGCTCGCCGCCAGCTTCAGCAGAAATAAGGATTTGCCATGATATCTGTCTCCAACGTCACGATGCGCTACGGCCAGAAGCTCCTCTTTGAGGATGTTTCCGTCACCTTCACCAGCGGCCGCCGCTACGGTCTCACTGGCCCCAACGGAGCCGGCAAGTCGACCTTCATGAAGATCCTCTCCGGCGAGATGGATGCGCAGAAGGGAACCGTTGTCCGTCCCCGCAAGGTCGGTGTGCTCTCTCAGAACCAGTACGCGTTTGATCAGTACCGGGTGATCGACACCGTGATCATGGGCAACAGGCGGCTGTGGGAGGCGCTCGAGGAGCGCGAGATCATCTACAACAAGCCTGAGATGACGGACGAAGACGGCTCCCGCCTGGGCGAGCTCGAAGGAATTGTCGGCGAGGAAGACGGCTACGAGGCCGAGGCCAACGCGGCCATCCTGCTGCAGGGCCTCGATATTCCCGACGAACTCCACGAACGGCAGATGTCCGAGTTGCAGGGCGGGCAGAAGGTGCGGGTGCTGCTCGCGCAGGCTCTGTTTGGCGAGCCGCAGGCGCTGCTCCTGGACGAGCCGACGAACTATCTGGATCTCGAGTCCATCCTCTGGCTGCAGGAGTTCCTCGTTCGTTACAACGGGACGCTGATCACCATCTCCCACGACCGCCATTTTCTGAACTCGGTCTGTACCCACATCGCGGACATCGATTACGAGACCATCATTCTCTACAACGGCGGCTACGACGACATGGTCGAGCAGAAGACCGCCATCCGCACCCGCATCGAGGCGCAGAACGAGCAGCGTGAGAAGAAGATCGCGCAGCTAAATGAGTTCATTGCGCGCTTCTCGGCGGGTACCCGGTCCAGCCAGGTGAACTCGCGCAAGAAGGAGGTGGAGCGGCTTGCCACCACCGAGCTTGCCCGGTCCAACATTCAGCGACCGTACATCCGCTTTGAGCAGGCGCGCCCCTCGGGCAAGCACGTGCTTGAGTTCGAGGGCATCCGCAAAACCTACGAGCAGAAGGACGGCACACCGCTGCAGGTGATCGACGGCTTTTCCGCCGCATGCACTCGTGGCGACAAGATCGTGCTGATGGGACGCAACGGGCAAGGCAAGACCACGCTTCTCAAAGCGCTGCTGGCAAACGCGCCCGGCGTGGACGAGAAGGACGTCTCCATCGACTCGGGCACCGTGAAGTGGGGGCATGAGGCTCAGATCGGCTACTTCGCTCAGGACTTCCGCGCCTCCATTCAGCCCGGTATTACCGTGAATGAGTGGCTGCACCAGTTCGATCCTGAGGCGAGCACGGAAGATATTCGGGGAATTCTTGGCCGCATGCTCTTCCGCGGAGAGGAAGGCCTCAAGATTACCGATGCGCTTTCCGGCGGGGAGGCGGCGCGCCTCCTCTTCTGCAAGCTCATGCTGCAGAAGCCTAACGTTCTTGTGCTCGATGAACCCAGCAACCACTTGGATCTGGAAGCTATCAACGCCCTCAATACGGCGCTGCAGAAGTATGAGGGAACAGTGTTGCTGGTGACCCATGACCTCGATCTGATCGAGGAGGTCGCCACGCGGATCTGGCATTTCTCCGGCGGTCCGAATGACTTCCACATCGAAGATTTCAAAGGCCCCTATTCCGAGTATCAGCAAAAGTCTGCTCTGGCGGCCCGCTAGATGCTTCAGCAGCTCTGCTAACTGACGCCGATGCTATACTTCTGGCATCCCGCAGCGCCGAAGACGGCTCTGCGCATCAAATTCAGCAAAGGCATGGCGGCCCCGCAAGGGCACGCTGTGGAGGTACCCCATTCCGCCAATCGATAAACGTTCCGCCAAGTCTTTCATCCGAACCAATGAACGGATTCGCGCTCGCGAAATCCGTGTCATTGACGAGAACGGTGAACAGCTTGGGATTATGCCTCCTTTCGATGCTCTGAAGATGGCCCGCGAGCGTTCGCTCGACCTGGTGGAGATTTCGCCCAATGCGGTGCCGCCTGTCTGCCGCATTCAGGATTACGGCAAGTTCCTCTACGAGAAAGACAAGAGTGAGCGCGCCGCACGAAAGAAGCAGAAGGTCATCGTCATCAAGGAAGTGAAGTTCTCGGTCACGGTGGATGAGCACGACTATCAGACCAAGAAGAACCAGGCCGTTCGCTTCCTCGGCGAAGGCGACAAAGTAAAAGCCTCGCTTCGCTTCAAAGGGCGTCAGATGGCGCACCGCGATCTCGGATACAAGATCATCAACCGGCTCATCATGGATATCGGCGATGCCGGGACGGTTGAGTTCATGCCGCGCATGGAAGGGACCACGCTGCACGCCATCCTCGCGCCGTCACGTAAGGCAATGGAGGCCGCTCCGAAGAAGCCGGCTGCCGCTCCCGTCGCGGCCAAGCCGTCCGATGGCACAGAACCAGCCACCGCTCAGGCCTGAGAACCCCGATTTTCCCGGAAACAGTGAGACACCGCAGCAGCTGCTGCGGTGTTCGCGTCAGTGCTTAATGGCCCACATCCCCCAGCTTGCGAGGATGGTTCCACACACGAACAGCACAAAGCAGAACGCGCCGAAGCGGATCATCATGCGCGGCTCGGAGCGCTGCGTGATTCCGAATACCACCGATGTGAATAGCGAGAAGAGCAGCACGGCTCCGAAATGAGAGATGGTCAAGATTGCTTCCTTCCGCACGCCAGCGAGTGTGCATCCACGGCGGCCACAATATTGAGCAGGCCAGCCACCACGATGAACTTCGTCCCATAGTCGGCTGTCGCCATCAGCACCGGCGCCTGCCCCCAGCTCATCATTCTTGCCATCAGGTACAGCAGCCCCGACCCCAGATCACCAGCAAAGCCGAGCATATCCAGCGGTTCCCCGGTATTTGGCGTATAAACCTTGCCTTGTAATGCGATGCCCACAAAGAACATGCCGCCAATTGCGGCCATCAGCAGCAAGCCGCGTATCCATTTGCCGAGCAGCAGATGTCCGGCCCCTGGAATCAGCCAGCCGGTCAGCAGCGTGAGGGCGGGAGAAATACGCGGCGCAGCGGAGGTTGCGAGACCCTTGTCGCCGGGCGCTAACGGGTAGTCGATCTTGGCTGCCATCTCGCTCCATAATATCAGCGCGCGTACCGCAGACCCCTTCTGCCCATTCCCGGGGGATGTCCGCCTAGATGCGGACCAGCTCCCCTTGCACACGCCCGGTAACTTCGGCGCGTCCGGGCCACGTGATCATGTTCACCTCGCTGCGAACCCCAAATTCTCCTGCAAAGTAGATGCCTGGTTCTACCGAAAAGCAGGTGTGCGGCAGAATTCGGCGTACGTCATGCGTCTCCAGGTTATCCAGGTGCGCGCCTGCCCCGTGGATCTCCACTCCAATATTGTGCCCTGTGCGGTGCGTGAACCACTCCGCATAACCGGCGGCACGGATTATCTCGCGCGCAGCATCATCTGCGTCGCAACCCCGGATGGGTTTTCCCGCGGCGAAGGCCTGTTGCACCCGCGCGATCGCCGCATCGCGAGCCGCACGAACCGTATCAAAAACTGTGCGCTCCCGATCGGTCGGTTCCCGGTCCACAACGCCGGTCCATGTGATGTCGTAATACACCGCTCCCGCGTCCGGCAGCTTCGCCCACAGGTCGATCAGTACAAAGTCACCCCTGCGGATTGGCCGGGAGCTACCGGTGGTCGGTTCGTAGTGGGAGTCCGCGGAATTCGCACCGCAGCTCACGTTCGGCCCATGCTCCCATACCAGCCCCTCCCGCCGGAAACCCTCGGCAAGGAATTCCACCATCGAGAACTCATCCGTGCCGTTGCCACGCACCCGAGTGCCCATCTCCTGCCACGCTGCCGCCAAAACGGCATCCACCTTTTTCTGTGCCGCAAAGTGCGAGTCGATCTGCGTCGCACTCAGCACCGCCTCGAACTGGCTCACCAGATCGGCAGAGCTGACCACTTCTTTGCCCAACCTGCGCACCGCCTCGACCGTGCCCGCATCCACCATGCCGACGGTGGGTATTGCGTTCTCCGGCGAGTACTGCATGGCGATCTTTTTCGCGCCTGCGAGCAGGGCGGCGAGCCCCCCGTCAAGCTCCTGCCAGGTGGAATACTCTGTCTTCACCCCAGGCAGCGCATCCAGCCGCATGGACTCGATCCGGTGCACCAGCTTCTGCGGCTCTCCCGATGCAGGCACGTTATAGAACCAGCGTCGAGTCACGTGCACGTCTCCATTCATGCCGAGAATCCGATAGGCCAGCGGGTCGCGGCCGTGGTGGTCGTAGAAGAGCCACGCGTCGATACCCGCGTCACGCAGAGCCGCCTGGATCCGTTCGATGTTCATGGCGGAATTCTACTTGCGCTCGGTTCGACGTGTGGCTCCATGCGACGCTCCACGAACGTATGGCGGCCTCATGTAGACTGGGCGAAGTGACCCACCGGATGACTCCAGGTTCCATCGACTCCAGGGCTGCGCGGCGGCCGCTGTGGAAACTCTTTCTTATCCTGGCAGCCGCAAATGCATCTGTCCTGCTGTTCCCAGTCCTGTCCGCCGAAGCGTCCGTCCGATGCGCTACCGGTCCAGGAGCATCCCGCCCCGCCGACATCTATGTGCCGCTTGATAGCTGGGTGTATCCGGCGCTCGACCGCCTGCACGGTCTGGGGTACCTTCAGACCGGTTTCCTTGGTCTCCGTCCCTGGACCCGCCGCAGCATCGCGAACATGCTCGACGTTATCGATGCAGAAGGCGATATAGCGCAGGATGAAACGGCTCTCCGTCTTTTGGATGCTTTGCAGCAGGAGTTCCCATCCGGGGACGACGACTCCGATCAGCCGTCGTATGCATGCGAAAGCGCGTATGTGCGGCTACAGGGTATCGCGGGCCAGACGCTTCGCGACAGCTTCCACCTCGGGCAGTCCATCGAATACGATTACGGCCGTCCCTATCAGCCGGGCTTCAACACGGTCGATGGTGTGAGCGGCAGCGCGGAGTACGGTCGCTTCAGCCTGTTTGCACGCGCAGAGTATCAGCACGCACCGGCAGCGGCCGGCTACTCGCCTGCATTAGCCGCAACCTTGTCCTCTATCGATAATGTCCCGCTCGCAAGCAATCCTGTGCAGGCGACTATTCCGCAGGGCCCGATTGCCGCAACCAACAACTTCCGAATCGTAGAGGCGAACCTCTCTTACCGGCTCCTCAATCACGAGATATCGTTCGGGAAAAGCGATCATTGGCTCGCGCCAACCAAGGGCGGCAGCTTCCTCTACAGCAATAATGCGGAGAACATCTATGCCTTCCAGATCGATCGGGTCGAGCCCCTGTACATCCCGGTGCTCTCCTGGCTTACCGGCCCGTTTCGCTATGACTTTTTCGTGGGCAGCCTGAAGGGGCACTCCGACCCGAACGATCCCTGGATCCACACCGAAAAGATCAATTTCAAGCCGACGCCGAATGTAGAGATTGGATTCTCCCGCTCGACGATCTGGGGCGGCAAGGGCCACGCGCCCATCACCCTTCATACCTTTCTGAAGAGCTTCTTCAGCTTCCAAAATGTTCCCACGGCCGAGAAGTTCTCGCGCAGCGATCCCGGCGCACGCTTCGGCACATTCGACTTCAGTTGGCGGCTCCCGTTCCTCTCCCACTGGATCACCCTCTATTCAGACTCGCTGGTGCATGACGATGTAAGCCCGACGGATGCGCCGCGTCATGCCGGCGTCCGTCCGGGGATTTATCTGAGCCGCATTCCTGGAATCCAGAAGCTCGATTTCCGGATCGAAGGGGTCAATACTGACCCCTCAGTGCGTCGCAGCAACGGAGGCGGCTATCTCTACGCAGAGGGTGTTCAGCTTCAGGGATACACGAACCAGGGTTACATCCTCGGCGACGCCATCGGACGGGAAGGCAAGGGTGGGCAGGCTTGGCTCACCTATCACCTCTCTCCGGAGGAGATGGTCCAGGTCTCCTACCGCAACGCGAAAAACGCGAAGGATTTCGTTCCGCTCGGGACGACACAGAATACTCTCGACGTGCATGTGGTGAAGCGACTGCGCGGAAACCTCGAGCTCTCGGCCGAACTCGGCCAGGAGTGGTGGAGAGCTCCCGTGTATAAGCCCGGTCTCCAGACCGACACCGTCTTCACATTTCAGATCACCGCGCTTCCGCACCGACACACATCAGCCAAACCCTGAAGAGCCTGTCGCTCCCACCGAACGAAATGCGCCAAGCTCTATACTCGACATAAAGAGTTAGCGTTGTCTTTTTAGGAGAAGACCCACCGCATGCGTGCGCTCGTAATCGATCAGCCGGGGCAAGCCAGAGTCGTTGACATCGAAGCTTCGGCTCCCAATTCCGGCGAAGCCACCATGCGGATCCGCCGGATCGGGCTCTGCGGCACCGACCTCAGCACCTTTCTGGGCAAGAACCCCCTGGTTAGCTATCCTCGCATTCCCGGTCATGAGATCGCCGCTACTCTGGAACAGGTGCCGGACAACGCGCTGGGCCTTGAATCGGGCATGGACGTTACCATGTCTCCCTACACCAGCTGTGGAAAGTGCACCGCGTGCCGGCAGGGACGCTTTAACGCATGCCGCTTCAACCAGACGCTCGGTGTCCAGAGGGACGGAGCCATGCGCGAGCGCTTCAACATGCCGCTCGAAAAGCTCTACCGGGCGAATCTTCCCATTGAGGAGCTCTGTCTGGTTGAGCCCCTCACGGTCGGCTGTCACGCTGCGTCGCGCGGGCAGGTCAAGGAGGGCGACACCGTAGCGATCTTTGGCTGTGGGGGGGTGGGCTTGGGTGCAGTGTCCGCGGCGGCCTTTCGAGGGGCAGACGTTATTGCCATTGATATTGACGACCAGAAGCTTGACGTAGCCCGGCAAGCCGGGGCGCGGCACCTGATCCACTCCATGCGTGACGATGTTCACGCCCGCCTGCAGCAGCTCACGGAAGACCACGGTCCCGATGTCGTGATTGAAGCCATCGGAAGGCCTGAAACCTTCCGTGCTGCGGTCGAGGAGGTCTCCTTCACCGGCCGCGTCGTGTACATCGGTTACGCCAAGGAGCACGTCAGCTACGAGACACGCCTCTTTGTTCAGAAGGAGCTCGATATTCGCGGCTCGCGGAACGCATTGCCGCAGGATTTCCACGAGGTGATCCGCATGTTCGAGAGTAAGCGTTTCCCCACCTCCTCTGCTGTCAGCGCTACGGTGCCGCTTGAGGAAGCTCCTGCAATTCTGAAGGCATGGAGTGAAAATCCTGCCGCGTTCACCAAGATCATGATCAGCTTCGACTAGGGCACGAACATCGCTGCTCGTTGTAGACTGCTGCGCATGAGCAATAGCTCGCGGGTAGATGCCTATATTGCCAAGGCCGGCGAATTCGCAAAGCCGATCCTGAGTCACCTTCGCAAAGCCGTCCATCGAGCCTGTCCGGACGTTGTTGAGGAAATAAAGTGGGGAAGGCCGTTCTTCGTCCACCGGGGAGTCATCCTCTGCGGCATGGCCGCATTCAAACAGCATTGCTCGTTTATGTTTTGGGGAGCGGAGATAAGAGAACTCCTTCGCCAGGATGGCCTGCTCGAAGAAGACGGAATGGGAAGCTTCGGCAAGATCACAAGCATTGAGGACCTGCCATCCGAACGGAAGATGCTGGGGTTCCTTCGTCAGGCGGTGGTCTTCGTCGATGAGGGGCAGGGGCAGACGTTTATGGCCGCAAGCCGTACGCCAGCCAAGCCACCCAAGCCGACGGTCGAGCCGCCTCCCGATTTTCTGAGTGCCTTGAAAAGGAACACCGCGGCTAGCAAGATCTTCGCGGCCTTTAGCCAGAGTTGCAGGCGCGAGTATGTGGAGTGGATCGCCGCAGCAAAAAAGAACGAAACTCGCGAGCGGCGCATCCAGCAGGCCGTGGACTGGATCTCCGAAGGCAAGCAGAGAAACTGGAAGTATATGGCGGGCCCAAATTGACTCACCGGCTGACCTGATCTCCGAAACGGGAGCGAATCATGCGCGTATTAAGACTCTTCACTCTGCTCTCAACCGCTGGCGCGGCTCTCATGGCGTTCGCCCAGCAGCCTGCAACTTCCGTTTCGCCGGCTGGCGCACCGCCCTCTACTGCAACTGCGACCCGGCAGAACGATCCCTGCAAGCAGGGCTCCATCGCTCCCAGACGCGACCCCTACGCCCCCGGATTCGTACCGGCAGCCGAGATCGCCGATGGCCAGGTGCCTCCTGCAGGACGCGACGGCAATTTCGTGATTGGCCCGACGCATCGTCCCGCACCCGAGACTGTTCCGCAGGACGGCGTCCCGCACGGCACTCTATACCAATTCAAGATGGAGTCCGCCGACAGCAAGCTCTATCCGGGAATCGTGCGCGAGCCCTGCACATTTGGTGCGCCGGACCCGGCCGATCCCGCCAAAATGGTCGTCACGACCAGCCACCCCGGCCCCTACACCCGGGAGGTTGGCGTCTACATCCCGAAGCAGTATGTGCCAGGCACGGCCGCACCGTTCCTGGTCGGTGCAGACGGCATCGATCACACGATGCCCATCATTCTCGACAACCTCATCGCTGCGCACAAGCTTCCTCCCCTCATCTTCATCTCCATTTCAAATGGAGGCGGGGATGCCCAGGGAAGCGAGCGTGGACTGGAGTATGACACCATGTCGGGCAGGTATGCCGAGTGGGTCCAGTCCGAGGTCCTCCCACTGGTCGAATCGAAATACAAGGTCAAGCTCACCACCGATCCCGAAGGCCGCGCCACGATGGGCTCCAGCTCCGGCGCCTCCTGTGCTCTCGCCATGGCGTGGTATCACCCGGAGTGGTACCACCGCGTGCTCAGCTACTCCGGCACCTTCGTGAACCAGCAGTGGCCCACCGACCCCTCCGTCCCACACGGCGCATGGGAGTTCCACGAGCACCTGATCCCGTCGAGTCCCGCGAAGCCCATACGCATCTGGATGGAGGCTGGAGACCGCGACCTCCTCAATCCCAACACCATGCGCGACAATATGCATGACTGGCTGGTAGCCAACGAGAACATGGCTCGCGTCCTCGCGGCTAAGGGCTACCACTACCAGTTCGTCTTCGCCCGCAACGCGGGTCACTCCGATCGCGCCGTCCGCCTGCAGACTGAGCCAGAGGCACTCGAGTACCTTTGGCTCGGCTATCCCATCCCCAAATAGCATCCGACGAGCAGCCGCAGAGTTGCTATTCGTAGCGAAGCGCCTCGATGGGGTCCAGTTTCGAGGCCCGGATCGCCGGAATCATTCCGCTTACCAGCCCTACTACCACCAGGATCGCCGTCGCCACGATGACTGAGAGGGGCGAAATCAGCAACCGAATGTCCGCCGCTTCGGCATTCTTGGCAAGCGCGCTGTAAAACGTAATCCGGCCTGCCAGCATGGAAACCAGCACCGCCAGCCCAATCCCCAACAGGCCACCGACCCCTGTAATTGCCATCGCCTCGGCCATAAACTGCAGCAGAATGTGCCTCCGCCTCGCGCCGAGCGCTTTTTCCACGCCAATCTCGCGGGTCCTCTGCTGCACCGCCACCAGCATAATGTTCATCAGCCCGATACCCGCGATCCCCAGGGTCAACGCGCCGACCAGCGAAAGCAGCACATTCAGCGCAATGGTCAGTATGCTGAACTGCTTCAGCTCTGACATGAGGTTCGCCACATACACCGCGTTGTGGTCTGACGCACGAAAGTGGTGGGCAGCGGCCAGCGTCTCCCGCACCGCCTTTTCCACCATCATGTTATCGCCCGTATAGCCGAGCCATATCCCGCTGAGGTAGTGCGTATCCACCAGGTCGCTCATAGTGTTGAATGGGATATAAATTTGACGGTTGACGTTGTTCTGGTCGCCCTCCTGCATCTTCGGCTTCAATACGCCGATCACCGTGAACGCGACGCCGTTCAACCGCACGGATTCTCCCAGCGCCCACCCGCCGGAAAACAGCTTTGTTTTCGCCTCAGATCCCAGCACGCACACATGCGCCCGCTGCTGGTCCTCCATGCCGCTGAAGATGCGTCCCTGGTCCGGCTCCAGCTTCATAAACTCAGCAAATTCCGGCCGCACCCCGTTGACCAGCCATGAGTAGGAGTGAAGGTCCGTCTGTACGGAGACGCCATCCTTGTTCGCCACCGGAGAGATGTGTGTGATCCCCGGCACGCTTGCGGAAAGCCGGTCCACATCATCCAGGGTGAAGCGTACCTTCACGCCCGCCTTGTCTCCACCCGCTTGCTGGCTCGTCTTACCCGGGAACACGCCGATCGTATGTGTCCCCCACTGCTCAAAGATCGCCTGGATCGCCCGGCCGAACCCCGCACCATACGCCAGCAGCAGCACCACGGTGGCGATTCCCCAGGCCATGCCTACCATGGTGATCGCGGTGCGCCGCCGGTTGAACAGCATCGCCTCCCACGCCTGCGCGAGAATATCCTTCAGCATCGCCTCTCCTATTCGCGCCGCAGCGCTTCAATCGGGTCCAATGCCGCGGCCTTGCTTGCCGGATACAGTCCCGCCGTCACGCCGCTGAGCACCAGGCATCCTAAGGCCAGCCCGGCCGACCACGGCACCAGACGCGGCGGATCAAACCCCGGCATCTTGTTGGTCAGAAACTGTTGCAGCACCCACATGAACCCAGCCGAGACCGCAATCCCAATCAAGCCGCTGATGCCGGTCAGCAGCAGCCCCTCCCAGAAGAACTGCGCCACAATCGACCGTTTCGTCGCCCCGATCGCCTTTAGCAGCCCGATCTCCCGCGTCCGTTCCGTCACCGAAACAAGCATGATGTTCACGATTCCGACCGCGCCCAGCCCCAGCGTCACAATGCCGACGCCGCCCAGAAACACGTCCATCGCATCGAAGATCGCTCCCACCATCCTCTCTTCCTCAATCGAGTCGAACTGGTTGAAGGCGTCGCGCATGGAAGGCTCGAAGCCATGCCGCGCCGCAATCACGCGATCGGCAGCAGCCAGGGCCGAGCTAGATTCCCCTCGTACGGTCGGCTGAAACTGGATTGAAGTCAGCGCATCAGGATCAATGTTTTCGCCCTTCAGCGGAAACAACTCATGCATCGTAGTTACCGGAATGTAGACCCGCTGGTCCGGCCCATCATCGTCTCCGCGGCTGATCTTGTCCGCCGTGCCGATCACCAGAAACTCCGTTCCGTCGATCGTGATGCTCTCCCCAAGCATCGGCCTGCCGGGGAACAGCAGCTGGGACGCCTTCAACCCAAGCACCGCAACCCGCCGCCGCGAAGCGACATCGTCGTTCCGGATGAACCGTCCGCGCACGATCGGCAGGTTCTTCACCGCCGCGTAGTTCGGCTCTACTCCAATGACCCGGTTGCTTCCATTGCTGTAGGGGCTTACCTGGTACAGATCGCCGCGCCCCAGCTCCACCGTCACTGCCCGTAGCTCCGGCAGCTTGCGCAGCGCCTCTTCATCCCCGGTAGTCAGCTGATACGGTCGCAAGCCGGTGTGCTGGTTTGGCAGCGCGGGCACTGTTCCGTTGAACATCATGATGATGTCGTTGCCCAGCTTGGAGAGGTTCTTGTGCTGGCCGGAGCGGAATCCTTCCCCCAGTCCCACCAGCACCAGCAGCGAACCTACCCCCCAGGCTATCCCGAACATGGTCAGGAAGGTACGCAGCTTGTTCGCGGCAATCGCGCGGAATACCTGCCCGAGAATGTCACCAAAGCTCTGCATCGCACCTGGAAAGAACGGCTCATGAATCATACGCAGCAAGACCCACACAGGTTCCTGCATCTCCGAAAAGCGGAACAAATCCCGTCGCCTATGCGTACATTCAAACGTCCAACCCGCACGGGTTCGGGGATGCTTACGTCGCGCAGCAAACTATTGCGCATTCAGGGAGGTAGCTGGTGGCAGCGTCCAAAAAGAGAAAGCGCGTCTGGATCTGGGGAGCCGTTGCTCTCGTTCTGATCCTCGCCGTCACAGGTGCTGCGCTTGCGCGCCTCGCCAGGGGCTCCTCCATTGACCCGAACCGCATTGCAAAGGTAACTCGGGGGGATGTCGCCCGCTCTGTGGTCGCCACCGGCAAGATACAACCGATCACCAAGGTGGAGGTCAAGAGCAAGGCCTCCGGGATCGTCGAGAAGCTCTTCGTCGATATCAACCAGGTGGTCCACAAAGGCCAGCCTCTCGCCCAACTCGACCAGCAGGAGATTCTCGCCCAGGTACAGGCTCAAAAGGCTCAGCTCGCCGCCGCCGAGGCAAACGTTACCACCAACGAGGCCAACATTGATGAGGACAAGGTCAACGCCGCCGCGCCCGACCTGCCCATGTACAAGGCCTCCCTCGACCGTAGCCTGGATCTTCGCAAGGCCGGCATCGTCAGCCAGCAGTCCTACGACGACACGAACCGGGATTATCTTGCCGCGCTTACCCGCCGCGATGCGGCTCGTGCCCAGGTTGGCGTCGATACCGCCAAGCTCAAGCAAGCGCGGGCGCAGGTCATGCAAAGCGAGGCCAGCCTCAAACAGCTCGAGGAACAGCTCAGTTACACCATCATCACTGCTCCCATGGACGGCGTCATCCTGTCTCGCGACGTCGAGATTGGGGATGCGGTCAGCTCCATCCTCGTGCTTGGCTCAACCGCCACCCTCATCATGACCGAGGGCGACATCAACCAGGTCTATGTTCAGGGCAAGGTCGACGAGGCCGATATCGCCCACGTCTATCTCGGACAGCGCGCTCGCATCAAGGTGGAAAGCTTCCGCGATCGCATCTTCAATGGCAAGGTCACTAAGATAGCTCCCCTCGGGGTCGAAAAGGATAATGTAACCACCTTCGAGGTGCGCGTCTCCATCGATAACTCTAAAGGCGAGCTCAAGGCCAATATGACTGCCAACGCCGAGATCCTCCTCGACGAACACAAGAACGTGCTCACGGTCCCGGAGAATGCCGTCAGCTACGACAACCAGAAGAACGCCTCCGTTGAGGTGCCTGACCCAAGCCAGAAGTCCGGAACCCGCAAAGTCACCGTCCAGGTCGGGCTGTCCAATGGCTCCGCCACCGAGGTCCTCGCCGGCCTCAAAGAGGGTGACAAAGTGGTCCTGAACCAGTGATGCAGGTCTCGGTGAGAGCAGCGCGCTCCCGGCCTCCATAGAGCCCCAGATCGACAGCTAAAAACCAGAATCGATCACTCAGCCAAAATCACTCTTAGGTCCCGAAGATTCTGCCCCGTGGGTCCAGTCTCCAGGATCGCGCCGTGGCTCCGCAGATAGTCGTAAGCGCGAAATCCTTTTAACGCCTCCGCTGCTTCCACATCCGCCGTGGTCTCATCCACCACCGCGCCCGCTGCCGGACTGTTCCCATCCACTCCATCCGATCCGCCGGAGAGCGCCGCGATCGGGGCGTCCGCCGCATCCAGCCGCGTGGCAACATAAAGCGCCCACTGCTGATTACGCCCGCCATGCGCATCCTGGGGAAGTCCTGCCGGAAGCGTCACCGACACTTCGCCGCACGAGATCACGCACACCCGCCCGTGCTCGCGCCTTTCCTGCCGCACCCGATCCAGGAGCCAGTCCGCAGCCTGCTCATAGGGCCAGTCATCGCACCCGTTTTCGATTGCCACGGCAAATCCCATCGCTTCTGCCCGAGCCTTTGCTGCCTTCTCAAGTTCGGCGCTGCTCAGCAGCACATGCGTGCACGGCTTCAGCTCGCTCGGCTTCGGCGTCTCCGCAATCTTTTTGGCAAAAAACCTTTGCACCGGGGCAGGGAAGCGCTCCTCCATCCCGAACCGGCGCAGGATTTCGCGGCAGTCCTCGCTCGTGCTCGGGTCCGGAAGCGTGGGCCCTGAGGCCAACGCATCCAGCCGTCCCGGCGGCACATCGCTCACAAACAGCGAGACCTGCCGCGCTGCACCTGCCGCCATGGCAAGGCGCCCGCCCTTCACCGCGGAGAAGTGCTTCCTCACGCAGTTCATCTCCACGATCGAGGCGCCGCTCGCCACCAAAGCTCGATGAAAACCCACCGTGTCTTCCAGCGAGATCTCTGCATCGAGAGGCAACTCCATCATGCTGGACCCGCCGCCGCTCACCAGAAAAACGCACAACGTCCCCGCAGGATCCCGCGCCGCTTCGCGCATCAGCTCCAGCGCCGCACGCGCTCCGGCAAACGATGCCTCATTCGGCGATGGATGTCCTCCGGCGAAAAAAGAAAATCCTTCCGGCAGGGCTGCTGGCCGCTCAGGCGCGATCAGCACTCCCCGCACGTCGCATCCCGCAAAGTCGATGGACCGCAGCAGCGCCTCCAGCATCGGAGCTGCTGCCTTCCCCACGGCCAGCACCCGCACCCGTCGCAGCTCGTCCAGCCTGGCGATTGCTTCGTCATCGATCATGAGCCGGCGCGCGCCTTCGCTCAAGTCCACCTTTACTGCCCGGGAGAATGCGCTCTCGATGCTGCAGTCCTGCAGCGCACCTAGAAAGATTTCCGTCGCCATTGCTTTCAATCTCTCGCTCACGCCCAGCAGTGTACCGGTTTAGGCTCCCAAGCGGGCCGCCAACTCTACGGGTTTACAATCGGCTCGTTACGGAAAGGGCTTGAAGAGTACACCTCATGTCGTTGCCTATCCTCATTGCCGTTGTTATTGTCCTTCTCTACCTGCTCAACTCCATCAAGATCCTCAACGAGTACGAGCGCGCCGTCGTCTTCACCTTGGGCCGCGTCTCCGGGCAGCCCATGGGGCCTGGCGTCATTTTCGTCTTTGCCCCGTTCCAGCGCATCGTCCGCGTGTCGCTTCGTCAGGAAGCGATGGAGGTACCAGCGCAGGACATCATCACCCGCGACAACGTCACCCTCAAGGTCAATGCCGTCATCACCCTCCGGGTCGTGGATCCCGTCCGCGCCGTCATCGAGGTCACCAACTACATCTACCAGACGTCGCAGTTCGCGCAGACCACCCTACGCTCCGTCCTCGGCGAGGTTGAACTGGACGAGCTGCTCGCCCATCGCGACCGCCTCAACCAGCGCATCCAGACGATCATCGATGGCCACACTGCGCCCTTCGGCCTCAAGGTCGTCTCCGTTGAGGTCAAGCAGGTCGACTTGCCCGAATCCATGCTCCGCGCCATGGCCAAGCAGGCTGAGGCTGAGCGAGAGCGCCGCTCCAAGATCATCCACGCGGAAGGCGAGTTCAACGCCGCTCAAAAGCTGGTCGACGCAGCCGCCCTGCTCGCCACGCAGCCTATGACCTTGCAGCTCCGCTACCTGCAAACGCTCACCGAAATCGGCGTCGAGAAGAACACCACGATCGTCTTCCCATTGCCTATCGAGTTCATGACCATGCTCAACAAGCTCGGCGCCTCAATTCCCACGCCGCCCGCCCCCTGACCGGGGTGGGAGCCTTGCCCGCACCCAATCCGTCACTAACCAAACCGCCACCGCCCGTAGATAATCATTTACGGCGCCCATGAACCACCTGCTCGAACCCGATCTCGAATCCGGTACCCACGACTACGCACAGGACCGCGAGATCTCGCTTGGCCTCGGTACCATTCTCGGCCTTTTCTTCGTGCTCGCCCTCATCTGCGCATGCTTCTTCGGTTTCGGCTACTCGGTTGGCCGCCGTTCCGCCCTCGCGGCTGTTATCCCGACCGCCACGCTCCCGACGCCTGCCACCTCCTATGCCGCCAAGCCCTCCGCTGGCAGCGCCGTGCCGCCCGTTTCCGCCGCGGAAACTCCCTCCACCCCCGTCACCGTTCCTGCCGACGCCGCCGTAGCCGCCCCGCCCAGACCCCAGATTGCCGAAGCTCCTCCCGCCACATCAGCCGCAGCGGCTGCTCCC
>Ga0207695_10004914_pt1 | contig 18011 bp, 15 predicted proteins | sample KBSC54metaG_FD_184354 | JGI IMG/M metagenome (GOLD analysis project Ga0207695, IMG submission 184354) | Corn rhizosphere microbial communities from Kellogg Biological Station, Michigan, USA - KBS C5-4 metaG (SPAdes) (version 2) | ecosystem: Host-associated > Plants > Roots > Rhizosphere > Soil... | reverse complement strand
CACTGCCCAACGCGATCAAGGGGCCGCCTTCACCCCACTCCGCCGTCCAGGCGGTGGGAATGCCGGCCACACCCCGCGTGATCTTGAAACCGTTCTTGGCCAGAATCCCGGTGAGATATTCTCCGGTGCGTTTTTCCTGAAAGCCCGGTTCGGCATAGCTGAACACGGTATCGACCATCACCTGCACCTGCTTGGCGCGGGCATCGACATTCGCCATAGCCTCCTGCTTCATGGGCAGAGGCGCGGCGGCGAAACCAGGCGCCGGCGCCAGGATGGCGGCCGACAACAGCAAGGCGGTGAGCGTTTTGCCCTTGGTGGCGATCATGCTTCTCTCCGAAAAATGAAACGGGGAATCCGAACGGCGGCGAAAGGCTGCCCGTTTCGCGCCAAGGGTTCAATCACTGTTTGACAAGCATGCACGGCCGCGAATTGCGATGAAAAAACGAGCGGCGCTGCCCAGCAAAGCGGCATGAAGCCGTCAGCCGGCCAGCCGGAATTCGCCCTGCAATTCAGTGAGCGCATTGCGCGCGTCATTATCGGCTTGGGTGGGCAGCGGCGGATCGATTTCGATTACCACCCAATTGCGCTGCGAGCTGGGGCGCGGCGCAATCGTGACGCGGGTGACATGCTGGCAGCGGGGCAGCATGCGCAGATAGGACAGGCACACTCTTTCGAGTTCAGCCTTGGCGATGGTCTGACGTCCCAACTGGATGTTCATGCGAAGGCCCCCTGACCCACGCGTCATCCTTAGACCGATTCTCTGATTCCGTTCAGAGCTGTTTTACGCCGTAACAATTTGGGTCAGGCGATTCGGCCCTCAGTTCTTGCCGTCATACGTGATGCGCCAGAGGCGGCCTTTCTTGCCGTCCACAACATAGAGAGAGCCGTCAGGACCCACGGCCGCGCCGGTGGGGCGGTAGGCCGCTTTGCCGGGATTGCGGTCGCCGGGATTGGGACCGGCAAAGCCTTCGGCGAAACGCTGGATGGTGCTGGGCTTGCCCGCCTTGTCGAAGGGCACGAATTCCACGTCATAGCCGCGATGGCCGTCCGCCGCGTCGGCACCCGCGCCGCCGTGATAGACCACGAACGCGCCGCCGCGATATTCCTTGGGAAACTGCTTGCCGTCATAGAACACCAGATCCAGCGGCGACTGATGCGCCGACAGGCCGGCCAGCGGCGCGGTGTAATTGCCTTCCGCCGGGGTCTTGCCGTCGCCGCCATATTCCGGCGCCGTCAGGCGCGCCTTCATCGACATGTCGTAATAGGTGTAGGGCCAGCCCAGATTGGCGCCCTTGTCGATGCGATGCAGTTCCTCCGCCACGACGTCGTTGCGATCGTTGCGGCCCTGCATGACGCCATAGAGACCATTCAAACGATGCGACCAGTCGACGGCCATCATATCGCGAATGCCGGTGGCGATCTGTTCGCCGCCTTCGGGGAATTTCTGATTGAGCTTGGAGGCGTCAAAGCGCCAGACGCCCGAACGCCCATCCAGCGACGGACAGGGGCGCAGGCCCACCGGCTTGCCGTCCTTAGGGGCCGCCGGATCCGGGCAAATATTTCCGGTGGCGCCGGCTTCAATGTAGAGACCGCCCTTGCCGTCGAACGCCATCCCGCGGCTGGGATAACCCTTGGACGGCAGGCCGTCGATCACGACCTGTGCCGGACTGGAGGGCACCAGTTCTTTGCCGGCGAAATCGAAGCGGTAGACGGTGGTGGGAGACGTCGCATAAAGCGCGCTTTTGTAGAAGCGGATGCTGGTGCCGTTCGTGACCGTGCTGAAATGCTGGGTATCGACCACCTTGTGATCAGCGTCCAGGCGCAGGGCAATGATTCCCACCGGCTGAGCATCGCGAGGCGTATCGGTGGAGACATAGATGTCATTTCCGCGGATCGCCAGATGACGCGCCGATCCCACGCCTTCGGCAACCACGCTGGCATGAAAGCCCCGCGGCAGGACCAGATTGTCGGGCTCCCCCGCGAACGCCGGAGAGGCAGCCAGCGCCAGAAGCGAAACAGCAGCAAACATTTTCATTGATGGATTTCCTGCGATTGGGACCGAAACGAGCATATGCGCTTTATTCCAAGCGCGTATAAGCGTTGGGTTTCCGGCTTGCAAGAGTTTTACGGTCGCAGGGGTGTGGAAATCTTCCCGATCCGGTCACCAGACATGCAGGCGGGCCGCTGGCGCCAGATAGAGCGCCTGCCCCGGCTGCACATTGAAGGCCGGATACCAGCCATCGATGTTGCGGACTTGCCGGGCCCGGAATTGGCCAGGGGCATGCACATCCACCAGAACTTGCTGGCGCGCCGCCGCCTCGCGGGTCTTGGTGGCCCATTCCTGACCGAAGCCCAGGAAAAATTCCTGCTCGCCCGTCAGGCCCTGGTCGCCCGGCGCCGGCTTGCCGCCCAGAGAGGTGTGCCAAGCATCATACGCCGCCGCCAGTCCCGCATTGTCGGCAATGTTCTCGCCCAATGTCTGCTGGCCGTTCACTGCCAGATCGGGGAAGAGCTTGTACGCATTATATTGCGCCACCAGCGCCTGCCCCGATTGCTTGAAATGGGCGAAATCTTCCTTGGTCCACCAATTGTGCAGCCGCCCCTTGGCGTCAAACGCCGCGCCCTGATCGTCAAAAGTGTGGCTGATCTCATGGCCGATCACCGCGCCAATGGCGCCATAGTTGAAGGCGTCATGCGCCTTGGCGTCGAAGAAAGGCCGCTCCAGGATCGCGGCGGGAAAATTCAGCGCATTCTGCAGCGGCAGATTGACCGCATTGACGGTCTGGGGCGTCATCGACCATTCGTGACGGTCGACCGGCTTGCCGATGCGGTCGATGCTGTAATGATAGTCGAACAGATCGGAGCGCGCCTGGTTGCCCAGGGCATCGCCCTTCACCACCGATAGTCCGGAATAGTCCCGCCATTTCTCCGGATAGCCGATGCCGACATAAAGCCCGAACAATTTTTCCTTGGCCTGCGCCTTGGTGGTGGGCGCCATCCAGGTCAGTGCGTCGATCCTCCTGCCCCAAGCGGCGATGATGTTCTTGACCATTTCCTGCGCCTTGGCTTTCGAGGCGGCGGGGAAATATTTTTCCGCATAGAGCTTGCCCACCGCATCGCCCAAAGCGTCATTGGTCAGATTGACGGCACGTTTCCAGCGATCCTGCTGCTTGGGCGTTCCCGACAGGGCCTTGCCGTAAAAATCGAACCGCGCATCGACAAAAGCCTTGGGCAGTTCGGGCGAGAAATGATTGACGCGATGGAACGCCAACCAGGCTTTCCACGTCTCCAGCGGCGTGTCGGCGACGAGCTTGGAAAGTCCGGCAAAGGCGCCCGGCTGCCAGACGATGAAGCTTTTGCCCCGTGTGAGGTCGGCACCCTGGAAGAATTGATCCCAATCCAATCCGGGTGCCTTGCGGGCAAAGTCCGCGCGCGCCCAGGCGTTGTTGGCTTTCACCACGTCCTGGCTGTCGACGATGCTGGCCTGGGCTTTGGCGATTTTCGTTTCCAGATCGAAGATCGCGGCAGCTTTCTTTTCGCCATCGGCGATGCCCGCCAGCTTAAGGGTGGTCGCGACATAGGTTTTGTACGCGGCCTGCACCGCTTTCATCTTGGCATTGTCGCCCAGATAGTAATCGCGGCTGGGAATGCCCAACCCGCCCTGCAGAAGATAAGGCGTGTAGTGGTCGCTGTCGATGAAGCCGGGCGCGACCCAGATGCCGAACAGATTTTCGGTCTGGAAATTGGTGTTGTTCAAGGGATCGACATCGGCCCTCAGCGCCTCGCCCAAAGCGCGGGCCAGCGCTTTCTTGTCACCGATCGCGGCGATAGCGCTCAGTTGATCCTTCAGGGGCGCAATCCCTTTCGCTTCGATGCCCGCCTCGTCCATGAAGCTGGCATAGAAATCAGCAACCTTGCGGGCTTCGCTGCCCGAGGCGCTGCTCTTGATGGCATTTTCGATCAGGCCGCGGGTGCGGGTCTGGGCTTCCAGATTGAGGATGTTGAAGGATCCCCAGCGCGACTGGTCCGCCGGTATCTCGGTGCGCTTGATCCAGTTGCCGTTGGCATAGCTGTAAAAGTCATCTCCCGGCACCACGCTCTTGTCGATCGCGGTCATGTCCACGCCGGCCGCATGCGCAGTTACGGTCAAAGCCGCTATCGCCGCGGCCGAAATCAGAAGACGCAGTTTCATGGGAGGACTTGCCTTGGAAACGCGGCCCCAGACTAAAGCGGTTCTAGGAAAAGTGTGTAGCGGTTTTCCGTCCGGAACCGCGAAAAAATAAAAGTGGCGGCGCGCGGGTAAAAAAAGAACCGCCCATTCCTGCTGGAATGGACGGTTCTTTCAGGCAAAAATCCGAACGGCCGGCTTAGTTCTTGCCGTCATAGGTGATGTGCCAAAGGCGCCCTTTGACCGTATCGACCACATACATCGAACCGTCGGGCGCTACCGCGACGCCGCTGGGACGGAACGCCGCCTTGCCGGTGTTGCGGTCGGACGGATTGGGTCCTGCGAAATTGTTGGCGAAGATTTCCGGCGTGCCCGGCTTGCCCGACTTATCGAAGGGCACGAAGGTCACGTTATAGCCGCCGCGTCCATTAGGCAGCATTTCCTGACCCGAGCCGCCCTGGAAGACTACGAAAGCACCGCCGCGATATTTCTGCGGGAACTGCTTGCCGTCATAGAATTGCAGATCGACCGGAGACTGATGCGATCCGAACGCCACCACCGGCGTGGCGAAATTGCCTTCAGTCGCCGGCATCTTGCCGTCACCGCCATATTCGGGCGCCAGCACGCGCGCATGCAATGCCGTGTCGTAATAGCTATAGGGCCAGCCCATATCGGTGCCCTTGTCCAGGCGATGCATCTCTTCGGAAACCGTGTCTTCCTCGGGCATACCGGGTACCAGCTTGGCGGTGCCGTTGCGGCCCTGCATCACGCCATACATGCCGTTCATGTCTTTGGACCAGGCCATCGCCATCATGTCGCGCATGCCGGTCACGGTCTGCTCGCCATCGGCGGGAAATTTCTGGCCGGCCTTTTCGGCATTGAAGCGCCACACGCCGCCGCCGTTATTGAGCAGCGGGCAAGGCTTGAGCCCCACCGGCTTCTGGTCTTTGGGCGCCTTGGGATCGACGCAGATATTGCCTGCGGCCCTGACTGTCACATAGAGGCCGCCCTTATCGTCAAAAGCGAGGCCCATATTGCCTTTGGGCAAATCGCCAACCACGACTTCCGGGGCGGCCGACGGCACCAGTGCGCTGCCCTGAAACTTAAAGCGATAGATCGCATCGCTGCCGGCGACATAGAGCGCGTTATTGTGGATCGCCATGCCGGTGCCGCCTTCGACTTCACTGAAATGCGTCGTCTCGACGGCCTTCTGGTCCTTGCCGACCTTCACCGCGATCACACCGGCGGATTTGGGCTCGTCCCGTCCCTTGCGTGTGGAAACATAGATATCGCCATTGGCGCGCACCGCGACGTGACGGGTACCGGCGCCCAATCCATCCGCCACCACCGTGGCATGGAAGCCGGGCGGCAACATCAGGCCGGCGGATTCACCCGCCATTGCGGGCGTAACGGCAATCGACAGAAGCAAAGCGGCAACAAGCGTTTTCATAGTTTTCCTTCCCCGAGTTCCGGCATTCCAAGCCGCCGGCATGCTAGGATTAGCCAGAACCCTGCGCACGGGCAATGTCCCTGATCCGACTGTAAAATTATTGTAAAGACTGGCTGGTGGCCACGCCGGTTCCGGTTTGCAGCGCCTTATTCGTGATGCTGCAGGCCCCGGTTTATCAGCTGGAAAAAGACCGGCACGAAAAAGATCGCCAGAACCGTGGCCGTCAGCATGCCGCCGATCACACCGGTGCCGATATCGTTCTGGCTGTGCGCCCCCGCGCCGCTGGCGATGGCAAGCGGCGAAACGCCGGCGATGAAGGCGATGGATGTCATCAGGATGGGACGCAAGCGCAGGCGCGCCGCTTCCAGGGCAGCATCGCGCGCCTTGAGGCCGCGCTTTTCCGCATCCACCGCAAACTCCACAATCAAAATCGCGTTCTTTGCGGACAGACCAATGGTGGCGAGCAACCCAACCTGGAAATAGATGTCGTTGAAAAGGCCCCGCGCGCTGGCCGCCGCCACCGCGCCGATCACGCCCAGAGGAATGACCAGCATCACCGACATGGGAATTGCCCAGCTTTCGTAGAGCGCGGCCAGGCAAAGATAGATGATCAGGATCGACAAGGCGTAAAGCGCGGGCGCCTGGGCGCCCGATTGCTGCTCCTGGAAGGACAGGCCGGTGAGCTCATAGCCGATGCCGGCCGGCAGTTGCTTGATCAGCTTGTCCATCTCGGTCAGCGCGGTGCCCGAGCTGATGCCGGGCACGCCCTGTCCCTGGATTTCGATGGAGGGATATCCGTTGTAGCGCGTGAGCGAGGCAGGCCCCAAAACCCAGCTGGCACGCGAGAAGGAGGAAAAGGACGTCATGGTTCCCGACTTGCCGCGCACATACCAGCGGCCCAGATCGTCCGGCGACATGCGATAGGGCGCATCGCCTTGGATATAGACGCGCTTGACGCGGGCACGGTCGATGAAATTGTTGACGAAGTTGCCGCCCCAAGCCGCTGACAGCGTAGAATTGATGTCAGCGGTGGCGATGCCAAAGGAATTGGCCTTCTGCTGATCGACATCGATGTGAAGCTGTTGGGTATCGTCCAGGCTGGCGGGACGCACCGATTGAAGCTTGGGATTGCGCGCCGCCAGGGCCAAGAGCTGGTTACGGATCTGAATCATTTTCTGATGACCGAGGTTGCCGCGATCCTCGAGTTGCAGATCGAAGCCGGTGGACACGCCCAGTTCGCGCACCGCAGGCGGCACCAGGGGAAAGACCTGCGCTTCATTGATGGTGCGGCGAAAGGCGAGCATCGCCCGGCGGGCCATCGCAGGAGAGGTATTCTTTTCGCCGGGACGCTTGTCCCAATCGCTGAGCTTCACAAAGGCGATGCCGGTATTCTGGCCCACCCCCAGGAAACTGAACCCGGCGATGGCGAAAGCAAAGTCGACATTCTTGCTCTCATTCTTGAGATAATGGTCGGCGACTTTCTGGGCCACGGTCAGCGTGCTCGCCTGGGTCGAGCCGGACGGAAGCGCGATCAGGTTGACCAGAACGCCCTGATCTTCGTCCGGCAGAAAGCCGGTGGGAAGATAGACAAACAACGCGCCCATCACCGCCACGATCGCCAGATAGGCCAGCATCACGGTCTTGGTGCGGTCCAGCACCTTTTCCAGGCTGCGCCGGTACCATTCGCGCGTCGCCTCGAAGCTGTCATTGAACCAATCGAAGAAGCGGCCCAGAAGGCCGCCCGCATGCTGGTGATTTCCGCCTTCGATGGGCTGGAGCAAGGTAGCGCAAAGGGCCGGCGTCAGGATCAGGGCGCACATGATCGAGAGCAGCATCGCCGACACGATGGTGACGGAGAATTGCCGGTAGATCACGCCGGTCGATCCGCCGAAAAAGGCCATGGGCAGGAACACCGCTGTCAGCACCAGGCCGATGCCGATCAACGCGCCGGTGATTTCCTGCATGGAGCGCAAGGTGGCGTCGCGTGGGCTCAATCCCTCCTCACGCATGATGCGCTCGACATTCTCCACCACCACGATGGCGTCATCGACCAGAAGCCCGATCACCAGCACCAGGGCAAATAATGTCAGCGTGTTGATCGAGAATCCCACCAGGGACAAGATTCCGAACGTCCCCAGCAGCACCACCGGCACCGCCACCGCGGGCACCAAGGTGGTGCGCCAATTCTGCAGGAAGATGAACATCACCAGGATCACCAGCAGAATGGCTTCGGCCAGGGTCTTGACCACGTCCTTGATGGAAAGACGGATGAAATCGGTGTTGTCGACTGGAAAGACCAGTTTGTAACCGGGCGGGAAAGACGGTTCGAGCGACCGGGCGCGCGCCTTGATCGCATCCACCAAGGTCAAGGCATTGGTGCCGGGCGCGGGCGTGATAGCGATGCCGGCGCCGGGGTGGCCGTTCATCCGCCCCACAATACCGTAATTGTCCGTACCCAGTTCGACACGGGCGACATCCGACAGATGCACCACCGCGCCGTCGGATGTGCTCTTCAGGATGATCTTGCGGAATTCCTCCGGCGTCTGGAGCTGCGACTGGGCCGTGACGGTGGCGCTGAGCGCCTGATCGGGCAGAGCCGGCAGGGCGCCGATCGATCCGGCCGAAACCTGTACATTCTGCGCCTGGATCGCGGCGCGGACATCGGACGGTTGCAGGCTGTAGTTACGCAGCTTGTAAGGATCGAGCCACACCCGCATTGCATAAGGCGATCCGAATACGATGGCGGTGCCCACGCCGGGCACGCGCAGCAACGTGTCTTGCATCTTGGAAATGATGAAGTCGGCGACGTCGCGGCCGGTGGTGTGATCGGACTCGTCATACATCGCCACCAGCAAAAGGAAGTTGGCCTGTGCCTTGGCCACCGTGACGCCCAGCTGCTGCACCTGGGTTGGCAGTTGCGCCACCGCCTGTTGCACCTTGTTCTGGACCTGCACCTGGGCAATGTCCGGATCGGTGCCCGGCGCGAAGGTGGCGGTGATCGCCACGGTGCCGTCGGCATTGGAGGTCGATGAGAAATAAAGAAGGTTGTCCAACCCGGTGAGCTGCTGCTCGATCACCTGGGTGACCGAATTTTGCATGGTGGTGGCGTCGGCGCCGGGATAGTTGGCGTTCACCTGCACCGCGGGCGGGGCGATGGTGGGATATTGCGCCACCGGCAGGCGGAAGACGGAAATTGCCCCCGCCAACATGATGACGATGGCGATGACCCAGGCAAAAACCGGCCGATCGATGAAGAAACGCGACAGCGACATGGGCACGTTGCTTAGGTCATGACGGAACCGTCAGCAACGGGGCTGACAAATTCTCCGATCTTTATTTTCATCCCCACAAGCCCGTGTCGGACATTGCCGGTTCCCGCCAAATGCGGGATGCGCTGCGCATTCCCGCCTAACGGTTTGATGACGGCGGATTCTTTTTCTCGCACAGCGCCTTGGTCGCCGTCAGATAGCTGGGATTGCCCTTAGCGAAGAAATCATAGAGCTGGTCATACTCCGCACCCGCGCCGTAGCCGGTATGCGAGATGGTGAAGCGGGTCAGGCCTTTTTCCCGCGGCTCGATCGAGATCACCTGGACCACATTGCGATAAAGCTCGGCATGGGGCGGCCCGGGCGGCGTCGCTTCGTTACGCAGCACCAGCAGCCGTTCGGGCAAATAGGCGATGATGCGGTGGCGGATGGTTTCGTTCCCGCCCAGCTTGGCGGTGGGCGAAAAACCTTCTTCGATCACCCCACCATTCTTCATCTCTACATGCGCCAGGGGCAGGCCGGATGCCTTGATCCCCGCTTCCTCGGCCAGCGCGTGCCAGATACAGGACGGCGCCCCCGCGATGTCGATGGATTGCTGCAGCACCCGGTCGCCATTCGGTTCGGTGAAAGATGTGTCCTTGACGCCTGCCGGAAGCTGACTTGGGCCCGACATCGCCATCATGCCCACCACTGCCGCTGTCATCAGATTATGCATGCTCGCCCCCTATGGTTTGCTGGTTGATGTTGTGTCCGCTTGAAGCCGGTTCAGATAATCGCGCAGCCCCGCCACCGAGGCATCGAAAGCATCCAAGGTGCGATGGGTGCGCGACTGCATCACGCCGCCCTCCATCACCGTCAGGATGAATTGCCCCAGCGCACGCGTGTCGGTGCCGGGCGGCAGACGGTCCGCGGCCGCGTCGAGGCACCCCTTCACGGCGTCGACCCAGCCGTCGAAATTGACGGCCAGCAATTCGCGAACCGGCGGATCGGGTTCGTGCAGCTCCAAGGCCAGGCTGCCGATAGGACAGCCATAGGTGCAGTCGGTCATTTCCAGCGCCCGGCGATAGGCGCCGAGCAGCGCGAAGATGCGTTCGATGGGATCGTCCACACCATCCCAGGCGGGTGCGAGCAGCATCGGCCCGATGCCCTGGCGGTACATATCCAGCACGGCCAGGAGCACGTCCTGCTTGGTGGGAAAGGCGTGATAGAGGCTGCCGGCATTGGCTTTGGCCTCGCGCAGAATGTCTTGCACGCTGGTCGAGCCGTAGCCCTTCTCCAGGAACAGCTTCATGGCCGCGAAAATCAGCCGGTCGGCGGTGGAAGGCGTACTGTCCATGACGTCGCGCATCCCTCACATCCTATCAGCATGATCTCACTTGGTTGAACAGTCAACCAAGAACAATATGCATGTGTTCGGCGGTTTTTTCTGACACGGGACCCTGGCTGTCCCATCATGGCGACCTCAAACGCCGGAGGAATGATGGCCTGGCCTGACCGCAGAATTCTTGACCTGTTTGGCATCGCACTGCCGATCGTCCAGGCCCCAATGGCGAATTTCAGCACCCCGGAAATGGCGATCGGGGCTTTGTCGGCCGGTGGCCTGGGCTCCCTGCCTTGCGCATCGCTGAATGCCGACCAGATCCGCGCCGCCACCGCAGACATCCGCGCCGCCGCGCTCGGCCCCCTCAATCTCAATTTTTTCTGCCACACCCCGCCGGCCGAGGATGCCGCGCGCGAAGCAGCCTGGCGCAAGAGACTTGAACCTTATTATCGCGAAGCGGGTTTGGATCCAGCCGCCACCGTGCCCAGCGTTTCGCGCCTGCCCTTCGACGATGCGGCCTGCGCCTTGGTCGAGGAATTGCGGCCCGAGGTGGTGAGCTTTCACTTCGGCCTGCCCAATCCCCGGCTGGTCGCGCGTGTGAAAGCGGCGGGCGCCAAAGTGATTGGATCCGCCACCACGGTCGCCGAAGCACGCTGGCTGGAGGCGCATGGCTGCGACGCGGTCATCGCCATGGGCGTGGAAGCGGGCGGACATCGCGGCAACTTCCTCGATCACGACATGGCCCGGCAGGTGGGCACCTTCGCGCTGGTGCCGCAGATCGCCGACGCGGTGACCGTACCGGTGATCGCGGCGGGCGGCATCGCCGACGGGCGCGGCATCGCCGCCGCACTGGCGCTTGGCGCCAGTGCCGTGCAGATCGGCACCGCCTATCTTTTCTCGCCCGAAGCCAAGGTCAGCGCCATCCATGCCCGCGCGCTGGCCGCGATCACCGACGACGGTACCGAAGTCACCAATGTCTTCACCGGCCGCCCCGCGCGCGGCATCGTCACCCGCCTGATGCGGGACTTGGGCCCCTTGTCGCCGGATGCGCCGGCATTTCCCAACGCCTCGCGCGCATTGGCACCGATCAAGGCGAAGGCCGAAGCCAATGGCGCGGGCGATTTCAGCAATCTGTGGGCCGGCCAAGCGGCAAGACTGACGGCGATGCGGGCGAAACATCTGCCGGCCAAAGACCTGACTTTGGCCCTGGCCGAAGATGCCCTCGCCCGCATCGCCGCATTGTCCGGCTAAACGCCTTGCGTCAGGCGGCCTTCAGCGCCGTGGCGGCGTGCAACGCTTGCCGCATCGCTTTTTCGCGCTGCTCCGGTCCCATCTGCAGACCTTCCGCCACGATGATTTCGGGGGCGGTGACGCCGATGAAGGCGAAGACGCCCCGCAGATAGGTTTCCAAATGCTCCATCGCGGCCGCCGCCGCGCCCGGCCCGTAAAGACCGCCGCGGGAAATCGCCAGGATGACCTTCTTGCCGCCCGCCAGCCCTTCCACTCCGCTGGCTCCATAACGGAAGGTCTTTCCCGCCACCAGGATGCGGTCGATCCAGGCCTTGAGCTGACTGGGAATGGTGAAATTGTACATCGGCGCACCGATCACCACCGTGTCCGCATCCAGGAACTCCTGCAGCACGCTGTCGCTATCGGCGATCTCTTTTTGCACGGCGGGCGATTCCGGCACCGCGCCCTGCCGCGCCGCCAGATGTTCGCCCGACAAATGCGCCAAAGGCTGCGCGGCGAGATCGCGATAGACCAGCTTGGCGCCGGGTTCGGCTTTGCGCAGACGCTCCACCACCGCAGCCGATAGCTGCCGGCTGGCGGAATTGGCGCCCAGAATACTGGCGTCGATATGCAGTACGGTCATGTTCCCATCCTAAGTATAATATTGTTACCTGGACTATATGGGTGACCACTGCTAAACCTCGCAAGAAGGCACAATTTTGACACCGGAGCACAGCGAAGTGACCGCCAAGAAAGAGGTGGCCGCCCCCAAGATCGATCACCGGTCCACCGATTGCCGCGCCGTCAGCGGCGTGCTGGCGCGCGTTGGCGACAAATGGAGCGTGTTGATCATCGTGATGCTGGGCGACGGGCCCAGGCGCTTCAACGAGATCAAGCGCGCGGTGGGCGGCATCTCGCAGCGCATGCTCACCCTCACCTTGCGCGGGCTGGAGCGTGACGGCCTGGTCACCCGCACCATCTTTCCCACCATCCCGCCGCGCGTGGATTACGAACTGACCGGGCTGGGCCGTTCCTTATGGACCGCGGTCGAGCCTTTGGGCCTGTGGGCCCAGGGTCATGTGAAGGACATTCACAAAGCGCAGGAAAAATTCGATCAGAAGAAATCCTGATCGGACGACCGTTCGAACGCCCGGTCAGACAATGGTCGACGAGGCTCCCGGTCCCCGCTGCAGCAGGTCGGCGAGAATTTCCAGACCGTGCGTGAGATCGCCTCGCGTGTGCGGCGCGCCCAGGCCGATGCGCACCGCTTCCGGTGCCTTGGCTGTCGCGAACACATCCGCCGTCACCAATCCGATGCCGTGAAGCCGCGCCCGGCTGGCGAGCGCGCCTGCTGTCCAGCCATCCGGCAGCGGCAGCCAGGCATGAAAACATTCCGGATCGCTTTTCGCCGCCGGCAGTAGCCCGGCCGCGATCGCCTGACGCGCCGAAGTCTCCTCGCGGATCGCCGCCAACACGGCATCGGCAACGCCCTCTTCCATCCAGCGCGTGACGATGGCAGCGCTGAGCGGCGACGCCATGCCGGCAAAGGCGCGGATCGCGTCCGCCACGCGCGCCTGGATGCGCGCATCGGGCAGGACCAGATAGGCGATGCGCAAAGCAGGCGAGAGGCATTTGGAAAGTCCCGCGATATGATACACGCAGTCCGGCGCCAACGCCGCCAGCGGCGGCACCGGCACGCGCGGCAGCGCGCCATAGGCATCATCCTCGATGATCGGGACGCCATGCCGGCGGGCGATTTCGGTCAACGCGCGCCGGCGCGCCAAGGGCATGGTTGCGATGGTGGGATTGTGGAAGGTCGGCGTGCAATAGAGCGCCTGCGGACGATGGCCCATGCAGGCGGTCTCAAAACTCTCCGGCAGGAGTCCGTTCTGGTCCATCGCCACCGGCTGAACGCGAATACCCTGGTGCGCCGCCAGCGCCAGGAAACCAGGATAGGCCAAGGCTTCCACGCAGACGGTATCGCCGGGCCGCGTCAGAAGTTTCAGCGATGCGACCAGCGCGCCCTGGGTGCCGGGACAGATGGCGATCCGATCCGCCGTGACACCGGGCAGACGTGATTGAAGCCAATGCGCGCCCGCCGCCCGATCCCCATCCGCGCCGCCCGGATCCTGATAGGCCAGCAGCAGGTCAGCGCTCTCACCTGCCGCCGCCTGGATTCCCGCCAGCATGCGCGCGCTCAGCGCCGCATCCTCGAACCGGGGCGGCAGGTTCATGCTGATATCGACGGCCCGGCCCGCGGCGGGCGCGGACCGGCTTTGCCGCAAACGGACATAAGTGCCATGACCGACCCGGCCTTCGACCAGACCCCGCTTGCCTGCTTCGGCATAGGCCCGGGTCACGGTGGTGAAGTCGATCCCCAGCGCATCCGCCAGCGTGCGCTGCGGCGGCAGCCTTGTGCCGGGCTTCAGGCGTCCTTCCGCAATATCGGCAGCGATCGCGCCCGCGATGGCCAAATAGAGCGGCCCGTCTTCGCGCTCCAAGACGGGCATCCAGGATGTCGCATGGGATGTTTTGGGCATTGCCGGGAGCCGCGCTTCCATATATACGTATATTGTATGTTCTAATGTATGGAGGCTGGCGTGGAAAGCGAAATTTTGGCGGTCCCCCTGCAAACCGCGATGAAAACAGAAATTCCCTTGGGTCTTGCAGCCAGACGCGGCCTGATGGGCCTGTGCCCCAACTGCGGCAAGACAAAATTGTTCGCCAGTTATCTGAAGCAGGTCGAGGCCTGCTCCAATTGCGGGGCGCATTTTGGACGCATCCGCGCCGACGACGCCGCGCCCTGGGGCACCATCATCGTGGTGGGCCATATCTTCATGCCACTGATGTTCTTCGTCAGCCTGGATGCCTTCATGCCCTTCTGGGCCGGAGTCACGGTCTGGGCCGCCCTGTTCGCAGGCCTGTCGCTGGCGCTTCTGCCCCGTTCCAAGGGCCTCTTCATCGCCCTGCTCTGGGCGACACGCGCGCCGGGCTTCGACAGAGGATAGACGCCTTCTTCCGCAGTCCGGCCCCTGCATCGCGTGAAGCGCGCGCCTGATCAGGGACGGCCGTTACCCGTTCAGCGAAAACTCGATCGACACCACAGCGTTCAGGATGCGGGTGGGAAAATCGGTGGGCAAAGCCGGCAGCGGTTGCGCCCGCTGGATCATCGCCAGCGCTTCATTGTCCAGCACGGGCCGGCCGGAGCTTTTCTGAATGTCGGCCAGCGTTACGTGACCGTTCGCGTCCATCACGAAATGCAGCATCACCACGCCTTCGATATGCGCCTTGCGCGCCGAAGACGGATATTGCTTGAAGCGGTTGATATGGGCGAGGACGCGGCTCTCGAAACTCGGCTGTCCATCGCCTGTGCCGCTCTGCGCGACAGGCGCGTGCAAGGCGGGCGGCGCGGGCTCGGCCACGGGGGGTGCCGCGACGATGGCGCCGGGCTGGGTCTGGATCACCAGATCGGGCGGTGGCGCTGTAACCACCGTCGGCCGGATCAACGCGGGCGGCGGCGTCTTCAGATCGAGCTTGTCGGTCTTGGGCTTTTCCAACTGGATCATCAAAGCGGGCGGCGCCTTGATCGCGGGCGCGACCTTCACCGCCAGGACGAAGGTCAGCACCACCCCCACATGAATCAGCACCGTGACCAGAAACGCACCGGCACGGCCCCGTCCTTCATCCGTCGCGCGCGGTAGCACGCGCAGCGGATGGGCCGTCCGCTCGTCGAAGGCGCCACTGGTCAGATGCATCGTCATCCCACGGCCTCCTCGGCAAGGGTTGCCGTCATCGGCAGGCGCCGCTGACGCTTCTTGAGCCACATGATCACGCCGGTGATCACGAACAGCGCGGGGACGAGCCCACTGAAGAACACAAGCGCCTTCCAGATCGCGCCCAGGCCCGAGCCCTGATGCAGCGGCCGCTGCCAGGCCAGGAAGTTTTGAGATGGATCGCGCTTGGCCACCACCTGGGCACGCCAGGGATCGATATAGACGGTCGCTCCCACCGCACCATGGGCCAGCATGTTAACCATGATGGTGCGGTCGGGTCGCACGGGCAGAGAAAGGCTGGTGGGCTCCGCATCCGGCATGGTTTTGCGGGCCAACGCCAGAGCTTCATCGGCGCCGATCGCGGTGGCACCGGCAACGGGCGCGATCTCGGGGCCTTCACGCAGATTGAAGGTCACGCCGCCGCCCGCCTGCCCGCCGCCCGCCAAACCGAATGTGTTCGGAAAGGCGATCACGACGCCCGAGAAGCTCACGATCATAAAGACCACGAAAATCCAGATGCCCGTGGCCGCATGCAGTTCGCGATGAAAGCGAAGCCCCTTGGCCGTGCGCCGCACGAAGAAGGCATATTTCCATTGGCCGCGCTTGGGCCACCAAAGCACCAGGCCCGTCACGCCCAAGGCCAGCATCGCCACGCCCAACCAGCCCACAAATTGGCGCCCGTCCCGGCCCATCAGGAAATTGCCGTGCAGTTGGTGGGAGAAGGCCAGGATTGGCGGAAGCTGCGCCTTGCGCGAACCCAGAACCGTTCCCGAAACAGGATCGATAAAGATTTGCGTCGCGGCTTGCGGTCCCGGGGGTCCGCCTTGCGCGCCCGTCCTTTGCCCTTCCATCGGGCGGCGCTCCCCGCGGCCTTCGCCTCGCTTGGCGCCGGTGCCTTCACCCGCACGCGGCTGCGTTATCCGGATCGAAACCGGGTCGCCCGGCTCGCGCGCCAGTGCGATCTGCATCGCGCCTTGCCCGCCAACACCGCGCGCTGCTTCGACGACCTTGTCCAGCGGAAGCTCTGCACCCTGGGTGGACGCATGCGGCACGGGCGCCAGAAGCCTGGCGATGGCATCGTCATACACCAGGATGCTGCCCGACAATCCCAGCAGCGCCAGCAAAAGGCCCAGGATCAATCCAACCCACATATGGATCTGGAACATCACGCGGCGAAACGCAGGAAAGCTCATGACACCCTCAGGCATCCGCCCAGCGGCGGATCAAATTGTGATAAAGTCCCGTCAGGCTGACGACTTCGTCATTGTCGCCGACCTTTTTGCGCAATCCCTGAATGGCCTTGTCCATCTCGAACAGGGTCAGGCGCGCGCTCTCGTCACGCACCATGCTTTGGATCCAAAAGAAGGAAGACCAGCGGCTGCCCCGCGTCACCGGCGTTACGTGATGGCGGCTGGTGGCGGAATATAAAATCATGTCGCCCGCCGGCAGCTTGACGCGATGCTCGCCGTAAGTGTCTTCGATCACCAGTTCGCCGCCGTCATAATGAGCCGGGTCGGTGAGAAACAATGTCGCCGACATATCGGTCCTGACCCGGATCGCAGCGCCACTTCCGATCGACGGCTTCACGAAACGGATCGCATTGTCGATATGACTGCCGAAATTCATCCCGCCGTCATAGCGGTTGAACAAAGGCGGGAAGACCCGAAGCGGTAACGCGGCCGAGGTAAACAACTCGTTGCGCCCCAGCGCCGTAAGAATGACGTCCCCCAGGGCGCGCGCTTCCAGCGAATTTTCCGGGATCTGGAGATTGTGCTTGGCCTGCCCCGATTGCGCGCCCGCCGTCACCCGTCCGTCCACCCACTCGGCCTTCGCCATCAGGTCGCGCATTTGCGCGACCTGATCGGCGGAAAGCAGAGCGGGTATCCGGACCATCATCAGAGATTGGCCCCCACCGAGAAGACGAAGGTGCGCCCCGGCGCCGGCGTGCCGCGATTGCCGAAGGATTGCGAGTAGTAGAGCCGGTCGGTGAGATTGTTGATGTTGAGCTGGAAATGCAGTTTGTCGATGTCGTAGGCGACAACCGCATCCAGCTCCACCGTCTCCGGAATCTGGACGATGCGGCCCAACGGATAAGTCGAAGCATTGGGCGCGGTATAGCCGTTATAGAGATGGCTCTGATAGACCAGCCCGCCGCCGAACGACAGGCCGGGCAACAGGTCGCGCGCGTTATAATCGCCCCAGATCGAAGCCGCATTTTTGGGCACGAAGGTGATCTGCTTGCCGGTGTTGTACGGCGTGGTCGGGTCCGCAGCGATCACCGGATTGAGATAGGTATAGGACGCCGTGAGGCTGAGATGCTCGATCACCTCGCCACTGGCCGAAGCTTCGAAGCCCTGAACCCGCTGCTTCTGGCTGGACTGAAGCAGAACCGCGCCGCTCACCGGATCGGTCTGCAAGGCATTCGATTTGGTCACCTGAAACAGCGACCCGGTCAATCCCACCTTGCCGTCGAACACGCTGAGCTTGGCGCCGGCTTCGATGGTTTCGCTCTTGTCGGGTTTCAGGGCCGCAGACGCCGCCGAGGAAATCGGCGTCGGCGCGCCCACCACCGAGGTTCCGATCGGCGTCGCAGCTTTGCCCCAGGACAGATAATAGGTCTGGGTCTGGTCCGGTTCGAACACCAGGCTGGCACGCGGATCGAACAGGAAGGACGGCGCCTTGAATTGCGTGAAGGTGCCCGCGACAGTCAGCGTCTTGTAATCGGCATCGTATTTGTCGATGCGCAGTCCTGCGATCACCGAAAGCTCCTCGGTGAACCAGAGCCAGGCGGTGGCGACCGCCG
>Ga0207695_10004909_pt1 | contig 18019 bp, 13 predicted proteins | sample KBSC54metaG_FD_184354 | JGI IMG/M metagenome (GOLD analysis project Ga0207695, IMG submission 184354) | Corn rhizosphere microbial communities from Kellogg Biological Station, Michigan, USA - KBS C5-4 metaG (SPAdes) (version 2) | ecosystem: Host-associated > Plants > Roots > Rhizosphere > Soil... | reverse complement strand
CGTCACGCCGTGCTTCTCTGCGGTGGCGGCCAGATCGCGCGAATCCTCCACGTGCGGCACACGCGCCCACAGGAAGTTGCCACCCGACGGATGGTGAAACACTTCCCAGCCGGCATCGGCCAGCACATCGAGCGACGCGATGACGGAGTCACCCGCGCGCTGGCGCAGCCGCTCTACATATTTGCGATAGGCGCCGCGCTCCAGCAGCGTGCTCACCACGGCTTCGGCAAAACGCGAGCCGCCAACGCTCGTGAGCATCTTCACGTTGGTCAGGTCGTGCACCAGCTCACGCTTGGCGATCAGGTAACCCACCGGCAGCGATGCCGACACCGTCTTCGAAAACCCGCCCACGTAGATCACTTGGTCGAGTTGGTCCAGCGTTGCCAGCCGCGCGGTCGGATCGGCCTGCAGGTCGGCAAAGATGTCGTCTTCCAGAAACGTGAAGCCGTGGCGCCGCGCCAGCTCAAGCAGCCGAAACGCGACCGGTGGCGACACGACCGAGCCGGTCGGGTTCTGCAGCACGCTGTTGATGAAGAACAGCTTGGGCCGGTGTTCGCGCAGCATCGCTTCCGTGACTTCCACGTCGGGCCCATCGCTCCTGCGCGGAATGCCGACCAGCTTCACACCATGCAAACGCAGCAGGCCGAACACGGTGTAATAGCCGGGGTCTTCCACAAACACCGTGTCACCGGGTTTGAGCAGGTGCCGCATCACAAGGTCGATCGCCTGGCTCGTGCCGGCGGTGATCAACACATTGGGCAGTTCCGCCTGGATACCAAGCTGGCGTGCTCGCATCATGACCTGATGGCGCAGCGCCATGTTGCCAAGCGGCGAGGAGTAGTCGATCACCGCGTGTGTGTCGGTGCGAGAGACCTGGCGGATGGCCTGCGTCAGGCCGTCGACATCGCGCCAGTCGGCCGGCACAAAGCCGCCGCCCAGTTTGAGCATGCCGTCGGGGTAACTGAACTGCTCGAAGATGTGTTTGGACTCGGCCTCTGCCCGGCGCGGGTCTGACCAGCCGCGCCCGTCGCGCCCAGTGAGGTTGCTCTCGGCCACATAGAAGCCGGAGCCGTGGCGCGAATCCAGCAGGCCCAGCGAGACCAATCGGTCATACGCCTCGATGACGGGGAAGCGGCTGATGCCGTAATCGGCCGCAAGTTGCCGGATCGACGGCAGCTTGGCGCCGGGGCGCACGTCGTTGTCGCGGATCCATGCCTGCACGCCAGCCACGATCTGGTCGGCAATCGGCACGCGGGTGGTGGCATCGATGATGAGTTTCATGGGCGCGAAGGCTGATCTGGAAGCCTCTGAACAGATACGAGGAACTGTTCAGTACTGTTCAGGCATTGTAGCCAAACGCGCCGGAACGCGATGGTGCGGATTGCCAAGCGGCGGCCCGCATTCTCCTCGGGACGATGCGCCGGGCTGGCTCCGTGAAAAAGGGGGGGCGGCCCTTTCTTTCGAGCGTTTTGAGGCCGCATTCGGAAGCCCACCGAATACAAGCGACTGCGGCGATACTGGCGCCTTACGCCCGGCGCATACAAATCGGGCGAAGGCTATGCACCTTCAAAGGAGAGGAGACAAATGCGTACGTCGTTCAAGCGTCGTGGAGCCGTCATCGGGCGGCTGTTGCGCGTGGCCATTGCGGTTGTGGTGTTGGTGGCCGCTTACGTGGCGTTCAACACGTGGCGGCACAGCTCGCGCCAGCTCGATGTGCCCGCTGTCACGCCGGTCGCAGTAGATGGCCCGGCCGCCGCGGCGCACCTGGCCGAAGCCGTACGCGCACGCACCGTATCGAGCGCGACCGATGCGCAACTGAACGCCGATCAGTTCCGCCAGTTGCACGCCATGCTCGAGGCGCGCTATCCCAAGGCACATGCCGTGCTGCAGCGTGAGCAAGTGGGCGACTTTGCGTTGCTCTACACCTGGAAGGGCTCCGACCCGTCGCTAAAGCCCGTCATGCTGATGGCGCACCAGGACGTCGTGCCCATCGCCCCCGGCACCGAAGGCGACTGGACCCAGCCGCCCTTCGACGGCGTGGTGAAAGACGGCATGGTCTGGGGCCGTGGCGCGTGGGACGACAAGGGCAACCTGATCTCGCAGATGGAGGCCATCGAGTTGCTGGCCGCCGGCGGCTTCAAGCCGCGCCGCACCATCCACCTGTCCTTTGGCGCCGACGAGGAGGTGGGCGGCGAGCGCGGCGCCAAGCAGATCGCCGCGCTGCTCAAATCGCGCGGCGAGCGTCTCGAGTTCGTGATCGACGAAGGTCTGCTCATTACCGAAGGCGTGCTGCCGGGGCTGACCAAGCCGGCGGCGCTGATCGGCGTGGCGGAGAAGGGCTTTCTCTCCGTGCAACTCAAGGTCGGGGCCACGCCCGGGCATTCGTCGATGCCGCCGCCGCACGGGCAGAGCGCCATCGCCATGATGAGCGCCACGCTCAAGCGGCTGGATGACGATCAGTTGCCCGCCGGCATTCGCGGTGTAGCGCAGGAGATGTTTGCAACGCTGGCGCCCGAGATGCAGGGCTTCAGCCGCGTGGCACTGTCCAACCTGTGGCTGTTCGGGCCACTGGTGCAGAAGCAACTGGAGGCGTCAGGCAGCTCCAACGCCATGCTGCGCACCACGACTGCGCTGACCATCGTGCAGGCCGGCAACAAGGACAACGTGCTGCCCGGCCGCGCCGAGGCCACGGTCAACTTTCGCCTGCTGCCCGGCGACACCATCGCCTCCGTCACCGCGCACGTGGAAGACGCCGCCAAGGCGGCAGCGCCCCACGGCAAATTCGAACTGAGCCGACTGCCCGGCTCGAGCGAAGCCTCGCCGGTGTCGCCCACGCAGTCGGCGTCGTATCAGTTGATCAACAAGACGGTGCGTGAGCTGTTCCCGGGCACGGTCGTGGCACCCGGGCTGATGATCGGTGCGACCGATTCACGCCACATGATCGAGATTGCCGACCATATCTATCGGTTCTCGCCGGTGCGCGCCAAGCCCGAAGACTTGCCGCGCTTTCACGGCACCAACGAGCGGATCACCGAAGCCAATCTGGTGGAGCTGATCCGGTTCTACCACCGGCTGGTGCAGCAGGCGGCCGGGGCTTGATATCAGTGGATCAGTGGGCGTTGGCCACCAGCGTGTCGATGTGCGCGTCGTTGGTGGCTTCGGGGCGGCGCAGTTGCGTGCTGCGGCTGCCGTCCACTGAGATGGCCGTGTCGCCATGCACGGTCACGCGGCGCACCAGGCGCGGCTGGTTGCCGTAATCGTTGATGGCGTAGTGCTGCGTGGCGCGGTTGTCCCAGATGGCGACGTCGTGCTGGCGCCATTGCCAGCGCACGGTGTTGTCCAGCCGCGTCACGCGGTTCTGCAGCAGTTCGAACAGCCGCGTCGATTCGCTGCCCGGCAGGCCAGCGAAGCGCTTGACGAAATGCCCGAGCAGCAGGGCGCGCTCGCTGGTCTCGGGGTGCACGTGCACGACCGGGTGCGAGGCTTCATACACCGAGGCGGTAAACACATCGCGGTGGTGCCGCAGGCGTGCGCTGTCGATCTGCGTGCGTTCGGCACCGTAGTCGTAATCGTTGGTGTGCACGGCCCAGAGCTGCTCGGCAAGCTGCTTGAGCGGGTCGGGCAACTGCTCGTAGGCGCGGGCGGTGTTGGCCCAGACCGTGTCGCCGCCGTAAGCCGGAATCGTCACCGCGCGCAGGATCGAGACCTTCGGAAACGCATCGAGAAAGGTCACGTCGGTGTGCCATGAGTCGGCACGGCCACCACCCTTCGATGCGTCGAGTTCAAACAGCTGCGTGCCGGTGGGCGCCGGCACGGTCGGATGGGCGACGATGCGGCCGAAGCGCTTGCCGAAGGCCTGGTGCCGGTCATCGTCCAACTGCTGCTGGTCGCGAAAGAACAACACCTTGTACTTGAGCAGCGCCGCGTACAGGCTCGCGAACGTGTCTTCCGCCAAGTCGGCGCCGAGCTTGAGGTCGAGCACCTCCCCGCCGATATGTCCGGCCAGGCGGCGTACGCGCAAGGTGCCGAACGTGGTGTCGATGGCGGCGTTGTGATGGTCTGGCATGGCGGCTCCGGCAGAAATGACGATGGATCATGCTAGCCATCCGGTGCCCGGCCGAAAACGAACGGTTTGACATATCCAAATGCAGTTCTGTCGGTCATGCCGATGAACTGTTCGCGAAAGATGCTGAACAGTTCAGCCAAACTGTTCACAACTGTTCATGTCAACTGGTGGCGCTGCCGCGCAAGATGGAACCGTGCCGATCCGCAGTCCCCATAAAAATCCACCACGAACCCCGGCACAGGAGTCTCAGTCATGCGCGAAATCAGAATCTTCGAACTGGACCGGCCGGGCGTGCCGGTGAGCTGGCGGTCGGCACGGGCCCAAACCATCGCCGCACAAGCCGGGCTGTTGTGGGTCACGCAAGAGCATCAGCAGCAGGACATCTGGCTCAGGCCCGGCCAATCGATCGACGTGCCGCCGGGCGTGCGCTTCTGGCTGTCCGGTGAACCGGTTGAGGGCACGCCGGCGCGCTTTGCCGTCACTGAAGATGTCAATGCACCGCGCCGCCTGCTGCGCTTCATCGGCTTGCTGGTGGTGGCCGCGTATCGGCAGGTTCTGCGCGACGACGGGCAAGATGCTGCGCGTACGCCGTCGGCACAGCGGATCGGCACCTAAGCCTTTCAAGCCGGAAACACGAGCCGGAACTCGGTCCGCCCACCCGGCGGGCTGCTGGCCTGCACGCTACCACCGTGCAGGTCCATGATGGTTTTGACGATGGCCAGTCCCAACCCGGTGGACTGGCTTGGTTGCGCACCAGATTGCGCCCGCGAGGGGTCGCCCCGGTAGAACCGCTCGAACAGCAGCGGCAGGGCGGGGGCCGGAATGGCCGGTCCGGGGTTGCCCACGGCAATTGCGATGCCCTGCGGCATCAACTCGATCGCTACGTCGATGCACGCTCCAGCGGGTGTGTGACGCAGCGCGTTGTCGAGCAGGTTGTTGATCGCCCGGCGCAGCAACGTCGCATCTGCGCGCAATTGCGCATCGCCGCGCACGTCGATGGTGATGTCACGATCAGCGGCTACCGCCTCGAAGTAGTCGACCAGCACTTGCACCTCGTGGCGCGCATCCAGCGCCGCGATGGACAGCGCCACACGGGCATGGTCGGCGCGTGCCAGGAACAGCATGTCCTCGATCATGTGCGACAGGCGCGCGTATTCCTCCAGGTTGGATTCGAGCACGCTGCGGTATTCCTCGCCCGTGCGCGGGTGTGCGAGCGTGACTTCAGTCTGGCCCACCAGATTGGCCAGCGGCGTGCGGAAATCATGCGCCAGGTCTGCTGAGAACTGCGAGAGCCGCGCAAAGCCATCCTGCAGGCGCGTGAGCATGGCGTTGAGTGAAGCCAGCAAGTCGGCCAACTCACGCGGGGCGCCCTGCAGCGTGAGACGCGTATCAAGCTGGCTCGGCACCACGGCCGCAGCCTGATTGCCGATGCGTGCCAACCCGCGCAGCGTGCTCCGCACGAGCAGCATGCTCAGCAGTGCCACCGCCGCCACGCCGCCAAGTACGGCAAACACGATGTGGCGCTGGTACTTGGTGAGCAGTGCCGCGCGGCTATCGCCATCCTGCGCGACCAGCAAGATCACTTTCGCGTTGTTCTGACCCAGCCATGCCTCGGCGGCCACGGCGCGCGATGCCATGCCGGTCATCGACATCCAAGTCTGTACGGAAGACTCCGACGGCGGCACCGCAGCCGCAACCACGGGCGGCATCGTCACGTGTTCTCCCTCGGGGTTCACTTCCACCAGCGTGCGGCCTTCGGGCGTGGCGATGCGCAGGATCAATCCATCGTGGCCCGACACCACATCGGTATAGCGGTGTGCGGTGCGTGCCAGATCGTCGGCGCTGGGTGCCTCGCTGGCCAGGTGGCGCAGCTGCGTGATCTTGCCGAGCAGCATCGCATCGTCAGCCACGCGCAGTTGCGCGTTGAGCGCGAAGTAAAGATACGTACCAGCCGCAGTGAGCGTGACCGATGCCACCACCACAAACGCCAGCACGAGTCTGCCTGCAAGCGATGCGGGCCAGCGCATCAGCGGCCTCATCAGCGATCAACCGCGTCCAACACGTAGCCCATGCCGCGCAACGTGTGGATCAGCTTGTGCTCGAACGGGTCGTCCACCTTGGCGCGCAGGCGTCGGATCGACACATCCACCACGTTGGTGTTGCTGTCGAAGTTCACATCCCACACCTGCGAGGCGATCAGCGAGCGCGATAGCACCTCCCCCGTGCGGCGCGCCAGCAGATGCAGCAGCGCGTATTCCTTGGCGGTCAGGTCGATGCGTTGTCCTGCACGCGTGACGCGGCGCTTGATCGTGTCGATGGTCAGGTCGGCAATTTCGAGGATCTCACTTTCGCGCAGCGGGCCGCGCCGCAGGATGGTCCGCACACGCGCTACCAGCTCGGCAAAGGCGAAGGGTTTGACGAGGTAATCGTCTGCGCCGAGTTCCAAACCTTTCAGGCGGTCGGCCAGTTCATCACGCGCGGTCAGGCACAGCACCGGCGTGCTCTTGCGGCGGCGCAGTTCCTGCAGCACCTGCCAGCCGTCCATGCCGGGCAGCATGACGTCCAGCACGATCAGGTCGTAATCGTGTTCCATGGCCTGGAAAAGGCCATCGGGGCCGGTGCGGGCGAGGTCAGCCACAAAGCCGGATTCCGTCAGGCCCTTGAGCAGGTAATCGCCCGCTTTGGGCTCGTCTTCAACAATGAGCAGTCGCATGGTGAAAGGTGGCGCGCGTTTGATGTATCCGCCAGTGCCGCCACGATATGCCAAAACCCCCGACGGAGGCACAAAGATGACAAGTTTGTCATCTTCGAGTCATGCCCGCGTGGTGCGCCGCTCCCTAGACTGGCCCCACTGACATCGCCCCCCTCCCTGTTTGCTGATGTCAGGCCTTTCCAAGGAGATCCTCATGGCGATTCGATTCCAACGCGTGCTTTCCCTGGCTGCCCTGGCCGCAGTGCTGGCAACCGGCACGGCCGTGGCCGCGCAAGGCGATCACGATGCTTGCTGCGCGCCGCAGGCCAAGTCGACGCTCGCGCCGCTGGCCAAGGCCGACGCACGTGACCCGTACACCGATGGCGCCAAGTCCGGTATGCGTGACCCCTACACCGATGGTGCAAAGACTGGCGCACGCGATCCGTACACCGACGGCGCGATTGCGTAATGCGCTGTTTCCAGCCCGCCGGGGCGGTCCTTTTGTGTCTTCTGGCTGCCCCGTTGGCCACCGCAGCGGCGACTGAGCCCGTCGCTCCGGTGGCGCTTTCCATGCCAACTGCGGCATCTGAACGCGTGACCCTGCAGCAAGCCGTTGACCGTGCGGTGCAGACACATCCCGCCCTGGCGGCTGCGGGCTATGAAGTGGCCGCCAGCGAAGGCGCACTCGACCAAGCCCGCCGGCTGCGCAATCCCGAAGCCGCCTTCACGACAGAAGACGTTCGTCGCGACCGCGCTACGATGACGGCGCAACTGAATATCCCATTGGAACTCGGCGGCAAACGCGGTGCCCGCACGCACGCCGCAGAAATCGCCCGAGACGCCACGGCGCAAGATGCCGCCGTGCTGCAGGCCGAGTTGCGTGCGGATGTCGCGCGGGCCTTTTTTGATCTGGTGATTGCGCAGGAGCGCTTGGCGCTCGCGCAGGCGTCGGATGCGTTGGCCGCTCAGGCCGAATCTGCCGCTGCGCGGCGTGTGCAGGCGGGAAAGGTGTCGCCGGTGGAGCAAACCAAGGCCGGTGTGGCCCGTGCCAGTGCCGCCATCGAACTGCGTGACGCGAATGCTGAACTGCTGATCGCCCAGCGCGCATTGGCGGCCTTCTGGGGCACCGCGTCCGCCGCGCCTGAGGCCGACGGGAGTGCGGAGACGTTGCCCGTCGTGCCGCCCGAAGCCCGCCAAGCCACAGGCACACTGGAAAACACGCCCCGCGCCATCCGCGCCCGTCTGGAGATCGACCGGCGCCAGGCGCTCGCCAACGTGGAGCGCAGCAAGCGCGTGCCCGACGTGACGCTCACGGTGGGCGCCAAGCGCGACAGCGCCGCGAACAACAACATGGCGGTGCTCGGCATTGCCGTGCCGCTGCCGCTGTTCGACCGTAACCAGGGCAACCAGCTTGAAGCACAGCGGTTGGCCGACAAGGCGTTTGAAGACTATCGCGCCCTGCAGCTTGAGCAGAACGCCACGCTCGCGCAAGACGTAGCGCGGCTCGACGCGGCCCGCGCCGCCGTGCAGTCGCTGCGGCAAGACGTGTTGCCCGGCGCGCAGCGCGCGTATGACGCGGCACGCATCGGCTTTGATGCCGGCAAGTTCAATTTTCTCGATGTGCTGGACGCCCAACGCACGCTCTTCCAGGCGCGCGCGCAATACCTGGCTGCGCTGTCTCGCGCGCACCAGGCGGCCGCCGGCATAGATCGCATCCTCGGCCGGTAGTGCGGCCTCTCTCCTTCCGCTGACATGACACTTCCACCGAAACAACGGCGCGCCATCGCGCTCATCGTCGTGCTTGGCGCGCTGGCCGCTGCCGGGCTGTGGTTCGGCATGGGCGCGCGCCAGGCTCCGACGTCCGAGGCCGAGGCGGCACCTGCACCGGCCGCCACTGGGCAGGCCGAGGCGCCCCACGCCGAAACGCTCGCCATGTCGGCCGACGCCATCGCCAATGCAAAGATCGGCGTGGAAACCGCAGGTGCCGCCGAGCTGCGAACGGAGGTTGTCCTGCCCGGTGAAATTCGCCTGAACGAAGACCGCACCGCCCACGTGGTCCCCCGTGTGGCAGGCGTGGCGGAGAAGGTAGCGGTGGAGCTTGGCCAACCAGTAGCGCGCGGCCAACTGCTGGCCGTGCTCTCCAGCCCCGCGCTGTCGGATCAGCGCAGCGAATTGCAGGCGGCCCAGCAACGTCTCGCGCTTGCGCAGGAAACACACGCACGCGAAAAGCGCCTGTGGGAGCAGGGCATCGCCGCTGAACAGGATTACCAGCAGGCGCGCACCTCGCTGCAGGAAGCGCGCATTGCGGCGGACAACGCCCGCCAGAAACTGACGGCTATTGGCGCGGCGCCGGCGGGGTCGGCGCTGAATCGCTTCGAGTTGCGTGCGCCTTTTGACGGCGTGGTGGTCGCCAAACACCTGTCGCAGGGTGAAGCGGTGCAGGCGGAAACGGCAGTCTTTACCGTGGCTGATCTGCGCACCGTGTGGGCGGATTTCTCCGTTACTGCCAAGGACCTGGAAGCGGTCACGACCAACGCTGCCGCCACCGTGCGCGCGACCGCCACGGGCACCGCCGTGCAAGGCAAGGTCTCGTACGTTGGCACCTTGCTGGGCGAACAGACCCGCACCGCGCCCGCGCGCGTCACGCTCGACAACCCCAAGCTCGCTTGGCGGCCCGGCATGTTCGTCAACGTGTCGGTCGAATCGGGGCGCGTGCAGGTGCCCGTGGCCGCGCGTGCCGATGCCGTGCAGACCGTCGACGAGAAGCCCTCGGTGTTTGTGCCCGTGCCGGCCGGCTTTGAAGTGCGCCCCGTCAAAACGGGCCGCACTGACGGCACCTGGACGGAAATCCTGGAGGGTCTTCCCGCCGGCACGCACTACGCCGCAGCCAACAGCTACGTGCTGAAGGCCGAAGCCGGCAAGTCCGCCGACCACGGTCATTGAAAGGAGGCGCTATGTTTGAACGCCTCTTGCGCACCGTCATCGCCCAGCGCTGGCTGGTGCTGCTGGCCGTGCTGGCCGCCGCCGCGTTCGGCGCGTACAGCTATACGCGCCTGTCGATCGATGCGGTGCCCGACATCACCAACGTGCAGGTGCAGATCAATACCCCGGCACCGGGGTACTCGCCGTTGGAGACCGAACAGCGCATCACCTATGCGCTGGAAACTGCCATGGCCGGCTTGCCGAAGCTGGAGCAGACGCGCTCGCTCTCGCGCTACGGCCTGTCGCAGGTGACGGTGATCTTCAAGGAAGGCACCGACATCTATTTCGCGCGCCAGTTGGTGAGTGAACGCTTGCAGGCCGCGAAGGAGCAATTGCCCGATGGCATTTCGCCAAGCATGGGGCCCGTTTCCACTGGCCTGGGCGAAATCTACCTGTGGACGGTGGAGGCCGACGCCAACGCACGCAAGCCCGACGGCGCTGTCTACACCCCCGCAGATTTGCGCGAGTTGCAGGACTGGGTGATCCGTCCGCAGATCCGCAACGTGCCGGGCGTGACGGAGGTGAACACCATCGGCGGCTTCGCAAAGGAATTCCTGGTGGCTACAAGCCCGGAGCGCCTGGCTTCGTACAAGCTCACGCTGGCCGATGTGGTGGCCGCGCTTGAGCGCAACAACGCCAACGTCGGGGCCGGCTATATCGAGCGCAAGGGCGAGCAATACCTCGTGCGCGCGCCCGGCCAGTTGCGCGATGCGGCTGACATCGGCAACGTCGTGCTCGCCAGCCCGAACGGCACGCCGGTGCGCTTGCGTGACGTCGCCAGCATCGAAAGCGGCAGCGAGCTGCGCACGGGCGCCGCCACCAGCAATGGGCGCGAGGTGGTGCTCGGCACGGCGTTTCTGTTGATGGGCGAAAACAGTCGCACCGTTTCGCAAGACGTGGACAAGCGCATGCAGGAGATTCGCAAGACGCTGCCGGCGGGTATTCGCGTGGAGTCGGTGTACGACCGTACCGTGCTCGTCGACAAGGCCATCGCCACGGTCAAGAAGAATCTGCTGGAAGGCGCCATTCTCGTCATGGCGGTGCTGTTCCTCTTCTTGGGCAACCTGCGTGCAGCCGTGCTGACCGCGCTGGTGATTCCGCTGTCGATGCTGATGACGTTCAGCGGCATGGTGTCGGCCAAGGTGAGCGCCAACTTGATGAGTTTGGGCGCGCTCGATTTCGGCATCATCGTAGACGGCGCCGTGGTGATCGTCGAAAACTGCGTGCGGCGCCTTGCGCATGCGCAGGAGCTGCGCGGTCGACCGCTCACGCGCGCCGAGCGTTTCGACGAGGTGTTTGAAGCCGCCCGCGAAGCGCGCCGTCCGTTGCTGTATGGCCAGCTCATCATCATGGTGGTGTACCTGCCGATCTTTGCGCTCTCGGGTGTGGAAGGGAAGATGTTCCACCCGATGGCGATCACGGTGGTGCTGGCCCTGGCTGCGGCCATGGTGCTTTCCATCACGTTTGTGCCGGCTGCCGTGGCCTTGTTCATTGGCGAGCGCGTGGCCGAGAAAGAGAACCGCCTGATGGGCTGGGCGCGCCGCTTGTATGCGCCGCTGCTCGAGCGTGTCTTGGCCGCGCCGGCCGTGGTGCTGACGTTTGCGGCGGTGGCTGTTTCGGTCTCGCTGGTGGCCGCCACGCGCCTGGGCGCAGAGTTTGTTCCCAACCTGAACGAAGGCGATCTTTCCATCCAGGCCATGCGCGTTCCGGGCACGGGGCTGGTGCAATCGCTGGACATGCAGATGCAGATCGAGCGCACGCTCAAGGCGAAGTTTCCCGAGATCGAGCGTGTCTTTGCGCGCACCGGCACCGCAGAAGTCGCGACCGACGTGATGCCGCCAAGCATCTCCGACGGCTACATCATGCTCAAGCCCGAGCGCGACTGGCCCGCCGGCCCCGACGGCAAACGCCGCAACCGTGATCAATTGCTCGCCGACATTCGTGCCACGGTGGAAGCGCTCCCCGGCAACGCGTACGAGTTCTCACAGCCGATTCAGTTGCGCTTCAATGAGCTGATTTCGGGCGTACGCAGCGATGTGGCCGTCAAGCTCTTCGGCGACGACATGGGCGTGCTGGAAGCACAGGCCAAGCGTATTGCGGCGCAGCTCGGCAAGCTGGCCGGCGCGGTCGAGGTGAAGATCGAACAGACTGGCGGACTGCCTTTTTTGAACGTCGATATCGATCGCGACAAGGCTGCACGTTACGGCCTCTCCAGCGGGGCGATTCAGGACACGGTGTCCGCGGCCATCGGCGGTAAGGATGCGGGCACGGTGTTCCAGGGCGACCGCCGTTTTGGCATTGTCGTGCGGCTGCCGGAAACGGCGCGAAGCGACCCAGCAGCGCTGGGCCGCCTGCCGCTGGCATTGCCCAACGGACAGGGTTACGTGCCCCTGTCCGATGTGGCCACGCTTAACGAGGTCACCGGCCCCAACCAGGTCAGCCGCGAAGACGGCAAGCGCCGCATCGTCGTCAGCGCCAATGTGCGCGGGCGCGATATTGCCTCGTTTGTGGAAGAAGCGCAGGCAGTGCTCGATGTGCAGGTGCGTCTGCCGGCCGGTTACTGGATGGCGTGGGGCGGGCAGTTCGAGCAGTTGCAGTCGGCTACCGAGCGACTGCAGATCGTCGTGCCGCTGGCGCTGGCCATGGTGCTCACGCTGCTGTTCATGATGTTCGGCAACCTGAAGGATGGTTTGCTTGTGTTCTCGGGCATTCCGTTTGCGCTGTCGGGCGGCATTCTGGCGCTGGCGCTGCGCGGCATTCCGCTGTCGATTTCAGCGGCAGTGGGCTTTATCGCGCTGTCTGGCGTGGCGGTGCTCAACGGGCTGGTCATGCTGAGCTTCATCCGCAGCCTGCGCGAGAGCGGCCAGTCGGTCGACACGGCCGTGCGTGAGGGTGCGCTCACACGCTTGCGCCCGGTGCTGATGACGGCTCTGGTGGCGTCGCTCGGCTTCGTGCCGATGGCGCTGGCAACCGGCACGGGCGCGGAAGTGCAGCGGCCGCTGGCGACGGTGGTGATCGGTGGGATTCTGTCGTCGACGGCGCTGACGCTGCTGGTGTTGCCGGTGTTGTATCGGCTGGCCTATCGGCGGGAGGATGGGCGAGAAGGCGCCACGGCGCAGGCAGATTCGGCAGTGCCGTCCGCTGCGCCGTAACGGCGGTGCTTACTCCGCTTGCAGTGCGGCGATGATCTTCTCGGCGTGGGCCTTGAGCTTGTCGCTGTCGGCCTGCACCCGGGCGTGCGGTTGCAGCGGGGTATCGCTGTAGCGCGGCAGCACGTGAAAGTGCACGTGCGGCACCGTCTGCCCGGCAGCACTGCCGTTGAGCTGGAAGACTGCGATACCTGGCGGCGTGAACGCAGCACGCACGGCGCGCGCCAGCTTGCGCGTGGTGCGGATGGCAGCCGATGCGGCATCGTCGGACAGGTCGAACAGCTCGGCCGCGCCTTCCTTGGGCAGCACCAGCACGTGGCCATCGGCCTGCGGCATGATGTCCATGAAAGCGATGGTGTGGTCGTCTTCGTACACCTTGATGCAGGGCAGCTCGCCGCGCAGGATCTTGGCGAAGATGTTCTGGTTGTCGTAAGTCGCGTCAGGCATGGGTGTCTCCAATAAGCGGGAAATGCACAGGAAAGCGCTGCGCGAAAGTATATAGGCGACCGGCGACGACGAACGTGGCGCCGGTTTGGCGTAGATCAAGCCGGGCTGTCGTCAACCGACAGCGGCGCAGCCACGTGTTCGAGCGGCTTGCGCTCGGCTGCCGTCCCCCAGCAAGCCTGCACCGCGGCCGCAAGCAGCATCAGCACTGCGCCGAACGCATAGCCGCCGAACACGGCACCGCGCGAGTGCGTATCGATCAGCCAGCCGAACAGCGCAGGCCCGGCCACGCCGCCAAGCCCCGTGCCCACGGCATAGAACAACGCGATGGCCAGCGCGCGCACCTCGAGCGGAAAGGTTTCGCTCACCGTCAGGTACGCCGAGCTGGCGGCGGCCGATGCAAAGAAGAACACCACGGTCCACGCGATGGTCTGCGTGGTGGCATCGAGCACACCCGCCTTGAACAGCGCGCCACTCACCAGCAACAGCACGCCGCTGATTGCATAGGTCGCGGCAATCATCGTGCGCCGGCCTACCACGTCAAACAGCCGCCCAAGCAGCAGTGGCCCGAGAAAATTACCCAGTGCGAACGGCAGCAGGTACGTGCCGACCTTCGTTGCGGGCACCTCATAGAAATCCGTCAGCACCAGCGCGTAGGTGAAGAAAATCGCGTTGTAGAAAAACGCCTGCGCCGCCATCAGCGCGAGGCCCACCAGCGCGCGCTGCCGGTGCTGCACGAACAGCACGCGCCCGACTTCCATCAAGCGTGGATGGCTACGGCTGCGCATGCGCAATGCTGGCAGCGGCGCGGTATCGAAGCGATGGCCGCGCGCCACGATTTCGTTCTCGATATCGCCCACGATGGCCTGCGCTTCTTCGTGCCGGCCGCGCGTGATGAGCCAGCGCGGGCTTTCCGGAATCCAGAAACGCATCACCAGAATGATGAGCCCCAGCAGGGCGCCGATGAAGAAGCACAGCCGCCAGCCTGTATCGAGGCTCATGTGCGCTGGGTCCAGCAGCCACAACGATGCCCCCGCGCCCAACGCGGCACCAACCCAGAACGTGCCGTTGATGGCGAGATCCGTCCAGCCGCGCACGCGCGCCGGCGTCAGCTCCTGGATAGTCGAGTTGATGGCCGCGTATTCGCCGCCGATCCCTGCGCCAGTGAGCACGCGAAACACGACGAGGCTGGCGAAGCTCCACGAAAACGCTGTCGCCAGCGTGGCCAGGATGTAGACGCCCAACGTGATGAAGAACAGCTTGCGGCGGCCCAGTCGATCCGTCATCCAGCCGAACAGCAGTGCGCCGAACACCGCACCGACCAGGTATGCGCTGCTGGCAATGCCAACCTGCGCGTTGGTCAGATGCAGCGAGGGGCTTTGCTTGAGCGCACCGGCCACGGCGCCGGCCAGCGTCACCTCCAGGCCGTCGAGCAACCACGTAATGCCCAGCGCAATGACCACGCGCGTGTGAAAGCGGCTCCACGGCAGGCGATCGAGCCGGCTGGGCAGGTCGGATGTGTGTAAGGCTGGCGATTCGGGCATCGCGGCGCACTCGGACAGGAATGCGCACGACGCAGCACGAATTATTCCCGCGCAGTTGCGCCTGTATCTTCTTGCGGCGCGCCGGCGAGCAGCGTGTCTTCAAAGAAGCGGCGGCGCGCATCCTTGTCGGGCTTGCTGCCTTGGTGCCAGAGCGTGGCTTCGGAAAGCTGGTAGGCGTACAGCATGAAGGCGCGCGCCTTGGCATCCTTGCGCGCAAAGCCGATCGCCTGGAAATGCTGGACGTAGTAATCCATGCGATGCTCGTCGACGGCTTCGACAGCTTCTTGCGCCATCGGGTCGCGCCGCGCCCAGGCGCGGATGGCGAATTCGATCATGGCGGTGCGGCGCGCGCTGCGTCCGCGAAACGGCAGTGCGAGCAGATCGCGCACCAGGCCCTGCACTGATGGATTCTGCCGCTCGAGCTTGGGGCCCACGCGCGTGCGCTCGCTCCAGTCTTGCAGCACCTGATGCAGCAGGTCGTCGCGGTTCTTGAAGTGCCAGTAGAAACTGCCGCGCGTGACGTCCAACTGCTTGGCGAGCACGTCCACGCGCACCGCATCGATGCTCTTGGTGACGAGCAGATCGGTGGCGGCGCGAACCCAGTCGTCGGGCGTGAGCTGTGCACGCGGCGTGGCAGGGGAGGCGGAATCGGCATCGACCTCGACGGCTTCGTCGTGTTCGTCGATCAGCGTGGATGGCTTTGGCATGAAGGCGGATTCTAGCCGCGCTGACGGGGCTGTCCAGCGCTTAAATCGTGCTGAGGCCCCCAGGTTTGCGCGGGTTGACACGGCAACAAACGCCCTCCTACCATGCACATACGTTTGTGTATGGAAGGATCGAGCTGCTGCAAGCCTCGGTTTGCGGTTTTGTGCAAAACCATGCTCGACGATGCCTTCTGCACGGCGTCTAACGATAAGACATCAGGAGACATTTGCATGAAGGCATTCCGACTCGCGCTGTGCGCGGCGGCAGCAGTTGGCACATTCGCAGGCGCATTTTGCCCGGGCACCGTCCACGCCGAGACCGTCAAGATCGCGTGGATCGATCCGCTGTCCGGGTTGATGGGCGCGTTGGGCCAGAACCAGCTGCGCAGCTGGCAATATGCGGCCGATCTGGCCAACCAGCAGAACTGGAGCGGCAACGGCACCAAGTTCGAAGTCGTCGGTTTTGACAACAAGGTATCGCCGCAAGAAAGCCTGACGATCCTCAAGCAGATCACCGACCAGGGCATCCGCTATGTCGCGCAGGGCGACGGCTCCAGCGTGGGCATGGCGCTGCAGGACGCGATCGCCAAGTACAACGACCGCAACCCGGGCAAGGAGATCATCTATCTCAATTACGCCGCGGTGGATCCGGATATGACCAACAGCAAGTGCAACTACTGGCACTTCCGCCTGGACGCCAACTCCGACATGAAGATGGAGGCCCTGACCAGCTACCTGGCCAAGGACTCGAACATCAAGAAGGTCTATCTGCTGAACCAGAACTATTCGTTCGGGCACCAGGTGGCACGCGCCGCCAAGGAATATCTCAAGCGCAAACGCCCGGACATCCAGGTGGTGGGTGAAGACCTGCACCCGCTGGCACAGGTGAAGGACTTCTCGCCGTATGTCGCGAAGATTCGTGCGTCTGGCGCCGATACGGTCATCACGGGCAACTGGGGGAGCGATCTGGCACTGCTGATCCGTGCGTCGAAAGATGCGGGCCTGACCACCAATTTCTATACGTACTACGCCGGCACCACCGGTGTGCCCACGGCGATGGGGGCCTCTGGCGCAGACCGCGTGAAGGTCATCAGCTACTTCGCGCCGAACGACGGCAACCCGAAAACGAGCGCCGTGCTCGACGGCTTCAAGAAGAAGTACAACGACGACTTCTTCAACGCTGACGTTTACACCGGCATCGCCTTCCTGGCCAAGGCCATCAAGACCAGCGGTTCAGCCGAGCCTGCCAAGGTGGCCAAGGTGATGGAAGGCATGACGGTCGACGGCCTCAACGGCCCGATCGAGATGCGCAAGACCGATCACCAGGCGCAGCAGACGCTGTACGTGACCACCTGGGTGAAGGCCGACGGCAAGAAGATCAAGTACGACCAGGAAAACACCGGCTACGGCTGGCGCACCGACGTCACGCTGGAACCGCACCTCGCGGCCCAGCCGACGTCGTGCCAGATGAAGCGTCCGGCTTCGTAACTGCGTGATGGAGGTGTCCCGGGGTCAGTTCATTAGACCGGGGACACCACGCCTGTGCCCGCCAGGTGTCCGCGGGCGTTCTCCAGAAATCGATCCACCGTCGCCTGCACCGATTCCGGCGACCAGCCGGCAATGTGCGGCGTCAGCACGACCTGCTCCAGGTCCAGCAGCCCGGCCGGCGGCTTGGGCTCGCTCTCATACACATCCAGCCCCGCACCACCCAGCTTGCCCGAGCGGATGGCCGCTTCCAGCGCTGCCGTGTCGACCACGCTGCCGCGCGCAATGTTGACCACGTAGCCGTTCGGGCCCAGCGCTTCCAGGATCGTCTGGTTGACGAGGTGCTTGGTCTGCGCGCCGCCCGGCGTGGCAACGATCAGGAAGTCGGCCCACTCAGCCATGTCCTCGAGTGCATCGAAGTAGCGGTACGACACCCCGTCGCGCGGCTTGCGGTTGTGATAACCGATCTGCATGTCGAAGCCGGCAGCGCGGCGCGCGATCTGCAGCCCGATGGTGCCCAGACCAACGATGCCGAGGCGCTTGCCGCATACGCCGGGCTGCAGCGGAATGTCGTCGCGCCAGACGCCGTTGCGTGTGGAACGATCCAGCTTGGGAATGCCACGCACGGTCGCCAGCAGCAAGCCAAAGGCGTGGTCGGCCACGCAAGCGTCGTTGGTGCCGGCGCCGTTGGCCACCGCTACGCCACGTGCGCGGGCGGCTTCCAAATCGATGTTCTCGTAGCCAGCGCCCAATGCGCAGGCCAGTTCCAGCTTAGGCATCGCGGCAATTTCCGCTCCGGTCAGGCCCGTCGAGCCATTGGTGAGCACGATGCGGACATCTTGCCCGTCGCGCGCGATGGCGGCATCGCGTTCGGCGCGGGTCGGTGCATGGATGACGTGAAAATGTTCAGCGATCTGCGCCACGTTCTCGGGCGTCATCGCAATGAGGAGCAG